>Ga0224722_1001764_pt1 | contig 11844 bp, 7 predicted proteins | sample Balambano_FR1_Me_FD_161646 | JGI IMG/M metagenome (GOLD analysis project Ga0224722, IMG submission 161646) | Freshwater sediment microbial communities from Lake Towuti, South Sulawesi, Indonesia - Balambano_FR1_MetaG | ecosystem: Environmental > Aquatic > Freshwater > Lake > Sediment | place...
TTGGCTTGCAACTGCCGTTCTGCCTGCCAGTTTAGCGCTAGGATTTCTGGTTTTCTTCGGCATAACTATCGGTGGAATTCTAGCGGAAGTATGGAGCTCGGTTATTTTGAACCAACATGTTCATAGTAAAGATCGTGCTACGGCTATATCTACGCTATCTTTTCTGGTGCAGTTGCCATATGTATTGATAGTAATTTTGTTTGGACAGTTGATTGAAAACGGTTTAGCTTCATACTTCTACTTCGTAGTCGGACTCCTGCTCTTAGTAGCTTTCGCCTCGTTCTACCGCGCAGAATCAGAAAATTAATAATCTTTATGAATAACTACTAAACAACTTGACCTCAGTTTTATATCTATACAGTGGATAGTTAAATTACTAGTTATATTAAAAAAGCTGATAATATAATAGTATTATGGGTGATTCAGTAAAATTTGCATTGAGAAGCGATACATTGATTAAAAAAAAAGTAAATTTCCTTAAGGAATTGGGCAAAAATAAAGATATAAATAACTCTGATATATTTATTGAAAGAGCTTTAAACGACAAAAGTTCAATAGTTCGTAGAGAAGCTACATCTTCGTTGGGTCGTTTAAGAGATCCAAAATACAAAAATGTTTTTGTTAAGATTACGTCAGACAAGGATCCGAAAGTAGTAATGCAGGCGATAAGAGCATTGTTAGCTATTGGAGTTACCAATAAAGAACTCAGGTATTTAGAGTCACTAAAGAATCACAAGAACGAAATGATACAAGCATCGATTAGAGAACGGCAGCACCATAAAACAGGAAACAAAAACCACAAAGATCACCCCGGCTACTTGACGAACGTTACTGTAAATGCGAGTACTATTGAGGTCATGGAATTGATTGAGGACGAGTCTGTACACTTAACTTTTACTTCTCCGCCCTATTATAATGCTCGAGATTATAGTTTTTATGAAAGTTACGAAGACTACTTAGATTTTTTAGAAGCTTGTTTTAAGAGTGTTCATAGAATAACTAAAGAAGGAAGGTTTCTGATTGTTAACACATCTCCAATTATTGTTCCAAGGCTTAGTCGTCAGCACTCCAGTAAGCGATATCCAATACCATTTGATCTTCATAATAGAATTATAAATAATGGATGGGAGTTCATAGACGATATAATATGGCTCAAACCTGAGTATAGTGTTAAGAATCGCGTGGGCGGGTTTCAGCAACATCGTAAACCACTTGGATATAAGCCAAATACTACAACTGAAATGCTTATGGTATATCGCAAAAAAACAGATAAGTTATTGGATTGGAATATTCGTTCTTACGACTTAGATATTGTCTCCAAAAGCTTAGTTAAAGGAGAATTTGAGACTACAAATGTGTGGAAGATAAACCCCAAATCTAGTAAAGACCATACTGCAATCTTTCCTAAAGAATTATGTGAGAGAGTAATTAGCTATTACTCATATGTAGGAGATCTAGTTTATGACCCGTTTGCTGGTAGCGGTACTTTCGGGGCTACGGCCAGTAAAATGGGTAGAAATTTTTTTATGACAGAGCTTGATAAAGGTTATTTTAATGTAATAAGAAAAAATTTTATTAATTTGGATCTTTTTCAAAAACAAGAGCCAAGGTTTTATAATTTAGAGGATTTTAAAAGGGCGATTCATGACTTTAACGGATGAAGTAACAAATAGAATTATAGAAAAACTTCTAAAAGGGCAAGATTATAGGATAGAAATTGTATCTCTCATAAATGCTGAGTTTCTGCAATATTCTATAAACTTTTTCAAAAAAGTCGTAGATGCAAAATTGCGCAATAAAGATGTTGATGGTGATTGGTATAAAAAAGAATTTTTGAATAAAGAGCTATCTTCTGAAGAGATTGCTATCAATTCAGGTCTCAATAAAAAGACGATTTCAAATATGTATAATTCTGCAAGTAGAGATATAGTTATAGAAGCTTCAAATGAACACTACGATATATTGTATGAAAGTATTAAAGATTTAATAACAAATGATAACGACATAAATATTAACTTAACGCTTAAACTCGGAAGTGTTAGCGTAGACTTAAATGTCAGTGAAACTTTAATAGTCATTAACACACTGGCTGTAAAAAGAGCAGCACTCAGGGGCGGCTTGTGGAGTACGGCCGGTAAAAGAGTGGAAAAACCATTGATGCTTAAACTCTGTGAGATATTTGAAGTATCACAAGACAATTACCGCGTTAAGACAAAACAGGCAGCAATTACTGACATCGAGCGAGAAATTGATTTTTATTTAGTTGACGCAAAAGGAGCTGAACGCAAATGCGAGGTTAAACTTATGGGCAAAGGTAACCCTGAAAGTGCGGATGCGGTAATTGCTCGGTCGAGTAGTGTTTTTGTGGCTGATAAGTTATCGGATTTAAATAAACGACAACTCGACTCTCTCAAAATAGAGTGGGTGGAGCTGCGTTCCGAGAACGGGTTTAGAAAATTCGAGAAAGTACTCAGTAAGTTTAATATTTCGCACAAAGTTTAACAACTTGAGATAAATACAAATTAGCACTCGGGGTTGACGAGTGCTAATTTGGTATTATATACTCATTGTTAGCTGACAGATTACAGAAAACAGACAAGGTTAGCTATAAATACAAGAAAGGAAAGAGCAGTCGCCGTAGCTACTAAAGATTAACAACTAGTAACTCGATACTGTTCGCAATAAGCGAACCCATGAATCCAAACGACGAATTTCAAGATTTTCTGCAAAACTTATCAGATAATGCTTCGCAGAGTTTAAGGCATGCAGATGCGATTGCTCGTGCTGCCGGATCTGCTTATGTCGGAACAGAACATTTGCTACTAGGTATATTGGCTCAAGAATCTTCGCTTGGCGCAAAATTATTAAAAGACAATGGCGTCACGTTAGAAAAAGCTCGCTTAGCTATGAATCTTAAACCCCAAACTATTGTCATGAGCATGGGCGCTAAAGGTTTAAGCGAAGCGGCTAAATTAACGCTAAAAATGAGCTGGGAAATTGCCCAAGAATACGCCCAAGAAACATGCGGAACAGAACACATTGTATATAGCATATTGAGTCAAAAGAACGCTTCAGCAACCGTGCTACTCAAAAATATGAACGTTCGAACGGAAGAAATTCTAAACGAATTAGAACAATTGTTAAACCGTCAATCATATGAGGATAGCGACGGTACAATACCGAAAAGACGCAGAAAAATAAAGAAAACATTACTTGATCAATATTCTACAGACTTAACGGTTATGGCTAAAGAAAACAAACTTGACCCAGTCGTGGGTAGGGAAATGCAGATCAGGCGACTTGTTACGATACTCAATCGTCGGACAAAGAACAACCCAGTACTAATCGGTGAACCTGGAGTTGGTAAAACGGCAATCGTCGAAGGCGTAGCGAGCAGAATTGCGGCCGATGACGTGCCTGATGCGTTAGCTGACAAGCGTATTGTAATGCTTGATTTGGCTGCGATGATTGCTGGTACTAAATATCGTGGTGAGTTTGAAGATCGTTTGAAAAAAGTCATGAAAGAGCTCGAAACGGACGATAAGACAATTGTATTCATTGATGAAGTACATCAATTAGTTGGTGCCGGCTCTGCCGAAGGATCTATGGATGCCGGGAATATTTTGAAACCAGCACTAGCTAGAGGCAAAATTCAAATGATAGGGGCTACGACCACCAATGAGTACACCAAATATATTGAGAAAGACGCAGCGCTAGAGCGCAGATTGCAGCCAATTATTGTTCCGGAAACAACAGATCAAGAGACACTGGCAATATTACGCGGACTAAATAAACATTACGAAGATTATCATGCTGTTACTATTCCTGACGAAGTTTTAATCGATACAGTCCACCTTGCTGGTCGTTATATTCAAGATAGGTTTATGCCTGACAAGGCGATTGATTTGCTTGACGAAACGGCCGCACATTTGCGTGTTGATAAGGGCAAAACTCCGCCACGCGTACGTGAACTACAGAAAGAGCGTAAACTAGTACAATTGAAGATTGATGATGCGGTAGAAGCAGAGGATTACGAAAAAGCCGCTCGTGAAAAACAGCGTGCTAGTCAAATTGATGCCGAACTCGAATCTATAAATAAAAAAACTAAAACGCCTAACCGACTTAAAGTTACTAGCGATGACGTCGCTGACACCGTGTCAAGGATGACTGGAGTGCCGGTCAGTAAAGTAATTCGCTCTGAGGTTAAATACTTGCTTAACTTAGAAGATAATTTATCAAAGCACGTTATAGGTCAAAGCGAGGCTGTTAATGCTGTCTCTAGGGCTGTTCGTCGATCGCGTAGCGGTGTGTCGAGCGATAAAAGACCTATCGGTTCATTTATATTTATGGGTCCTACAGGAGTTGGCAAGACCGAATTGGCTCGTGTTTTGGCTTCAGAATTTTTTGGCAATAAAGATGCGTTGATCAAAATCGACATGAGTGAATTTTCTGAGCGTCACACTAGCTCTAGGCTTGTTGGTGCACCGGCTGGATACGTTGGTTATGATGACGGAGGCCAGCTGACCGACAAAATACGCCGTCAACCGTACAGTGTTGTTTTGTTTGATGAGATAGAAAAAGCCCATCCTGATGTGTTTAATATGTTACTTCAGGTTCTAGAAGACGGCACGCTAACTGATGGCAAGGGCAGAAAAGTTAATTTTACTAATACTATAATCATCATGACGAGCAATGTTGGGGCTGAAAAACTCCAGAAAGAAGCGCGACTTGGATTTAGCGCAGACGATAAATCTGAACTTCAGGATTTGGACAACCTGCATGAAAAAAACCAAGAAGAAGTACGTTCAGAACTTAAAAAATTAATGCGTCCAGAGCTATTGAACAGAATTGACAAAATTATAGTTTTTAGGGCTCTAACAAAAAAAGACGCCCTAAAAATAGTCGATCTGCAACTTGATGAGCTAAAAGCCCGACTTGTCAGAAAAGGTGTTAGCATTGATGCTAGCAAGGCAGCTAAAGAATATTTAGTTAACGAAGGCTATGATGCAAAAAATGGCGCAAGGCCACTACGAAGACTGATACAGGAAGAGATAGAGAATTACATAGCCGACAAATTAATTGCCGACGATTTACCTAAAGGCTCAGTCATTAAAATTGATTTAAAGTCAGCCAAGCTAGATTTTTCTGTTACTTATGAGCATAAACAAGCTAAAAAGACGAAGTAGTATTTGTTAATATATTAGTAGTGAAGCATAAAAACTTTATAGGTATATTTGTATCTGGCTTGATAGTTATCGCAAGCTTCGGGGTGCTAGTTAATCAACAAAACATCAGTGATTGGTGGAAGTTAAGAAATTACACGCCTTCAGCGGAAGTTGCTGCTTTATCTGTAGAATCTTCAATGAGCGAAAAAGCTCAAAGACTCTTCTATATTCACGACCCGGAGCTACTAGACAAAGAAAGTTTTCAGGGTAAATGTAGCAATAGCGAAAAAACGATTATTCTTGGATGTTATATTTCGGACGCTAAAATTTATGTATTTGACGTAGATGATCCTAGATTGAACGGAGTAGAAGAAGTGACAGCTGCTCACGAAATGTTGCATGTCGTCTATGATCGTTTGTCAAACGTAGAAAAGACTAATCTTGATGATATTCTGCTAACGACTTTCAATCAGTTAAATGATGAGCGCTTAAACCAAACTATTGCCAGCTACCGCGAGAGGGATCCAACCATAATTGCAAACGAACTACACTCTATACTTGGTTCTGAGTATAGAAACTTACCGGCGGAGCTTGAGAATCATTACAGCAAATACTTTAATGACCGGCTAGTGGTTGTTGCTAAAGCAGAGGCCTATGAATCAGAGTTCACGAAAAGAGAAGATCAAATAAAACAGTACGATGCTCGTTTAAGTGCAATAAATAATCAAGTTGAATCACTTGAAAATGAAATTTTATTAATTGGCTCTGCTTTGGAGGGTGAACAGTCGCAGCTTGAACGTCTAAGATCTAATCCAGACGCCTATAACCAGGCAGTCCCGGCTTTTAATTCAAAAGTCAGGGAATACAACGAAAAAATTAAGCAACTAAAAGAATTAATTAATGAATATAACATAGTTGTAGGTGAACGAAACGCCTTAGCCATTGAAGAGCAAAGTTTATTAGAGTCGATTGATACACGTATCAAAGAGCTTTAGGAGATTGAAGGTTGGGTACTAAAGACAGAAGACTAACGACTTTCATGCTGTAATCTGTAAACTGTTTACTGTAGACTGTAAGTATATGGCCAAAGCAAAAACTCGATATGAGTGTAGTTCATGTGGGGCAATTTACTCATCGTGGGCAGGTAAGTGTGGCAGCTGCGGAGATTGGAACACTATTCAAGCTCAGTTAAACGTTGCTGAAGTTGAGCTTAAGAAAAACGGTAACTCGCTCAAAACATCGTCTGTCAAAACTTTGGTTAACAAGCAAAGCAAACTAGATGAACGGATAAAAACGGGTGATAGCCAACTAGACATAGTATTAGGTGGCGGGTTTGTTCCGGGTAGCGTTATATTACTAGCTGGCCAACCCGGTATAGGCAAGAGTACACTGTTAATGCAAATAGCAAATGCTCTTTCTAATACCCATAAAGTTCTATATGTGTCTGGAGAAGAATCGGCCAATCAAGTAGCGTCGAGAGCTTCTAGACTGAAGGCGGTTAGCGATTCCTTATCAATTGCCTCTAGTACTAGTGCCGACGATATCTCGCATACTATAGCTGACGGAGAACTAGATGTTGTAATTGTAGACTCTATCCAGACTATAACAGTTGAGACGATTAGTTCAGCGGCTGGAACAGTTAGTCAGATAACTAACAGCACTCAGTTGCTTACTAAAGCAGCAAAGCAGACTAATACTGTTTTGATATTAGTTGGACATGTGACTAAAGAAGGATCGATTGCAGGACCGAAAGTGTTGGAGCATAGCGTAGACTGTGTTTTACAGTTTGAGGGTGATCGCTACGGCGGATTTAAAGTAGTTAGATCAATAAAGAACAGGTATGGATCAACAAATGAAGCAGCTATATATGAAATGGAACAGGACGGCCTAAAGGCGATCCTTAATCCCTCAGCTGCTCTGCTGTCAGAGAGACAGATTGTTGATGGATCAGTAGTTCTGGCGACTATGGAGGGCTCTAGGCCAGTTTTGGTCGAGATTCAAGCTTTGGTTAATCGCACTAATTACGGCTATCCAAAACGTGCGTCAAGCGGCTTTGATCTGAATCGATTAAACTTATTAATTGCAATGCTAGAGAGAAGAACAAAACTTACGCTGAACGACAAAGATATATACATAAATGTCGTAGGTGGAATCGGCGTCTCAGAACCGGCCGCCGATTTAGCAGTAGCTATGGCAATTGGGTCGGCCACCAAAGGTTTGCTTCTAAAGAAAAACGCAGTTGTTTTTGGGGAGCTAGGATTATCAGGCGAGGTTAGACATGTACCTCATATCGATAAACGCGTTGCAGAAGCTTCGAAACTTGGCTTTGAAGCAGCTATTGGACCGCAGCTAAAATCTGGCAAAAAACCTCAACTGCTAACTTCAGTATCAGATGTCAAATCGGCTCTAAATAGTTTCTTAGAATCAAAGTAAATTTTGTGGCTAGCTTAAGGCGACCCGCTTATGAAAGTTACGTCTTTTGCGTCAATTGTGCTATAGAGCACACTGTCGATAACCTCGACTTTAATGGTTTTAGTGCCCGCGCCTGTTGATGTGTAATTGAACACATAGACACCAGGACCAGCTATTTGAATCGAACCGTTAGGAATATTAACACCGTCAATTGACACGCTTAAACTTCCAGGAAACGCCTCACTAGATATAGGGTGAGTGCCGGCTCCAACCGACACATTAAAACTATAATCGTTGCCAATTCCAGGAGTTACGGTCAAAGCCACCGTCGGCTTAACATCTTCACATTTGTGGATGTCGTCTTTATCCTCTGAATTGGTTGCAGAATCATAGAAAGGATCCGAAGAGAAGCTAGCAGCATCACCTTGAGTTACTTCTTCTAGTGCAAGTATAGGTGTACACTCAGTAGCTCGTTTGCCAGAGACCTTGTCTTTGATTATTTTTTCGTTATTACTGCTTGCCCCAGGTTTGACGTACCAAGAAGGGAACAAGTCGTTTGTTGGACTTGGTTCTATTGAGCTTACACCAACGTGTGATCTAACTACATAAGCAGGCAGTTCTTGAACTCCAGCTGGGCGGTCGCGCTTTTTAGGCTCCAAACCATCATGTGCTCTTTGCATCCACCCACTCCATATTGGCTGGGTCATTGTTTCCATAAAGCCTGACATTTCTACTTGTGATGTGTGATGACCAACCCAGACCCCAGCGGAGTACTTTGTAGAGAAGCCCATAAGCCAACCGTCTTTGTTGTCGTTGGTCGTTCCGGTCTTAAGCGAGAAATCCCAACCCTTGTAGTCGTGATTCTTCCTGCTCATATAGCTTGCTCGAGGATCGGACATAACGTCAGCTATTATGTAGGCTGATTCTGGTCTGACGACTTGTTCTCCGGCAGAAGGTTTCCACTCGGACAAGGTTCTGTTTTCGGAATCCTCAACCTTCAAAATGTAGGTTTGAGGTATTTTGTTGCCGTTTCTAGAAATAGTGGCGTACGAGTGAACGTGCTTGTCTAGATTAAGATAAGCACCGTCACCAATGGCAGACGACGCGTAACATTGCGATTCGTTTTCTGGTGTTTTCTCAAGACCTGGTTCATAACACCGGTAACCGCCAGTTTCAGTTTTGCTATCATATAAGCCCAAGTTATTTGCTGTTTCGATTGTTTTATCGACACCGGCAATTAACATCGCCTTTACAGCTGGTACGTTCCTAGATCCGCCGAGAGCGTATCTCAGTGTAACAGGACCTGGATAGCGAAAATCATAATCCCAGAGACAGTTACCACCTTGCTTTGGTCGAGCTTTATTTGTGCAAGGATATCCTTCGATTGGACCTTGAGTATCGTATAGTACAGAGCCAGCTCCGCTGTTTGTGGTGTTTTCGATAAGAGCTAGATAATCGTAGGGTTTAAAACTAGATCCTGGCGGCAGTGGACTTTGTGCGAAGTTGACCTCACCGGCTCGTTCGGCATTGTTAAAATCAGCGCCACCGACTAATGCTACAACCTGTCCTGTTTCTACGTCCTCTGCAACAAAAGCTGCTGTATTACCGCGTTGTCTCTCGACTTGTCTAATACCAGCAGAAACTTCTTCTTCTGCAATTTTTTGCAAGTTCATATCTACAGTAGTTGTTACCTTCCAGCCTCCATTTTGGTAAGAATTTCCCTGTTCAAGCAATAATTGATTTTTAGCAGCTAGCACAAAATGCGGTGCTAATATTCCGGTATATTTACTCGGCGCTCTTGGAACTATCGTTGCTACCGTATCGGCAGCAATCGCGGCATCTCTCTCCTCCTGCGTTATGTAGCCAAGCTCATACATTGAATTGATTGTGTAATCTTGACGAGCTTCCAGTTTCTCTTTGTTGAAAGCAGGGCTGTGCGGGGTGTAGGTAGGTGGCGATTTCGGGATTGCAGCCAAAAAAGCCGATTCGTCAATTGTTAGATCTTTTGCTGATTTATTAAAATAAGTTCTAGCAGCAACTTCTGCTCCGTACTCGATTGTGCCGTACGGCGCTGAGTTCAAATAGCCAGTTAGTATTTCTTCTTTGGAATAGCTACGTTCTAGCTCTACTGCAATTATGATTTCTCTAATTTTCCTGGCGACCGTTTGCTCATCAGAGAAGCCTGGTGTAGTTAGCTTGACCAATTGCTGAGTAATAGTTGATCCACCCTGAGTGTCGCCGCCAAAAGCATTATTCCACGCAGCACGTGTAATACCTCTGATATTGAAGCCGCTGTGATCATAGAAACCACGATCTTCAACTGCAACGGTAGCTTCTTTCAAATTATCGGATATCTGATCGCCCTCTACAGGTACGCGCTTGACAGCATCATAATCTTCCCAAAGCAATATTTCTCCGGTCCGATCATAATATCTTATGCTTCCGCCGATAGTGTCCCCAGAAATGTCACGCAAGTTTGGCAAATCCTTGCGAAAAAAAGCAAATATACCGATCAAAAAGAAAAAGCCGAAAACTACAGCCAATCCAGCAATTTTCGCAGCCATAACCGCCCCGTCACGGCTAAACCAATAAGCATACAATCGTTTTGGATGCATCTTATATAGGATTCGTTTAGCTCTACCTTTTGGTAAACCTTTGTTGCGTTCAGCTTTTCTTAGTGCTTTTGCGTCTTTTCGGGCTTTGGATTTCTCGGATATAGTTCTATTTACTTTAACGGTTTTGCCAGATTTTGTAACAAATTTGTTACCCTTAACTCGTTTGGACTTGCTACCACTCAAATTAGGACTTTTGTCATTATTTGCCATGAATATTGGTCTTTTGCTCCTCTCCTAAGTTTACTGCCATTATATCAAAAATATAAGCATTATTTAGCTTTTAAGAGTTATGTTACTTCTGTATACTGAGTTTAAGATGAGTAAAATGACATTATCTGAAGAACTACAGTGGCGCGGATTTGTTAATCAAACTACCTATAAAGATCTGACGATATTAGACGGTAGCCAGATAGCTTTTTATTGGGGAGTTGATCCAAGCGCAGATTCAATGACAATTGGTAATTTAGCAGCAGCTATGATGGTCGGTCATTTTATGAGAAGTGGCCACAAAGCAGTTCTTTTAGTTGGTGGCGCAACTGGTTTGATAGGTGATCCAGACGGCAAATCTGAAGAACGAGAACTTAAATCAAAAGAACAAGTCGAATTTAACAAAAACGCAATTGCTAATCAGTACAAAAAAATATTTGGAAGTTTAGAGTTTGAAACTGTAGACAATTACGATTGGTTCAAAGACATCAATTTCTTGGATTTTTTAAGAGATACAGGTAAACACGTCCCGATGCGGACGATGCTCGGACGGGATTTTGTAGAGACAAGATTGAGCGAAGGTGGAGCAGGCATTAGCTATGCGGAGTTCAGTTATTCTTTGATACAAGGCTACGATTTTTTGCATCTATTCAGAGAAAAAGGAGTTTCACTGCAACTTTGTGGCGCAGATCAATGGGGAAACTCTATAGCCGGCGTTGATTTGATTAGGCGTGTGGCTGGCGGAGAAGCGAATATTTGGTCTACACCATTGGTTAAAAATAAATCAACCGGCAAGAAGTTTGGAAAATCGGAAGACGGCGCTATATGGCTAGACGAATCAAAAACAAGTGTTTATAAGTTCTATCAATTCTGGATTAATTTAGACGACGAAGGAGTTGAAGATTATCTGAAAATCTACACTCCGCTTGACAAGCCAACTATTGACCAGATAATGTTCGATCATGATCAGAACAAAAGTGCTAGGTTAGCCCAAAAAACTCTGGCATTTGAGGTGACGTCTATTGTGCACGGACAAAATCGAGCAGAATCTATCCGAAGAATTAGCCAAACATTATTTGAAGGCGGAAACTATTCAGAACTAACTAAAGCCGATTTTACGGAGTTGAAAAGCGAACTGCCCACTACAAAAGCACCAAACGGTACAGAACTAGTTGATTTATTGGTCTCGGTTGGTTTGGCGAGTTCAAAGGGCGAAGGGCGTCGATTCTTAGAATCTAATGCTATTTACATCAATGGCTCGCAGATCCCCCTAGCAAAAACATCGATTGAAGCAGATGATTTTATAGACGGCTTTTGTATTATCCGCAGAGGCAAAAACGCAAATGCGTTGCTAGAGCAGTAACTAATTTGCTAGACTAACTAATTGTTATGACAAAAAAACTAAACAAAGCAGATCAATACAACGACCCCAAACACAATTATCT
>Ga0224722_1001765_pt1 | contig 11840 bp, 13 predicted proteins | sample Balambano_FR1_Me_FD_161646 | JGI IMG/M metagenome (GOLD analysis project Ga0224722, IMG submission 161646) | Freshwater sediment microbial communities from Lake Towuti, South Sulawesi, Indonesia - Balambano_FR1_MetaG | ecosystem: Environmental > Aquatic > Freshwater > Lake > Sediment | place...
CCACCCAAGCCGTTCCCCCTCACCCCCTCTGAATCGCCGGGGGGTACAGACCAACTGTTGTCACACCTGCGTAACGCCATCGAGCGGCGTTTAACCGCAACCGATACGATTGGGGTCTATCTCTCTGGGGGTTTAGATAGCAGTTTGGTGGCATCGCTTCTGGTCGAAGCGGGAGTGAAACCGCACCTGTTCACACTCGATTTTGGGGAGCCATTCCATCTGGAACTACCGATTGCAGAGCAGGTGGCAAAACACCTCCATCTGCCCCTGCGGACAGTTTCGGCTCGCCCTTCCGATATTGCCAAGGCATTGGAAAAAACAGTGCAGGCACTCCCTCTGCCTTTTGGGGATGCGGTCACGGTTCCACTCTATCTGCTCGGTCAGACAGCACGCGATTTTGTCTCGGAAGTCTGGAATGGCGAAGGAGGCGACCAACTTTTTGGGGGTTGGACAAACAAGCCAATGATTGCCGCGCATCTCTACGATTTGGCAGAGGACACGGAGTCGGTACAACAGAGCGAGGTGCAGGAGTATTTGGCAACATACCACCGCTTTTGGGGACAGACTCCCTCCCTTTATACCCCCTACCAACAGCAGAAAACCCAAGACATTGACCCGTCTCAGTGGATAACTCCGGCATTAGACCGAGAACGGTTCCCCCACCTACTCCATCGGTTGCGGTACGCGAATCTACTGCTGAAAGGAGCGCAGAATATCGCCCCCCGAATGCTTGCCCTTGCCCACTGCCACGGCTTAAAAGTCTGTTCACCCCTCTTTGATGCCAATCTTACGGAGTGGACATTTTCCCTACCTCCCGAAATGTTTCTCTCTGGGGCGTGCGAGAAGTTTCTCCTCAAACAGATTGCCGAACGCTATCTGCCTACCGAGGTGGTTTGGCGAGAGAAGCGAGGAATGGGTGTCCCGGTAACCTCCTGGTGTTTGAGTCGCTGGTCGCCATCCCACTGGACTTTCCAACGCCTTCTGCGTTACTATCTATCTAACAGACGATTGCACCACGAAGGACGATTCGAGCCAGCTTTTGTGCAGCGGCTCTTGCAGGGCGAAGATTCCACCCCGGAAGGTAGTTTTCGGAAGCGGCGTGTGGGCGAAAAACTCTGGCTCCTTCTGATTTGGGAAATCTGGCGAGAACAACACGGCGTAGCATAAACGCAAAACGAATTCGGGAATTCGGTATACTGAGACTATCGGAACGGACGAAGGGGACAACACATGAAGTGTATCCATTGTAACTCAGACTCGACATTGAAGATGCGTGTGGCAAACAACTACCGTTGCTACGCCTGTCTGCATCCGTTCGCCTTTGAACCCACCACAGACTCCTTTAAGATGGCAGATGGGCTGTTTCACCGTGCCATTCAAGATGTTTCCGCACAGGGAACCCTCTCGTTCACGGACAAGCAACTCTACTATGAGTTAAATCGGCGGCTACTGAGCAAGGTTCCTTACCTTCCTCCTGCCTATGGTTGGGGTGCGGCAGCCGTAGGTGTAGGGGGGATTGCGGCAGGCATTGTTTTCACTCCGGTGCTGATTGTGGTGGGCATTGCCGGAGCGATGCTCACGGCAGGACTGGGAATCAATCAGGGGAAGAAGATGCCTCGTGCGCGGTATGCCCGAATGCCGTTTGATACCTTCCTTCGCAGTTATCTTTCGCGCTATGAGATAGTGCATGGAGCTATCGAAAAACTGGTTCGCCCCCTTGCTCCGCGCCCTACTGGGGCAACTGGGACTATGGGAAACATAGCGACTCTGCCTCCCGATGTCACTGCATACTCATTTGACCGAGTTCTGATTACGCAAGATGCCGAAACCGCCGCGATGTTGGTTGCGAACCGCTTTCACTTTGAGAACAACTGCGCCATTCTCTCGTTTGACCGACGCTACCCGCAGAACGGACTTTTCGATACAATTTTGGGAATGCTTCGTCGCAACCCGCAACTGATGGTATTTGTCCTGCACGATGCCTCCGCGCCCGGACTCACGCTCTATGGCAAGATGCGTACCTCAGAGTGGTTCCCCGACAATCCTATCTATCTGTTTGACCTCGGTCTGCGCCCTCTGCACGCGATGAAGGGCAACTTTATACTAACGCAAGAACCACCGATGGAGATAACGAAACAATCCATTGAAGATTTTACGAAAAAGACCCCCACAGAAGCCCAAAGTATGCTCAATTCTCTCACCAATCCTCTATCTCCAGAAGCGTTGGCTGCTTTAAGCACAGAGGAGCAGAAATGGTTAAAGAGCGGACATATCGCGGAGGTGGCTTGCCTACGTCCCGAACGGGTGATGAAAGCGGTATATCAGGGCTTTAATCAAGCCGCCGAGCAGGTACGCAATGGGCAGTACCACGACGATAGCTACGGGGGCATCTGGTTTGTAGATACCGGTCCGGGTGTCTACTACGCCCCCACCGGAACCTATACGGGTGATACCTCCTCCTACGATTCGTTTGGTTAGTATGAGTATCCCCTTTCTAGGACGATTACAGAAGAATATCCCTCCCGGTGAAGGGCATATCGCTCGCCCATCAGAGTGGGGAGACGGGCGGATTCTCCTTGTTGGGGGAACCCCCTATCAGGATAACACAACGGGGGTTGTTGTGGCAGGGGAGTATGTTCCGGTTGGGAAGCCGTTCTCCTTCGCCGAAATCGCACAGTTATTCCACCAGCACGGCACGGCATTGGGAAACCACCTTCTCGGAATGTATGCCCTTGCCTTTTATGAAGCCCGTAGCGGAAAACTCACCCTGCTACGTGACCGTGCCGGAGCAAGAACCCTCTACTACCGCCAAACGGCAGAGGGAGCGGTAGAGTTTGCCTCTCAACGGCACCGCTTTTCGAGCGGATACCAGACGGACGACCTCTTCCTCCCTGCCCTGCGCGACTACCTCGCCTGTGCGTATGTCCCCGGTTTCCAAACCTTGGGGAACGATATTTGGGAACTGCGTCCCGCCGAGGCAGTGGTCTTTCCTGAAAACCAGCACCTCACCTACTGGCAACCTGCTGAAGGACCCGCGACCACGGACACCCCGATGGCACACTATGCCCAAAACCTGCGCCCCCTTTTGGAAACCGTGGTGGAGGAGTGCCTTCCCCCCAGCGGTGAGTTCGGCATCTATCTTTCGGGGGGGGTGGATAGCAGTTTGGTGGTAGCGATTGCGGCGAAACTGCGCGGCGGCAAGAACATTCACACCTATTCGATTCACTTCGGGCAAGACCTTCCCAATGAACTCGCCTTTTCCAGCATGGTTGCTGAACACTGCGGAACCAAGCATCATGTTCTGGAACTGCCGCCGCAATGGATTCTGGACAATCTGGAAAAGACTCTTGTGGAACTGGATGACCCCATCGGCGACCCGTTAACCGTGCCGAACTATCTGTTAGGGCAAACGGCGAAAAACGATGTCGGGATTATTTTGAACGGGGAAGGGGGCGACCCCATTTTTGGCGGTCCCAAGAACATCCCGATGCTTCTGCACGAACTCTATGAGAGTGCCGACACCCGCGAAAACGAACTGCTCAAACCGCGTATCGAAGCCTACTTCCGTTCGTACCAGAAGTGCTATGATGACCTTTCCCGTCTCCTGACCCCAGAGGTGCAAAATGCTCTGGTAACCGTTCCGCCGATGGACGAACTTCTTCTACCCTACCTCCGTGATACCGCCCCCATGCAACAGTATGTCAATCGCTTGATGCAGATAAACACGATTTTTAAGGGGGCAGACCATATCCTAACCAAAGTAAACAACCTGACTTCAGCGTGTGGCTTAGTGGGGTACTCTCCCCTCTTTGACCCCCGTATTGTCGAAGCAGGGTTTGCCGTGCCGAGTGTCTACAAACTCTCTGGGACACAGGAGAAAGCCGTTCTCAAAAACGCTATTGCCGACCTACTGCCGGAAGCCATCCTTACCCGCCCTAAAAGCGGTATGCTTGTCCCAGTGCAACGTTGGTTTCGCCGGGAGATGCACCGCTACGCCAAAGACCTGCTCCTCTCGCGCCGTTCCCGCATCCGTCCCTATCTGAATCAAAAAGTTATTGAGGAGTGGTTAAGTTACCGCTCTCCCCTCCCCCACGCCCGACAGGGCATCAAACTTTGGTTGGTACTCACGCTGGAGGTCTGGCTTCGTGTCCACGAATCGCACCATACCGAGTCCCCTCGTCCCCTGTGGAAACCCCGTTAACGCCCCACTCGTGACCGAAACTCAGGAACACCAGAGACCCCTTCTAAACGCACACGGAACAGCGCACCGGCGTGTTCGCCATCCGTCTGTTTGATATGCCCACCGGCGGTGGTGACATACATCGTTTGGTAATCCGCGTCCCCAAAGGTTACACAAGAAACCTTTTTCACAGGGAAGGAAATCCGCTCTTTCTCAGCACCATCGGGAGTATAACAAACCATACACGAACCATCCCAACGAGTAGACCAAACGTTTCCCGTGGCATCTACCGTCATCCCATCAGGAACCCCTTCGCCGGGAGCAACTTTGGCAAAGTTTCGTTGGTGAGAAATCTCACCTGTCGTTTGGTCATAGTCAAAGAGGTAGACTATTCCTGCACCCGAATCGGTGTAGTACATCTGCTTATGGTCGGGGGTAAAACCCATTCCATTAGAACAGCCAATCCCCTCTAAGAGTAGTCGCAAGTTCCCCTGAGTATCCAAGCGGTAGAGTCGCCCCTTACGCTCCGGGGTTGGCATCGTTCCACAAAAGACTCGTCCCACCGGGTCTGCAATGACATCATTAAAGCGTGCCGCGCGCTCCTCAGGAATCTCGTCAATCACTGTGGTTAGTTCGCCATTGCGCCAAATTTTCACCGCACCTCTGGCACAAAAGAGAAGCAATGCCCCGTCGGCTTGCAACGTAAACCCTCCCACGGGTTCTCCGGTATAGCAGATTTCATGCTTCCCCGTGGCGATATAGTAGCGAAAAAGTTTCCCATTCGGAATATCTGTCCAGTACACACAGTCTTCTTCGGGGTGATACAGGGGGTTTTCCCCGGTATGGCAAGCATAATCGGCAATCGGTTCGAGTATCACTATAGAATCCTCTCTATTTCCCTCTGGAACAATTTTCCAACTCTGGTCTTCGTGAGGGAACATCTCCTCATCGTACCTCATCATACTACTGAGAAAAGTCGTTTGCCAAGACTAAAATCGAACCGATTTGACAGAAGCATGGGTTTTTGTTATAATTTTATGTACCATCGTGCGGTGGGAAATCACCCGCCGTCCGTCTGATTCGCTGATATGGAACTGGATATCCGAAAACAGCGCATCTTGAATGCGATAGTACAAGACTATGTAGCCACCGCCGAACCCGTTGGGTCGCAGGTTTTGGTGGAACGTTATAGTCTTGGGGTTAAATCTGCCACGATTCGGAACGAAATGGCAGAGATGAGCGAGCGTGGCTTCCTCCGACAACCCCATACCTCTGCGGGACGAGTCCCGTCTGACCTCGGCTACCGCTTCTATGTGAACCGCCTCATGACCCTTCCGGTGGTACAGAGCGAAGAAGTGATACGGATTCAGCAAGCGATGGCTTCCGCCGCCTCGGAACTGGAAGCAATTCTCCGGCGAACGTGTGTCCTTCTCGCGGAAATGACCCAACTGACCGCCGTTGCCACCCCTCCATATGCCGACGAAACCGAACTTCGGCAGATATTTCTCAGTCCTGCCGGGGCAGACAAGGTACTCTTAGTCCTGCTATTTTCCAATGGACACACCGAACACCGCTTGCTCCTAGAAACACGCCTCGCCGCTTCAGAAGCACTGGTGCTTGCTAATGCCCTGAACGAACGTTTTGGAGGAACCACCCTGGGCGTTTTGAGAACCCGCAATGGTATCGGCGAGATTCCCCCTGAGATTCAGCAACTGACGAGCCTTTGGCAACGGATTGTTGGGGAACTGAGCAGTGTTGCTCGTTCGCTGCAAGAGGAATCCTCCATGTATGTTGAAGGAACCGAATCGGCACTTAACCAACCCGAATTTCGCGATGTGGAGCGATTGGGGCAGTTCCTTACGCTTTTACAACAACGTGCCGCCGTCTTAGATACCCTTAGTAGCACTTTAGCCCAATCAGGGGTACAGTCCCTCCCTACGGTGCAGGTGATTATCGGAGAAGAGACGGGACGACCAGAGATGACCGAGTTTAGCATCGTCTCCTCCCCGTACTACATCGGGTCTCGCGAGCGGGGCAGTATCGGCGTGCTGGGTCCTACCCGCATGGATTATGCCCGCACCACTGCTGCCGTTCAACTAATGGCACGCACCATGAGTGATATACTGACAAGGTTATCTTTTGCTTCCTAATGAGACGTAAACAGATAACCGAAACAGTACGCCGGTTTTGGAATGCCGGTGAGAACCTCAATAGGAGAGCAGTTCCCACGATGTCCGCAGAAACGACGGCTAACAACGACGATTTAATAACCGAAGATACCGAGACAACGACAGAAACCAGTTCCCAGAACATGACCGAATCCGGGAAAGATAACGCCAGTGATGCAGGAGAGATTGCCGCCTTGCGTGCCGAAATCGAATCCTTAAAGCAACAGGTCAGTGAGGGGCAGGATGCCTTTTTACGGGCGCGTGCCGACTATATGAACCTGAAGCGGCGTGCCGAGGAGGAACGCGACAGTCTACGTTCCTATGTGACGGGGGATATTCTTACCCGTTTACTGCCCGTGATAGATAACTTTGAGCGTGCCTTGGTTGCCGCAGAGCAGACCAAGGACTATGACAAGTTAATTGGTGGGGTGGATGCAGTCTACCGCCAGTTACAAACCTTCTTGCAAAAAGAGGGAGTGCAGACTATCGAAGCCCTGCACCAACCCTTTGACCCCAATCTGCACAATGCCGTTTTGCGTGATGAAGACTCTGAGGAGCCTGAAAACACGGTAGTCGAAGAGCTACAACGCGGCTATCGTCTCGGCGACAGAGTGCTTCGCGCCACGATGGTCAAAGTCGCAGTCGGGAAGTAACTCCCCATCCCGGTTCCCCTCTCGATAGACGCAGGGAGAGGGGAACAATACACCTACCCGTACCCCACGGTTTCTGTTACAATAGGCAAGAAAGCAGGAGAAGGAAAGCACGATGGCGGATGGGTTAGCAGACAACGAGGTGACAGGAAGCATTTTCGCTAAGATGGTGCGCGGCGAAATCCCCGTGGAAACTGTTTATGAGGATGAACACGTAATTGCTTTTCGGGACTTACACCCACAAGCACCCATTCATGCGTTGGTGATTCCCAAAGTGGCGGTTCGGAATGTCGGGGAGCTGACCACCGAGCATCAAGAGTCTGCGGGAGCGGTTCTACTGGCGTGTGCTGAGGTTGCCAAGCGGTTGGGGATTGCGGAATCGGGCTTTCGGGTGGTACTGAATACTGGAGCCGATGCGGGGCAGACTGTCCCCTATCTACACGCTCATGTTTTAGGGGGTCGGCAACTGGGCTGGCCCCCCGGATAAGCCCCGAGCCGGATACGACGCGAACCGAAGCCCCTCAAAGGATGGAAGGAGAGAGTATGACACGACGAGATTTTCTGAAAAAAGCAAGCAAAGATACCGCCCGCGAAGTGGTCGAAACGGGAAGTAAAATTGTACCCGGTGGACAGTTAGCGAAGCGGTTTCTGGAAAGCGGCGACGAAAGCAAGAGCGAGTTTGTCGAAGAGCCGCGCCGTCACTGGTGGGACCGATTTGTGATTCGGCATCAGGAGAATGGCAAGTAGCCCGACGATGAGCGAACCCACACTACAGGCGATTTTAGAGGTAGCCATAGAGGGAGCATACCGTGCCGGACGACGCACCCTTGCCTATTTTAATGCTGGAGTTACGGTAGACCTCAAAGCCGACGAAACCCCGGTGACGATTGCAGACCGCGAGGCAGAACGACTTTTGCGGGAGCATATTGCCCGCTACTTCCCCGACCATTCCATTTTAGGCGAGGAGGAGGGGGAGACTACGGGCAACCCCGACTATCGTTGGATTCTCGACCCGATTGATGGCACAAAGTCGTTTATCGCCGGGGTTCCGTTGTATGGGGTACTGGTTGGCGTGGAGGTCAAAGGGGAACCGTCTGTCGGCGTTATCTATCTCCCCGGCTTAGAGGAGATGGTCTCCGCCGCAAAGGGGCATGGTTGTACTTGGAATGGTCGCCCGTGTCGGGTATCGTCGGTGAGTGAGATGAGCAAGGCACTGATAGTCACATCGTCTATTGTGCGCTGTCAGCAACGCTCCGATGCGTTTGACCGACTTGCCGAACAGACCCGACAGCAGGCAACTTGGGGTGATGCCTATGGCTACGCACTGGTTGCCACGGGACGCGCCGAAGTGATGCTTGATTCGGTGCAAAGCCCATGGGATGTCGGACCGATGATTCCCATTCTGCGCGAAGCCGGAGGGGACTTCACCGATTGGCAGGGCAACTCCACCCTCTACTCTGGGGATGGTGTTGCTGTAAACTCCGCGCTCAAAGAACCCGTGCTGGAAATTCTCCGAACAGAGAACCTGCGCTAATGCGCTTCGAGAAACGATTCCCAAGAAAACCCGAAGGAGAAATCCTCTTTCGGGTTTTCTACTGTGTCACAGTAGAGGTATACTTGATGTAGTGCTGTGTTCCGAGGGGGACTGACTTTTACAGGCGGAACACAACGAAGGAGTGATAATGGCAGACCTAATCATCGAAACACGAGTGGTGGAAAATGCCCCAGTTCTGGACTTGACTGGTGAAGTAGATTCCTACAACGCCCCCCAACTTCGTGAGGCAATGGTGCGTTTGATAGAGCAGGGGCAACCAAACCTGATTCTTAACCTGACCAGAGTAGACTATATAGACTCCACGGGGCTTGGAGTGATGGTCGCGGGACTGAAACGTGCTACCGAAAACGGCGGTTCGGTGCAGATTATCTGTCCGAACCCGACCATCTATAAAGTCTTTCAAATTACCAGTCTCAATAAAGTCTTTGTGATTCACGAGAACGAAGCCACTGCCTTTCCCCACACCCAATAGAATAACCAAAAGGGCAGTGTGATAGGGGGCAAGCAATGAAAACAGTCTTCACCGATGAACGAACTGGGCGCACTGTTTGGCGCATGACCAACGATAACAGTGTTAGTTTTGCCCCCTATATGTACCGGCAAGCCTTCACCCCGGATGAGCGTTTTATTGTCTACTCGTCCGAAAAAACCGGGAAGCGGGAAGTTTGGCGGGCGGAACTGGAAACGGGTGAAACGGAGTGCCTCACCAACACTGAAAATTACACCACGAAGGGAATGAGTATGACCCTCACTCCTGACGGAACCGAAGCCCTCTTTTTGGATGGCACTACCGTAACCGCTGTCCACGTCCTCACAAAAGAAAGCCGAGTCATTGCCGACATCGCCGAACTCTCTGGGGGAGTGCCACCGAGCAGTTTTATGCCCTCGCCAGATGGCAAACAGTTGCTTATCGCCTACCCGCGCCGTTCGGACAAGCGTCAGGCAGTAGCACTTGCGCCATCAGAGGGGCAAGGAACGCCGGAAGAGGTCTATGTGTGGGACGATACCATTACCGGGATTACCCATCTCCTTTTCTCTCCGGCAGAACCCCTTGTTGTCACCTATAACCGCCACCCCGACAAACAGAACGACTTTAGTTGTAGCCCTGCCGAACGCGCCCGTTGTTGGAAACTGAACTTAGCCACGGGGGAGGACGCACCGTTTTTAACGGTTCCTGTAGGCTATCGCGCCACCCATGAGTACTGGGCGTGGGATGGCTCTCGCCTCTACTTTCACCAAAAGACACAACCCGGTTGGATTCCTGCCATGATTTCGTCCGTTCCCAAAGAGGGGGGTGAAATTACCATTCACTATCAGAACGATACCGAAAAGTTGGGGCATTCGTCGGTAAATCGGGCGCACACCCATCTGGTCAGCGACAGTCAGGAACCCGGCATCAATCCCCTTCTCCTGATTGACCTTGCCACCGGTCAAGCAGAAACCCTGTGCTACCCGAACGCCTCTGGTGCGCCCCACCCCAACCATGTTCATCCTGCCTTCAGCCCCTCCGGCAGGTACATTATCTACACCTCCGATGTCACCGGAACCGCACAAGTCTATATCGTACCCCTCCAATAGACTTCTTCCCGCAGTGGCTTTTCCTTCTCATTGTGCCACGGATAGATAAGCGGGTACAATCCCTTAGGAAAGGTAGTGTTTCGTATGCTGTTCCAAATCAAAGACTCCAAACTGCAAGGGGATGTGCCTCCCCAACCCGATACTCTGGCGGGAGAAGTGGTCGTTTCTGCCGACACACGGCGCGAGAATCGGATTCCCCCCAATCAGGCGCGTACCAAAAAGTGGCCCGTTCTGGATACCGGGGTTCACCCCTCCTCGAAAGAGATGACCCCCGATGTATGGCAGTTTGACCTGTTCGGATTGATTGAAGAGTCTGTCTCATTCACTTGGGACGAATTCCAGAAACTCCCCCGCACCAAAGTCTTTGCCGAGATAAACTGTATAGTTTCAAAAATCGGCCCCCGGTTCTCTGTGAAAATCGCGGAGCAGGCAGCGTAAACTCATAAGCCAGCCTGCTGGCAAACACAAACCAATAGCGTATCGAAGCAGACCCCGCTCGACGGAACACCGTCAGGCGGGGTCTGCGTGCGTTTGGTGTTCCTCGCAAGCGACAAACGAAAGGCTTATGTTCTAAATGCAACAATCACAAGACAAGATGGACAAGAAGACGGACAAGACACAGGGCAGCCAGACAGACAAGGGCTACACGGTGGCGAAGTACCGGGACAGCCGCTTTTGGGGTGTATGGGACGAGAGCGGCGAACTGGTCTGCGTCTGTGTCTATCGCCGAGGGGCGCGTGAAGTCACAAGGCGTCTACAAGGACAAACTGAGAGCGAGGGCGAATCATAGAGCGTGCCTTTTCTTTATGCCGAGGTTGCATCTTAAGGGCGGGTTCCGTTGGAACACCTTCTGACGAGCCAGTATCACGCCGCACTAACCAATAACAGCTATGAAAATAAACGTAAATAACCCTGCGGAAAACGTGCTGACTCACGGAGTCAGCGAAGAGCATATCAATACAGCAGTCGAGAAATCGGGCTATCCATTGCAGACGATGGTTGCAATAAAACTACAATCTGACTTGCCGGACTTCTTTGTAACAGAGGAGAAAGGATATACAGACCGTGATGGTATTACCAGAAGGTCAATGGACGTTTTTGCATATAAGCAGTTCGTTAACGAGGGCGATACGCTTATGTATACACCATGCTTGGCAATGTACATTGGGCAATGGACTTTTTTTAATTGTTAAGTGTCTCCCTCGGACGCTTTTGCCATCGTTCAATCCGCTCCGTGTTGTGGCGTTCCAGCAAAATCAGAAACCGCTCGGCAATGTCCTGCTCGATTCGACAACTGACGCCACAAGAGCGACGCACTAAGCCCGATTGCCTTTGCCGCCATTTCGTATTCATCGCTTCGGCGATGCTTGTCTTGCCACTCCCTTTGGGACAGATTTCATGGTCAGTACCGATGAAGAACCGCTCGTAGGCTCCCCACCCATCGGTGCAGACGGGCAAAGGACAGTAATCCAGGGGAATGTCTTCCCAAAGCCAAGAGAGCATAGAATCGGAGCGGTCTCCCAGAGCGAAGCCGAGGACATGACCGACTAAACGTGACACAGCAACCCATAACCACAAGGGAGGAGACTGACGTACACAGACCTCATCTATCTCTAACACGTCTCCCGCCGGAGGTGCCAAAGTGGGTAATCCTTGCTCTTCTATTCGGGTGGCGTTTTTTTTCGCACGGCGCGAACCGTGTCGCGACT
>Ga0224722_1001766_pt1 | contig 11838 bp, 9 predicted proteins | sample Balambano_FR1_Me_FD_161646 | JGI IMG/M metagenome (GOLD analysis project Ga0224722, IMG submission 161646) | Freshwater sediment microbial communities from Lake Towuti, South Sulawesi, Indonesia - Balambano_FR1_MetaG | ecosystem: Environmental > Aquatic > Freshwater > Lake > Sediment | place...
TGGGTCACGCGGGCAACGAGGGCAGGTAATCCAGAAAGTTCTACACCCAAATTGATCGATTTCCTCACCCTTGTGGGTAATCTAAAGCCCAAAACCTCCTCATCCTGGCTTTAGCCCCCTAATTTGGCGATCGCCCCCCTCCCATCCAGATCTCCAAGAGCCGCCCTGATCTGCTCCCAGCTTGCATGACATCTTGCTCTCAGGAAAAAAATCAAAAAAGATTCAAAAAAAATTTTCTGCTCTTCCGGAATCGAAATCTGCCCTGCTGTATCTAGAATCCCCCCTCTTAGACTTCAATCTGATTCACTCAATTTGCGTATTGTATTGACCTCTATTTGATCCTTTTCCACAGGAAGGCAGCTATGTCCAATCGTCACAAACTCACGAAAGCCATTCACCGGTTAACCCGCAACCTGCATCGACTGGTTCACTCTACATCGAAGGCGATCGCCAACTGGTTGCTGCGGGGGTTGCTGTTGTTGGGCAGACAGCGCTGGGTGCAAGCAGGCTTTGTGTTGCCGACTACGGTGCTGTTGCTACTGGTGTTGACCCTAACGGTGGGGTCGATCGGCTATCGCACCTTTACCCGTGCTCAACAAACGATCGGGCAACGGCAACAACAAGTGATTTATAACGCTGCCACTCCAGTGATCGATCGGGCCAAGGCGAAGTTGGCGTATTTGTTTGATGCAAGACGGGATAATCGACTGCCCGGTGGCATCCCTGGTGAAGCTCAGTTATTAGGGATGTTGTACAACCAGGAAAATGGCAACCCTGCTGATGTCCCTCCTGTTCCAAAGCTACCCGCTCCAGGAAGCAATAGCCAGGACAGCGATGCTTATAGGTTCCCCGATGAAACGCGAGTCAACTTGCCGGGTGGCGGCGAAGAGGATAATGCTTGGACTTATGAGGTTGATTTAAATAATGATGGTGAGCCTGATGCGGATGTGGTTTATTCCATTTTGTTCAGTACTCCTCAACCTCAAGCAGCCCTGAAAGAGGCAAGTCTGGCAAAGGTGAAAGAGCGGGCAAATCTTTTGCAGGTTCGGAATGGTCCGTTGAGTAACCCTTCAAAAGCTTCTCCTGCTTGTCAAACCGCTGAAGAATTAGAAGTTCCAGAGGGTGACCCTCGTAGAGGATGGTTTCAAGACCCAGTCGATACCTCTGTTTTGCGGAAAAATTTCCAGGTCGATGTTTTGGTTGTTCCTAGAGTTGCTAATGGAACAGTGACGACTTTGGAGTTTCAACAAGATCGTCAACTTATTAGTGGTAATCGATGGGGAGCTTGGTTCCGCAACGATCTAGAGATTTTCCCTCAACCAGGCTTCAAGTGGAATGGAGCCATGCACACTGAGGGTAATTTGTTCGTTTTTGGTGGGAGGAGAAATGGTTCTGCCAACGACGAATTTTTCCACAGCTATTTGATTAGTGCTAAAGCTTCCTGTTTTTACAATAATGAGTCTTCAGTTGTATCAGTCGCTCAAAACATACCCAATACTAACGATCCAGATAACGCAGTTCCCCCTTTCACTGGGCAGTTTATCAGTGGAACGGTGCGCGATAATGCGATGTTGAATTCTAGCGTCAAGTTTCATCTTTTTGATCCAAATAATCCTATAACTGGAAACAACGCTAACTTTCGTACTAACGCAGATTCGGTAGCAGCTGACACTGGGGAAACTGTAAAATTTGCGCTTGATCCTGTGGTTTTGCAGACCCAGAATATTTCTCAATCGCGGGAGATTGATGGGGGCGACTCTCAGGCTGAAAACGATCCCGATTTTGAGGCTGGCAACTTTGCAAAAGATCCCAATCCTCGTCTCCGTAGAGCATCTCAGGAAGCACCATATCTAGATGATTTTTATCGAGCCGATAATCGATGCGGTCCCAAACCTGAATACAACCGTAATTACCGGCTTTCAGGTAACATCGGGGATGCCAGCGCATGTCTAATCATTGATTTAACCAACAACACTCCGGTTGAAGAAACTCAAGTTGGTTTAGATGGTTATTGGGAGCGACGCGCTCGATTCAGCGGATTGCGTCTAATTGTAGGACAGCGGCTTGAGTTAGGTGATCCAGCGGGATGGGGTGGATTAACTCAAGATGCAGATGTTGATGATGAACCTTTGCGCCCTTGGGATGAAGATAATAACGCTACTCCTGCACGGGCTGCTTGTCCCACGAACATGGCTACTCGCTGCCATGAAGCCCGCCAACGCAAATCTCTATGGGATAACCTGGCAGCGGTTCAATCTACATTGGTTTATCACACAGGAATAGGAGCAATTGGAGGTGCTGATGACAATAGAGATGTTCCTGATGCCTGCATTGTCACCACTGTGCATCCAGGTACTCCGGGCACGTTAGAAAATAGTGCCACCTTTGAAAATTTGGCATACGGCGTGACGAGTGTAGATGATGCCTTCGGCATCTTTGGAGGCTACACTACCCCTGCCGGTGTTAGGCCCGTCATTAGTGATTTCTTCCGGGGTATCGGTACAAATGGTTGGGAATTTAATTTCTATGGAGATGCCAATGTCACTACGAATGTTCCATTGATGGCCGCGTTGCAAAACTTAGCCTATTTTGCTGGAGATCGAGACGGAGGTGCTCCTTCTTTTGAGCCACTACAAACAACTGAAGTGCATCCTTACCCCAGTTTGGCAATGTGGGGCGATTTCTCCAACTTGCGAAATATCTTCGACCCCGATCGAGATGGAGTTTTCACAACTCCAGACTATGCAACCCTTAGCCCTGCTGACAGAACCACTCTTCATACGGCAGCTTGTACGCTGGGAATGCTGGCATATAACCTGGATTATTTAGAAAAGTTCAACATTGATGTGCTTGACTCTGGTACAGTACCGCTTTCAGCACTTAATTACGCAGTAACAAGGAATTTGTTGGGCTATGCATCCGATCAAGCAAAACCTGCTAATTGGACATATGGAGGATTACGAGGTGCAATTCGCAGTTTGCGTGAAGACCGCAGTCCGCTTAGTCATGGCGGCGACATAACACTAAGCAATCCAATATTCCCGGGGGGTGCTAATGCAATTGGTTCACCAATTCCTGAGCTTGATAATTTAGTGGATAATCCTGGACTTGGATCTATTGGATCTAACATATACGACAATCCGGAAGTGATTGTCCGGTTGCTTGAGCAATGGCGATCGCTTTTGATTGATACGACACAAATTGATGATATGACCAGGATGATCAACCTCGCCAAGCTAATCATCACCAAAGAGCAAGTAGCACGCGATCGCTTCTGGGGCTTCCAAGGTTCAGACACCGTCAGTGTCAATTCTGGAACCGGAACCTTTATTAACCCGTACTACAGCACTGCTCCATTTGGGCATTGCAGCTTTTGGGCTTCTGGTCGGGATTACATTGTTAATAACGCTCCCACAGATAAGATTCAGTTAGATCCTAATTCGATTGCCGATTATGGTCTTGATGATTTCGATTCTTCAGGAACAAAACGAACTGATGAACCTTTAGGTGTACTATGCTCGCGTCGCCCTCGGTATCCAATCTTGCATTCTCTTTTTCCAATTCGCGATGGTGCATATCTTACACCAGTTGGCACATATACTGCATCTACGATCGGGGCTGTTTATGCTTCCGCTGAACTTGATGAAGTTTACGGTGCTGTGACTGCAAATCATCCAGAGCAATTTGTTAATGCAGCAGACCCACTTGCAGCAACTTACAGTACAACGCGGGACTTTAAAGATAGTGGTCTTTACTCAACCTATATCCAAGCTATAAACCCTCCTACTGTTCAATATCAAGTCGTTCGACCCGCAGACATTGCTCTTCAGCCCAAACGCATCGCCGATTGGTTAATTCCTAACGAGGCTCCAGGCATTACTCCAACAACGCCAAATAGCAATCAGGGAAGTGGTGATTTGTTGGCAAATTATATCCGAGTTTGTAGAACAACGTGTACTAATCCTACTGAACTCACCTATCGTCAAGTTGCCTTTAAAGATACGGCTCCCTATGATGGTCGTGAATCGATGGCAACTCGGATGCTAAACGTGGATCTGGAGATGCTGCAAACTTCTCGTCCACCCGCCGATAGTGGTACTGAAGATTGGTGGTTGCCTGTTCGAGGTGTGGTCTACGCTTTCCGGGAAGATGCAGTGGCAGAAGATGAAATCGTTCGTCCATCGGGTACAGAAATGCAAGCCGGAACGCAAACAGCTTATGAATCTATAGATCCTCCCCTCAACAGCACCAACAAAATTACTTCTAAACCTGTTGATTATGTTGCTGATCCCGATCGCCGTCCCTATGGTTTCAGGTTGATTAACGGTGTGAGACTCGATCGAGTAGGGGACAATTTCCGGGGTTTATCGTTCATTTCTGATAATCCAGTCTTCATTCAGGGCGATTTCAACTTACACCGCAATGGAAATAACATTGTCTTGGAAGAATTTGAGGAAACGCTAGCTGAGGACCCTGACTATGACGAAGATTACTTCTACAACGAGAGAGTTACTCTCAATCCTACTTTTGCTCGACAGGGCGATCGCTGGCGACCCTCTGAAGTCTTAGCTGATGCTGTCACAATCATCTCTGAAAATTTCTGTGACGGTAGTATCTTAGACACTTTTACTGATGCAGGTGAGACCGACTTAGGAAATCTCTCAGACTTGATGCCACTCTATGATTGCAATAACTCTGAAGATGGTGGGGCAACCACAACTTCATATCGTAATCAGAATCTTCCGAGCGGAGCATACGCAGGTGGTGGGGACGTGAATTGGGCCCGCACCAATATTGCAGATAGTCAAGGTTTAATTTCCGCTGATTTATTGAGAAAGAGTTCGCCCATCTATATAAATCTGGATGGCAACCCCGTTGAGATACCTGCTGGTTCCACTCCTCAAGTCTATAGCGGTGGCTATAACGACTTTGACGCTGACCGGGAAGAAAAGATTGAAGCAGCACTCACTGAGGTGAACTCAATTATCGTCAGCGGTATCGTACCTTCTCGCGCCTCTCAATCTTATGGCGGTCTACACAACTTCCCACGCTTTTTGGAGAATTGGAAAGACAAGGATTTAAGGATCGCTGGAGCCTTCTTGCAACTTAACTTTAGTAAGCAAGCAACAGGACCTTATGACCAGGATGCTTGGGAACCTGGTACAGTTCCAGTTGCTGGGGAAAAGAGTGAGTATTATAATCCACCTCGCCGTCTTTGGGGATATGATGTAGGGCTGCAATATGCTCCAGCTGGTCCGATCGCTCAACGCTTTGTCAGTGCTTCCTTCGTCCGTAGTGAATTCTACAGTGAACCACCTGCCAATGACCCCTACATTCGTAACCTCTGCCTTGCTCTACAAAACGAGCGCCCAGCCATAAACTGTCCGCCTGAACCCTAGCAATCCATAATACAGAGGGGTTGTTGGAAGCGGACAACCTCTCAGCCAGATTCAATCCCCACCCGCTGCCACATCTCCTCATATACACAACTTGCCCAAATCCAATTATGCTTGTGCCAAACTTCCCATCCCAATCTCGTCCACTCTTGCTTCCTCTTAAAGTTCCTCCCAACTCAAGTGAACAGGGTTTAAGCTTGCTCGAATGCTTAATGGCCATTATCGTGATTGGGCTGACAGCGGCCTTGATTACTCCACCTTTATTTCTTGCAACGGCAACGCGAGTGCAAAACCGCCGGGCTGAGCAAGCGATGCAATTGGCTCAGGCAGAGGTCGATCGCGTCCAAACGCTCGTATCACGGAGTGAGCACATAGAGGAGAGCTTGCCCCAGGATGTCCAGACTGACCCAGGGCCACCAACTACTCTCTCCGATGCTAACCCCTATGATCAGTTGGCTCCGACTGAAGCACGGCGGATTGATGTAGATGGAGATGGCAGTACTGACTACTTCTTACAATCATTTCGCTCTGGCACTCAATTCTCTACAGGTGATGATCTTCGTCCCACCGAGTTTGATCTTACGGTTCGCGTTTATGCCTACTTCACTGACGATCTTACCGGACTCCAGACTGCCCCAGCTTCTTTAATCCTGACTTCAGGGCAGGGGAGCCAGCGCATTCGTCCGCTCTCTGCGGTTAGTAATCGCATTGTTTGGAGTGATATTAGTAGCAACAACGCACTTTGCAACTATCACAATCAAAACCCAGATCCAAATGAACCAGGAGGGTGCTAGTATGATAGCCTTTACTTTCGCCATCAATATTCTGCAACGGCTTCGTCGTGCTCAACAACCTTTGTTGCAAACCCGTCAAACTGGTTTTACCCTACTGGAACTCTTGATTGTTGCAGTAATTGGTGGGGGATTAATTTCGGGATTAATGTTTATTGCGATCGAACTGTTGGGAGCCGATCGCCGAGAATCGGCCCTCACTGAAACCCAACGCGAGATGCAGCTTGCTTCAAACTACATTAGCGACGAATTGCGGGAAGCTGTTTATGTTTATACGGGCACTGGTTTAGATAACTTGATCGATCGAGCACAGCTTGGCTTTTTAGAAGGAAATGGAAAAACACCCGTGTTAGCATTTTGGAAACAGGAGCCTTTTCCAGAACAAGTTAGAAACAATTGTGGTCGCCAAGGACTGGACTCTTGCTACAATGCCCATTCCTATGCACTGGTGATTTACTCTTTACAACAAGACACCGACCCTAATGATGAATGGCAGGGTAAAGCGCGGATTACAAGGTATGCAATAACAGAATATCCACAAACCGGTACAACACCAAATGCTGGATATGTCAATCCAGCCAACCACAGAAACAACTTTGCTACCTGGCCTGTGGCAGACCCCCCACCGAATCCACCGTATTCTCCTCCAGTTAACAGAGCTCCGGTTGTTTTGGTAGATTACGTAGCCACTGAACGCCTAGAACCCTTTGAGCAAGATCCTGGTAATGCTTTGTGTCCCAATCCGCCTGACAATCCTGCAACTGTAGATATAGATGAGTCAAAATCCTATGAGATCAGCCCAACCGCTGACCAACTTCGGACATTTTATGCGTGCATAAGTACCATCAGTAGCGCGGGATCTAGTGTTCAAGCTGATGTCATTCTATTTTTACAAGGTGATGCATCAGGTCGCCCTGGAATTGGTGGAGTGGCGCTCAGAAATTCAATTCTCCCTGCACTTGAAACAAGGGTGCTTAGTCGAGGTGTGTTAGACCGATCGTAGGCAAATGTAACAGTGATATTGGAAAAGAAGGTACAAGTCAGGAGGGCGATCGATGATTCACCTTAATAAACTAAATTTAAAAGACCAGACAACCAAAGGCTTCACCCTGATCGAAGTCCTCGCTGTCATCATCTTGATTGGCATTTTATTCAGCATCGTCGCCCCCAGTTGGCTAGCCTTCATGAATCGCCAACGGGCCAACGGGGCCCGCGATCAGGTTTTACAAGCACTCCGACTTGCTCAATCTGAAGCTCAGCGCACCCGCCGCCCCTATCAGGTCATCTTCAATCCAGGCGATGCCACCACAGTTCCTGGGGTCGCCGTTGTCTCAGGAGCAGCAGACTGCTCTGTTGCGGGGGTTACCTTTGAGCCTTTGGGGAGTGGTGGAAATACCCAGGGCAGCGGTGGCTTTCAACCGGGCATGGTTGGGCTGGTCACAACTCAAGACTGTATTGTGTTTGACGAAAAAGGCCGGGTTCAAGGCGCAGAAGCCGATTTGCCTTACGTCGTCACCCTCACCGCCCCAGCAGGAGCCGATCGCGGTGAACGCTGTGCGATCGTTCAGACTTTGCTAGGTGCAATCCGCGTTGCCTCTGAGGGTGAACCCAACTGTGGAGGTTAGAGCATAATTTGAGAGACGACAGTTGATAATGATGCTTCCAGTTTGTTGTGGGAGCATTGCTACTCACGTAACATAAGTCTGTAGCGATCGCTCTACCCTTGTCCTATAAGCTAGGGTTGCACATGGAGTCCATAGAGAAATGTCGCACTTGGATCAAACACCTGCTAACAGAGTACAGTCAATATCCTTATCGCTACGGAGAGATTGAATCACAAACTATTTTTGATGTTGAGCAAGATCATTATCAACTGGTTCGTCTGGGTTGGGAAGATCAAAAAAGAGTGTATGGCTGTGTCTTACATCTCGATATAAAAGATAAAAAAATTTGGATTCAATTTAATTCTTCAGATATTGATATTGCAGAAGAACTGATCAGGCTAGGTGTGCCGAGAAAAGACATTGTATTGGGTTTTCATCCAGCCCATTTACGTCAATTCTCAAACTATGCTGTCAGCTAATTTTAAACCAATTCACATTTTTAAGGCTACAAGTCTGCCCTCATCCCCCAACCCCTGCTCCCAAAGCGGGAGAAGGGGAGCCGGAAGGAAATTTTCTGATTCGGTTCCCCCTCTCGCCCGTTGCTGGGAGAGAGAGGGGGCTAGGGGGTGAGGGTAGTTTTGTGGATACACGGTAGCTTGATAAGGGGCGGAGCTGTAAGCGGGTGGGGCATCAAAAATTTTAGATTTTAGATTTTGGATTGTAGATTAAATCCAAAATCCAAAATCCAAAATCCAAAATCAACTAGCAGGCAAACTTAGTTTGGCAGACTACCAAATAAGGTTGAGCGTAACCAACTTCGAGGGTTGAGCGTAGTCGTTTTCGGGGGTTGAGCGTAGCCGAAACCCATATTCCCCTCAGCCCCTTCAACGCTCTGAAAACTCGACCCACTCCGAATACGGTTCCCCATCAAAAGGCTGGACCCCAGTTGCTGGATATTCATCCTCTGAAGGGCTAAACAATCGCCACACGCCTTCAGACATGTAGAGCATGGCATTGTGAAGCGTCGTAAACAATGTCACTGCAAAAGTATTCATACGCCTGACCTCATCGCTAAGTAGATATGGAGCTTTCATCCAGTTCAGTGAAAGAGGTTGCGATCGCGTCTATCCAATTGGAACCTTCACCTTGATCATATCGGGGGAACCCGCTTCCCTGATCAAGTTTGCAACACAACGATATAAACAAATCAGGTATGCAGTGCCCCCTCAGATGTCCAATTCCTGTTCGTATGCTGTTCTCTGTGCCCTTTGTGCCTTTGTGGTTCTAAACTGCTTCTATTAACCGAGGATTGCCATCAACCAGCATGCCTTATTGAACCAATTCTCGGTACTATAAAAGTGTACAAAGATAAAGTTTTGTTAAACCCTTGACTGCTACCATTTCTGCATTAGAACCGATCGAAGAATCCTTGTCCTGGCACGCTCTGCATCCGCTGTGGCAGGGAGACGAGGAAGTCGTTCAGCGAGGCTTGCCCCATGACCAACTGGCTCCTGGCTGGCAGATGTTGCTTCTAGGAGATGGCTCTCCGACGCGCCACCTGCAACTGTTAACTGGGGAGCCAACAGAAGTAGATGTGATTGACATGTCGTTTATTGGCAACAGTAACGATGGTGCTCCCTCCCAAATTGAAGTCGTGCCTGGGCCAAGATTACGTCGGCAAGTTTGGCTGCGAACGAGTTCGGGGCAGCGTCTCGCCTATGCCACCTCGTGGTGGGAAGCTAGCCATGTGGATGAGTATTTACAGAATCGATCGCTCCCCATTTGGGTCAGCCTGACTCGGCTCCGCACAGAACTGTATCGCGATATTCAAGGCATTTGTTACGGCCAGTCTCCAGCCCTGGCAGCAGCCTTTGGTCAGGTTGGCCCGTTTTGGGGCAGACATTATCTTTTCTGGCATCATGGTAGCCCGATCACGCTGATTTATGAGGTTTTCTCACCTCATCTGACAAAATATTTAGGGCCAATGGTTCATCTGGATGCCTTGCCTCATGCGGGTGCTCCAGACAATTCTGCTGTCAATGGTTCGTCTTTTAAGCCATAAGCAAATTGGCATAGGCACACAGATTTTATCTGGATTTTTTAATGTGGCACTCAGCAGAGCATATTAGAGTTTAGTTAATTAATTTTTACAAAACTCGACGACTTTCCCTATCGCTATGGTTTTTATTCGCGTCCCTGCGTCCTGGCAGCTTCCAGAACGCCTCGTCACCCCAGAAGCGGCATTTTTTAATCGCCGCCACTTTCTCAAGAATATGATTGGCGCAGGTTTGGTTGCCGCTGCTGCTCCACTAGCGGGTTGCCGCAGCACTACAGAAACCGAGGCTCCCCTGGCAGGCACAAAAGCATTACAGGCAGCAACCCATCCTGCCTTTGCCGAGGTCGATCGCCCCTTGACGAGTGAACTGATTGCCGCAACGTACAACAATTTTTATGAGTTTGGTCGCACGAAATCCATTTGGGAAGCGGCTCAGGCGTTACCGACAGACAACTGGCAAGTTGAAGTCAGTGGGTTAGTGAAAAATCCCCGCACTTATGATTTAGATGAACTCATCCGGCGCTTTCCATTAGAAGAACGGATTTATCGATTTCGCTGTGTAGAAGCGTGGGCCATGGTTGTGCCCTGGGTAGGTTTCCCGATGAATTTATTACTTAAGGAAGTAGAACCCCTGGCTCATGCTAAATTTGTCCGGTTTACTTCCTATTTTGATCCCAAGTTTACTAAGGGGCCAGGCTTTCCACCGACGCAGTTTTTACCTTTCCCGTACACTGAAGGGTTACGAATCGAGGAAATGAATAACGATCTCGCGTTTTTTGCCGTTGGCATTTACGGTCATACGTTACCCAAGCAGCATGGGGCCCCGATTCGCATGGTGATTCCCTGGAAGTATGGCTTTAAGGGCGCTAAGTCGGTGGTCAAAATTGAGTTTGTGGAAACCCAACCCGCGACTTTTTGGAATACAGTCGGTCCAAATGAGTACAAGTTTGAGTCCAATGTGGAACCCGATGTGCCTCATCCCCGCTGGTCTCAGAAAAAAGAACGGTTGATTGGCCCAGGGAATCAGTTTGCCTGGGAAGAGGTGCCTACGCTACTCTATAACGGGTATGGAGAGTATGTAGCCGGATTGTATGCCTAGCGGTCTATCAATTTTGATTTGCAGGGTTATGCTGCAAATCAAAATTAAATTAAAGGGAGTTTTACGGGGTCTGTGACCCGGCAAAACTCCCTTGACAGAACACTGACTAGTGGTGCTGTGGAAAGGAAGACTAAGGAGCAAACTGCGATCGCCCGCCATGCTTACACCCAACTCCCCCGACGGCCGCTGATCGTCTGCGCCAGTTTGGTGCAAAATCCGGCTAATCTAGGAGGACTATGTCGCACAACTGAGAGTTTTCGGTTGGAGGCATTGGTGCTGGCTGATTTAGCGATCGCTCAGGCACAGCCCTTTAAAAACCTGGCAGCTTCTGCCCATCACTGGCAACCACTGATCGATTGCTCGGTGCAGCGTCTACCCGGTTGGCTGGAGCAGCAGCGATCGCTAGGGTACTGCCTGATTGCCCTAGAGAGTTGCCCATCGGCAATGCTACTGACGGAGTTTGTCTACCCTAGTCGTTCTGTATTGCTGCTGGGCAAGGAATTGACGGGTATTCCCCCTGCCCTCGTGCAAGTTTGTGATTGGGTGGTCAGCATTCCCCAAGCAGGCATGGTGGAATCATTAAATGTACAGACGGCTGGCGCGATCGCTATCTATGAATACGCTAGACAACACCCACTCAGGTACTTAAGTACCGAGACAAAATAAATTACCCAATTTTTGGAGAGCGTGCGCCGACGGCGCACGCTCTCCAAAAATTGGGTTTGTAATTATTTCTGTCTATCTACTTATGAGACGTGGTTTATTTGTAGGTTTGGTTACTCTGGATCTGATTTACCTGACAGCAGACCTGCCCCAGCCCAATCAAAAACTGGTGGCGCTGGATTACACGATGGCCGCTGGTGGGCCGGCAACCAATGCGGCTGTAGCGTTC
>Ga0224722_1001767_pt1 | contig 11836 bp, 12 predicted proteins | sample Balambano_FR1_Me_FD_161646 | JGI IMG/M metagenome (GOLD analysis project Ga0224722, IMG submission 161646) | Freshwater sediment microbial communities from Lake Towuti, South Sulawesi, Indonesia - Balambano_FR1_MetaG | ecosystem: Environmental > Aquatic > Freshwater > Lake > Sediment | place...
GTAGAGGAAGGTCGAGAGCTGCTGTTCGATGAACTCGGGCTGCCCCTCCTCGATCACCAGCACCTGGTCCTTGCCCGCGCAGAATTCGAGAAACTCCGACGCGACCAGCGGATAAGTCACGTTCAGGACGTAGAGCGGCACCTCGGTCCTGCCGCGGATGTCGGCGAGCCCGAGGCGCTGGAGCGCCCGGATCACGCCGTTGTAGAGCCCGCCCTGGAGCACGAGGCCCACGGGGGCCTCCCTCGGGCCGAAGACCTCGTTCAGCCCGCGCGCGCGGATGAAGCGCTCGGCGTTCGGCCACCGTTGCCTTATCTTGTCCTGCTCGTGCGCGTAGGACATCGGCGGCAGCACGACGCGGGCGAAATCCGACCGCGGGTCGGACAGCGCCGCCCGGACCGTCAGCTTCGGGCGCTGGTTGTCGCGGGTGCGAAACGACCCGGTCACGTGGCAGGCACGGATGCGCACCGTGAGCATCACGGGCGTGTTCGACGCCTCGGACAGCTCGAAGCCGTTCCCGACCGCCTTGGTGATGCAGGGCAGGTTCGGTCGAGGGTCGAGCAACCAGATCTGCGACTTCATCGCAAAGGCGTGGCTGCGTTCCTGCATGATCGAGGAGCCCTCGCCGTAGTCCTCGCCCACGATGATCAGCGCTCCGCCGGTGACGCCCGACGAGGCGAGGTTCGCCAGCGCGTCGGAGGCGACATTGACGCCGACCGATCCCTTGAAGGTCACCGCCCCCCGGATCGGGTAGTGGACCGAGGCTGCGAGCATCGCCGCCGCGGCCGCCTCGTTGGCGTTGGCCTCGAACCGGATCCCAAGCTCGGAAAGGAGTTCCTCGGCGTCGGCCAGGACGTCCATCAGGTGACTGATCGGCGCGCCCTGGTAGCCGCCGACGTAACCGACGCCGTTCTCGAGCAGGGCCTTCGTGATCGCAAGGATGCCCTCGCCGGTGAAGGTCTCGCCCTCACCGAGCCGAAGGTGCGCCACTTCCGCCTTGAAAGACCGTTCCGCCATGTCAGGCCTTCACTTTCCGCGCGAGTATTGGTCTTTTGCGGACAATAATCGAACGCTCCGGTAACGCCCGGCTGCCGGCGCGCCGCCTCTCGCCGAGCCTTCGGTCGGGGGGACCTCGCAGAGCCATTCCGTTTACGCCCTTGGCACCAGCGCCAGAGCCCGGATCGGCGAGCCCGTCCCGTTCCTGATCTTCAAGGGCGCGGCGAACAGGATCGCACCCCTGGGCGGCAGCCTATCAAGATTGGCGAGCGAGGCCAGACCGTAGCGGTTGCTGGCGTGCAGCAGGTGGTGCGCCGGGAAGGGTGGCGTCATGCCGGCCGCCTGGCCCGCATCGGTGCCGATGCACTGGCTGCCCCATCCAACGATGCCCTTGCCGATCAGGTACGCGATGGCTTCGGCGGTCGGACCCGGAGTGTGGGGGCCAGCCGCGTCGGCATTGAGAAACAGCGCCTCGTCATGCGCGCGCTTGTCCCAGTCGGACCGCATCACGGCCCACTCGCCCGCGCCGATCGCGCCGTGCTCAGCTTCCCAGGCCTTCACGTGGTCGACAGTCAGCAGGAAGTCCGGGTCGGCCGCAGATTCCGCGCTGAAGTCCAGCACGTTGACCGGGGCGATCAGGGCCTGCACGGACAGCGTGTCGGTGTAGCCGTCCGCATAATCCCTCCCGGTGATCCAGTGATGCGGCGCGTCGAAATGCGTGCCACTGTGCTCGCCCAGTTCCAGCCAGTTCCACGCCCAGAACGGGCCGTCGCTGTCGTACTCGCTGATGCGGTGTATCCTGACCGGCGGCGTGTCCTTCGCGAGCTCCGGCGGCAGCTTCAGGATTGGCGTCTCGGGTCCAAGCACGCCCGAGCAATCCACCACCTCGATCCGTTCCGAGGCGATAAGCGTCGCCAGGGACCGGAGAACGTCGGCTGAGGTCATCGTCATGATGCCCTCAGCGCCATTGGGCTGGCAGGATCGGTGATCTGCTGCAACTCGACGACGTTGCCGTCGGGGTCGCGGCAATAGGCGACACGCATCGGACCGACATCGATCGGCGCCGACTGAAACGTCACGCCGGCTGCGGAGAGCCGCGCATGCTCCGCGTGGGCATCGTCGACGTCGAGGCAGATGTGGGAGATGCCATGATCCGAGAGCGCCTGAGCAGGGCCGCGGGTCGAGGGCGGCTGCGAGAACGCGAAGATTTCGAGGAACGCGTTCCCGGCCCTGAGCAGACAGGCGTTCGCGGAGGAGCCCCGAAGCCCGGTGATCGCGTCCGCGAGGTCGGCCATCTCCGTCCCGGCCTCCCAGCCGAACGAGAAGACCTCCTCAAAGCCCAGCAGGTCACGATAGAAGCCGAGCGCGCGCGCCATGTCGCCGGTGGAGACGCAGGGATGGTGGATGCCTCGGATCATCGCTCTACTCCGCCGCCATCGCCTCGATCTCGACCATCAGCTCGGGCGAGAACAGGGACGAGATGCCCAGGAGGGTCGAGGCCGGACGGCTTCCGGCGGCGTTCAGTCGGCCGACCACCGCGTCCCAGTTTGCGAGCACGAGACCGATGTCGGTCGCGAAGACCCGGATGCGGACCACGTTCTGCAGACCCATCCCGGCCTGGCGGAGCACCGCCTCTATGTTGGCGATGGCAACCTCGATCTGCCGGCGCATGTCGCCCGCACCCTGCGGCGCGCCGTCTGGTCCGGTGGCGCACTGGCCCGAAACCTCGATGAGGCGTCGCGGTGTCTCGTACTCGACCCCGTGCGAGAAGCCGAAGCCCTGCTGCCACGTCCAGGGATCATGTGTCTTGACGTTCATTCCGATGCCTTCCTGTTGGTTGGGCGAGGGTCAGGCCGCTCGGCCCGGCGCGCGCCCGCATGGTCAGTTCTTGTTCGTGCCGAGTTCGGCGGCGACCTTGTCGAGCTCAGAGCGGTAGAAGGCGAGCGCCGCCTCTGCGTCGACGTCCCGCGCCGTGGCTTCTTCGAGCCACTGGGCCTCGAGCGGCGAGAGCACCTCGTGCATCGTCTCGAGATCGGCACCCTCGATGTCGTGGCGGGTGACGCCGGCCGCGATGAGCTTGTCGACGGCCCCGCCGTTGTGTTCCTGCCAGACGCCTGCGAAGCGCTTGACCATCGCCTCGCCGCTGAGCGCGTCGATGGCCGCCTGGTCCTCGGGGCTGACCTTGTCCCAGGCGGCCTCGCTGACCACCATGAACTGGCTCGAGGCGGAGAAGCCGCCCTCGACGTTGAACAGGACCGGCATGTGCTCGGTCATGTTGAAGTCGATCACCGTTGCGTAGTTCTGGAACATCCCGTCGATGATGCCGCGCGAGATCTGGTCGTAGGCTTCGGTCAGGGGCGACGAGATCGCGACCATCCCGAGCTCGTCCGCGATGCGCTCGACCAGGACGCCGGGGATGCGGATGCGCAGGCCCTCCAGGTCGGTGACCGTTTCGATCCCGTCCTTGGTGAAGAGCTGATAGGAGCCGGGAACCCAGAGGCCGAGGAGCTTGGTGCCGTCGTGCTCGCCGGCCGACGCGAAGAACTGCTCGTAGGTTCGCCAGTAGGCGATCGAATTGACCAGGGCGTTCTCGGCGGTGAACGGCAGCTCGACGACCTCGGTCAGCTTGAACCGCTCGGGCGTGTAGGAGTGCACGCCGAAGGCGATGTCCGCCACGCCGTTGCGGACCATGTCGAAATGCGAGGGCGGGGCGCCGAGCGCGGGCAATATCTGGATCGAGACACGACCCTCGGTCACCCTATCGACGTCCGCCGCCCATGGTTCGATCATCTGGGTGACGACGGGGTGGGTCGGCGGCAGCCAGTTCGAAAACCGCCAGGTGATGGTGTCGGCCTGTGCGGCCGCGGCCATGGGCACGAGCGCGGCGGCGCCGAGAAGGGAAAGGAGTTGGCGTCTGTTCATGGTCGGGCGGTCCTTCGGAAGAGAGGGTTTCGGACGGTCACATCAGGCGGGGGAGCAGGAGCGCGATGCCGGGGAACAGGAACAGGAGCGCGATGCGCACCAGGTCGGCGGCGACGAAATAGGTCACGCCGGCGAACATCTTCTGCAGCGACACCCCTGGCAGCACACCGCGCAGGACGAAGACGTTCATGCCGACTGGCGGGGTGATCAGGGCGACCTCGATGAGGGTGATCACGAGGATGCCGAACCAGATCGGATCGTAGCCGAGGCCGATGACCAGCGGGTAGACGATCGGAAGGGTCAGCAGCAGCATCGACATGCTCTCGAGCACGCAGCCGAGCGCCAGGTAGAGGGCGACGATCAGCAACATCATAGCCCAGGCCGGCAGGTCGAGCCCGCCCATGAAGGCCTGGAGATCGGCGGTGAAGCCCGCGACGTTGATGAAGTTGCCGAACACCTGCGCGCCGACGAGGATGAAGAAGATCGAGGCGCTCATGATTGCGGTCTGGCCAAGCGTCTCGAGCAGCGTGCGCGCGGTCAGCTTCCGGCGCCAGACCGCGATGGCGAGCGCTCCGAGCGAGCCGACGCCCGCGGCTTCGGTCGGGGTGAAGAGGTTGCCGTAGATGCCGCCGATCACCAGTCCGAAGAGCAGGATCACCGCTCCGACCGAACGCAGGGCGGTCATCCGCTCGGCCCAGTCGCTGCGGTTCCCGGCCGGACCGGCTGCGGGGTTGCGCAGCGTGGCGACGACAACCGCGCCGACATAGAGCAGGCAACCCAGGAGCCCGGGCAGCACACCGGCAATGAAGAGCTTGCCGATGTCGTTCTGGGTCAGCACGCCGTAGACGATCAGCGCCACCGAGGGCGGGATCATGATGCCGAGCGTCCCGGCCGATGCGATGGCGCCGGCCGCAAGGGAGTCGTCGTAGCCGTAGCGCTTCATCGACGGGTAGGCGACCCGTCCCATCGTCGCCGCGGTGGCCAGGCTGGACCCGCAGACCGCCGAGAACATGCCCCCCGCCAGGATCGTCGCGATGGCCAGCCCGCCCCGCAGATGGCCTACGAAGCGGTAGGCGAGATCGAACAGCTCCCGCGATATCTCGGCGCGGGTGATCAGGTTGCCCATCAGGATGAAGAGCGGGATCACCGACATGTTGTAGTTGTGCACCGCCTTGTAGGCCGTATCGGCCGCCATGTACCCGGCGGGCGCCCAGTCGACGATCCAGGCAAAGCCGCCGATGCCGACGGCCAGCATGGCGACGCCGATCGGAACCTCGAGGAACAGCAGCAGGAACAGGAGCACCAGCGCGAGGAGCATGACCGTCATCAGAATTCTCCCTGGCCTTCGCGAGCGGGCGCTACGGGGTTGGTGAGCAGCGTCGCGACGGCGGACAGCACGCACATGGCCGACGCGAACCAGGCGAAGGGTGCAAGCGGCAGGCCGGCGAAGACCGCCTCGGCGCCGGTCGCGCTCATCTGGTTGCCCAGCGCCCAGATGTGCCAGGCCAGAAACCCGAAGACCAAGACGCTCACGACCCGGCTGGCGATCGTGAACAGGAGACGGAGCCAGGGGTGCCGCCCGACGAGCGAGGAAAAGAGGCCGACGGTGATATGCTCGCGCCTCAGCGTGACCAGCGGAAGGGCCGCGAAGACCATCGCGCCGACCCCGACCTCGGTGATCTCGAAGGCGCCCGGAATGGGTCGCCCGAGGCTGCGCATGATCACGTCCGAGAACGACACGACCATCAGCAGAAGGATGCAGGCCGACGTCAGCAGATAGAGCGGAACCATGGCCTTCTCGGCCACCTGACTTTTCACCGCGAGACCTCTCCTGTGGCGTTGCGGGACCGTTGATCCCGCATGTTTTGACAGAGTATTGGGCAGCGCAGGCGTGCACTCAATGCCGACCGACTCGCAGGAACGTTGCGCCTCGCGCAATCTAAGGGGGAACGTGCCCACACCATGGACGACCGGAGGATCCGCATTCTGCACGAAGCGCTGCGCGCGGGCTCCATGCGGGCCGCCGCCGACGCCCTGGACGTGGCTCCGTCCTCGGTGAGCAGACAGATCGCGGCGCTGGAGCGCGAGGTCGGCGCCGAGCTGGTCGAGCACGGCCGACGCGACATCCGGTTGACCGAGGCCGGCAGGAGGGTGATCGATTACTTTCGCGAAAACGAACGGCGCCGGAAGCGACTGACCGAGGAGCTGAGCGACCTGGCCGGCAACCTGACCGGGCAGGTCCAGATCGCAATCGGCGAGGGCTTTCTCGGTTCCACGCTCTACGGCGCGCTCGACGAGTTCGCCGGGCAGTTTCCGAATGTCGCGCTTGCCGTGCGCGTAACCGACACCACCGAGATCATTCGGCTGATCGGCGATGACGATCTGCATTTCGGGATCGTATTTCATCCCTCCGCCGATTTTCAGTTGGTGTCGAGGTTCAGCGCCAGAGTTCCGCTGAAGCTGCTGCTGCGTCCGGACCACAGGCTCGCGGGCCAGGCGACGCTGGGTCTCAAGCAACTCGAAGGCGAACGGCTGGCCCTGATTGAGCCGCGGTTCCGCATCCGCCAGTTCATCGACATCGCAGCGATCGAGTCCCGGGCCGCGCTGACCTGCGCGGTCGAGACCAATTCGATCGCCATGCTGGTGGAGGCGGCGCGGTCGGGTCGGGCGCTGACGATCCTGCCGGAGTTCTCGGCCGACGCCGACATCGTGGCGGGCCGGCTGAGGGCGATCCCCCTTACCGATTCGGCGTTGCAGCCGCTCTATGTGCACATGATCTCACGGGCCAAGCGGCATTTCAGCCGGCCGGTGGAGTTCCTGATGGACCGGCTGAAGGCGCGGCTTGGGCCGCTCGCGCACTGATCCGGCGCCGATCTCAGTCCGTGTCGTCGGCAGGATGGAAGGCGGCCATCGCCGCCAGCGGAACCGGGCGAACTGGCATCCGCGCGTGGAACGCGCCCGCGGACTCCGCCGGGATTGCGCGCAGAGCGCCGATCTCCTCCATCACGGCGCGATGGCAGAAGCGGCCCTGACAGGGGCCCATGCCGGTCCGCGTGAGCAGTTTGGCGGCGTCCGCGCTGCGGATCGTCGGGTTTGCGGCGAGCGTTGCGCGAAAGTCGCCGACGGAGACGTTCTCGCAGCGGCAGAGAGCCGTGTCGGAATCGCGTAGCGTGCGAAGCACGTCGTCGCCGGGATCGGCGAGCCGTTCGAGCAGGGCGGCGAACCTGCGACGCCGAGCACGTTCCCCGCGGGCGCGGCGGACGCGGCCGGCATCGACCCGGCGGCCGGCGTCGCGCGCGATCGAGAGCGCGGCCAGCGCCCCCTCAGCGCGCGCCGTCGGGGCGCCCCCAATCCCTGCGACCTCGCCAGCCACGAAGACGCCGGGGACGGCGGTGCGCATGTCTTCGTCATGCTCGGCGATCCAGCCACCGCCCGCCCGGCTCCACCGGCAGGGCGCGCCGACCTGGCGGATCAGCTCGGTCGAGGCGGTGAAGCCGTAGCCGACCCCGAGCGTATCGCAGGTGATGTCGCGCAGCGCCCCACCGGCGACCGGACGGAAGCCGATGCTCTCGAGGCGATCGCCGCCCCGCGCCTCGGTCACGACATGCCCGAAATGGATGGGAACCCCGACCCGTCGCAGGGTGTGACATGCGATGAGCCCCTCGCGGAACACGCCGATATTCCGAAGCGCCGTGACCGGCGCTCTCATCCCGATGCCCGCCCTGGTGGGTGACTGGGTCAGGATCACCGCAAGCGGGGGCTGGTCGAAGGCCACCAGCTGCGCGGCGATCACCAGAAGTAGCGGATGGCTCCCGGCGAGCACGATGCGTCCTCCGGGCAACACCCCTTGCCCCTTCAGAAGCGCTTGCATACCGCCCGCGCCCATCACGCCCGGGAGGGTCCAACCAGGGAAGGGCACCGCCATGTCGAAGCAGCCCGCCGCAACCAGCACACGCTCGGCCAACAGCTTCGAGACGCGATCCACGGTGTTCCAGAGCACCGCGAAAGCCGCTTCCCCACGCTGCTGGAGCCCAAAGACGCTGGCCCCGCCGATCCAGGTGACGCCCTCGCGCATCGCGATCGCGCGCAGGGCGGGACCGGCTTCCTGGTAATCCCGGCCGAAGCGATCGGCGGGGAACAGGCCCTCGGCAAAGGGTCTGCGATAGATCTGGCCGCCGGGGATCTCCTGTTCGTCCAGCACCGCCACACGCAGCCCGTGATCGGCCGCCGTCGCCGCTGCGGCCATCCCGCCGGGGCCGCCGCCGACGATGGCCAGGTCGTAGCGAAGCTCAGGCATCGGGCTCATTTTCCGCAAAGGGAACGCTGCGCAGCGCCATGCCGTCCTCGGCCCGCGTGACGCAGGCGCGCAGCATCATCTCATGACCGGTTCCCGGCCTTGTCACCGCGACCCGGCAATCGAAGCAGAGGCCCATGCCGCAGACCGGCCCGCGCTTGCCCCGTCCGTCGGGCGTGGTTCGGAACGCGGCGTGTCCGGCGCGAAGCAGGGCGGCGGCAAGACACTCGCCCGGCCGCGCCTCGACCGGCCGTCCGTCAAAGGTGAACCGCACCACGTCTGCGGGCATTAGCGACCCATGAACATGTTGAGCGGACTGAAGCGCGCCGGCGAGAACAGGGTGATGTCGAGCGACGTCCGCCGTGTCGTGATCAGCTCCGCGATCACCGCGCCGTAGGTCAGCCCGAGGGTGAACCCCGACCCGCCCGTCGCCACGAAATAGCCGGGCGCCTGGGGCACCTCGCCGAGGATGGGAAGGCTGTCCGAGGTGACCCCGACGATGCCGGTCCAACTGCGCAAGAGGTGCAGCGCCCGAAGGCGAGGCACCACGTCGACCGCGACGGCGAGGTTGCCGGTTATCGAGTCCAGCCGGAAGTCCGGCCTCCGGTCGCACTGGAAGCGGGTTCCACGGCGCAACAGCCGCGCCGACCAGCCACCTCCGATCAGCAGGTTTCCCTCGCGCAACTGCTTCATGGAGAGCCGTCTGCCGATATGCTGGATCATGTGCCCGAGGAACGGCGGGGCGGCCTCGGTCGCGTTCATCGTCAGCGCCACCGGGAACACCGGCAGATGCAGGCCGGCCAGCGCCGCGACGTCGGCGCTCCAGGCTCCCGCGGCGTTAACGACCGCGTCCGCTTCGAGCGTCTCCCGGCTGCCCTCGGGGGTTTTGAGCTCAAGCCTCCACCCGGCGGCGCTGCGCGCGCAACGGCTGACCGCAACGCCGGTGCGAAGCACCAGCCGCCGGCTGGCCGAGGCGGACCGGACCAGGGCCGCGGTGATCAGGCGCGGGTTGCCATGGCCCTCGGCACGACACAATGCGGCGCCGGCGATCGACCGGCTCAGGTAAGGTGCGAGCCGCCGGATCTCGTCGGAGCCGATCAGCTGGGTCGGAAGCCGCCATTTCTCCTCGAGCCTCGCCTTCCGTTCGAGCCTGGCGACCTGTTCGGCGCCCTCGGCGACCATGAGGCCGCCATGCATCACGATGTCGAGGTCGCCCTGTCCGAGGTCCGCCTCGATCCCGGTCCAGCGCCCGATCGCATCGAGCGACAAGGGAATGATCGCCGCCGCCAGTTCGGCCAGGGCGTCGCCGTGCTCGACCAGGCGATGCTCCAGCTGAAAATGCAGGCTCCCGGCATTCTGGCCGGACGCCCCGCGGTTGAGCTCGCCCTTGTCGATCAGCGCCACGTCGCAACCGGAGCGGGTCAGGTAGTGGGCGGTCGCGGCACCGACCAGGCCGCCGCCGATGATCGCGACGCCCGTCCTCACACCAGGACACGGCCCACACGCTTCAGGACGGCCCTGACCCGCTCGATCTCCGGTTCGGTCAGGTCCGCAAGCGGCGGCCGCACGTGCCCGCCGGGAACACCCTGGAGGTTGAGCGCGGCCTTGAGGACCGCCTGCGGCGAGGCGAAGACGGAGGAGTAATCGGCATGGAAAAGCTCGGTCATGACCGCGCGGTCCATCGCCCCCACCGCCCTGGCGGTTTCGAGGTCGCCGCGCCAAATCGCATTGAAGAACTCCGGGTGATTGCGCCCAAGAACGGCGCCCGCCCCCATCAGGCCGTCGCCGCCTTCCTTGCCGACCATGGATATCCCGAAGTCGTCGGTCGGAAAGCCGAAGATGCGCAGCCGGTCGCGCAGCGCGAAGAAGCAGTGGACGAAGTGCCCGAGGTCCGGCGTCGAGTTTTTCAGCGCGACGACCTTGTCGAGCCTGGCGAGCCGGTCGAGAAGCGCAAGCGACATGTCCACGTTCGTGCCGCGAGCCCAGTTGTAGACGCAGATCGGAAGGGGACTGCCTGCGCTGATCGCGGCGTAGAATCCGTACAGCTCAGCCTCGTTCGGAACGATGTAGGCCGGCGGGCTGACGAGGATTCCGTCGAAGCCTGCGGCCGCCGCGACTGCGGCCAAGTCGAGCGCCTGCGCGGCGGTGAAGGCGTTGCACCCCGCGATGAGCGTCATTCGGCCCTTCAACCGTGCTCCCACAAGCCTGAACTGTTCGTGCCGTTCCGAGCTGGTCATGGTGAACCACTCGCCGTTGGTCCCGCCGACGATCAGTCCGTGCAGCTCTTCCTGCGCGAACCAATCTAGGAGCTCGCACTGGGCGGCGCGATCGAACCGAAGCTCCTCGTCGAACGGTGTGGTGACCGCGGGAATGTATCCGCGCCAGTCGACAGAAGTTCGGTCCATCTCGAGGAGTTCTTTCCCTTTGCGCCGTGCCGTCGGACCATGGCGGACCGGCATGATCAATCAATACCTTGAAGGTCGAAACGCCGTTGCAATACGCGCAACGTACGTGAGCCGTCTGCTGCTCGCGCTGGCGGTCGGCGTTCCACCGCCGGGCGAAGGCCGCGACCCGATTGTAGGAGCCTTCGTAGCCGAGGGCGACCAGATCGGCGTGGAGCTGCTTCAGGGTCCGCCGCTCCTTGCGCGACCTGCCCGCCTCCGTCTTCAGCCAGGCCGACAGCCTGTCGGCGAAGGGATTGAGCTTGCTCGGCCGTTCCGGAACCCTGAACGCCGGCTGCACCTTCCCCGCCCGCAGGTACTTGCGGATCGTGTTCCGCGACAGCCCCGTCCGCCGCACGATCTCCCGAATGGAAAGCCCATCCCGCACGGCTGTCCGGGTCAGTTATCAGCGGAAATCGATAGCCCCGCGTCCGACACCTCCACGCCGCCGAAACGCGACCGCCACTTGCAGAACGTCACGTCGCTGATCCCGTGCTTCCGGCAGAGCTCCGCGGCGACCAGGCCCGCCTGGCGCTCCTTCAGGACGCCGATGATCTGCTCGTCGCCGAACCTGCTCTTCCGCATGCGCCTGTCTCCCTCGCTCGCGACAGACTTACCTCCAAGCGGGGGCGTTTCAGGGGGCAAAGGCAACACCACGGCATCCGTCGCGCCGGTTACGTGCGCGCGCGCTCGAAGGCGGCCCAGGCCGCCTCGAGCGCGGCGAAGTCGAAGTCCGGGCCGCGCGCGGGGCCGAGGATGACCCGCTCGGCGGCGCGCAGCCGGGCGAGGCCGTCGGCGAGCCCGGCCAGCGTCCCACGCGGGATGACCAGCGCCCCGTGACGGTCCGCGTGCACGAGGTCGCCGGCCTCGACCCGCAGGCCGAGCACGACGACCGGCGTCCCGACGCTGGTGACGTGCACGAACGCGTGGCTCGGACCGACGCCGCCGGCGAGGATCGGAAAGCCCGCGGGAAGATCGCCGAGGTCGCGCACCAGGCCGTTCGTCAGCGCGCCCGCGAGGCCGAGGCCGCGGTGCACCGTCGCGTTGATCTCGCCCCAGAAGGCGCCCACGGGGGCGGCGTCCGTGTCCTCGATCACCGCAATCGCCGGCCGCGGCGCCTCGGCCATCGCGCGGTAGTAGGCCATGCGCCGCGCGCGGACCGCGTCGGCCGGTTCGGACGGCGCGG
>Ga0224722_1001768_pt1 | contig 11834 bp, 7 predicted proteins | sample Balambano_FR1_Me_FD_161646 | JGI IMG/M metagenome (GOLD analysis project Ga0224722, IMG submission 161646) | Freshwater sediment microbial communities from Lake Towuti, South Sulawesi, Indonesia - Balambano_FR1_MetaG | ecosystem: Environmental > Aquatic > Freshwater > Lake > Sediment | place...
TCTTCGTGTCCATTTATCGATTCGGGTGGCGGCGATATCGCCGATCGTTTCGGCAGTCGCTTCAAACTCACCACGGCAAATGGTCTGTGCGTGAGGGCATTCTGGTGCGTTTGCAGGATGACGATCGGCAGGTCGGCTGGGGCGAAATTGCGCCGATTCCCTGGTTTGGCAGCGAGACGATCGATCGGGCGATCGGGTTTTGTCAGTCGTTGCCAGGACAGATCACCGAGGAGCAGATTGCTGAAATTCCCGATGAGCTGCCTGCCTGCCAGTTTGGGCTGGAGTCAGCTCTGGAAATGCTGAAACTTGAGGAGAACTGCTTCCCATCAAACTTGCCGTGCAGCGTGCTGCTGTCGCTTGCGACAGTGGCTGAAGCTGAAAAGGAACTGGAGCAGCGTGAGAAGTTCGGCATTCGCCCCCTGAATCCCCCACTGGGGGACTTTGAAATCGGAAGACCCTACAACTATTCAGGAAAGCTCGGTTCCCCGCCGAATTGGAGGGCGGGGGGGGCATCCCAGCGTGTCATGGACTCTTCCAAAACCCCTTTTGAATCCTGCAACTCAGAACAAACGTTTAAGTGCAAAATTGGCGTGCGGGAGATCGATCGCGAAATGGCTCAGCTCGATCGCCTGCTCAAAGTTCTTCCCGAAAAGGCAAAGCTGCGGCTTGATGCCAATGGGGGACTGAGCGAAACGGAGGCTTATTGCTGGCTGGAATGGTGCGATTCCCATCCCCAGGATGAGTTTCCCAAAATTGAGTTCATCGAACAGCCGCTGCCGCCCGATCGCTTTTGGGAAATGCAGCAGTTGAGCCAGCAGTTTCAAACGCCGATCGCCCTGGATGAGTCAGTCGCCACGATCGACCAGCTTCAGGGCTGCTATCAGCAAGGGTGGCGCGGCATTTTTGTGATCAAGCCTGCGATCGCCGGATTTCCTGCTCGGTTGCGCCGGTTCTGCCAGGATCATCAGCCGGATGTGGTCTGGTCTTCTGCCCTGGAGACGGCGATCGGGCGACGCTATATCGAAAATGTTCTGATTCCTTCAACCGGGCGAACACAAAGGGCGATCGGGTTTGGGGTCGATCAGTGGTTTGCAGACGATTGGGGACAGCGGGAAGCGGCTGCGCTCTGGAATACGTTAGCAGAGGTTGGCATATGAGGGTGGACATGCGGCTGGATCTGCGAGAAACGTTGAGGCAGCGGTCTGGTCAGGGACGGCTGATTGGGCTGGATGAGGCTGAGCTAATCGAGCGCACCCAACAGCAATCTCAGAAGCTTACACAGGTCGATCGATCGAACTCAACGGTTCTCCTGGCAGAACCAGACCCGATCGATTTTTTGGCAGGATTCATTGCCGCCGTCGCAGCAGAATGTCCGGTGTTTCTGGGAAATCCGCAGTGGTCAGAGGCAGAGTGGCAGGATGTGCTGGGTCTGGTTCAGCCTGATTGGGTCTGGGCATCGAGAGAAATCGCTTCAGAACTGCCGTGCCAGAACCCAAAGCCCCGGTTTGCGGCGGGTACGATCGGCATTCCGACAGGCGGTTCGTCTGGGCAAATCCGTTTTGCGCTGCATTCCTGGGAAACTTTAACGGCTTCGGTAGCGGGCTTTCGCGCCTATTTTCGGCCCGATCGTGCAGGGAGAGCCGCTTTGCATCGCGTCAATTCCTGCTGCGTGCTGCCGCTGTTTCATGTGAGCGGGCTGATGCAGTTTTTGCGATCGTTCTGCTCTGGCGGCAAGTTTGCGCTGTTTGCCTCAAAAGTGCTGGAGCAGCAGATTCAGCAAATTGACCCTGCCGAATTTTGCATTTCTCTCGTTCCCACCCAGCTTCAGCAACTGCTGCAAAACCCTGCCAATCTGGACTGGCTTTCCCGGTTTCAGATGATCTTGCTGGGGGGTGCGCCTGCGTGGTCAAGTCTGCTGGAAACTGCGCGATCGCATCGGCTCCGAATTGCCCTGACCTACGGCATGACGGAAACCGCTTCCCAGGTCGTTGCGCTCAAGCCACAGGATTTTTTGCAGGGGCAATTGGGCTGTGGTCAGGTGTTGCCTCACGCGCAGCTCGCCATCTGTGATCCCCAGGGCAACCCCGTTGAACCCGGACAAACTGGAATCATTACCATCCGCGCCAGGTCGCTGTGTCGGGCTTATTTTCCGGCTCAGCCTGACTTCCAGCTTGCAGAAACCCGGCAGCTTGTCACTGATGATCTGGGCTATTTTGACTCAGCAGGCTTCCTGCATCTCCTGGGGCGCAACAGCCAGAAGATTATCACGGGGGGTGAAAATGTTTTTCCGGCGGAAGTGGAAGCCGCGATTCGCCAAACGGGTCTTGTTCAGGATGTTTGCGTAGTCGGCTTGCCCGATTATCCCGCCAGCGATGCTCCCGATCGCGCGCTCGACACCCAAGAAGGAACGACTCCCGATCGCGTCTGGGGCGAAGTCGTGACAGCACTGATTGTCCCGGTTGTGGATCGCTCGATCGCCGATCTGGAAGCTGCCCTTCAGCCCAAACTAAGCCGCTATAAACAGCCTAAACAGTGGATCGTGGTCGATCGCATCCCGCGAAACCTTCAGGGCAAAATCAACGCTCAACAGCTCAAAGAATGGCTCAAGAACGAACAGTTCAAATCCTAGATGGGGTTGCTGTAGCGAATTAGAAACTGCGAAACAAACGATGAAAAACGCTACGAGAAAGACTTGCCGCAGCCGCAGGTCTGGTTAGCGTTGGGGTTGGTGAACTGGAAGCCGCCACCAATCAAGGCATCGCTATAATCCAGCATCAAGCCATAGAGATACAGCATACTCTTGGGATCGCAGACGACCTTAAACCCGTCATAGTCGAACACCTCGTCGCTGTCGCGGATGTTGGTAGGGTCTTCAAAGTCCATTGTGTAGGACATGCCTGAACAGCCTCCCTGCCGTACACCGACCCGCAAGCACAGATCTTTTTCCTGCTTGTCTCGCAGTGCCATGACATGACGTAGGGCGGATTCGCTCATCAGGATACCCCGCTGTTGAGGTGCTGCTTGTGTCATGTGTTTGAGACTCCCTTACTGTTACGGTCTACGATTCTGATTTACGATACGCGGTTTAATCGACTCAGCCCTGACTTTCTCGCCAGCGACGCTGCCTTAACTTAATTCTAGCCAGTGAAGCGAAAGGCGTGAAGCGATCGCCCTGTTTTTCCGGCTATTCCTTATTGATTGTTTCTATTTGTTTTCCTAGAGGCAGTCATTGCAAGACTGGAGGCAGCAGGGCATTGGGTTGAGGTGGGGAATTAAGGTTGAATTGAGGAACATTGCAATCTTTTAGCTTCCCATTTTTATCTTTACATTAAGCTTTACATTCTGAAATTCCCCTAACTTTGCGATACTTTGCGATCGCTAAAACGCCTGATTTCTCTAGATTGAAGCCAGGAACACCCCGACTCAACACCAAAACATCGCTCAACCCTGATGCCAAACGATTATCCTGATGATAAGCGGCATCCTAGAAGTCCAAATTTTCCGTTTGCAGGGTGGAAACCCCGCTAAAATGGCTGCAATCCGTTTGCTGCCCCTGTTGGCTTGTCGAGAGGGTTGTTGTAAAACGGTGGGCAATGCTGTTTTTGTTCGTCCCGTCTTGTGAGTTTGGCTATGAATGCTCTGAATCGCTCTACCCGCCGTCGATTGCAACAATTGCGCCAAATTCCTAGCGTTTGGGAGGGCGATCGTCGGCTATTGCTGCCAGAGTTTGCGGTCGCGTCGCTAGAAACGGCTGGGCGCAAATCCAATCAGTGCATTTTGTGGGTAGACGGCACTGAGGGCATGGTGCGGGCAATGGATATGGTTTCTGGGGAAGTCGGGCATGAGGCGATCGTGCGAACGCTGCTTCAGGCAATGGAGTATCCCCAAGGCTCAGCCCTGCCTGCCCGTCCCCAAAAGATCGTGGTGCGCGATCGAGAAATTCAGTTTTTCCTTAGAGGCGTGCTGCAAGATCTGGATATCACGATCGAGTACGCGCCCGAACTGCCGATCATCGACGAAATTTTTGAGGGCTTGCAGTCTGCCGTAAAGCCCCACCCGCCCCAGTTGCCGCCAGAATACGAAGCTGCTGTGCTCGAAGCCACCGCCGACATCTGGCAGGATGCCCCCTGGGAAGTGCTGGATGAGGAAAAGATTATCTCCGTTGAAATCACGGGCGCGGATGTTGGAACGCTCTATGTCTCAATCCTGGGAATGCTGGGCATGGAGTATGGGCTGCTGATGTATCGATCGATCGACTCACTCAAGCAGTTTCGCCAGCGCGTGCTTGCTGCCGGAGACTCGCCTGAAGGGCTGGAAGAGGCGTTTTTAGAGCAGGACTGTTTGTTTGTGACGTTTGAGCAGGATGGCAGTCTGCGCCCCGAAGAAGAATCCCCCGCTGCGGCTGAGTTTTACGCCCAGGCAGGGGTAACTCCCACGTTTGGCAATCTGCACCCTCTGGAAGGAATGCGCCCCATTCTCTATGACGAAGAGGCGATCACGGTGCTGGTGGCGCTGAAAGCACTGCATCGGTTCTTCCAGAAATCGCTTCAGCGCCTGGAGCAAGAAGACTTTCCGCCGATTTCGGGAACTTACCGCATTCCCGATCCGACCCATGCTGACCAAAAGCTGTCGGTGAAGGTGGCAACGCTGCCCAATCTTGCCGATGAACTGTCGGAAATGACGATCGCTGCTGGCTTCCCAGACGAAGATTTTCCCTTTGGTGCGCCGCCGCTGCTGAACAATTATCTGGTGCCGTCTGAATCTTTCTACAGCCTGGGTGCAATGTCCTGGGATGTGCTGGATTTTCTGCGCAGCAGCGTCAAGTTCTATCAAGAAGCGGGAGCAGAGTTTCCGACAGATGCAGACGGGTTCCCGGTAATCTTGATCCAGACCTCTCGTCCCAAAGCGACTGAACTGATCGAAGCCATCAAAGCCGCAGGGGGACTCAAGAGCATTTGCTTTAACCCCGGCGAAGATCCCTTTTCAGAGGAACGCTATGACCTGGGTGTGCTGCAAACGCAAAACGGCGAACTGCATCTGTTTGGCGAATTTCACGAGGACGACTCGGTTCACATTCAGGCACGCCGAAAGTGGGATCAGCGCTGCAAAAAAACCAGGGGCTATTGCGGCTTGATTATTGCCAGAGGAATTAAGGGCGCATCAAGCGGCAACCCACAGTTTAATGACATGATGGCGCTCTATGAGACGCGCTGCATTTCTGCGCAGGATCTGGGGTTGGGGGAGTTGCAGTTGATTCCCTATATGGAGTAGGTGGGTGGAGGGGATGAGGGGAGCATGAAGAGGCAGCTCAAGTCAAATTCGGTCAATTCAAATTTGGAGAAAGAGCCTGAATTGTCGCACTTTCTCAGCCCGTTTCGCACTCTCTAAAGATCTATTACAGATCCTCACAAAATTGAGAATGGGAAAAGGGGCGAATGATAGGATGCGTGAAAAATGTTCAGAGAAACGTTCATGACAGAAACTCTTACTGGACAAACTCCTATCTTTGGCGGCAGCACGGGCGGCTTGCTCACTGCTGCGTTTGAAGAAGAAAGATACGCCATCACCTGGACTAGCCCTCAAGAACAGGTGTTTGAAATGCCCACAGGTGGGGCTGCGGTAATGCGGCAGGGTGACAACTTGCTGTATTTTGCCCGGAAAGAGCAATGCATCGCTCTCGGCGCGCAGTTCCGCAACAAGTTCAAGCCCAAGATCGATAACTTCAAAATCTACCGGATTTATGCCAGTGGCGAAATCCAGTATCTGCACCCGTCAGATGGAGTTTTCCCTGAGAAAGTAAATCAGGGTCGGACGTATTTTGGGAAGAACGATCGCGGTATCGGTCAAAACCCCGAACCTGCTTCGATCAAGTTCACGGGTAGAAATACATACGACTAGTTATAGTTTTGTATTTACCCAACGATAAATCTGAGAGCAGATTCTTCTGCTCTTTTTTTGTTTTCTTTTTTTGCTTCAGCCCACCGCTTCAGTCAGGGGCGATCGAAGCGAGGTATTGCCAGCTTCTTCCGAAAGATCGATCGCCTTCTCTGCCAAAAGGGCAAGAAATCTCAGCTCTCCCATCTCCAGGAAGATAGAGTTTTATCAGCAGTTGCAGTAATCTTGGGTCAATTGGAAAAATCGCCGCGCAAGGCGATCGTTTTGCATCGCATCTCTTCGCTTCCGCATCTGTTTTTACATTGGTTTCTAGAGTATCCATGCTGAGTCGTCTCAAAATCCGTACCAAGATTGCCCTTGCTTTTGGACTGGGGCTGGCTGCCATTAGCGCGATCGGTTTAGTTTCCTATCGCACCACCCGTACCCTGATCGATAATTCGCGCTGGGAAAGTCACACTCACTTGGTGCTGTCTCAGATCAGAGAAGTCGATGCCCAGCTTAGAAATGCAGAAGCAGCACAGCGCGGCTATGTAATTACGCTTGACCAGCGATTTTTAGACATTTACAGCGAGTCGAGTCAGGGTACGCAGGAGCAGCTTGACGAGCTAGAAAAACTGGTTGTAGATAATTCCGCTCAGCAGGAGCGAGTTCAATCATTGCAACCGCTCGTGCAAGAGCGAATAAACCGACTCAATCAAATTTTAGAGATTCGGCGATCGCAGGGCATCGAAGGGGCACGACAGTACATCCTCTCCAATGAGCAAAATAGACAGATTGCAACTGAGATTCGAGACTTGCTGACTCAGATGGAGGAGGCAGAACAGCAGCTTTTGCAGCAGCGAGCAGGTGAAACGCAGCGATCGATCAACGAAGCGTTAGGGACGATCGGAATTGGGATTCCAGCTTCGTTTGTGCTGCTGGCGCTAATTGGCTATGTTTTATCGCGCAATATCTCTCGCCCCTTGACCCAGCTCTCAGATGTGGCAGAAAGAATTGCAGAGGGCGATCTGTCAGTGCAGCTCCCTGAAAATACTTCTCAGGATGAAACCGGAGTCCTGACTCGCACGTTTAACCAGATGATTGCGAATTTGCGGGAGACGATTCGCAAGAACGATGAGCAGCGATGGCTAAAATCCAATCTGGCAGACTTGTTTCAGCTTCTGCAGGGGCAGCGAAATTTGGCGGAGATGGCGCGGCTGATGTTGGCAAAGCTTGCTCCGCTTCTGGAGGCACAGCAGGGCGTGTTTTATCGGCTCGATTCTCACGGCGACCCAGTGCTGAAACTTTTGGGTAGCTATGCCTATCAAGAGCGCAAGCAGTTGTCGAATCAGTTCCAGCTTGGCGAGGGGCTGGTGGGGCAATGTGCGCTGGAAAAGCAGCGAATTTTGTTGACCGATGTGCCAGGAGACTATGCTCGGATTCGATCGGGTTTGGGAGAAGTTAAACCCTTGAATGTGGTTGTGCAGCCGATCGTCTTTGAGTCAGAAGTAAGAGGGGTGATGGAGTTTGCGTCGCTCTATGAATTTACGCCGCTTCATCTGGCATTTTTAGAAGACGCTGCCGGACAAATTGGCGTGATGCTGAATGCGATCGCTGCGTCTGCCCAAACCGAAGAACTGCTGGAACAATCTCGATCGCTCACAATCCAGCTCCAGGAACAGCAGGAAGAACTGCTCCAGACCAATCAGCAGCTTGGCGAGCAGGCTCAGACTCTGCAACAGTCTGAATTGCTTTTGAAACAGCAGCAGGAAGAATTGCAGCAGTCGAACGAAGAATTGCAGCAGCTCAACGAAGAACTGGAAGAAAAAGCTGAATTGCTGGAGCGGCAGAAGCACGAAGTCGAACACAAAAACCAGGAAATCGACCAGGCACGACAGGCGATCGAAGAAAAAGCCGAACAGCTTGCCCTGTCGTCGAAATATAAGTCTGAGTTTCTGGCAAATATGTCGCATGAGCTGCGAACGCCGCTCAACAGTTTGCTGATTCTGGCGAAAATGCTGGGTGACAACAGCGACGGCAATTTGAGCGATAAACAGGTGGAGTATAGCCGCACGATTTATTCTGCCGGAACCGATTTACTGGAGCTAATCAACGACATTCTCGATCTGGCAAAAATCGAATCGGGCACAATGGCGATCGATCCGCAGCCCGTCACGTTTCTGGAATTGCGAGGCGATCTGGAGCGCACCTTTCGCCAGGTGGCAAACAGCAAAGGCTTATCTTTTGCGATCGATCTCGCTGAAACGCTGCCGCAATCGATCACAACCGATGCCAAGCGCTTGCAGCAAATCCTCAAAAACCTGCTGTCGAATGCGTTTAAGTTCACAGAGCAGGGTGGCGTAAGGCTACGGATTGAGCCAGTCGATAATCCGCATACCGATAATCCGCATACGGGAAATCCGCAAATTGCCTTTGTCGTTACCGATACCGGGATTGGCATTCCCGCAGACAAACAGCGCGTTATTTTTGAAGCGTTTCAGCAGGCAGACGGTACAACCAGCCGTCGATATGGCGGCACAGGATTGGGACTTTCGATCAGTCTGGAGCTTGCCCAACTTCTGGGTGGATCGATCGATCTGGTCAGTCAGCCTGGAGAGGGCAGCACCTTTACGCTGTATCTGCCGGAAATTTATCAGGGACAGCCCGATCCGAAATTGTACGATCCGGAATTGCCCGATCAGGGACAGCCCGATCCGGAATTACGTAGTCCGAGACAAACTTTCGCTTCGCAAAATGGAAAGACAATTCCGGTTCGCCAACCCGCTGCCGAATCCAGAGTGCCGCCTGCGATCGCTGCCAACACTCAAATGGCTGTCTCTCTGTTTGATCCGCCTGTTTTTCCGTCAACGCCTCTGCCGTCTGGCGAAATCGAGGACGATCGCGCGAATTTGCAGCCCGACGATCGGGTGCTGCTGGTAATCGAAGACGATGTCAACTTTGCCCGAATTTTGCTGGATATGGCGCGGCAGCAGGGATTTAAGGTGTTAGTTTCACTGCGCGGCAAACCGGGAATTGCGCTGGCAGAGCAGTTTTTTCCCAATGCCATCCTGTTAGATATTCGCTTGCCGGACATGGACGGCTGGACAGTGCTCGATCGTCTGAAGCACAACCCCACGACTCGCCACATCCCAATCCACATCCTTTCGGTGGAAGATCGTCAGCCGCGTGGCTTCCAGCTCGGTGCCATTGCTCAGCTCCAGAAGCCCATTTCGACAGAAACCCTGACCCAGAGCCTGAGCGAAATTAAGGGCTATGTCGATCGCCCAGTGAAACAGTTGCTGATTATTGAAGATGACCCGATCCAGGCACGCAGCATGATTGATCTGATTGGAAATGGCGATGTGCAGAGTACGGCAGTGGGAACGGGTGCAGAAGCGCTTAACCTGCTTCGATCGCAGCCTGTTGACTGTGTCGTGCTCGACCTGGGACTGCCCGATATGAGCGGCTTTGAGCTGATCGAGCAAATTAAGCAAGACCCCCGCCTATCGCGTCTGCCTATCATCGTTTACACCGGAAAAGAACTGACGCGCCAGGAAGAAACTCAGCTTCGCCGTCTGGCAGAAAGCATTATTATCAAAGACGTGCGATCGCCAGAACGATTGCTTGATGAAACTGCCCTCTTTTTGCATCGGGTGCAGGCAAACCTGCCTCAGGACAAGCGCGAAATGCTGGAGCAATTGCGCCAGACTGACCCCGTGCTGACAGGTAAGAAAGTGCTGGTGGTGGATGACGATGTGCGAAATATTTTTGCGCTCACCAGCTTGCTGGAGCGATACCAAATGCAGGTTATTTTTGCAGAAAACGGCAGAGATGGAATTGAAACTCTGCGATCGAATCCTGATGTGAACGCTGTGTTGATGGATATTATGATGCCGGAAATGGACGGCTATGAAACGACGCGGGCAATTCGTCAGATAAACGAGTTTCGCAACCTGCCAATCATTGCACTAACCGCAAAAGCAATGCAGGGCGATCGAGAAAAGTGTATTGAAGCAGGTGCCTCAGATTACATTACAAAACCTGTGGATACAGAGCAGTTGATTTCGCTGCTGCGGGTGTGGCTGTATCGTTAGATGGGTGAGGAGACGAGGGGGAATTTTGAGCGGCTGAACCTGCCTGTTCGCTCAATCGATCCGTGGAGAGGTAGAGGTTATTGCCAGACGGATGCCTGACTTCGGGTAGAGCGAAAATCTGCTTCGCGAACGTGGACTTCTAAGAAGGCGATCGACAAACTAAATTAGAAGTGTTTGCTTTTCTTTGCATCCAATTTCACTCACGATATTCCTGCTGTGTCTCTAACTTCGCTCATGACGACTGCTACAACTCTGGAGGACATTGAAGTTCAACTGCTGCTCGAAGCGGTCTATCGCTACTACGGGTACGATTTTCGCAATTATGCGCTCTCGTCTTTGAAGCGGCGGGTTCGGAGTTTTCTGCACCATGAAAGACTGGCTACCATTTCGGCACTCCAGGAGCGAATTTTGCACGATCGCGCCTGTCTGGAACGACTGCTGCTGGGGCTGACGGTGAACACCACGAGCATGTTTCGTGACCCTAGTTTTTACGTTGCCTTTCGGGAGGAGGCGATTCCCCTGCTGAAAACCTATCCCTTCATCCGCATCTGGCACGCAGGCTGCTCGACTGGACAGGAAGTGTATTCGATGGCAATCCTGTTGCAGGAAGAGGGCATTTATCATCGCTGCCGCATCTATGCGACCGATGCCAATGAACAGGTGCTGCAAACCGCACGCAGCGGAATCTTTCCGCTCAACAGAATGCAGGAATATACGCAGCTTTACTTGAAGGCTGGCGGTAAGCGATCGTTTTCCGAATACTATACTGCTGATCATCAAAATGCTATCTTTCGAGCGTCTCTCAAAGAGCATCTTGTGTTTGCCCAACATAATCTTGTGACTGATCGATCGTTCAATGAATTTAACGTCATTTTATGCCGCAATGTTCTGATTTATTTCAATCCGACATTGCAGTATCAAGTTCATCAACTTTTTTATAATAGTTTGTGTAAGTTTGGAATCTTGGGCTTGGGTAAGCAAGAGTCGATTCGCTTTACCCCCCATGAGGCAGATTACGAGGAAGTTGCGAAGGGGCAGAAACTCTACCGGAGGCGGAACTGATGACGGCGAGACTGATCGTCATGGGTACTTCTTTGGGAGGATTGTCCGCGCTGCGAACTGTGTTAGGAAATTTACCAGGAGATTTTGCAGTACCCATTGCAATCGTGCAGCATCGTCACAAGGAGTCTGACAATAATTTGAGTTGCTTCTTGCAGCAGTATGTCTCTTTGCCCATTCGGGAGGTCGAAGACAAAGACAAAACTCAGCCCAAACAGATTTATTTGGCACCTGCGGACTATCATCTGCTTGTTGAATCGGGACACTTTTCTCTGTCAACTGACGATCCTGTTTCGTATGCCCGTCCATCGATCGACGTTTTATTTGAGTCTGCGGCAGAGGTTTACGGCAGCGACTTGATTGGGGTGTTGATGACGGGTGCAAATCAGGACGGTGCAAAAGGGCTGGCACAGATTAAGGCCCGTGGCGGATTGGTCATTGTCCAAGATCCCAAAACTGCTGAAAGTCCAATCATGCCAGAAGCAGCGATCGCCTCTGTTCAAGTAAACTGGATTCTACCGCTTGAGCAAATCGCTCCCTGTCTTCTTCGCCTGTGCGATTCCTAATCCCATCTAAGCTATGCCGCTTGAGTCCAGCGTAAACATTTTGCTCGTTGATGATCAGCCGGAAAACCTGCTGGCACTAGAGGCACTCTTAGAGCCTTTAGGAGAAAACCTGGTGCAGGCACATTCTGGTGCAGAAGCACTGCGCTGTTTGCTCAGTCAGGATTTTGCGGTGATTCTGCTCGATGTCCAAATGCCCGACATGGACGGGTTCGAGACTGCCACCCTGGTTCGGAGCCGGGCA
>Ga0224722_1001769_pt1 | contig 11824 bp, 15 predicted proteins | sample Balambano_FR1_Me_FD_161646 | JGI IMG/M metagenome (GOLD analysis project Ga0224722, IMG submission 161646) | Freshwater sediment microbial communities from Lake Towuti, South Sulawesi, Indonesia - Balambano_FR1_MetaG | ecosystem: Environmental > Aquatic > Freshwater > Lake > Sediment | place...
CCCTTTGTCTACTCCTACGAACAGTCGGCTAAGACGTTGCTCGATAACTACTTGGATAATGTGGATGCCTACTGCAACCGCTCAAAGGTAAAAGACCCGATTACCAGTGAAGATGTAGACCCGGACGAGCGGCTAATGCGCTCGATAGAAGAGCAGATTGGTGTTTCGGAGAATGCCAAGCGCGAGTTCCGCGAGGGAATTATGCGTTCGGTGGCATCGGTCTCGCGCCGTGGCGGAACATTCGGGGTTGGTTCCGATGAACGCTTGAAGGAAGCATTGGAGAAGAAACTGTTCGCTGACCTGAAAGACATCGTTAAAATCACTACTAGCACCAAAACCCCGGACGGTGAGCAGATGAAGAAGATAAATGAGGTAGTCGAACGTCTCTGCGACGATCACGGCTACTGCCCCATCTGCGCCAACGAACTCTTAAAGTACGTCGGAACCCTGCTAAATCGGTAACGAAAAACGAAAACGAGGTTTTCTATTATAGTTTTTGAAGTTTCTTTTAATAAGGGAGTGTGTCATGACAAAAGAAACTATCGGTGATGTTACCGAAGCGGCAGACCTTGCGGCGATGGGAAAGCATCTGGAAAAACTCAAAAAAAACCGACGTTACGGTAATGTCCGAAACCGTGTGTTACGAAGTGAGGAAGCAAACGCAAACGTGTTAACGCATAAGTTTAATAATCACTATCACTGGACAGTTGCGGAACGAACTCTGGGTGTATCGAAACCCATCGGATAAGGGGTATGACGAACCGATGCGGTTGACCGAATGGGATACGATATGCCCCCTGTTTGCACCGTCCAGCGAGATTACTGTGGGGGAACTGATTTTCCGGTTGGTGGGGGTGGGAAATGGAAACAACCCGAATCCGTAGGGTGTCTAAAAATATAAGGAGCGATTGCCATGGCAGGCACACAAAATATACCGACACAATACACCGGGGAAGAAATCGCCCGTTTAGCCAATGAGATTTACGAACGCGACATCAAAGCCGTGGTTGAGCCAGAGCATATCGGCTCTTATTTGGTGATGGACATACTCACCGGAAACTATGTGGTAGATGCGGATGATCTGGCGGCTTCGTTTCGTGCGCGTGAGTTGTTTCCGAAGGGAATCCGTTTTGGAATGCGAATCGGGCATCGTGCATGGGGAAAGATTTAAGTATGATGGAGGGGGAGATTTCCGCAGATAATGAAATGACAGTAACTCTTTCGCTCGAAAATGCAGAGGGTAGATTAGAAGATTTTCGGTGTGTGATAGATACAGGTTTTTCTGACTATCTAAGTCTACCATTTGAGGACATTGAGCGATTCGGATTATCGTATTTGGAGAGTCGCCCATTTATTTTGGGAGATAATCAACCCGTGATGTTTAGCATTTTTACGGGACGAATCTACTGGGATGGTAAAGTTCGTGAGATCCCTATTCTCGCCGCAGAGGGGACACCGTTAGTCGGAATGCGGTTGTTGCGGGGAGCAGTATTTTTCTCCGATATTCGGGATGGGGGCAAGGTTTTTATTCGAGCGTTTTAGAGCTTTGACACTTTTGAACCGATATGGTTGTAGCGATGTAGAGGGGTGATTTCAGGGATGGATACCTATTCCCTTTCGACAGATACGTGGGACTTGCACCGACGCGCCGAGCGAGACCGGGCAAGACATAATGAAAAAGTTCGTGAGATTATTCGCCGAAACCTCGGTGATGTGGTCGCGAACGAAGATATTATCACGGCGGACGGAAATAAGCCGATAAAAGTACCGATTCGTGGCTTGGAACTGCCGCATATCCGCTTTGACCCCAATGAGCAGAAGCGGGTGGGACAGGGGCAAGGCGACACCAAACCGGGCGACATTATTGCGCGTGCGCCGAGCGACGATGAGCAGGGAACTGGCAAAGAAGCCGGACAAGAACCGGGCGTAGATTTCTATGAGGCAGAAATTACGATTGAAGATCTTGCCGCGATGGTCTTTGAAGACTTACATCTGCCGAATCTGCTCGATAAAGGAGCGAAGCAAGTTCCTTCCGAGGTGATGGACTTCAATTCGATTGCCAAGCGGGGATTAGCCGGAAACTTAGACCGCAAACGAACCATCCTCCAAGCCATGCGTCGTCAGGCACGGCAAGGCGACAAAGGACCGCTACGTATTCAGGAGGAAGATAAGCGGTTTAAGACTTGGGAGATGGTGACAGAACCGCAACGGAATGCCGTCATCTTTGCAATGCGCGATGTCTCTGGTTCGATGGGTGAGTTTGAAGCGTATATCTGTCGCTCGTTCTACTTCTGGATGCTTCGCTTCCTTCGCACCAAGTACACCAATTGTGAAATTGTTTTTATCACCTGCCACACGGAGGCAAAAGAGGTGACAGAGCAACAGTTCTTCAGTTTAGGGGATTCGGGGGGAACCCGGATGTCGTCGGCGTATGCCCTTTGCTTGGAACTGATTGAGAAGCAGTACAATCCGCGAGAGTGGAATATCTACCCCTTCCTCTTCTCCGACGGCTACAACTGGGGCGACCAAGAGTGTGTGGCTCTGGTGAAACGTCTGCTTGCAGTTTCTAACCTAATTGGCTATGGAGAAATCGGTAGTGAAGGTTGGCAAACATCCTTCGGTTTTGCACCACTCGGTCAGGCGTATGAGGATGCCTTCGCCAACGAACCACGAGTGACTTTAGTTAAAATCAATGATAAAGAAGATGTGTGGCCCGCACTCAAGCGATTCTTCTCACAGAGTCCAATGCCTGTAGGGACATAAGGGACATAATCCACAGCAATACTCTACAGCAATAGTTCACGCTAAAAATTGGTAGGAATTTTAACGAATGAGTAATCAGATTCGCGGTTTACGTGTCAAGGTATTTAACACCGTTCCCACACAGTTGGAGGACGAAATCAATCAGTGGCTTTCGGAGAATCCCGAAGCAGTGTTGCGGGATATTCGCGTCTTGCAGGTGGAGAATAACGGTCTTTCGCCGACCCTGTGTTGCCTGATTTTCCACGGGGGTAAGGAAGACCCGTCCGAGCGAAAAGCCGGATTCCGAGGCGGAGTTTAGGGTATCACCGGGAGTGCGTCTTGCCTTTGCGATTCCGTGGCGTGACCGAGGAAAGTGGCTGTGGGAGTACCTCCCGCCCGGTTGGGAGGGGGACTTGCTGTTTGCCGCTCCCGAACCGGAGTCCTTTTGGGAAAAGCATCGCCTACCACCCTATCTCGGAGAGTGGTTTCATCTGGCAACCCGACGTGTGGAGTGGAACACCTACGATACTATTTTTGCGTGGGAACTTCGTTCGGCATTAGCAGTGGCTCTCCTCCGACGGTTCGCTGGAAAACACCGCAGTTGCTTTATTCCCGTGGGACCGATTTTGAAGGGGGGAATTCTCAAGGCGTTGCCGTTGGTGCGGTGGCTTCTCTCCGATGCCGAACAGATTGTCTGCTTCTCGTCGGTGGAGTGTGAGACAAACAGCCAATTGCTGAAGATGCCACGCGAAAAGTTCGTTTTCCTGCCGACCCCGTGGCTCAGCGATGAGACACCAACAGACGAGGATAATGGCTTTATCTTAGCCCTCGGTCAGTCCAACCGGGATTATGGAACACTGATAAAAGCGGCACGTGGAACCGACTTGCCGATTGTTATTGTTGCAGGCAACGCATCGGCACTAGGCGGGGAAGAACTGCCAGCCAATGTGACCGTGCGCTACAACACCGGACACGACGAGACCAATGAACTGATTGCCTCGGCGACTTTCCACTGCATTCCGTTGCATCCCGTGGACTTCTCATCGGGGCAGACAGTGCTTCTCCGGGCAATGTCGCGAGGAAAAGCAGTCATTGTTTCGGACACGCCGGGGGTACGCGATTACGTACAGAATAGTGAGACAGCTGTTTTAGTGCCACCCGAAGATGCCGAAAGCCTTCGTGCGGCGTTACTACGATTATGGAATGAAACTACCGAACGGAAGCGAATAGGGGGCAATGCGGCAAAAGCGGTGCAGGAGGAGTTCGGTTTCCCCCGCTTCACCGAACGGTTATTGGAATTGGTGCAGGAATAGTATCTGGTATCAAGGTGAGTTGAGGAAAGCAAAATGAACATTGCAATTTCACACAGTCCCGTTGCGATGACACCCGAAGAGATTCGCGATTATAACGAGGTGCGACAGGAAGCGCAAGACCTGTTGGATGACCCTGACCTCTGGCTGGAAACGCCACACGATTTACTCGCAGGAAAGAAGCCGCGTGACCTGATTATCCATAAAAAGAAGCAGGTTGTTTTAGATTTACTAGGTGCAATTCGTCACGGGATGTTTACATGAATTTGTCTTACTGTCCCAACATGAGTTATTTCGTAGAGAATGGCACATGGATTCGTGCTATTCAGTTGAGATTTTGGAATCCGAGTGACCCTTTGTTTACCGCATATACTAGCCACTATGCAACACGGTTCAATCCGGGGCATAAATCCAAAAAACCTTTCGAGGTATTGTATTTGGCAGAAAACTTGCTTGTAGCATCATATGAAGTAGGGGCATTATTAGGAAATCCGTACAGTCCCGGTGGAGCATTTGCCAACCCCCGCTCCTCGTGGGTTTTTATCCCAGTGCAGGTTCATCTACAGTGTGTTGCCGATTTAACCCTCTTGCCGGAACAAGTGAATCTTGCGACGACGGTGCAAGAATTAACAGGGGATTGGCGTGGTTACGATATTCGTGGGATGGGAAGTTCTGTACCAGTGCCGGTAGGTATAGCTCCAACACAGGAATTAGGAGAAACTTTCTCTAGGGTACCACCTGGAGTTTCAAATCCGCATCCCTTCTGGGAGGGGTTTAGGGCAGTTTCCGCGAGGGTTACAGACAGTAAGAATCTAATTGTGTACCCACAAAACCTATTAAAAGGGAGTTGGCTGGAGTTTACAGACCCAAAAACGGGAACAGTATATCGCATTGACGGAACAATTTAGTTCCGGTTGGGAAAGGATAGGTCAATCATGCTAACCTATGCCGAGCGTGATGAGTTAGAGCGGTCCATTGAGGAAATCTGGGAGTTGGCATTGGGGATGGGATATGACCCGTACCCAATTCACTTTGAGGTTGTCCCGGTACATGTCATCTACGAACTGGGTTCGTATTCCCTTCCCGCACGTTTCTCGCACTGGACATTTGGGCGAGACTACCATCGGCAAAAAACTTCTTACGAATACGGTTACTCGAAAATCTACGAGATAGTCTTTAATACCGACCCCTGTCAGGCATTCCTGATGGACTCCAACTCGATGACCAGCCATAAACTAACCATTGCCCACGTCATCGGACACTGCCACTTTTTTAAGCACAACACCTACTTCTCGCACACGGACCGCAAAATGATTGAGAAGGTGCGCCTCCACCGTGACCGAATCATGCAGTATGAGCAGGAGCATGGGTGGCGAGAGGTGGAGAACTTCTTGGATGCGGTTCTCTGTATTGATGAGCATCTTGACCCCACATCACCCCTTATTAAGTCGGGACCGGTACGCAATGCACGAGGGGAGAGCGGAAGTAACGAGCGTTCGTCCGATTACGACGATTTGTGGAATGTGATGGGCAAGGAGAATGCCCCCAAACCCCGGCAGCGTAAATTCCCCGAGGAGCCAGAGAAGGATTTGCTGTTGTTCTTGGCGACCTACAGCCGAGACTTGGAGGATTGGCAACGCGATATTATCGCGATGATGCGCGAGGAGATGCTCTACTTCCTGCCGCAAATTCGCACCAAGATTATGAATGAGGGCTTTGCCTCTCTTGCCCATGAACGCATTCTCGAACAGTACCTTATGAAGCCCGAAGAGATTTGGGAGTTTCGCCGTCTGCACTCCGGGGTGCTGTCACCATCCCCGTCAAAAACCAATATCAACCCCTACTATGTCGGTTTTCAAATCCTTAAAGATATTGAACGACGGTGGAACGGGGAGATAGAAACGGGCGATGAACCTGAAACTGACTGGCTTGGCAACCCAAAAGCCCGTCCGCAAGGAGAAGGCTGGAAAAAGGTTTTTGAGGTGTGCGAGGAGGAGAACGATGTTTCGTTCCTGCGAAAGTACCTCACCGAACCATTGGTCAAGCGACTGGATTTGTACACGTACAAGAAGCAGGAAGTCCACGGCGAGGAGATGTGGGTCGTGGAAACCACCGATTGGCAACAGGTACGCGATACGATGGTGGAATCCATGACCAACTTTGGAACTCCGGTGATTCGGGTGGAGGACGGCGACTATCAACGTCGGGGCGAACTCTACCTGAAGCACGCCTACGACGGCAAACCGTTGGACATCGAATACACGGAAAAGACCATGCGAGCGATCTACAAACTTTGGGGTCGTCCCGTGCATTTGGAAACGATTGTAGACGATGTCCCGACCCGTATCTCCTTCAATGGAAAAGAGACTATCCAAGAGTCTGTGTGAGAAACCTTGCCCTCTCTCTTTTGAAGAGTGGGGGCAGTTAGGAGTGATGCCGTGGGTTTTGTCGCGGCTTTCAAACTGCTTGCTGTTCTATAGTTTTTGATTACTCTGCTTCGGGGTATGACCCTAAAACGGTGACAAAGAGGCTCTGCTCTTCCAGCATCTTCAAAGCACGGGCGACGTGTTCTTCTTGCACATGACCCTGAAAGTCAATAAAGAAAACGTATTCCCACGGCATCTGCTTGGTGGGACGGCTTTCAATCATGGTCAAGTTGATGTTATGTAGGTCAAAGGCGGTCAAGGCACGTAGCAGTGAACCGGCTTTGTGGCGCACCGAGAAGTAGATACTGGTCTTGTCTTTCCCAGAGGGTTTCGGCTCGTTCTGCCCAATCACCAAGAAACGGGTACGGTTGTTCGGGGAATCCTCGATGTGCTGTGAGACAATCGGGACTTTGTAGACTTCGGCGGCAATATCTGTGCAGATAGCCGCACTTTCTGAGTCCATTGCTGCCATCTGTGCCGAACGCGAATTGGAGGTTGCATCTACCACCTCCACTTTGGGCAGATGTTCGCGAACCCAATTCCGGCTTTGGGCGAACGATTGCGGGTGGGCGTATAGGCGACGCACCTCTTTTAATGATTCGGCACGGGTGGATAAGTTATGCGTTACAGGCACATATATCTCCGCACAGACCTTCAGGCTGGTCTTAGAGAACATATCCAGAGTGTATGCGACGACTCCTTCGGTACTATTCTCCACGGGAACCACCCCATAATGAACGGTTCCCCGTTCGACTTCGGCAAAAACATCGGGTATAGTATCTACCGGCTTAAACTCCGAGGAAGTCCCAAAACGGTTGAGAGCGGCACGATGCGAAAAGGTTCCTGCCGGTCCTAAATAGGCTATCGAAAGCGGCGACTCTAAGGCGCGTGAGGCAGAGATTATCTCACGGAAAATGGCGCGTATCGCGTCGTTGCTGTACGGACCTGGATTCTCTTTGAGCAGGCGGTCAAAAATCTGTCGCTCGCGTTCAGGATTAAAGAACTGGGTGGAATTTTCGCTTTTATTACGCCCCACCTCTTCGACGACATGGGCGCGTTCGGAAAGCAGTGCCAAAAGGCGAGCATCAATGTCGTCAATCTGACGGCGTAGGTCTTGCAGGGACATGAATGTTCCTCGGTTACGGAGTTATCGCCGAAAGTATATCATGGTTTCTTGACTGCATTGCTTGGGAAACCACTTTAAGAAATCTATCTGCACCACGCAGTTTTTAATAGTACAGGATTTATCAAAGATGCCGGATTGGTTCCGACGACGCTCGGATAAACAGAGCAATGGGGAAGAGGCAAATACCCCGGTGAACTCCGCGAAAGCGATTCCCGAAGGGGCATTTACCAAGTGCGCTAAGTGCGGCACGATTCTCTACAGCAAAGACTTTCTACGCGATTTGAAGGTCTGTTCCAAGTGTGGCTATCACCACCGCTTGACCGCCGAGGAACGTATCGCCTTTACCGTGGACGAGAACTCCTTTGTGGAGCGGGATAGGATGTTCTTCGCCGATGACCCGCTGAACTTTCCCGATTATGCGACAAAATTAGAGCAAGGGGGAAAGACAGGACGAAACGATGGCTTGGTCACAGGGACAGCACGTATCAATGGCAACCTTTGTGCGATAGGAATCGCAGATTTTGGGTGGGGACGGCTCGCCGGAACCATGGGAAGTGTGATGGGCGAAAAGTTTGTTCGTCTTGCTGACTTCGCCATTGAGAAGCATCTGCCCGTCGTACTGTTCGCCGCATCGGGGGGCGCACGGATGCAGGAGGGGTTACTGGGATTGATGCAGATGGCAAAGACCAGTGCCGCGATTCAGCAGTTAGCCGAAGCAAAGATTCCCTACATCGTCATCCTCACTGACCCGACTACCGGGGGAGCATTGGCATCGTTTGCATCGCTGGGGGATGTCATCTATGCGGAACCGGGAGCCACCGTTGCCTTTGCCGGAGATAGGGTAGCACAACAGGCACAAACCCACAAACCACCCGCAAACTACAAGACCGCCGAGTTCTATTTTGACCATGGCTTAGTGGATAAGATTGTGTCACGTAAAGACCTCCCCTCCATTTTGGGGCGAACGCTGTCGTTCTTTGCACGCGGAATGGGGGCGCGTCCCGCAATGCCCTCCGATGCACGGGAGGCAGCATAACCCATGGATAAGATGAACGTTTTGGAGTTTGAGCAGTCTATCGCCAAGTTAGACCATACCATCCAGCAGTTGGAGAAAGCCGCCGCACGTGAGAATCGCCCCGATGCCACCGCCGAAATCGCTGCATTGCAGGCGGAACGAGACGCGCTTTTTCAACAGTTCTTCTCCCGGTTAGACGCTTGGGATGAGGTTCTTCTCTCGCGCCATGTCGAGCGTCCCTACACCTTGGACTACATCTCGCGAATCACCGAGGACTTCATCGAACTGCATGGGGACAGGCTTTTTGGGGATGATGGCGCAATGGTCGGAGGAATGGCAACCATTGGGGGAAAACCCGTCGTAATAATCGGACAACAGAAGGGACGTGACTTAAAGGAGCGACAAAAGCGTAACTTCGGCTATGCCAAACCTGAGGGCTACCGAAAAGCCTTGCGCCTGATGCAGATGGCGGAACGCTTCGGACACCCTGTGGTGACATTGGTAGATACCCCCGGCGCAGACTCGAATGTTCCCTCTGAGGAGCGCGGTATTGGCGAGGCGATTGCCCGCAACCTGCGCGAGATGTCAGGCTTGAAAACTCCGATTGTCTCTGTGATTATCGGGGAGGGGGGAAGCGGTGGCGCATTAGGTATCGCCGTGGCAGACCGAGTGCTGATGCTGGAACACGCCATCTATTCGGTGATTGCACCGGAAGGTTGCGCGGCAATAATCTGGCGCGACCCGGCACGCGGAGCCGATGCTGCAAAAGCGATGCGTGTCACGGCAAAAGATGCTCTTGCCCTCAAACTGATTGATGAAGTGCTTCCCGAACCGATGGGGGGTGCCCATCGTGATTTGGAGACCACCGCCAATACCCTACGCGAAGCCCTGATACAGCATCTCGCTACACTCCAAGAGATTTCGATAAAGGAGCTGACCCGGCAACGCTACTCTCGGTTGCGTAGCATGGCACGCATTAAGGAGTAGGGGCAACGGAGTAGGGGCAAAAGAGTCTAACTTTTGGGAACTCTTCGCACGTTTGAACCATAGAGTAATTGGGACTTTCTTAAAGAAGCACCCGCGCACAAGTAGCGGTAAAATAAATCGCGAGAAAATTTTCGGCAGTGGTAACATTTCACACGCCGATATGTCTTAAGGAATGGGGACGGACAGCGCAACACTAACCTTTAGAAAGGAGTCTATACCATGCTCTGTCCTGTATGTGCGGGAGAACTGAAGTCTGCCGAGCGACAAGGAATTGAACTGGACTACTGCTCTGATTGTGGTGGCATCTGGTTAGACCAAGGGGAACTAACCGAACTGATTCGTCGTGAATCGTTAGCCGTGGTCACTGAAGGACAGCGTGCGCTCTCAAAAGCGCGTCACAATCGTGAATTTGATGTAGCCACTCACAGTTGGGACATTCCGCGTCTGATTACGGCGCACTAATCGTACCGGCAGTACACACTGCCAATAACAGGCTATTATTTGTTATCTATCTACGAAACGGAGTGGGAGAGAACCCTGCTCCGTTTTGTCGTTTTTCAAATCGGAGGTTATGCTTTCCACCGCTCATATGCCGAATAATAGGCGGTTTGCACGTCTTGACACCCGGCTATATCGCCCCATGCACGGGGAATATTATCGGTTTCAAACGTCGATTTCCAGCGATTATGGAGCCACAACCACTGGTCAGGATAGCGGCGAACGACCCCTTCCAGAATCCGGTTAAACTCTGTCATTAGCCGTTGCTGGTCTGCCTTGCGTTCCCCGGAACTCTCCAGAGAAAGTGGGGGGAAACATTCGATTTCATAGGTTCCATCGGGCTGAGCAAGGCAGAAAATCGGCAAGAGTGCCGCCCCTGTGTGCTGAGCAAATGCGGCAGGACCTGCCACAGTCCCTGCCGGAACCCCAAAGAAGGGGGCAAAAAGGTCGCCACTGTTTTGGTCGGCTAGTAGGCAGACAACCTCGCCACGATTTAAGAGTTGAATGACAGCGCGTGCCGACTCTCCACGGCTTAACACCCCAAAACCGGCTTCTTCTCGTCTCATACGGAGATACTGGGCTAAAGCGGGGTTTTTCGGGTCTTTGGCGATAGCGGTCAGTGGTAAATCCTTAACCGTTGCACCCCATCGTCCCAACATCTCCCAATTCCCCAAGTGAGCACTGACAAAGATAACCCCGCGTCCTGCCAAGAAGCCCTGTTCAATATGCTCCCACCCTCGGCAGACTGTCAGTGCCGCTAATTCCTCTTTGGTATAAGTTTCGGCACGTAAAAACGTCACCACACCGCGCCCATAGTGTTCAAAGGTTCGGCAAACGAGAGAGTTTCGTTCAGAGACGGTCAGGGTATCTCCATAGGCAAGGCGCAGATTTCGCACCGCAATCGTTCGCGGGCGTTTTGCAACGTTGTAGGCAAACCGTCCTAATGTGGTTCCGAAGCGGTGTGCCGCTAAGGGAGACATCTTTTGTACGGGACGAGTCGCCGTGGTGAGAAGTGCTAAAGTGAAGCGTTGCCACAAGACAGTATGGGAGGAAGTACGTCGTTCCGGCTCAATGCGCGGAACGGACGAATCGGATTTTACGGTAGACTCTTCCCAGTGAGGCACAACAACCGCCTTCTGAACCTTTGTATAATCTGATGCTACGGGAAAGCAAACAGAAAAAGTAGAAGGTCAAAGGCGGGGAGGTGGAGAATGTGTTCCGAAACTGCCCGAACAGAACTTGGCTACCATGACTGTCTGGTAACTTCGGTACAAGCAAAGGAACAAGCCTGTACAATGAGTTAGGGATAGTATATCCGCTTCAATCTTCTATCGCTACAGAAAGCGAAAAAATCCAGTACAAGGTGCGGTTGTGAAAGAACTACCAGAAGCGTTTCTGCATCGCCTACAAAACCAGTTCCCGGAAGAGAGGGAGGCACTCATCGCGGCACTACATCAACCTGCTCCAGTGAGTGTGCGCCAAAACTCTCGAAAGCCAAGTAGTTTACCATTTGAAACGCGGGCAAACATCCCGTGGTGTGCGGAGGGGTGGTACTTAGAATCTCGTCCGACCTTTATCCTTGACCCGCTCTGGCACGCCGGAACCTACTATGTGCAAGAGGCATCCTCCATGCTACTGGACTTTGCCCTACGTCAGACCACTCCTCTGAATCAACCCCTGACAGTCTTAGACATTTGTGCCGCGCCGGGAGGCAAAGCGC
>Ga0224722_1001770_pt1 | contig 11819 bp, 10 predicted proteins | sample Balambano_FR1_Me_FD_161646 | JGI IMG/M metagenome (GOLD analysis project Ga0224722, IMG submission 161646) | Freshwater sediment microbial communities from Lake Towuti, South Sulawesi, Indonesia - Balambano_FR1_MetaG | ecosystem: Environmental > Aquatic > Freshwater > Lake > Sediment | place...
TGCCGGGGCAAGGTCTTCTAAGAGCAGGAGATGATAGCCTGTGTCCGTATCTATATCGGCATAATAGCAGGTGGGAACGGGTAGGGAAGACTCTGGCGCGAACTCGCTGTAGAAACGTACTTCACGAGTGTACGCCCCCACCGCACGGTGGCGCATTTCAGGGTTTGCGGACGAGAACTTGGCAATAAGACGATGGGGGGCGCGTTCTTCCGTCCGGTTATAGGTCAGGTGCAGGCGAACAATCCAAGCAAAAAAGCCTTTGTCCTCTCCCAGAGGTTCCCCCTGCACCGACACTACCGAGGCGGAGCGGAGCACTCCAGCGGCACGTAGCATTGCCGTTAACCAATCCCCCGTCACTGCCTCCGGCGTAGCAGGAATTGGCATCTTTGGTTCTTCATATAGTTCTGGTCTGAAAGTAAAGAGACACGTTACTGGCTCGTCGCAAAATGGTTTCTGCGGCAAAGACGGCAAGTTCCAATTCGTAGCGTGTTTCCTCTTCGATTTGACCGACTTCAAGGTATGCCGAGGCAATCTCTAACAGTTTTTCGAGACGTGTTCCAAGATAGTGAAACCCTTGTATGAGGTCATTCATGTTGAGCTCGTATGGGGGCAACCGATTTTTATCATTATACTGTTGGAACAACTTCTCCAGATGTTCTGTGTAAGAGGTCATTAGTCGTGGCAGTGATTGTGCTGAGATGGCTGAGTTCACTTTAACCACGGAAGCCTTGGGACGGAAAAGAGTTTCTGTTGACATGGAATGTCTACCTCTCAATCAGTCGGTTGATGAGTTCGGTCAGTTGGGACAGACTTTCAAAACGAATTGTATCATCGTATCCTGCGGTTGTAAGTGAGAGTATCTGCCCATCAGCAGTTTTTAAGTTTTGCAAAGAGAGCGAGACATAACCATACTCATGGACGAAATGTTGTGTCCCCTTAGCTGTGAGCAGCCGTTCGATATGCCTCCTGTACTCACCCCGTTCATAAAACTCCTGAACGGCATCGCGCTCATTCCACCATAAGTCTTGTTTTGTTACCAAAGTTATCATTTTTATAGGGAGAACCGTCTTGGAAAAATAGTCCGCTAAATCCTGCGTGATAGATAACTCTAACTGACGCATCTCCTCAAAATACGTTAGTACAACTCCCTCGCGTTGCTCCAAAGTTTTGGACTCACTTAACGAGTGATAGCCGAAGGAAACAACATTTACTATTACGGGTTGTTTTACTTTACCCAATTCAGAGAAAAGTTGAGGCCAGTGGTTGTCGCGACGATTTTCTTGACCCGGAGCAACAATGATCTTTTTATTAGGGTCAGTAGTGAGCCAATACTCTTCAGGGGATGTGGATTCTTTGTATTTTGCTGTGCGAACTTCATCGGAAAATGGTTGGGAAAGCATCATACCCAGTGTGGTTTTCCCAACGCCACCCGCACCAAAAACAACAATCAGCATGTCGTTTTTCTTGATATACCTCTTAAAACCGCGAAGCCAACCGCGCAAGTGCTTTCGCTGTTCCCAACCAGCAATACCAATCTGTAAAGCAGTATTTGGTTCGATAGGCATTGTTTTATCCTCAGAGTGTAATCGTTCCAGTAAAGACGGTTTCGGCAGGTCCGGTCATGTAGACAGATCCGTCCTGTTCCCAGTCAATCCATAGGTCACCACCCGCAAGGTGAACTAACACCGAACGCCCGGTATACCCGTTGAGATGGGCGGCGACGGCACAGGCACACGCACCCGTGCCACAAGCAAGGGTACGCCCTGCACCCCGTTCCCACGTCAGCATTTTGATTTCGTCGCGGTGGATAATCTCCACCGCGTGAACATTGGTACGACGCGGAAAGAGGGGGTGTACCTCCAAGGGGGGACCTAAGTGGTTGATGATATTCTCGGTGACAGTGCCCTCAAAAAAGACGATATGCGGATTGCCCATCGAAACCCCGGTGATAGAAACGGTGGCTCCATCTACTTCTATTTGTTGGGCAATCACGGTTCCCGGTTCTCCGGTCATCGGCAGGTCGGCGCGGTTTAAGCCCGGTTTGCCCATGTCTACTTTCACGCTCTTTTCGCCGACCAGTTCGAGAATCTTGACTCCAGCCAAGGTCTCTACCCGAATCGCCGATTTTGTGGTGTAACCTTTAGCATGAACAAAGCGAGCGAAACAACGAATCCCATTGCCGCACATCTCTGCCTCAGAACCATCGGGATTGAACATACGCATGGTGAAGTCGTTGTCGGAGTTATCATTGGGAGGGAGTATCAAGATTATGCCGTCCGAACCGATTCCAAACTTTCGGTCACAGAGACGGACAGCAGACTGTTGAAGGGTTTCCACAGAAAGGGTGGTCGCAGAAAGGCAATCGGCAACGATAAAATCGTTGCCGATACCCTGCATCTTGGTGAATTCCAGTGTCATTGAAGTACCTGTTGTCGAAGATGATTGGGATTGTCTGGATGCAATTTCTCTACTCCGCATCGGCGGAGATAACGGCGGTGGAGTCTTCCCCTCCTTCACTGGACGTATCCTCAGAGAGCGGAGGTCGCCCCTCGGAGAGGTCGCGCAGATGAACGGGACGCATCGGAACGATGCTCGTGACTGCACTCTTATAGACTAACTGTGTAGGTCGTCCGGGAGATTCCAACAGTATCGTGAAGGTATCAAACCCTCGCACATGACCCCGTAACTGCACACTGTTTATCAGGTAGATAGTGACTGCGATATTCTCCTTACGTACCTGATTCAGAAACGTATCCTGAAGGTTGACTTGTGGTCTGTTCATTCGAGCTTCCTTCCTGCCCGACGGAATGTTTTATTTATTTTGTTTTGTTGCCGCTGTCTGTTCCAAAAAACGGACAATGACGTGGGCTACCGTTTCCGCCGTCGGTGCCTCTTGTTCCTCCGAACGTAGAACGTCCGTAGGTTGCATGCTATACGCATGAGTGAGAACTAAGTTCTCTCTATTCAACCATGTTACCTGCTTATCTGCCCCAAACCAAGATAGCTGACGCTTGGCAAAGCGTCGAGTATCACGTTTTAGAGTAATTATGGCTTCTTCAATCGTATTTTTCCCGAAAATAAAGTCGCACATATGCCGATAGCCTAAACTTTGCAGGGCTTTACTTTCCGGGGAGTACCCTATCTCCAATAAACGGCGTACCTCTGCCTCGAAACCCGTTGCCATCATAGCATCTACCCGTGCCTCAATCCGTGCATAAAGATGCTCCCGCTCCATCGTCAGTCCAATCAAGTAAGTGTTCGGACGCGGAATCCCTTGCACGCCTTCCGGGGTGTGGTACGCAGACATGGGCTGCCCGGTAACTTCGTATACTTCTATCGCACGTATGATACGTTTTGCATCGCCGGGAAGGATTTTTTTTGCTGAAATGGGGTCAATCTTTTTCAACTGTGTGTGCAAATAAGAGGCACCGTGCCGCTCTACCTCCGCCCAAAGGCGTTCGCGCCGTTCCGGTTGCGGAGGAACATTCGGTACAGAGAGCGTTGCCGTCACCGAGCGAACATAGAGTCCGGTTCCGCCGACTAAAATCGGCGTTTTGCCGCGCTGCCGAATATCCGCAATGGTTGCATTGGCAAGTCGGGTGAAATCGGCAAGCGTGAAATCTTCGTCGGGAGTGATAACATCAATCAAGTGAAAGGTGGCTTGTTGTTTCTCTGCGGCATCGGGCTTGGCACTTCCAATATCCAAGCCCTTATAAACCGCCACCGCATCCGCACTGACTATCTCCCCGTTCAGGAGTTGCGCGAGGATAATACCAACCGCGGTCTTGCCTACCGCCGTCGGACCAACAAGCCCAATCAGGGGTGGTTCGTCGGTGGTTTCCTCCATTTTGCCCTCTCTATCGCACAAGACTTCCTGTTACCCGTTCTCCACGGGACAGGGTAAAGAGTTGGCGTGGGGCAGGGGCAGTGGGAGCAACCAGCGTTTGGTCGCGGCGTGGACCGATGGAGACAAAGGCTATCGGAACTCCGGCAATCTCTCCGACACGACGTACATAGTTTTGGGCATGGACAGGTAGGTCTTCAAATCGGGTAACATTTTCGATACCCTCCTCTGCCCAACCCGGCAGAATCTCGAACTCAGGTTCACACCCCTCTAAGTTTGCCACATCTCCGGCAGGAAACTCGGTCAGTCGGATGCCGTTCTTGCGGTATGCTGTACAAATCTGCACCGTCTCGAATCCGGCGAGGACATCTAAATGCCCGACGCATAGACCTGTTAGCCCATTCAGACGCGCCGAGTAGCGCAGGGCAACCGCATCCAACCAGCCACAGCGTCGGGCGCGCCCTGTCGTCGTACCGTACTCATGTCCCCGTTCGCGGATGCGCTCTCCTCGTTCGTCCAACAGTTCCGTGGGGAAAGTTCCTGCTCCCACACGAGTGGTATAGGCTTTGACCACACCCAAAACCTGCCCGATGGCAGTAGGAGGTAGCCCCGTTCCGATACATGCCCCGCCAGCAACCGGGTGCGAGGAGGTGACATACGGGTAGGTTCCACTATCCAAATCCAAGAGGGTTGCCTGTGCGCCTTCAAAGAGGATGCGCTTGCCCGTTGTCCAAGCCTCTCCCGCGATGGCGGCAGTGTCAGTAACATAGGGCGCAAGGCGTTTGCCGAGCGGTTCCAATGTCGCGAGCAGTTCCCCCAAGTCCAGAGCCGTAGTTTCGTAGATTTTTGTGAGAATGGCGTTCTTTTTAGGGAGAACCAGGGAAAGGCGTTCGCGCAGACGCTCCGGTTGCACTAAGTCTCCCATCCGAATACCCAAGCGAGAGGCTTTATCTGCATAACAGGGACCGACCCCGCGCCCTGTGGTCCCTAACTTTCCCTCCCCGCGCGAAGCCTCTTCGAGGGCATCCAACTGTTTATGGTAGGGGAGAATTACATGGGCATTTTGGGAGATGCGTAGGTTGGCAGCAGAGACTCCGCGTGCCTCCAGACCATCCATTTCGCGCAGAAGGATTTCAGGGTCAATCGCCATCCCATCTGCCATAATGCAGGTCGCCCGTGGGTTCAATATACCACTGGGAATCAGGTGAAACTTGTAGGTTTCCGCTCCGACGATGACGGTATGTCCCGCATTGGGACCGCCACCGTAGCGAATTACTATATCGGCATCTTGCCCGATGAGGTCTACAAACTTGCCTTTTGCCTCATCGCCCCAGTGTGTACCGACCACGACAACGGCACTTTGGGTCGCACTCATCTGCTTTCTGACCCCTTTTAACTTCTCTAGGTTGTTGGAATGTGGAGATGGTTTGGCTCAGACGACTTCCCTCAACTCCTCTGAAAAAGAAAAAAGGATAGCGAACGCTACCCCAAGAGGAATATCGAATGAACGTTTCATTGTAACTCTCAATACAAGGGGTGTCAAGTCTGTCTTGGGGACTCAACGGCGAAACGCCCCCTATAGTCTTTCTCGTTAGTGTTGCATCATTCTTGGTTCCACTGCTGTTCGACCATGCCCGTGTTGTGCCGAGTGCGTCGGCTCGGCGAATAGTATTCGTTTGTAGACACGTTTAATGATTCGTCCTTAACGTTTCTGCAAACAATATAGAAGCGAACACAATTACAAACACGCCTAAGGCAACAACCGACCAATCTCCGGCATTATTCCAATCGCGTTGTTGCCATTTATAGGGACTGGTAGTAGCGAAGAACTTCTTCCAAGTTTTCGGAAAGAAAAGCATACTTACACCAATACCAACAGTATATATGCAAACTATCAGTTCTGGCTTCACTCCTCATATCCTTTCATCAAACATCATCGGGCAGAGAAATACCTGACCTGCCCGATGATGAATATTTCGAGTCAATCACACCATATTTAGTCGAAAAAGGAGACTACTCTATCCCAACTAAATTCCCATGTGTAAAACCAACTTAATCCTGCGCCTGGCAATCCCATTTCTCCGAAGCCCGAACTCGTATCATCGGTACCCATTGCCACTATACCTACCGCGTACTGCCATGACCACTTTCCAGGAGATGGGTCATTAGGAGACCAAGCAACTCCGGGACCAGGGAGTGATATAGCAGGACCAGCATAAGGATAGAGTCCGTCATCGTTTATATAGACACCAACCGTCCCCCAACCTAAACTCCAATTTAAGTCAAAGTACCATAGCCCCAACGCGTCTACTTTATTCACGGGGTCTCCTTCACAATACCCGTACCAGTTATACCCGTCTCGGATGGGGTCTCGGCTAATGAACCTGCCCGTACTCGCGTCGTAGTAGCGGTGTCCCAAGCGTTGCAAGCCCGTGCTGTCCGATTGGTAGCCGTGCTGTCCCGCGAAGCCGAAGGGTTTGGGCGTAGAGCCAGAAGAACTGACGACCATTCCGAAAGCGTCGGTGTCAAGGCTGTCGGTCTTGGTTCCTGCGCTATTCGACCATGCCCGTGTCGTGCCGAGTGCGTCTGAGTGAAGGTACTTGCTCGTGCCACTGCGGTTCTCGGAAACTAACCCGATACCGTGCGTGTAGGAGGCGGCTCCGTCCGAGGGAACCGGGGAGTCAATCGAATCGTCGTTGAGGGTGTAATTGAACGTTACCCCGCCTTCGACTTTCCTTACCCTCTGCCCCAAGCCGTTGTAGGTGTAGGTATCGGTATTGCCCCCAACGCTCACCGACTTCAACCGGCTTTCCGCGTCCCATGTCAGGGTGGTCGTGACTCCCCCATTGGTCACAGAGGTCATGTTCCCGGCACTGTCGTAGGTGTAACTCTTGCTACCTCCTCCTGTCCAAGAGACTCCGGTCAGTTTGTTCGCGTTGTCAACGGTGTACGTTTCGGTGATCGTGCCTGTGATTGTAGTCTGACCGAATGTGTACTTGCGAGTCGTGTTGCAAATTTCAGGGTTTTCTTAAATACGCCTTTTTCGCTGGGAAATCTAACAGGACGATAAACTGAGACATAACATCCATTCCAAGAACGCCCGGAAAATTGTCTAAATCGCTTTGTTTGAAGAAGGCGACCTCGACATTTTTTATTACCTCGTCTGCCAGAGCCAAATCACACGTAGCAACCTGAAACGAAACTTCCCTACCTATACCGATAGACTCTAATCCACTTTGTTTAAGTCGTTTGTCTTTCAGTTTTTTTTGGAATTCCAACGAAACTTTCGTGCGTTGGCTTCCTGTATCAACAAAGAGAGGTATTGTCAAAGCATTGTCAATCTGAACCGCAACGAAAAACTCCCTGCTCTCGCCTTCGTTTTGTTTGTCCGAGGATTGCTTGATTGTCGAAATTTGAGAGTTCGTAACAAGACTCGTCCCTTTGTTATTTGGTTGGATATAGCCTATTTCCTGTAATTTTGCAGTTGACAATTTTCCATAGGCAAATAGTTTAACCTTACGACTTGAGGAATTGATTTCAACGGCAAACTGGGACAGTATATCCATCCCGATAACTCCCGCTATTTCGTGTTTACCGAGGACACGGTTGAGAATGGCATCGTCAATCACTAAAACCTCGCCTTCAAACTCAAAGTCCCCAATTTCTATCGTCTCAATAGATGCCCTTCGTCCCGAAGGGATAGAGTCCGACTGCGTCCCTTTTGACTGTAGCAACTTCTCATTGATACGAAACTGTTGTTCACTCTCCTTAAGTTGGTAACGCTTAGCGGTAGATTTATTTACAATTATGCCCGTTGAACCAGTATCTATCAAGAACCTTTCGACTTTCTGACCACCATTGATTCGCACTCCGATAACCGGACCCTGGTGTTTATCCTCTGTGGATGCGGTGTATTCGGACAGTATCTCAAAAGGAACTTCGGTAATGGGAGTTTGTGCAACAGTGGGAGTCATAGGTTGAATGAGCATCAATAGGAATACCCCAAAAATCAACCGGGCTATGTCCCTTTTCCTAGCATACTGAAATGCTCTCTTTAGGATACGTTTACACTCTGATATTTTATCGCTCACTGTTCAATCCTTCCCCTGAGTAGTTGTTCAAGAAATTCTTGAACAACTACTCAAGATTTTGATTAATTCAGAACCCCGTTCTATCTTATCCCTACGGTTTCTTCTTTTTCTTGGGATCCCAAGACCAACTTAAGTTGAGTGAAAACTGTTTCTTGGGTACGCTGTAACCGGGTCCTATACCCCATCCACCCCCAACACCTTTTTCAACACTACCACCAGTTGGTGCGGGGATTTTATCGCTTCCTTGCGGACGCTCCAAGTCTATCTTGAGTTTATACTCATTCGTCAGTTTTATTGGGAACTTGAACTTTTCAGTTGGAGGCTTCTCTTTCTTCTTGTCGTCTTTCTTCTTGTCATCCTGCTTATTTGGGTCATCGTCTTCTCCTTCCAACCCTTCCGGGTCTATCTTATTAACCGGATCCCCCGCACAATAGTTGTACCAGTTGTACCCGTCGTGGATGGGGTCTCGGCTGATGAACCTCCCTGTCGAAGCGTCGTAGTACCGATGCCCTAAACGAGCCAACCCAGTAGAGTCACTCTGGTATCCGTGCTGTCCGGCGAATCCGAACGGTTTGGGAGTGCTTCCACTGCTGGCAACCACCATCCCGAAGGCATCGGTATCGAGGCTGTCCGTCTTCGTCCCAGAGGAGTTCGACCAAGCGCGGGTGGTTCCGAGTGCGTCTGAGTGAAGATACTTGCTCGTGCCTGAACGGTTCTCCGAAACTAACCCGATACCGTAGGTGTACGAGGCAGAACCATCGTCCAGTACAGGCGCATCTATCCCGTCATCATTCAGGGTGTAGTTGTAAGTGGTTCCTCCTTCAACCTTCCTCACCCTCTGACCTAAGCCGTTGTGGGTGTTCGTGGTCGTGCTACCCCCAACATTCACCGTTTTGAGACGACTCTCGGCATCCCATGTCAGGTTCGTGGTGACTCCTCCATTCGTGACACTGGTCATGTTCCCGGCGTTGTCGTAGGTGTAACTCTTGCTTCCTCCTCCTGTCCAAGAGACTCCCGTCAGTTTGTTGGCGTTGTCTACCGTGTACGTTTCGGTAATCGTGCCGTTGCTCTTGGTGGCACGGTTCCCCGCGTTGTCGTAGGTGTACGTGAGAGAATACCCACCACTACTCTTGCTCTCGCTCACTAACTGGTCGGCATCATCATACCCGAACGTGAGAACAGCACCACCGAGCAGCGTCTCCGTCAACCGCTTGCCTTCGCTATCATAGGTATACGAATGGCTCGAAAGCGTGGTTCCCCCCTTGACATGAACCACCGAGGAGAGGTCTTTGGTGGTGCTGGCATACGAACGAGTCTCCACCGCGCCATTGGCAAAGGTGGTGGTGGAGAGGCGGTTGGCACTGTCGTAGGTATACGAAGTGGTTAGACTCCCCGGTGCGGTCACACTGGTCAGTCGGTCTGCGTTGTCGTAGCCGAACGAGGTCACACTGCTGCCCGCTACCGTCCGACTGGTCAACCGATTGGCGTTGTCGTAGGCATAGGTGACACTGCTTGCGCCATAGGGGGCGGAACGTCCCGTCAGGCGACTGGCATTGTCGAAGGTGTAGGTGGTCGTCCCTGTCCCATCGGTCATGCTGGTGCGTCGGTTGTCATCGTCGTAGGCGAACGAGACCGACGAGTCCCCGTTGGAGTAAGTCTTGCCCGTTAGCCGCCCGGCATCATCATACGAACAGGTCGTCGTTACCGAGCGTCCATCGGTTCTTGTGACAAGTTCCCCGGTGGCACGGTAGGTGTAGGATTCACTGGTGCTGTCCGGGTAGGAAATACTCGCCAATTCGTTCCGATTGGTGTAGGTGTAGGTGGTGACTTTGCCACGTCCATCGGTGAACGACGTTTTGTTTCCCACGGCATCATAGACAAAGTAGACGATGCGGCTTAAGGGGTCAGTGTGGGACGTTAATCGGTTGGCATCGTTGTAGACGTAGGAATGGGACTCACCGGTGGGGTCTAAGATACCGGTCTGGTTGCCATTGGCATCGTAGGAGAAGGTGGTGGTGCGTCCCCCGACGGTGACCCCCTCAACCCTTCCCCACTCATCGTAGGCAGTGGTGGTGACATGACTGGTGGCATCCATGACCTCTTCAAGCCAACCGAGGGTGTTGTAGTCCATGGTTGTCACATGGGAGAGGGCATCCGAGATGGAGGTGAGATTGCCATGGGTATCATAGCCATAGGAGGTGGCATGGGACAGGGCATCGGTCTTCGCCGTGACCAATCCATAACTGTTGACAGTGAAGGTCGTCGCATGGCTCAGAGGGTCGGTGATGTTACCACTGGTTGAGTGTGAGAATCCGAGTGCCACGACGAACTTTGATCTCTATGGTTTTATTGATAGGATTAAGAAAACGTGTCCATTTTTCATAGGATAGTTTATTGGCTTCCATTGAGTTGATTTCCAGTAGTTCATCCCCTTCCAGTACCGCATGGACTTTCTTCTCTGGTTCTGGCAGTCCCTGATTTTCCGACATATGTTCTTGCAGAGAACCTTTTCGCGCCACATAGATGCGCCCTTCTGCTGTGTAAGCAATGACCCCCAACTCATGTGGAAGGGGCATCCAAGCGTAATCAAACTCACTGGAGGATTTGAAGGTAATGGTTTGGATTAATTCTCTCCCCCCTTCTTCACGTTTTACCTTAAAAATTAATGGAGTATAGGCACGATTATGTAGTCTTTGTTCCACTTCTTCTTCAGATAGTTTCTGAGTGGGAGTCCCGCCTATTTCTGTAATGATGTCTCCCTTCCGCAAGCCTGCCTTCTCTGTGGGAGATTCCGGTATAACAAAGTAGACTCCCCAAGCACTCGCCTCCTTGTTCTCACTGTCTTCATAGATAAATTGTGCGGGTAGAAATCCTAATTCGCTTGCTTCCTCAAGAGGAGGAAGTGAGCGCGTCGGTTTTTCCAGCAATAACCTTCCATTAGGATGGTCAATGGTGACATTATAGCGAGATAAAATATCAAGTCCTAAAGCACCATCTAAAACTTGAGATTGCCACCGTGCTGAGGAATTTGTGCCTGCTATGCTAAGAGGGACGCTATACAATTTATCGCTACCCAATGCCAGCCAATTGACCAGTACCCGCAGTTGAGTCTCCGTCCCTCCAAAGTGGGTTGCAAAGGTGACCATGAACTTGTCGTAGTCGATATCGTCCTGATAGTGGGAGATAATGCTTGTACGACTCGCTCCCGTATCCACAAACAAAGTAAGATTTCCTAATCCAGCAACCTTCAATTGTGTGGTGAATTTCTTTCTCTTTCCTCCGATAAAGCCTAAAGGCATATCCACATGAGTTCGGTCAGCCATATGCGAATGATTCTTCGATATATTCTTAGGGAAAATCCCCAATGTTTTCTGGTCGAAGTTAATCTGGATTTTTCTGTTGAGAAACAAATCTATTCCCACAACTCCCATTATCGGTTGCCCCTCCACATCCAATTGAGAAAGTAGAGGTAAAACCTTATTGACATAATCCGATTTTGCATTAACAACATATACATCGTTTCCTACAGATAGATGTTCGCCGTGATTACCAAGCATCTGTATAGATTTTACATGGGCTTCTGTTACCAAAATTTTTCCAGGTTCAATCTGCATTTCGCTCCCTTTTGCAACAACGCCCACTTTTTCGGCGGTATCTGGAAAAAGAAGAATATTACCTTCAAAACCCGTATCCAAAAGAAACCATAAGGGTTTTGATTGATTGACACATATGGGAATAGCAATGGCTTTATTACTTATTATAGCGTTTCATTTTAGTTTTGAACCCCTGCTTTTCGGAACCAGGACTTAGCGAACTCTTGCGGCAGAGAGTCTATCGCCGATTGTATCGCCGCCAACCGCAATGTCGCGTCACGCGGTGCCAAG
>Ga0224722_1001773_pt1 | contig 11809 bp, 9 predicted proteins | sample Balambano_FR1_Me_FD_161646 | JGI IMG/M metagenome (GOLD analysis project Ga0224722, IMG submission 161646) | Freshwater sediment microbial communities from Lake Towuti, South Sulawesi, Indonesia - Balambano_FR1_MetaG | ecosystem: Environmental > Aquatic > Freshwater > Lake > Sediment | place...
TGAAAAGTGCTGGGCTTGGCTGAAAAGTCGCATTCGCCAAAGTTTATCCAACTTTGAGTCTTTACGCCAAGCAATGGAGTCGGTACTGAAGGATGCTGTGTCCTAATAGTCCTGTCTATAGCTATATCTATAGCTGTAGCCATGTGTAACGTGGCGAAGGCGAGTCAGAACGCCTACTCAGCATTGGCTTTGCAACTTCCTTCTTGGCCTAAGTGTTCTGACCAAAGCTATAATTCGCATTCCTAAGTCGAGGCATGGCAAATGTGGCACCATGCCTCTAATGACTGTAGCTACACGATTGCAGCCGCAAACCCAATCAGGCCGATCGGCTGGTTCACATCTTGAATAGTACCCAGCAAGGACGCGGCTCCGGTATTTAGGTTGATCGAATAAAACGACGAACCCGAAGTGACAAAGCCCATGTCTACACCATTCATCGTCACGATGTCAAACCCCGCATCGGGAGCAATGTCCACACCTAGAGAACCGACTAGGTTTTGAGTTCCAGCATTCGGTGGGTTCTGAATAAACAATTGATCCGTGTCAGCATCGATTCCGTACAGAATCGTGCTGGTGGCTCCGGCAAAGTTATTGGTGTAGGCAGAAGCCACAATCGAGGTGGTGGCCCCGTTCAAATTCCCGTCAGCTTGAACTCCGGCAGTCAAAATATCGGCATCGACGATCGCGCCGGTGTCAGGATTAATCCGCAGGTTTTGCCCTGCATCACTCACCAAGCGGATGCGATCGACCGTGGGGTTAAAGTCAAAACCAAAGTAATCACCGTCTAAATCCAGCACAAATTCATTACCAACCTGAGTTGCATATCCGGTGGTGACATCGATTTTATAGAGGCGATCAAAACTCCCCACCCCAAACAATTCTCCCGTTGCCGGACGGAAATCAATACCCACGAGGCTTTCACCGTACTCCAACCCAGTCACATCCACCTTGGTGAGATTATTTAACCCATTGAAGTTAGCCCCATTGGAATTGAAGAAGACCAAATCACTATCTGCCGTTAAACCAACAAACTGTGCCATCGCTGGTTCAGGTTTCACAACTGGGCTTCTGGCAGCCAAACCAGTGAAGTCAAAGGCATCGTAGGCGCAGGCATCACCGATTTCACCCAGCAAGTAAGCGGCACCCGTCGTCAGGTCGATCGTATACAGAGAGGAGCCCGATGTGGCAAATGCCGTGTCTATCCCATATTGCGTCACAATATCAAAGCCGACATCACTGCCAAAGTCAACACCCAAATCCCCGACTAACACCTGGGTTCCAGCATTAGGTGGATTTTGAATAAATAGCTGATCTGTGTAGGAATCAATGCCGTAGAGAACAGTGGTGGTTGTGCCGCTGAAGTTGTTGGTGTAAGCCGAGGCCACGATCGAATTTGTCCCACCATTCAAATCCCCGTCTACTTGCAGTCCTGGTGTTGCTGGATCGGCGTCAACCACGGCTCCATTATTCGGATTCAGGCGCAGGTTTTGTGCTGCATCGCTGACTAACCGAATGCGATCAACCGTGGGGTTAAAATCGAATCCGAAGCTGGTTCCGTTCAATGCAGCAGCAAGCGGTGCAGTGCCTACTTGAGTTACATAGCCTGTTGTGACATCAATCGTATAGATCCGACTGTCACTACTTACACCAAACAATTCACCAGTGTTGGGACGAAAATCAATCCCAACTAAACTTGTTCCCTCATTTAAGCCATTAATTCGAACCGTGCTGACACTGCTCAGATCATCTTGATTAAAAAATGCCAGCTTATTGTCAGTCGTTAACCCCACAAAATCAGATGTGGTGGGGTCAGGTGTATAAGACCATTCTAAAGGTAGATATTTAGAGTAGTCGGACCAATTGTTTGAGTTCATGATTCAGTGTCCACATGACAGCAACATCTTGAATACGAACTCGGTGAAAATTCGGATGTTTTAGCAACGAAGATGAACAGATGCCTTATTTACACATCGCGATCGTTGCACAGCAACAATGCTGCCCAAAATAGATAGCCCTAGCGATCGGCGTGATCAACGGTGGGCAGAGTGAAATAGAAGCGGCTGCCTTGTCCATGGGTTGATTCAAAGCTGAGTTGACCACCCTGATTTTCGACCAGCAACTTGCACAACGATAGCCCTAAGCCTGTCCCGGTGATGTGCTGGCGATCGCGGTGCTTCACCCGATAGAACCGTTGGAACAAATGGGGTTGATCCGCTGCCGGAATGCCCAGACCATGATCCTTGACCCATACCTCGACCCAACCTGGTTGAGCAAGAGTCGCTCCAATCTCGATGTAATGTCCATCAGGGGAATATTTGATCGCATTAGAAAACAGATTAGTGAGTACCTGAGACACCTGCCAGCGATCGCCCCATATATCTGGAATCTCAGTCGCAAAGTGATACTTCGCCGGGTAAGGGGCAAAATCTTGCATTGTTTCCAGCACTAACTGCTTAAGGCAGAAGCTAACGGGCTGAGTATCCAACTTGCCCGTTTCTAAGTCTTGCAGCGCCACCAGATCATTCAGCAACTCTTGCAATCGCCGAATTTGCTGCTGAACCATCGTTAAAAATTCGTGCTGCTGTTCGGTATCCAACTCAGGTTCCGCCAAGAGATGTACCGAACCGCTCAGGGTGGTTAAAGGAGTCGCCAGTTGGTGGGTCAGCAGTTGCATCAACTGAGTATGGTGTGCAATTTGGTCTCGCAACGATTGGTTTTCCCGGACCAAAGCTTGTGCCAGGGTATCGTCTTCGCAGGAAAGGGCAATGTCTGTTGGGCTAGGCAGTGGTGGAATGGGACCTGCACCTGGGAATTGAGACATTTTTGACACCAAACTATATTAAGGAAATTTAGTTATGTTACATATCTTAACAAAGTGGCCAACGCTTCGGGAATAGCGAAATTAAATCCTCTCGGTTTGCGATCTAAATACTTAGTCGTTGATAAACCTGATCGAGATGACGTAGTTGATACTGGGGATCGAAACACGCGGCGATTTCGTTTGGGGTCAAGCTTCTTTGAACTCGTTCATCTTGCTCAATCAACGATCGAAAGTCTCCTCCAGGCTGATTCCAGGCCGTGTGAGCGCAGGATTGAACGATCGCATAAGCATCCTCCCGGTTCAAGCCCTTTTCCACTAACGCTAACATCACCCGTTGACTGAAGACGACTCCGCCATAAACGTTCATATTCCGCCGCATGTTGTCTGGGTAGACCAGCAGATTTTTCACCAAATCAGTGGTTTCCACCAGCATGAAATGGGTCAGGATGCAGGCATCGGGCAGCATCACCCGCTCAACTGAACTGTGGGAGATGTCTCGTTCGTGCCAGAGTGCGACATTCTCCAGCCCCGTCATGGCATAACCGCGAATCATTCGGGCCATGCCGGTGAGCCGCTCGGAGCGAATGGGGTTGCGCTTGTGGGGCATGGCAGAAGAACCTTTTTGACCCTTGGAGAAAAACTCCTCGACTTCTAACACATCAGTGCGTTGCAAGTTGCGAATCTCGACAGCGAACCGCTCGATCGACGCTGCTAGCAGGGCCAGGTGGTTCAAGAAGTTGGCATGACGATCGCGGGAAATGACCTGGGTCGAAGCGCAGTCGGGTTGGAGGCAGAGGTTTTGGCAGGCGATCGCTTCAATTTTGGGGTCGATGTTGGCATACGTTCCCACGGCTCCAGAGATTTTGCCTACGGCAATTTCGTTATGCAACTGAGTCAGGCGATCGCGGTGCCGCATCATTTCGGCTAACCAACCCGCCAATTTGAAGCCAAAGGTCATAGGTTCGGCATGAATGCCATGAGATCGACCAATCATCACCGTGTGGCGATGCTGCTGTGCCTGATAACGAAGGGCCTGAATCAGCGCTTCCACCCAGGTTAGGATCACATCCAGACTGGCGACCATTTGCAGGGATAACGCGGTGTCGAGCATGTCCGAACTGGTCATCCCCAGGTGAATATAGCGTCCGGCATCACCAACAGACTCGTTAACGTTGGTCAAAAAGGCGATGACATCATGCTTCACTTCTTTTTCAATTTCCAGCACCCGCGCCGGCTCGTATTTCGCTTTCGCCTTAATCTCCGCCACGGCTTCAGCGGGAATGTAGCCCAGTTCTGCCTGCGCCTCGCAGACGGCAATTTCCACTTGCAACCAGGTTTTCAGCTTATAATCGTCTGTCCACAATTCGCCCATTTCGGGCAGGGTATACCGCTCAATCAAGGTTCGTGTCGCCCAACACAGCTTTCACATTTTACTGGAGTTTTTGGCCCTCGTTTAAAACCCGGCTGTCGCTGTCCCCATTACAAGGAGTGGGTCTACAGGGGGTGGCTGTTTGATTGCGCTGCACCGAGCTACCCGATGCTGGTCATTTTGTCCGTCCAGGTGGGTTAAGATACCCACCCCACAGGTGATTTAATTCATAACCCTTGGGAGAATTCAAAGCACGGCTGGTTCCGATCGATCTTGGGGTTGGTGGGCAGATATAGAAACGCTGTCTGGCTCTACTTCAGTTGTCCCGGAATTAATGATGTCTAAGTTTGGTTGGTTGGCTTCTGTTTTCAAGGCAAGTTTTCGCTCTTGCGATCGATGGAAGCGAATGCCCAGCAGAATGTCGTAGAGAAAACCGAAGAAATCTTTAGGTGATTGGAGTAAGCCGAGGGATTGATGGCAACCTTTCTCGTCGAGTAGGGGCTTCATCTGGCGATAAGCAACTTGATACTGATACCAGGGCACTGTCGGCCAAAGATGATGGACGAGGTGATAGTTTTGCCCGCCAATCAACAGATTGAGAAGAGGATTGGGATAGACACGGGCATTCAACCAGCGATCGCGCTCTTGAAAGGGGCGATGAGGCAGGTAATCGAAGAAGAGGCCCAGCGCTAAACCAACGATCGCCAGAGGCACGAACCAGAAATTGAAAATGTAGCCCAGAAAGTCGTAGCGCACGCCAAGGTAAATGATAAAAGCGACGATCGCCCGTCCAATGAACCATTCCAACAGCTCATATTTGCGCCAAAGGCGACGCTGAAAGAAGAAAATCTCGTGATAGAAAAAACGGGCATTAATCAACCACAGCGGGCCAAACGTGGACACAATATGATCGGGGTCGTTTTCTGGATCGTTTACATTGGCATGGTGTTGCATATGCACCCGCGTGAACACGGGAAATGAGAATCCCAGCATCAAAGCGCTACCATGACCAAGGATGGAATTAATGGTGCGATCGCGATGGGCAGCATTGTGACAGGCATCATGGATGACTGTGCCAACCATGTGCAGCGCAATCACGTTCAGCAAAAAGCAGCACCAATCTATCCAGTGCCAGCGAAAATAACCTGTTGTCGAAACCGCTACGATCGTCACCGATGTCAGAAACATCAATAATGTGGGATTGAAAAAGTTCTGCGGCGGACCCATCCATTCCCGTGGTGCCGTCAGGGGCTTTGCTGCCTCCGACATCTTGTTTCACTCCTAGTAGCTGCCATCGCGTAGTATACGATACCTACGGGTCGTAATAAAGTTTTATTAATTCTCCTCACGCAATCCATTGTTCAACTTTTTACAAAGTTATCGATGAGCGAAGAAACTTTTGGCATCATAGTGCGTCTAAGGAGCCAACGCGATCGCATCATTTTATTCACCATTGATGAGAGGGTTTAGGCCATGGCTTCATGCACGATTCAATCCAAACAGGCTGTTTCATCTCCGCTCGCTGTTTTTACGCCAGTAGGCACTTTGCTCAGCACAATCATCGGTTTGGGCGTAATGGCTCCAGGCGCGATCGCTACTCCGATCATAATCAGTCAAGTTTCCGCGCCGCCCTCTAACGATACTGGCGACATCATTATTGATTCTGGTTCTACCAGTCAGCCCCCCACCTCAACCACGCCAACTCTAGCTGGAACTCGCTTCAGTTGCCAGATCAGCAATGGCCAATACACGGTGATGTATCAACCAGAAAGTCAACCCGGACAGTTCTACCCCTGGGCGGTGCCTAGCGCGATGGGCGGCGGTTGGGACCCAGCCCGACGTTGTAACGAAATTACCCGACGTTTAGAATCCTACCGCCCCGATGGTTTACAAGAAATGCAAACTGGATTTGAGAACGGCTACAGTACGGTTTGTGTGACTACTCAACGGGTTCCTGGTTGCCGGATTGTGTTGACTGTACCCCCAGGGCAGGATGCGATCGCTACTCGTGACCGTGTTTTTCAGAACTTAACGATCGCGGACGGCGGCCAGCAAACCCAGGGCGTAAACACATTTGTTAGTGGGAATCAGGGTGGTTTCTTGGGTGAGGCGGCTCGGTGGTTGGGCTTGTCTGGTTTGGGGCGGCGATCGAACCCGACGTTGTCCGATTCCAATTCAATCAATTTGCGGCCTTTCCTCGATCGCGCCGATGGCGGTACGGCGCAGTATTTACGGGGGCGGACAACCGCTCCGGCGCGGCGGTTGAATCCAAACAACTTCCGTTAAGAACTACGGAACTGGTTGAACGATCGCGTACTCGCTGCTTGGGCAAAAAAGGCAGTAGGCAGTAGGAACAGCTATGTTCCTTGTTAGGAATGCCCACAGATTTACGATGGGTTGCCTGCTGTCTTTCTGCAAACCTGTATCAACTCCTACCGAAGTGAAAATCGGAATCCGATAAGGTCACTTTAATGCAAAAATGTGACCTGCGTTACATCCTTTTCATGCGGTTAGAACAGTTACAGGCATTTCTGGCAGTGGCGGAGACGGGCAGTTTTCAAAAAGCTGCGCTGCAATGCGGTGTGACGCAATCGGCCATTAGTCGTCAAATTCAAGCGTTGGAGGCGGAATTAGCAACGACTTTGTTTCATCGGGCGGCGCAGGCAAGGTTGACGGTGGCGGGCGATCGCTTGCTGCCACGAGCAAAAAAGATTTGTCAGGAATGGCAAACGGCTGCCCAAGATATTGCTGACCTTGTGGCTGGGAAACAACCAGAATTGTGTGTGGCGGCAATCCACTCCATTTGCTCCTACCACTTACCACCAGTTCTACAACGATTTTGCCGAGATTACCCAGAGGTGCAGTTGCGGGTGACGGCACTGGGGAGCGATCGCTCCCTCAAAGTGTTGAAAGATGGATTGGTGGATCTCGCGATCGTCATGAATAATCGCTTTTTGACTACTGGTCCCGAAATGGTAGTCAAAATTCTTTATGAGGAACCGATTCGAGTTCTGATGGCGACGGAGCATCCCTTAGCACGGTTTGAAGTGGTTCCCTGGATGGAACTGGCCCAATATCCTCAGGTCGTGTTCAAAGACGGTTACGGGATGCAGCGCATTGTGCAAGAGCAGTTTGAGCGACGAGGCACCCCCCTCAAAGCCGCTTTAGAACTGAATACACCAGATGCCTTCCGGGGAGTGGTGCGGCAGGGCGAATTAATTGCCCTCTTGCCAGAAACGGCTTTAATGGATGCTTATCAAGACCCCACCCTGGCCATTCGCTCGATCGAATCAAATCTAGCTCTACCTCAACTACCGGGTTCCAATGTTGTGGCTGATCCACCGTTAACGCGGCAGGTGGTGATGGTGACCACGCGCGATCGCTTGCAAATTCCGCCAATTCTGCACTTCTACACATTGGTTGCAGACTTACTGCCACAGTATGTTAACCCTCACCCGATCGCGGCTATGAGCCTTGACGGATAATCGAGAACCTCCTATGAGTCATGCGTTTCGAGAATTACTGCGCAAGATTGGTAGCGGTCCGCACACGGGGCAGAGTCTAACTCGTGCCGAAGCGGCGGCGGCAAGCCGGATGATGTTATTGCAGGAAGCAACCCCGGCACAGATTGGGGCGTTCATGATTGCCCACCGGATTCGTCGTCCTACAGGGGCAGAATTGGCGGGGATGCTGGATGCGTATGCAGAACTGGGGCCGACGCTAAAATCGATCGGTTCACAGCCTGTGACGGTGTTTGGGATTCCCTACGATGGCCGCACCCGGACGGCCCCGCTGGCCCCGCTCACAGCCTTGATTCTCGCCGCGGCAGGGTGTCCGGTGATTTTGCATGGGGGCGATCGAATGCCCACGAAAGAAGGTGATCCATTGATCCTGTTTTGGCAAGGATTGGGAGTCGATTGGTCGCAACTTGCCTGGAACCAACTGCAATCTGTGTTTGAACAAACGGGCTTAGGGTTCGTTTATTTGCCACATCATTTTCCGCTGGCTCAAGGCTTAGTTCCCTATCGCGAGCAGATTGGCAAACGACCACCCTTCGCCACGATGGAATTGATGTGGTGTCCCTACAGTGGCGTGGCCCATGTGGTGTCTGGGTTTGTGCATCCGCCAACTGAGGCGATGTTCCAAACAGCTTTTGGGCTAAGAGGCATCCAGACCTTCACCACGGTTAAGGGGTTGGAAGGGAGCTGTGATTTACCGCGAGAGCGAACCGCCATCATTGGGTTGGGGCAGGCGGAACGAATCGATCGCTTACATCTTCACCCCCGTGATTTTGGATTTGAAGCGGTCAATGTGCCATTGGATTCTGTGGCAACCATGGTGCAAGGGATGCAAGAAACTTTAGAAGGGAAACCATCAGAGTTGATGCAGTCGGCTCTATGGAATGGCGGTTTTTATCTCTGGCGATGCGGGATTAGCCCGACGATCGAAGCTGGTATCGCCGAAGCGGCTAAGTTGTTAACTCAAGGCCAGGTGAAAAAATTGCTCCAAACGTTGCAACACGCCCTTACCCCAGTGTTGAATTAAACAGAAATGCGTAGATTAGCCCCAGGATGGGTGTTCATCTGATTTTTCCAGATCCTCAATAACTCGTGCCTTGAGGGTCTCGAATTCCGCTTGCAACAGATTTTTGCTGGTGGCTGGAGAATCCACAGACGGAGCTGATTGGGAGACGATCGCCCACTGTTCCAGCATGGAGCATTGCGGTTGATGGAATGGGACATGAATTACATGCGCGCACTGATGGGGATTATCCAGGGCAAACAAAAGAATCTGAAAGCTTCCATTCCTGGCCAGCAAACGGAGCATCGTTTGGCCCTGGGGAGTTTTCAAATCTAAGTTGCAGCGCAGCCAGCGGGGGCCATTCTCCTGGCTGTGGAAGCGGTTATAGAGGGCTGTAATCCACAGCACCATGGGATGGGGCGACATCGTACACAAAAAGTTTTTATAGATGCGATTGTAGAGACGGTTGATCTGCAAGCTATGAATTTCGGCTGCCGGTAGCATGACCCAAATCGTCATCACAGATTCTTCGCCATAGGTATAGATCTGGGGAAACACAATTTGGGCGATCGGCTTATTCTTAGGCCAGGTTGCTGATTGATAAATGTTCTCCAGCAAGGAGCCAGGAGCCTTGAGCGGCGGAACTTCGGTCTGGCTTTTCTTAGCTAAGGCTTCACCGATGCGGGTGCTAATCTGGCGATTGGGACTGTAGCGCTCCTCCAGGGGCACCAACGCTTTGAGAATTTCGGCGATCGATTGAGGGCGGTTGGCTGGTTTCTTTTCCAGGCAGCTCATAATTAAGCCTTCCAAAGCTTTTGGGAGCTTGAGGGCTGGATTGACCGCACTAAACGTCCGCGGCGGCTGAAAATGGTGGGCCTTGTACCAACTGCCAAAGGTGTGAGTTTCAGCTTGCAGGGGCATTTTACTAGTCAGCATCTCGAACATCATGATGCCAAAACTGTAGATGTCCGATCGTGGATCAAGCTCCTGCCCTTCCATCTGTTCGGGGGAGGAATAGGGCAAAGTTCCCATAAAGGAGTTGGTTTGGCCTCCATCTTCTTGAAGCAGCTTGGCTATGCCAAAATCCAACACTTTGACCAGTTCCCCAAACCCTGAATCATGACTAACCAAGATGTTGCTGGGCTTAATGTCTCGATGAATGATGGGACAGAGGTGCCCATCGATGAGAATGCCCTGATGGGCACACTGCAAGCCTAAACAGATTTGGCGCGCGAGACTGAGGAAGCGGGGCAGAGGGAGGGATTGTGTATTGATGACATCACTTAAACTTTCTCCCTGGAGGTACTCCATGACGTAGAAAGGAACATTTTCCTCGTTTACGCCATAGTCGGTCACGCGCACGATATGCAAACTCTTCTGCCCCAACTGGGCACAGGTGCGGGCCTCGGTTTTGAAGCGATCACGCATTCGATCAGCCAGGGAAACCACCAGGAATTTCACGGCGATCACACTGCCCAACAGCACATCTTCTGCTCGATAAACTCGGCCCATAGCGCCTTTCCCCACCAGCTCAACCAGATGGTAGCGATTGGCGATTAAGCGTCCAATGTTAGGGTCTTCAGTCGTCATACGTTTAGGGTTCCCGTATGGCTATTCTAGCTACCCACCGCCGCACAATGGCTTTTCCTGAAAGAGTTTGGGTAGCCGCACATGGGTTCTCATTCTAATTGGCGTTCGATCGTCGCCTCCATCGTACTGGTGAGGTAGTGCCCTGCCATGATGCCACTGGAGAGGTAGTAGCTGTTTTCGTTGACGCGATAAAGGGTTTCAAACCCACTCCGACGCTGGCGATCGCCCAACACCCAATAACGCTGGACGATCGACTCTTGCGCCACCCAACCTTCTCCTTCCACCCGCCCCAACAAACTATGCTGCAACACAAAGGTATATTGCCGCTCGCCAATGTCCAACCGCCCGCGATATTGAAGGGAAATTTCTTCACGATCGCTACCTGGAAACACCAGCTTTGTGACCATCGTGAACCAATCATCTCGACTCCAGGCGACTAGCGTTTTACCTACGACAGAGATTGGCAAACCATTTCGCTCTAGCCAGTGCCCTTGCATTGTCCAGCGTCCTGGCTGAATTAAAAAGGTGTGAGCCACAACATTCAATCCCTTGCTTCGACGACGATCCGCCATGCTGGTTCAATCGGTAAACCATGCTATCACGCATTTACAGACTGAAACCGGTAAGCGCAGAAATTTGGCATCATGCCTGCCAACTAGCATAGATGTCTCCTAGCAATCTCGCGGCGGCGGCCCCGGTAACACTGGGGAGGTTCCCCGGAATGTTGTGAACGTGCCAGTAAGCTAACACGGCAAAGGCGATCGCTTCCTTGAAATCGGCATTTAATCCGGCTTCGGTCGTGGTCAGGATGGGGAGTTCTGGCAGGTACTGTTGCAGACGCTGCCGGAGAGTGTGGTTTTTGCTGCCGCCGCCGCCGAGCAGGACTTGATCAGGCAGTTGTGGCAAGAAAGAGCGGTAACTGTGGGCGATCGAGGCGGCTGTGAGATCCGTGAGCGTGGCCAGAATATCAGCCGCTGCTGTGACTCCTTGCGTTTGACAGTCCTGCCAACACTGGTGCCAATAGGCCGTCCCAAACAGTTCCCGGCCAGTAGATTTAGGGGGTGGTTGGTGAAAGTAGGGTTGCTGGAGCCATTGTTCTACCAGAGCATGACATACTTGGCCCTTGGCCGCCCATTCGCCATCGTGATCGTAGGTTTTTTCGCCCTGGGTGAGGTGTGTGACGGCCAGATCAAGCAAACTGTTGCCGGGACCCGTATCCCAACCCAAAACGAGGTCTTCCCAGCGATCACAACTGCGGGCAGGCAAGTAGGTCACATTGCCGATTCCGCCAATGTTTTGCACGCAACAGGATTTATGCAAACTGCCCAACAAATAGGCATCAATTTTGGGTACCAGCGGGGCACCTTCTCCCCCGGCTGCAATATCCGCCACTCGAAAGTTGCTTACGGTTTGGATTCCGGTCAGGCGGGCAATTAAATCGCCCCGACCCAGTTGCAGGCTGTAGGCGAGCGGACTAGGGGCAGCGTGGGGAGAATGGGGGTCTTGGG
>Ga0224722_1001774_pt1 | contig 11809 bp, 6 predicted proteins | sample Balambano_FR1_Me_FD_161646 | JGI IMG/M metagenome (GOLD analysis project Ga0224722, IMG submission 161646) | Freshwater sediment microbial communities from Lake Towuti, South Sulawesi, Indonesia - Balambano_FR1_MetaG | ecosystem: Environmental > Aquatic > Freshwater > Lake > Sediment | place...
GTGATATCAATCGAAGCGGTTGCCGTACAATTATTTCCATCAGTGACAGTGACGGCGTGCTTGCCCGGTGCGAGTTTTACAGCAGTTGGTGTCGTTTCGCCGTTGTCCCATTTGAATGTAAAACTGCCGCTGCCGCCTCTGACGTTGGCAAGGGCGTTGCCGTCGGCGTTGCCCGTGCTGGCGGGGGCTTGCGGTTGAATGCTCACTGCGAGGGGTTCCGGCGATTGAATAATAATCGTTGTATTTGCTTTTGTGCCAACCGCGTCGGTAATGGTGACCTGATACGTTCCGGCTGGCAGATTGGCAGCCGTTGCACCGGTCAACCTGGCATCATTCCATTGGTATTGAAATGGGGCTTTACCACCGGACACCTGCACTTGCAACGCTCCTTCGCTGGCACCCGCGCAGCGAATTTTCGTTTGTTCTAACAACGCAACCGTCAAGGGTAGAATATTTTCGGTGATGTCAATCGAAGCGGTTGCCGTACAATTATTTCCATCAGTGACAGTGACGGCGTGCTTGCCCGGTGCGAGTTTTACAGCAGTTGCCGTCGTTTCACCGTTGTCCCATTTGAATGTAAAACTGCCGCTGCCGCCTTTTACATTCGCCATCGCTTTGCCGTCGGCGTTGCCCGTGCTGGCGGGGGCTTGCGGTTGAATGCTGACCGTAATGGCTTCCGGAGCTTTGACAGTGACGGACGCATTGGTTGTATTACCCGCTGCGTCGGTTACGGTCAACTGGTAGGTTCCGGCTGCCAGATTAGCTGGCACATCGCCCGTCAAGTTGCTGTTATTCCACTGATACCGGAAGGGTGCTTTGCCACCGGTCACTTGCACCGCAAGAGCCGCATCGGCACTATTGGCACATTTGAGTGAATTTTTTTCTACAATAGCTGCTGTAAGTGGCAGGATGTTTTCAGAAACGTTCACCGAAGTGTTTGTGGTACAACCATTGGCATCGGTGATGGTCACCGTGTGCGCGCCGGGCGCGAGTTTGGTAGCAGTGGCGGAGGTTTCGCCGTTATCCCATTTAAAATTGTAAGTGCCGGTGCCACCTTTGATGTTTGCAATAGCTTTGCCGTCAGAATTACCCGTACTGGCGGGAGCTTGTACCTGCGCCGTTGCCACCAAAGGTTCGGGTGCTTTGATGGTGACGAACGCCGAGATATTTTGACCGGCTCCGTCGGTGACTTTGAGTTGATAATTGCCGGGAGCCAAATCTTTAGGCTGGTCGCCGCTGAGTTTGGCATCGTTCCACTGGTACTGAAACGGTGCTTTGCCACCCGTAACGACCACTTTTAAAGCGGCATTTTTATCATTTGCACAAGCGATATTATTCACTTGTTGAATTTCCACATTCAAAGCCAGGGCTTGCTGACCGATATTGACCGTGCCGGTAGCACTGCAACCTTTTTTGTCGGTAACGGTGACGGTGTGTGCGCCGGTAGTGAGTTTTTTGGCAATTTGCGTAGTTTCGCCATTATCCCATTGGAAAGTAAAATCGGCAGCGCTGCCTGCAATTTTTACCGACGCTACGCCGTCGCCCGCATTGGGTGCGCTTTCGATTTTATCCTGTGTAACCTGCACACTGAAACGCGGATTGGCAATGGTGGCTTTGGCAGATTTGGTCTTGCCCTCGCTGTCGGTGACGGTGACGGTGTACTCGCCAGGACTGAGATTTTGTGGGTTATCGCCTTGCAAGCCGCCCGTCCAGGCGTATTGGAAAGGAGGTTTTCCGCCGGTCATTTTTAGTCGAATGGCTGCATCATTTTTGGAAGGATCGCAACTGAGTTCTTTTTCTACCAATACATTTACGCTCATCACCGCGCCACTCTCAATGGCATACAAGCCCTTATCTTCGGTGCCCACCCAAATGGTGCCGTCCTGATCCACTGCCATACAGGTAGCGTACTGGCTGGTATAGTATTGAACCGGACCAAACACCTGATACTCATCGAGTTGTGGATTGTGAAGAGTCATCACCTCCGAAGCGATCCAGAGCCTGCCGAGGCTGTCCAGTGCAAGGTCAAGAGGTTCCCCTTCAAGCTTATCCAGATCAATATCCACCGGAATCCATTCGCCACGTCCGTTCACTTTCCAGATGAAACCATTGCCGAGCAGCCAGGTATAGTTGCCGTGTTCTATGATGCGCGCAAAATCCACCAGTCTTTCCTCCAGGCTCCAGCGGCTGCCTTTGCCCACCAGCACGCCTTCATCCGTGCCGATCCACACCTCACCGAGTTTATCAATCAGGATGGTATTAATTGCGTTGGATTTAATTTTGGAGTTAGTGTTATTAAATTTATTTATAATTTGCAAAGTCGGTTTGGTGCGCAATTGAAACGCCCCGGCTGCCGCCGTTCCCACCCAGAGTTCCGCTTTGCTTTTATCGAAAAAAACCGCCGTAATGGCATTTTCTTTACCGATGAGGCTCATCAGTGCCTCTTTGGAGAAACGGTAATCGTGGTTGCCGTAAGGAAGTTGCAAGACGGACTGTTCACCGGGAGCGAGTTTCTGCGGGGTAGCCAGGTCGAGTGCTTGCAGCAGGAAGAGGTCTTTGGTGGTGGCTACCCATTTCTGGTTGGATTCGTCCACATATACATTCACCACGGGCGTGCGCTGGTCAATGGCGTTGCACCGCACCACGCGCAGGGAGGTTTGCTCCTGTGCGTAAAAATTTGTACAAAAAACTACAAAAATAAAAAACAGATATGATTTTAATAAAATCGGCGATGGCGTATGCTGTTGATGGTTCATGTAAACAGTGCTTTTTAAAAAGTGGAGCAGGTCTGTATATTTGCCTGCCGGCGTTTTTAAATCTTTCAAACGTTTGCTAACCGTTCAATTCATAAAAATAACCGGACACCCTGCCGCTTGCAACAGTTATCCTGTTGCTATACATCGTACAAAAGGGGTAAATTAGTATAAAAAACAGCTATTTTCTTTTATAAATCCCGGTCGGGCACTTGCTTTTCGCTGCGAAAAATCTACCTTTGCAACACGAGGACATCTTACCCAACTGAACATAATTACCCTTTGCAAATCTGCTCCGCAAACCGGCTTGAAAACAATCGGTGTTTTTTTATCATTTGTTTTTCACAAAGGGTGAATTATCATGCAAAAAAACGACTACACTTTTTCTACATTCGTGGGAGAAGCAGCCTGCAATCGGGCGGCTAATAACCAATATCCTGCGCTTTTAAAATACGCGCTGTTTGCATTGTTGCTGGTAGTTACCGCTACTTTGCAAGCCCAACCAAGTCAGGGTGGTACGCCGTTGGGTTTGAGTTTTGATTTTAAAAATAATTATCCAAACGCTTATCCTTTAAAAACGAAATTATTGCCGTCTTTTCCGTTGGAAAAAGTGTTGAAAGAAGACCAAACCAATCCGGGTCAGCGGTTTGCGGCACCTCTGACGGTAGATCTGGATTTGCAAAATGCGGGGCATTGGACGGAACTGGCTGATGGCGACCGGGTGTGGCAATTGCAAATTCGCTCCGAGGGTGCGCTGGGTATAGCGGCGTTGTATGATGAATTCTACCTGCCGCCCGGTGCAAGGCTGTTCATGTATAGCCCGGACGGCGGGCAAATCCGGGGGGCTTACACCCCTGAAAGCAACACACCGAACGGCACTTTCCTCACGGGTTTTATCAAAGGCGAAACGGCAGTGATCGAATATTTTGAACCGAAAGCCGTACGCGGACAGGGCTGGTTGCATATTTTTCGGGTGGATCATGCGTATAACAAAACCGTTTTCACGGAAAAAAGAGAACTGGAACAGGCTAATTTTGGGGATTCTCAACCCTGTAACGTCAACGTCAATTGCACGCCGGGGATCAATTGGCAAAAGCAAAAACGCGGTATTTGTCGCATTCTGGTGGTAGTGGAGCAAGGCAGCGGCTATTGTACGGGCAACCTGATGAACAACACGGCAGAAGACGGCAAACCCTACATTTTGAGCGCGTTTCACTGTCAGGATGGTTTTACCCCGAAATACGATTTCTGGCGCTACGATTTTAACTACGAAGCGGCGGCTTGCCTCAACCCAACGAACGAACCCGCCTATCAATCCATGCTGGGCAGTAGCTTGCGCGCCAGCCGACGGCAGAACGACTTTTTGTTGTTGGAATTAAGAGACACGATTCCTGATTCCTACAATGTGTATTACAACGGTTGGGATCGGCGTACCCAGCCGCCCGTTACTTCGTTCAGCATCCATCATCCGCAGGGAGATATTAAGAAAATTTCTACCGAGCATCAACCGGCGGTCATTCATCCCAATACCTACCAGTGGTCGCGCGGCGACGGGCAGGTGATTTATACCTCTCCGCCCAGCCATTTGTTTCGGGTACAATTTGATGCCAGTACGGTAGAACCCGGCTCGTCCGGGGCAGCACTGTTCAATAGCAACGGACACGTGGTGGGTCAACTGCACGGCGGCAATGACCTGGGCAGTTGCACGCTCAACAATGCTTACTACGACCGTTTTTCGCTCGCCTGGGATGGCGGTGGCATTCGCGAAAACCGCCTCAAAGACTGGCTCGACCCCGATACCAGCAACGTGACCAGTCTGGATGGAATGGAGAAGGCAAGTGCAAACGCCAGTGGCATTGCGGGTTTTGTACGCACGCCGAAGGGCGACGGTATAGCTGGGGTGTCGGTTTCGCTGGATGGCACGAGCAAGGCGAACGCGGTGACCGATTCTACCGGTGCTTTTAAATTTCAAAATTTGTCTATTACCGGTTCTTATAATCTCGCGCTGGAAAAAGATTTTGGCGATGTAAATGGCGTGAACGTAGTGGATATTGTGCGCCTGTCGAAACATATTCTGGGAATTGAGCTATTGGATGACCCCCTGAAAGTACTGGCGGGGGATGTAAATGCTTCTAAAAGCATCACGGTGCTGGATATCGTCACGCTGCGCAAACTGATTTTGGGAATTGACCCTGAGTTTACCGCCGTCCCCTCCTGGCGTTTTGTACCAGCAGAGTTTACCTTTACCGATCCGCTCAACCCCTGGGATGATTTTATTTCCGTTAAGTTTTCGGTGCCGAAATTAAGCGATGGCATTCTGACGGTGAATTTTACGGGCTATAAATTGGGAGACGTGGATTTTTCGGCAAATCCGAGGAATTAGTAAAGGGATGAGGGTAGAGGGACGTTACCGGATAAAAGATAGGCTTAGGGAACTTTACAAGTTCCCTAAGCCTTGCCTCTAATTTCTTACAACATTACTTAAGCACTGGCTCCCAACGCATTGAGTCTCGATAGCTATCGGGACCAACTGCATATTGCGCGCTGCCAACTAGTCAATCTACCTTTATCACCTTCGTCACTGCGCTCACTTTTCCTTCCGCGCTCACCGCTTTCAACCAATACACCCCCGGTGCAGCCAGTTCCACCAGTAGCAATTCACTGTTTACCGGAACACTTTTTATCAATTGCCCCAGCGCATTCCACACCTGAATCGTCCCCTGAAAAACCCCGTTCGGCAGTTGCAAACGCACCATCAGCTGATTTTTAAATGGATTGGGATAGGCTTGCAATTGCACTACACCGGCAAAAGGGTCTGCTGCCGACGTAGTTTCCACCACGGCAAAAGCATCCACTGCTGCTTCCAACAGGTGCGAGGTGGTGTTGTTATCGCTCGTTTCAAACAGCACCCGGATGGAATCATTCAAATTGTTGAGATGATGCTTAATCGGAATACTCGACTTTGCCCGCCAGGCACTCTGCGACTGAATGACTTTTTCAACGGTTACGGTATCCCTGCCGTTGGTGATTTTTACCAACAGACTGTCATCTGCCGGACTGGAACCACCGCCGTTGAAGAACCAAAGCTGGTATTGCAAAGTCGGATTGCGATAATTTTTTAAATCCATCGGCGGTGAAATCAAGCTTACTTTGCCCCCATCTACATCATCATCTCCGGCGTTGCCACCGCCATTGCCCGTCAGGTAGCACATATCGCCAATATCTTCCGGTGAATCTTGATTGGGATTTGCTAAAATGCCGTTGAAAAAGGTGCCAATTGGCACGGCACGTTGCCAGAAACCGCTCGTAGCACCTTCGCTGAAGGTCTGCCAACCCAAATCCAGTTGAAAATTATCTTCATAACCCGCCGGCAAAGTCAAAGTAATCGTTTTGTTATTATCAACCGTAAACGCGCTTTCATACGCATAGCGGTAGCCCCAGGCGGCAGCGTAAATGTCGTACCTGCCGGGCAGCACCGGAGAGAGGTTGAAATTACCCGTCGCATCTGCCGTCGTTTCGTAGCGAAAGGTGTCATTTGTCACCAAAATTCGGGCTTGTGGTACGCCACTGCCATTGCTTTGCGCCAATGCCCGCCCGACAATCTGATACGTGGGCTGATTTAACAGTTTGACATTCAGGGCGGTAGTCGCACCATTTTGCAAATTGACCGAAACGGTTTTAGAATAATATCCCGGTTTAGAAAAAATCACATTGAAAGTACCCGCCGCTGCCTGCCCGGTTTTATAACTGCCGTTGAGTTCGCTTTGCACCTGATTGAGTTGTGCCGATTGAATAACCACATTGACCTGCGAAATGGGCTGCCCGCTGAGCGAATCCGTCACCAAGCCCTGTAAAAACGCAGCTTTGACATAAGTGGGTTTTAAAACATATAAGCCGTTTTGAATATCCGACACCACAATTGTACCCGAGGGAAAGTACGGATACACGCCCCAGGCACCGTTGAAGCCGCCGTCTGCCGCGGGATACGTATCATAATGCCCCACTTCAATGAGTTTGTCGGGTTGCGAAGCATCCAGGATATTCACCCCGTCGGTGTAGTAAGCCGTTAAGAGGAAGCTGTCTTTCACGTGGGTATTATGTGGCACCACGCCCCGATTCAGGGTTTCAATTCTTCGAAACTGATCGAGTTCTTTAATATCATTTAAATTCGACACATCGTACGCCCCAATCGGCGCATTACCCACTTCATCGGTGGTGTAGAGGTATTTGCCGTCGTTCGAAAGCCAGGTGTTGTGCGTAAAAAGTCCGGGGGTCAACTGCGTTGCCAGCAGCCGCGCACTGTCTGCCGTCATATCATACACTGCAAAACGCCCCTCATAAATTTCCGCGGCGTACAGAATATTGTTGCGCACATAGCCGTCGTGTATGTATATGGGCGCGCCTTTGCGCAGGTAAACCGGCTCTTTCGGATTGGTGTTCACATCCACCAGCACCGCTCCACCGCGATTCAGATTACTTCCAAACAAATAGCAAATGCCTTTTTCATCAACAAACAAGGTATGCGAACGCGTGAGCGTGCCCAGACCCGGAATATTCGGTCGCCAGTTGACATAGCTCACCGAATCGGGCAGTTTCGACAGGTCAATGATGAGCAAACCGTCGGTGGTATTGGGCTGGTCGGTTACCACGTAGGCGTGGTTGCCCCAGGTTTTCAATTCCCGCCAAATCGAAGTGGAACCCGGCACCATGGCTACTTCCATCGGGTTGCGCGGATTTTTCAGGCTCACAATCGAAACCCCCTGCTGCGTACCCACCAGCGCATACTCCGTGCCGTCGGGTGCCGTCCAGCCCCAGATGTTGCTCAACCGCGTCGTGCCATACGAACGCTTTGCCAGCAATTCGACATTCAATTGTGCAAAAGCGGTTGAAAAACAATTTATTACAAACAAAATGACAATAATTCCTCTCATCGAATCGGTTTTTACTATAAAATAAGAAATGATGTGTCCTATGTGCCTATGTGTTCAAGCTCTCAAAAGTACGCCCTTTTCACCGGCTTGGTACAATTGCAATTGTTAAACGGCTGACACAAACCAATTTTCCGGCTTCATCCGAAATTTCAATGCCCCACACGTGCAGCGTACGCCCCACCCGAAACGGGCGCACCGTGCCGTACACGAAGCCTGCCGTTGCTGAGCGCAGGTGATTGGCATTTAGTTCTACGCCCACGGGCATGGCTTGGCTGGCATCTTCCAGACACAGCACCGAAGCCACGCTGCCCAAGGTTTCTGCCAGTGCCGCGCTTGCCCCGCCGTGCAGCAGGCGCATGGGCTGCACGGTGCGATGGTCCACCGGCATTTTCGCGGTCAGAAAATCATCGCCGAAGTTGGTAAATTCGATGCCCAGATTTTCGACCAGGGTGTTTTTGGAAATCGCGTTGATCGTTTCCAACGTGAAGGTTTGTTGCCAGATTTTATTCATAATGATGGTGTTGTGGTGCGATGGTGTTCATGGTGCGATGGTGTTGTGGTACAATGGTGTTAGGGTACGATAACACCCTAACACCATGAACACCATAACACTATAACACCATCAATGCCCATTGAATCGCTGCCTCTGCTTCCTCCGGTGCAAATTTTCGCCAGAAGCCATCGCGCCGCCACCAGGTAAGTTGGCGTTTGGCGTAGTTGCGGGAGTTTTGTTTGATTTTTTCAACGGCTTCTTCGAGCGACCATTTGCCTTCCAAATATTCAAAAAGTTCCTGATAACCAACCGTTTGCAAAGCCGTTAGATGACGTTGCGGGAAGAGTGCCTGCACTTCTTCAAGTAATCCTTTTTCCATCATTGCATCTACTCGTCGGTTGATGCGGTCGTACAAGACTTCGCGCGGCAAGGAGAGTTCAATATAAACAGGTGTAAAGAATCGCTCTTTGGCTTCCTGTTTGCGAAAACCGGAAAACGGCTGCCCGGTCGCCCAGGTCACTTCCAGGGCGCGGAGTAAGCGATGCGGATTTTGTTGATCTACAATTACAAAATAATCGGGGTCGGCAGTCTGCACGGCTTGTTGCAAACCCGCCAAACCGGCTGTTTCGTACAATTGCCGAACCTCCCGTCTAACCTCCGCCGGTACCTGCGGAAAAGTATCCAGTCCCTCGCATAAGGCTTTAAGGTACAAACCGGAACCTCCTACGGCAATAACAAAATCGTATTTTTCGTATAAATGTTGTAGTAATTCCAAGGCTTCTTTTTCAAAATCGCCCACGCTGTAGGGTTTTACAATACTGCGATGCCCGATAAAATGATGCGGAACGCCCTGCATCTCTTCCGGTGTCGGTTTGGCAGTGCCGATGTTCATTTCCTGATAAAACTGCCGACTGTCGCAGGATACAATTTCTGTGCGAAAATGTTGCGCCACCTGTACTGCAAACGCCGTTTTGCCGCTCGCCGTCGGTCCGCCCACCACAATCAGGTATTTTTTGTTCGACATTGGGCAAAGGTAGGAAGTTCAAGGGTTCAAAAGTTCAAGGGTTGAAGAAGTTTAAAAGTTCAAGCGTTCAAAGGGTTTAAGGCTGCGCGATTGAACGCTTGAACATTGAACCCTTGAACCTATTGAACCTATTCCCCCTCCCACCGAAAATTATCCGATGTCTATAATCTAATCGCTAAAATCCAAAATCTAAAACCTACCTTTGTACGAATCGTACCCGGAAAATATGTTGTATTACTTCGTCAAACCGCTGGCAAGTCTGGCAATTTGGATTTTCTACCACAGAATTTACATTTCCAACGCACCGCATATTCCGCACCACAAGCCGGTTATCCTGGCTGCTAATCACCCCACAGGCTTTGTAGAACCTTGCATTCTTGCTTGTTACCTCGATCAGCCGCTGCATTTTCTGGCACGGGGCGATCTATTTAAAAACCATTTTTTCAGCAAGCTGATGCGCAGCCTGCACCTGCTGCCGCTTTACCGCGCCAAAGACCGGGGGCTGGCTTTTGTGAAAACGAATTTTGAAACGTTTGATTTTTGTTACCAAGCCTTGTCAGAAAATAAAACCATACTGATTCTGGCGGAAGGTGGCGCGGAACACGAAAAACGCCTGCGCCCCCTGAAAAAAGGCACCGGGCGGCTGGCTTTTGGAACGCTGGAACGCTACCCGCATCTGGGGGACGTGTACATTGTGCCGGTGGGGGTCAACTATACCTACGCTGACCAGCCCCGCAGCGAAGTGATGATTGACTTTGGCAAACCTATTCTGGCACGTGATTTTTTTGAAACTTATTCCCAAAATCCCAGTCAGGCAATTGCCGATCTGAGTACCGTGTTGCGCAGTCGGTTGGAAGAACGCATGGTGATCATCGAAAAAAAAGCCGATGACGAACTCGCAGAATACTTGCTGCAACTCGACCGCACGGAGCGTCCGCGCCGTTTTCCGCAGGATTCCAAACAACCGCTGTTGTACGAAAAACAAATTGCCGATGCGGTGAATGGAATGCCGGAGGAACGAAAAAATGGATTGTTGGAAAGTGCCAGAACGTATTTTGAACACTTGAACCGGTTAAATATTTCTGATGCAGCACTTCTGCGCCAGCCGATTTCCACTTTCACAAATGTTCTACTATTGGTACTCGGATTGCCGTTTTTTGTGACCGGCTATTTGCTGAATGCTGCCCCGATTTTACTTGCCAAAAACATTGCCGACCGGAAAGTGAAACGCCGGGAATTTTACAGCTCTATCTGGATCGCCGCCGCCATTGGTTTTTACCTCGTGTATTGGCTGTTGTGGTTCATTATTTTGTTGATTTTTGGCAAACCGATTTTTCTGTTAGCTTTGCTGCTCGTACCGGTATTGGGCATTTTTGCTGTTTATTACCGGGATTTTTATAAAAAAGTAAAGGAGCGCATTCGGGTAAACCGTTTAAAACCAACGGAAAAAGCGATGCTAATACAGCAACGACAAGCGATTTTAAACCAGTAGGCAGTTGGCAGTTTGCCTGACCTAGCAAGTGGAGCAGTAAGCAGACCATGAAAACACTATACCTTTTAATTATTGTATTCATTTTCAACAATTTACTTTCTGAGTTGAATGCTCAGAAGTCGCCGAAACCGTTGAAAACACCGCCGCACGCGCAGCCGGTTTATACCGGTATTTACCTGATGAATGTGTATGATCTGGACATCAACGAATTTTCTTTTTACGCCGATTTTTACATCTGGTTTCGCTGGAAAGGCAACCGCGACCCCATGAATATTGAATTCGTGAATGCCATTGAAAAATGGGGTTTTACAAAAGAAATCTTTCACGACACCACCCAAGTGCTACCCGACGGCTATAATTACAACGGGATGCGCGTGGAGGGGCGTTTTTATCACTCGTTTTTGCTCGATGATTTTCCGCTTGACCAACACCTGCTGGATGTGTGCATTGAAAACATCATTTATCCGCTCGATTCAATGGTGTATTTGCCCGACACGAGTAAAAATCTCCTGCGCAAAGCATTCATTATTCCCGGTTGGGAAATCAAAAAAGTGGACTTGGAGACGCATCACAATTTTTATAATACCAATTTTGGCGAACCCGGGCACACCGGCTCGGCTTTCAGCAATTTTACGTTCAACCTCACCATTGCCCGCCCCACCAGCTATTTTCTGATGAAGCTGATGCTGCCGTTGCTGGTGGTCATGCTGGCGAGCCTGGGCGGTTTGCTCATTCATCCCTTGTACATTGACGCGCGTATTTCGCTGCCAATTGGCGGCTTACTCAGCTGCGTTTTCCTGCAACAATCTTACAGCGATGCCCTACCCGATGTGGGCGACATGGTGCTGATGGACAAAATTTATCTGCTCGCCTACTTTTTGATTGCTGCCATTATGTGGCGCATTATCACCGTTGCCAGAATTGTTGCCGCCGAAGGCAGAGAGGTTTCGCACACGCAGCACCGCACCGATCGCTGGCGGGCATGCTGGTATTTTCTGGCTTTTTTGCTCGGCAATGGCATCTTAATCCTCGTACATTGACAAAAAACCTGCCCACCCTGTCAATTTGACATTTATAACAATTTATTTACGAATAAAAAATTTAATTTCCTGAATT
>Ga0224722_1001775_pt1 | contig 11808 bp, 12 predicted proteins | sample Balambano_FR1_Me_FD_161646 | JGI IMG/M metagenome (GOLD analysis project Ga0224722, IMG submission 161646) | Freshwater sediment microbial communities from Lake Towuti, South Sulawesi, Indonesia - Balambano_FR1_MetaG | ecosystem: Environmental > Aquatic > Freshwater > Lake > Sediment | place...
GTGTACTGCTGTTTAAGCTGCTGATAGGCTTCGATCGAGCAGTTCCACCAGGGTTTCGGGTCGGTAAACGATGAGGCAATGATCGTGGCATGACCTTCAGGAGCGCGACCGTCTCCAGGCTTGCTGACCGAGACGAACAGGGAGTTGTTTTCGGCGATCGGTCCGGCGTAGTCGTAGAGAAACTGCAGGTGAGGCGGACAGTTGACAGGCAGCGCATCCCGCTTCACACCCAGATAAATGACAAATGCACCGGAAGAAGGGGGCAGTTTTTCGACGCGCTGTCGATAGCCCTGAGGAGCCGCATCGCCCAGCAACTTCACCAGATTCTGCACAGTGACGTTTGCCACGACTTGATCAGCCGCTTCTGTCCAGACTTCTCCGGTTTTCTGATCGCGAATTCGCACGCCTGTCGCCAGGTTGCCTTCGGTCAAAATCTGCTCAACGGTGTGGCGCATCAGAAGCCGACCCCCATCTCGCGTCAGAGATTCGACCAGGCAATCGCTCAACGCCTGCATACTGCCCTGCAAATGAAACAGTCCGTGCGGCTCCTGAGACACTGCCAGCGCGGTTGCGGCATAGAGCAACGCTGTTTCGTCTGCGTTCACCTGGGAGTAGAGCTTGAGCTGCATATCGAGAAAGGTTTTCAGACGGTAATCCTCACCCAGCCCATACCAGCGCAACACCTGACCAACCGTCGAAAAAGTATGGGGAAGCGTCAGCAGTGTAGCGGGGCGCACGGCTTGAAGGAGCTGCTTAACATCCCACAGGTTGCGCGGCGGCAGCACCGGATCGCGAGACTGAAACGCCCAGCTATAGCGAAACAGGTCTGCCATGAGTTGCCAGAAAGGTTCGCTGCCGGGAAACTGTCGCTGTCTTTCTGCCTGCCATCGCTGCGGGTCTCGCCAGGCGTTGATCGGTTCGGTTTCGCCAGGCAAATACACAGCACAGGCAGGGTCGCAGTAAGTTGCCTCAGGAGGTTCGATCGCCAGCTCTTGAAAAATTCGGTGGTGAATGCCGCCCGGCTCCAGCCCTGCGACCTGGGTTGCGCCCACATCGAACGTGAAGCCGCGCCGCTTAAATGTTGAAGCACAGCCGCCTGGAACGATCGCCTGATCTAGCACCAGCACCGAATTGCCGCGATGTGCCAGCAGTGCGCCTGCCGTCAGCCCTCCCACTCCTGCTCCGATCACGACCACGCGCTGACCGTGTTTCCGTGCCATAGATTCTCATATCTCCAATTTTATGTTACATTACTTAATACCTCTATCATATCGCTTGTTTGCAGACTCAAAGGAAGCTCAGTGAAGCGAGGCGGGCTGCTTTGCATTGTCCTTGCCTGACCCCTTGAAGAAACAAAATCATTTGCGATGATAGAGAACAGAAGTTCTGCTCAATCTGCTGCAATGCTGCAAGGTTCTATTCTGCAAAAGCTAGGTGACGCGCATCGATCGGGTTCACCAGAAAAGCGACCGCTCAATTTTGGGGTGTATTACAAAAACACGCTGGTTGCCCTCTGTCATGCGCTGGAGGATGCGATCCTGGCGGCAGATTATCAGCCTTTGATGATCACGGCATTTCAGCGCGGCAAGTGGTATCTCGAAGAAGCCGATCGCTATAGCGATATTGCCGATCGATCGCGCCAAGTTGTAATTCTGGCAGGGACAGACGCGGGCTTCAGCGAGCACCCCACCAGCCACAAGGCAAATGTCGATCTGGTCACGCTGGAGCCAACGGATCCGGTAGCGCAGGAGTGGCACTTAATTATTGTGTCGCCCGACTACACGGCGATGGTGCTCTGTCAGGAACTCTCTGAAGAAGACTACGGTGCAGCGGGCAGACCGCAGGCAGATCTGGAGCGCAAGTTTTACGGACTCTGGACGTTTGAGCCAAGCCTGGTGCAGGAAACCGCAGCCCTGGCAATCGATCATGTGGGACGCTACAGCTCCGAACTTCAGAAGCAGCTACAAACCCATCTGGCGGAGCTGATTAATCGATCGCAGCACCAGGATGCCCTGTGCCACACACCAACCTCCGACCACCTGGGCGATATTGTGATGCGCGTGATTGAGTATCTGGAAGAGAGCCAGCAAACCGTCACCGCCGACCTCAACCCCCATGCCCTGTCGAGCAACCTCACTTCAAATGAGCTTCAGGCGCTGCTGCGAATCGCTCAACTCATCGACCAGACAGACCTGAGCAATCCAAACGCCGCCGCTGAGGTGGCAACCCTGGCAGAAGCGATGGGACAGCTCCTGGATCTCCCTGCCTGGCAGCTTCATCGTCTGCGGTTAGCCGGGTTGCTGCATCGGATTGCTTTCCTTCAGTCGATCGAAACCGTTCTCAGTTCGCGCCGCGCTGGTCACACTGCCCATCAGCCAGCCTCAAGTTCAATTATTCCAGGTGTCAAGGTGCTGCGAAAAATGCAGCGACTCAAGGCGATTTCTACCATCCTCACCCATCAAACCGAGTGGTGGAACGGCTCCGGTCGTCCTTCCGGGCTGACAGGCGATGAGATTCCGGTAGAGTCGCGGATTTTGGGACTCCTTGCCGACTTCCAGCAAAAGCTAGCGCAGGCACGATCGTCTGGTGTGGCTGAATCAGAGGCAGCGCTGCAAGCCTATCAAGCCTGTCAGCAGGGCGCAAACGAACAGTGGGATCCCAAGCTCGTTGAGGTTCTGGGACTGCTGGTCAGTGCCATGCAGCAGGGCATGAGCTTACCGATCGCAATGCCCAAAATTGCTGCCGGACTCTGGCTACTGGACTCCCACTCGGCGGAAGAACTGCTGTCGAGCCGCGCTGACGAAGAAACGGATTCAGAGGGAACGATCGCCAAAACGGGCTACTAAATGTCGCCCATCATTTCTCCAACTCGCGCATCTGATATTGGGAAATTACTGAGAAATTACTGCTAGATTCAGTTCGGTCATCAGGAAGGACAGGAAACGATGGATATCGAAGCAATCCGCGCCGGAAAAATGAAGCGGTTGGCAGGGGCAGACCTGGAAGACGAAGACCTGTCAAAAGTCAATTTGAGTCGGGTAAATCTGGCAGGCGCGACGCTGAACGGAGCTGATCTCACCGCAACAACGCTCAATGGAGCCAATCTAGATGGCGCAAGCTTGATGGGTTGCTGTTTGGTGGGGGCAGACCTGCGAGCCAATCTTGTCGGCGCAAACCTGATGCAGGCAGACCTATCGGAGGCAGACCTGCGCGGGGCAAACCTGCGGGGAGCCAATCTCATGCAGTCGCGGCTGGCACAAACCACGCTGGCAGGCGCATTTTTAAGCGGCGCAAATTTGATGGGCGTTAGCCTCCAGGGAGTAGATTTGCGGGGGGCAGACCTGCGCGGGGCAAATTTCAACAGCGCAAATCTGGCAGGCGCAAACCTGGCACAGGCAGACCTCCAGGGGGCAAATCTGAGCGGGGCAAACCTGGAAGAAGCTGATTTACGAGACGCAAACTTAGCCGGGGCAAATCTGAGCGGGGCAAATCTGCTGTGTGCAGACCTGGAAGGCGCAAATCTTCAGGGGGCAACGCTTACCAGTGCCTGCGTTAAGGGAACCGTCCTTGCTCAAGCCGATCGAGTCTCACCCTAAGACATTTGCCCGTAAGTCAGCATATCATCATCGGATTCTAGATCAGATGAGGTGTGAGCAATCTGCTCCAGTGCCATCTCAAAATCGAGTTCGGGGGGCAGTGTTTTGATCAGCGTCGTGAGGGCGCGGGAGACATCGCGAAATGCCTCAATTTGCTCGTGGAGCGCTTTATCAGCAGATTCTGTAGACTCAGCAACGATCGTTTCTGTGCTGTCTGCGCGGTTGTCAACCAGTTCTCGCAGGGCTTCCAGGGTAGAAATTAACCCATGCTCCTTAATGAGCGTATTGAGGTCAAATTCAAGATCATTTGTTGTTTCTATCATGAGTTTTTGCAGTGTTTTTCGCGATAGTTTTTGCAGTGAGAGGATGCAAAGCGCCTGGTGAACCCCGATCGGTTCCAGACCGTTCCAGGGTGTATTTCAGGGTGCAAGGTTAGATTTTGATGGTTAGATTTCGATTATTGATAACGCTACGATGACTCAGAAGCGACTTGCGTTGATCCTAAGAGAGATTCCTAAGACGGATTCCCAGCCGATCGCGGCGAGATTTCTCAGTACGCCTGGTCGTTTAGCATCTCTACTGACTCCTGCACTTCTGCAGGGATCTGACGCAGCAGAGCAAAGAAATGCCCAATTAAATACAGCGAGCCGCACAGCACGATCGTCAATTCGCCAGAGTCACTGCGGGCAGCTTCCAGTCCTGCAATCACATCTTCGCAAGTTTGGCAGTCCTTCAGTTCCGGACAAATCTCCCAGGCGAGCTGGGCAAGCTGAGACAGGCTCACAGGCGTTGAGTTCGGCACGGGCACAAGATAAAGTCGATCGCCCGGACGCAGCAGCGCCTTGAAAACGTCGCCGTGGTCTTTTCCGGCAATCATCCCCATTACCCAGGCGATCGGCTTGGTGACCTGCGGGCTGGTGTCTACAAATTGCCGCAGCATGGTTGCCCCAGCCGGATTGTGTGCCCCATCAATGAGCAGCGGCTGCTCCTGCCAGGAAACCCACTGAAGTCGCCCCTGCCAGGTGGTTTTACCCATGGCTGCCGCAATCTGGTCATTGCTGATCTGCCAGCCCTGTTGCCGGAGGATTTGCAGCGTTGCTACTGCCAGCGCCGAATTAATGAGCTGATGCTGACCCAGAAGCGGAAGCGGATAGCGGATTGGCTCGAATTCATAGGGCGCATTCTCTGCTGAATTTTCCCACTCTGCCCAGCGCATCTGCGGAGAACTGTCTGTTAGCTCGATCGCGGGCTTCACCCAAACGGCAGGACAGCCTAACTCTTCAAGTCGCTGCCGCAGAACGATCGCCGCTTCTTCGGGTTGAGGTGCAATCACCGCTGGACAGTGAGGTTTCAAAATTCCTGCTTTTTCAAAGGCAATATGCGCCAGAGTCGGTCCGAGCCGCTGCCAGTGTTCCAGGCTGAGGGAAGTAATGACGCTGACCAGGGGGCGATCGACCACATTGGTGGCATCCAGCCGTCCTCCTAACCCCACCTCAATCACTGCCAGATCAACCTGCTGCTGAGCAAAATAAAGCCAGGCTGCCGCCGTAATCACTTCAAATTGCGTTGGGCAGGGCTGATCGGCACGAATTGCTCCCACGGTCTGACGCAAACTGCTGAGCAATTCGATCGGGCCGAGCGCCTTTTCATTAATCGAAATTCGTTCGCACCAGTTGACTAAATGGGGAGACGTATAGCGCCCAACGCGATAGCCTGCTGTCTCAAGCACCGAGGACAGAAAAGCACAGACTGACCCTTTGCCATTGCTGCCAGCCACATGAACGATCGGAACTTGCTGCTGCGGATTGCCCAGATTCTCGAGCAGGCATTCAATTCGCTCTAAGCCCAGCTCCACGCCAAAGTGAGCAAACTGCTGCAATAGCGTATCCACTTCTGCCAGTGCATGATTTTCAGAGGCATTTCCAGAAGCAAATTCAGCGGCAGAAGGAGAAAAATTCGACATGGCAGGACGATCGCATTGATAAAGATTAATTGCCCGACGATCGCTGCTTTTCCTGCTCGATTTCTTCCTGAAGCTTTGCCAGCTCTTCAGGCGTCATTTCTTCCAGTCGTTTTTGCAGCACGGCATCTTCATAGTTCCGCATCTGCTCACCCAGCGTCATGTTTTTCGTGAGAACGCGATACAGATAGGTGAGGAGCCATCCCATCACGCCACCAACCAGCACAGCCTGACTCCAGATACCCGCAGAGATGCTGTCGAAACCTGCAAGCTGGAAAATGAGATAGACGACTCCCCCTGCGGCAAAAATGCCGAAGCCGATCCCAATAACGTCGATCCGTCGCATGACCTAGTTAATTTGCCGGGGTTCAGGGCGGAAGTTGAGAAAAGGACTCAGCAGCGCCAGACCGGGGAAGAAGAAAAACACGCCAAAATACATCAGCACCCGCTCGATCGAGCTTGCCACATACCAGCGGCTCTTGAGGTACAGGAACAGCAGTGCCGGAATAACCACCAGATAAGCTCCACCCAGAGCCAGGTACAGCAGTGGAACAAGAGGAAGTGTCATAGGCTTTCGCTTAAAGGACTTGCTTTGTTAGATCGAGGGACTCACTCGAAACGAGTCCTGGAGCTTCAGCAGAATCAGGGGCAAAGACCCGTCTACCTTCGCTCTGTCTATCTTACCGCTTTCAGCCCTGTGAAATCAGACACTCAGGCAGCGTTACGGCGATCGATCCCCTAAAAAACGTGATGCTTCCAGTCAAGAAAAGTTATAGACCCTTGAGAAAGAGAAACCCCAGCCGGAGCCGGGGAAGGGTGATCAGGATTGCATCCCATTTAGTCTTGAGTCGTTCGACTTAACAGTATCCGCAGGAATGAGGCGATCGCGTCTTCCGATCTACATAAATCAGGGGAGGCGGTTTTCTACCCAGCGGGGGATGGACTTTTGTAATCAATTAAAGCCTGGACGCTTTGAGCAGCAATCTTTCCGTTTTACCGCTTCTTGCAACTCATGCCACAGCTCATACCGAGTCTTTGTTTGTCGATTATCGTCCATATTTACTGAATACAGATAAAAAGAAGCGCAAAGATTTCGATCGTTTTGGAGCAGAATCAGCACAATGGGAAGGAAGAATAGAAAAAATAAATACAAACGATAAGTAATTGTTAGTCAAACGCAGTCAATTTTTTTGACTTGCACCCGCTTCACTGAGGAAACCTTTCTGGAAATCCTACTCAGGAAATCAGGCATTGTCATGACGCAACACCTCATGCCTCCTGCAGAACCCGATCGTTTCAACACCCTGTCGCTTCAAGACCAGATGCAGATCGCGCTGGCAGTTGCCGACGAAACTTCGCTGAAATCGCTGCTGGTTGACTGTGTGCCCCCCCTTACCGCTGCTCATCGCATTAGCAGTATCAAAACAACGGTGAGTGTGCCGTTTGCTGCTGGACAGGGTAATCAATCCCTGCATCCTGCAGCGGGGCAAATGACGGGGCAATCGATCGACGGTATTCTCCAGTTCGAGGAAGCACACTGCGTTCTGATCGCCTCAGCCGAGGAACTCAAGCAGGGCATCGCCGACTACACCCAGCAATATGGAAACGATCGCGGCTACCTGGATCTGACTCGCTGTGAGTCGGAAATGCACACGCTCGGACAATCGATCTCTCTATCGCAAGCGCTGGCACTGCTGACCCATGCAGGCTTTTCTTCACGGCAGATTCAGGGAATTTTGCATTTGCCCCAGGATGGCTGGTTTCAGTCCTGGTGGTATATGGCTGATGCCGCAGGAGAATTTACAGTGCCGTTTTTGCGGGTGCTGCGGACGCTTCATTATCCAGATGGCACGGTGACGCTTCAGTACAAAGACTTTTTTGCTCAGCAAAAGCCCCCCTGCTACATGAGCCAGTCCCAGCAGGTCATCGTTCTGCTGAAAAACGATCGCAGCTTTAGCGAAACCCTGACGCGGATTAACCTGGCACGACAGCAACTCGGAATCGATCGCGTGATCCTCGTGGGTAGCCACTTGTCTGAACTGGAAGCAAAAGCCTACATGAATCAGGGTGTAAGTCTCTACATGACGCGACCGCTGAGCCTGCCCACCCCGGCAAACTGCTGGCAGTGCGTTAATTCAGACTGTCCTTTGCAAGGGCGATCGGACTCCCCGGTGATTTTGTGTCGGCGGTTTTGCCTGGAGGGAGTGATGGAGTAGCGGTAGCTTGTCGTTATGAGTACCGAATCCCTGCCTGCTTCAGACGATCGAGTGCTTGCTGAAGTCGATCGCAGTCCGCAATCAGACTAATTCGCACATAGCCCTCGCCGCCAGAGCCAAACGCATTGCCGGGAGTCACAACAACCCCTGTTTGCTGCAGCACCGACAGCGCAAAGTCCGTGGAGCTTATGCCAGTGGGACAGGGAATCCAGAGATACATCGTGGCTTTCGTCTTGGGAATATTCCAACCCAGTTGCGCTAAACCCTGGATCAGAAAATCGCGACGGGTGCGGTAGCGATCCTGCACTTCATGCAGATAGTTGTCGGGAAGCTGGAGGGCAGTCTCGGCAGCGACCTGAAGGGCTGCAAAAATGCCGTAGTCCAGATTGGTTTTGAGCGTGCGGAGTCCCTGAATCACATGGCGATTGCCCACCACAAAGCCGACTCGCCAGCCTGCCATGTTGTAGGTTTTGGACATGGTGTGAAACTCAACGCTGATATCTTTCGCGCCTGGAATTTCCAGGAGGCTGGTTGGCTGAAAACCATCGAATGCCAGCTCAGCATACGCCTGGTCGTGAACCAGAAGAATTTCATAGCGACGGGCAAAGGCAACAATTTCCTCGAAAAACTCGCGTGGGGCAGTCGCAGTTGTCGGGTTGCTGGGGTAGTTGAAGAAAAAGATTTTTGCCTGTTCTGCAACGGCATCGGGAATCTTGGTCAGGTCAATCAGCCAGTCATTTTCTGCCAACAGCATGACCGGATGAATTTTGCCGCCCGCAATCACGGGACCCCGAAAATGCACCGGATAGGACGGACTGGGAACCAGAATCAGATCCCCCGGATTGATGTAGGCGATCGCCAGATGCCCCAAGCCTTCTTTAGACCCCAGCAGGGGCAGTGCCTCACCGTCCGGGTCAAGGGCGACGCTGTAGCGGCGATAGTACCAGTCGGTGATGGCGCGACGAAAGCTTGCTGTTCCTTCAAAGGGGGGGTAGCCGTGGTTTGCCGGATTTTTGAGCGCATGAACTGCTGCTTCGACGATCGGCTCTGGGGTAGCTCCATCCGGGTTGCCCATGCCCAGGTCAATCAGGTCTAATCCCTTTTCGCGGGCGCGGGCTTTCAGTTCGTCTAAGCGGGCAAAGACGTAGGGAGGCAGAGCCTGCAGCCGTTCAGCCGGGGTGATCCAACTCAGGGTCATCGTTTTGCCTCGCTCTCAGAAAAGACGATCGCCTCCGAGGGGAGAACGGTTGAGTCAGCCGAAACGAAGTCAGCCGAAACCGCACTTCTGATGCCCTGGCTCCGCGCTTCTGCCGGAACGGTGGTGGACACCATTGCTGCCATGAGCTGGTCAGGCGTAACGGCAAACGGTAAACGGTGAATATCTGAATTGGGGCGACAGGCAACTTCCGCCGATCGCTGAAGATCTGCCAGCGTTATGTGACTCAACCCCAGGTCTGACAGCGTTTGCGGTAGCCCAATCTCGCTGTAAAACTTTAAAAGCTGCTGTCTTGCTGCTGCTGCCAGTCCGTTGTTCTGCACCATTTCTTCCAGCCGGAGCTGAACCAGAATCCCAAAGGCAACTTTTTCACCGTGCAGCGTTCCGTGGCTCTGCAGCAGGTGGGTTAGCCCATTGTGAACCGCATGAGCCGCGACTGTGCGACACTGCGCCCCACCCAATCCGCCAATCACACCTGCCATCAGCACCGTTGCATCCACCACTTCCCGCCAGACGGCACTTCCCGGTTTCTTCAGCGCATCGATCGACTTTTGCAGCAGCAGATCCCGCAGCACTCTTGCCTGCTGAACTGCCCCAATAAGCAGCGTCTGCTCTGAATGACCGCTGCTGACCGAGGCTTCATACCACTTCGCCAGCGCGTCGCCAATTCCTGCAACAAGCGTCCGACGTGAGGCGGTTTGAACAATCGCATAATCTAGAATCAGCAGATTTGGGCAGTGGGGCAGGGGCACGTCGTAGAGAAACGCGCCTTCCTCCGAGTAAACATTGGATAGGGCAGTCCAGGCAGCACAGGTTGCCCCCGATGTTGGAACCGTGACGATTGGGAGATTACACTGATGCGCCACCAGCTTTGCTGCATCCAATGCTTTGCCGCCGCCCACGCCCAGAATCATGTCTGCCTGATGGTCTGCTGCTGCCTGCCGAAGCGCTGCTAATCCCGCTTCGCTGCAGTCCTGCCCGTAGGACGCTTCTGCCAGCGCCATTCCCTGAGCGGCTGCGATCGGCTCAATCAACGGACGGATCACCGCCAGCGATCGATCGCCACCAATCACCAAAAGACGCCGACCAAAACGGGCAATCGCACTTCCCATCTGCGCCAGGATGCCTGTGCCTCTGGCAACTTGAGCAGGCGCGATCGTCAAAACGGGAAGCGATAAATGGGAATCAGTCATAGAACTGGCAGAACGTACAGAAATCAGGTAAAAGTCAACCGAAAGTATAGACCAATTTACGACAGGGCGATCGGATCTTGCTTTATCCCATCACCGATCGCGCTCATCAGAGGGCTTATCGTATGACTGGTTGGTGCGGGGCGCATTCCGAGCTTGTTCATCCAGTGATTGCCGATACTTCAAGCATCCTTCAAGGAATTTTGGCCACTCTGGGACGATTGGAATAGAATCAGTCTTTTCGGGCAAAAGTCCCCACAAGTCGGGATGATGCCAACACAGCTCATGACCGGAAGTATCGCGGTGTTTGCGAATGCCATCCCGAAGCTTTTTAATCTCTGCAATAAGCTCACTGCGGGTCAGTTGGTCGAGGTCTTCATCCATGTGCCATTCACAAGAGCTATGTTCTAGACATGTTTGTATTAAAGTTTGTATTGAAGTGCAAGAGCAAAGCTAAGCGTCAGCCCGCAGCATTTGTTGCAGACTGCACCTGAGATTGAGGCAGTTTTGCCAGGTTTTCAGGAAAAACGTGAATCTCCATTTCCTCATCGTCTCGCACCTGAAGCGATCGCCGTGCTTCGCCCAACACCACAAGCTGACTTAATCCCGGCTCTGGATGCAAGACGGTTCTCGCCCGAATCAGCAGTTTTTCGTTGTTCCGGCTCAGCCGCCCGTAGGAATACAGGTCATACGCCGCCTGTTTTAGCGTTGCCTCAAGCTGCTCTTCTGTAATGGTGGGCGGAACCGCAATCACTGCCACTGTGGAGCCTGCGTCATAAATCGTCGAAAAGCGCACCGCACCCGGAATCGTCGTGCGGGTAAAGGGAACCAGCCCCAGCGCAAACAGCCCAACCGCCAGCACCAGCGTAAACCCCGTCACGCCAACCATGCGGAAGCGAATCCCCCACTTCAGCAGAAAAGCCAGCCCGGTCAGCCCTGCTAGCACCAGTGCGGCGATCGCAGTCCATTGGGCATATTGAAGGAAAGCAGCAGTCGTTAACATGACTTAAAAGACCCGGAATCGAAGAGTGAATGAATTGAGTGAGAAGCGTGAACGAACTGCGGAATCTGTGGCAGCGAACCCCAAAAAGTTAACCCAGAAAATTACTCGTTGCTAACAAACCCAGCAGGCTGAGCGTTTTGAGCAAGCTCGATCGCCGCTTTCAGGGTATGCCAGGACAAATTGGCGCACTTGATCCGCACCGGAAACTGAGCAACGCCCTGCATTACGTTTAGCTTGCGAAGCTCGTGGGGAAACTCGGTTTCGCCGCGCATCATCGCCTGAAACTTCTGCACCATTTCTAGTGCTTCAGCCACGCTCTTGCCTCGCAGTGCATCCGCCATCAAATCAGCCGATGCCATTGCAATCGCACAGCCCTCCCCTTCAAATTTCACGTCTTCAATGCGATCGCCCGCCTCACTGAGATGTAGCGTGAGTTCGATCGTGTCCCCGCAGGAGGGATTGTGACCTTTTTGATAGCGATCGATCGGGTCAGTTTTACCGCGATTCCGGGGCTTTTTGTAGCGTTCCAGAATCACCTGTTGATAAAGATCGCGCAGGTTGTCCAGGGACATAAATTAATTGTCTGTGATGACTCTCCATTCCCATCCTATCAGCGTTGTGGGGGAG
>Ga0224722_1001776_pt1 | contig 11799 bp, 8 predicted proteins | sample Balambano_FR1_Me_FD_161646 | JGI IMG/M metagenome (GOLD analysis project Ga0224722, IMG submission 161646) | Freshwater sediment microbial communities from Lake Towuti, South Sulawesi, Indonesia - Balambano_FR1_MetaG | ecosystem: Environmental > Aquatic > Freshwater > Lake > Sediment | place...
GCCCAGCAGCGCTGGGCGATAGAGATCCAGCGCCTGGATTGCGCCTGCGTAGTCGGCGGCGTGGTCGGCGCTGGTGTACCCAGCATCCGGTGCAGATGAAAGGCCGTGGCCGCGCGCATCGATCATCACCACATCGTAATCGCCAGCCAGCGCTTCGGCCACTGGCGTCCAACAGAGACCATTATCGGTTAGCCCATGCGCCAACACCAGCGGTGGCTTTGGCTGGTTGCCGGTGGAACCGGTGCGAGTATAATGCAGGGGGATGCCGTTGGCGACAATATCGCCAGTTTGCCAGTTGTGCATAGGTTCTCCTTTGTAAATAATGTAAATAACAGGGATTACACCGATTACGCAGATTTTTGGCTCAACAGGAATGGGAGAGGTTGACACGAATTTATAGGTGCGGTTTGTAACCGCACGTTCTCTGTTGAACAGGAATTGTGCGGTTTGTAACCGCACCTACGTTGTCAAGCCCCTGAGATCCGGTTGAACCAGATTGTTTAGCTTTTGAATCTGCGTAATCCCTGTTTGTTTTTCTGTTATTTATCGTTCATGATTGTCGTTGTGATGAAAGTGATGCGGCCAACACAGAAATCATCTCTGCTAAGGTAGGCGGTGGGGTAGGGTCTTCGGGGGTGCGGTCGGCCAGCGGGGTTGCGCCGACCAGCCGGTACATCTCCGCCGCGCCAGCGAGGATCTGCGGCGTCAGGCCCAGGTGAGCAAAAGTGGCGGCGATCTCTTCCATTTCGCCCACCCAGCGGCGTGCTTTGGGTGGCATTCCGGGTAACCCTTTGCGCATCTGTTCATAGAACAACGGCTGGCTCTGTTGGAATTCGGCAGTCAGCGGCTCGGTAATCTGTAGGGCTTCGGCGGCGGTCAACAATTCGGTGCAGAGCGCAGTAAAACCCTTGGTGAGTGCGGCATAGCACATTTTGAAGGCTGAAGCCTGCCCCACGGTTGGCCCCAGCACGGGGATCTCCAGCCCAAAATCACACAAACGGGCAAACTCTGCGGCGTGGACGCCAGACGCATAGATGCGCGTGCTCCCCGGTTTGCGCGGGGGCGGCCCGATGATCGAGGCATCCACACACCGGCTGCCCGCTGCGGTGATCACTGCCTCGATCTGGCGCACAGTCTCCGGGGCAATGGCATTACAGTCCACAAAGAGCAGTGTGCGCCCCGTCGCCATCAGCGCCTCGGCGAGGCGATGCGCCGTCGCCAGCGCCTCGGCAGGCACCAGGATCGACAGGAGCAGGTCGGCTTCGCGCACCAGAGCCGGGTAGTCATCCACATCCACGATCCCGGCTTTGGCAGCCAGCGTCTGTGTCCGTGTACTGCGCCCAGCCAGCGCGGTGATCACACGTAGGCCGTGGTTCACCAGCACCTGGCCGACCACATGCCCCATATCCCCAGGGCTGACGATAGCGACGGTCGGGAATTGTTGGCTCATAGATTATCCAATCGCCTTCTGTAATTCTGTCACCGGTGAAGGAGAACCGAACACCTTAATTTCCACGGCTATCTTGCGTCCAGCCTTTTCGGCTGCCAGATCGGCAAGAGAAGAGCTTCGGCGGGCAGCCCGCCGAAGCTCTTCTCTTGCCGATCTACAAAGCTACGGATTACCCCGCCGCCTTCTGCAAGAGACGGCTGGTGTGTTGTTTACCATCAAACGAGAGGAGCGCGATGCCTTTGTCGGCCAGCGTGGTCTCCAGATGGACAGGGCGACTCCAGAGCGCTTGCAGGTTTTCCAGCGTGGCCTGCGCCCAGTCAACGCGCAGATCGATCGTTTCCCAGTGATGCACCAGATAGAGTTCACCGCGATTTTGATAGTTGCCGTCGGTGACTTCGATGAGCGGTTCGCCAAAGTTGGTCAGTTGAAAGAGCAACTGCCGCTTGATCTCGACAAACTGGCGGCTGGCGATCTCGTAGTGGTCGCCATGTTCGTTGTAGCGGAAGGTGAACAGCTTCTGCTCCTCGGCAAACTCTGGCGTGAGAAACTCGTCAATAAAGCCGACATCGTTGTAGATGCGGCGCACCTCAAAGATCTTTTCTAGGCCAAGCCCGGTTTGTCGATCCCAGTTGGCGCGCATCCGCTGGTCTTGACAATCCTCGTACTCAGGGCCAAAGGCCCCGCGGTTCCAGCGGTCTTCGATGTGGCGGAAGAGTTCAACTCCCAGTTTATAGGGGTTGAGCCGCCCTGGCGAAGTTGCAACGGTACCCGAATGGTGATCCGCATAGTCAATCAGTTCGCTGGGTTGGAGCGCCTGGCGCGTCATGATGCGCGAGTGCCAGTAGGTCGCCCACCCTTCGTTCATGATCTTCGTCTGGCGCTGTGGCGCAAAGTAGTACGCCTCATCCCGAATGATCGAGAGGACATCTTGCTGCCACGGGGTTAGCGGGGCATAGTCCAGCAGAAACAAAAGCACATCACGCTGCGGGTTGATCGGAAATTTCTTCTCCTTCGACTGCTCTTGTTTTTGCTTCTGGCGCAGGCTCTCCAGGTACTCCGGCGGGTTGATATAGGCATCCATGTACCCTTTTTCCGACGGCAGACGCCCTGGATGCTCATCCTCATTGACTGGCCCATCCGTGCGACTGGGCTGGCGCAGAATGCCAGGGCCGTGTACGTCGATCAGATTTTCCAGCGAGAGGCAGCGGTCAACAAAGGTTTCTACCTCTTCCAAACCCACTTTGTCGATGTAGCGCCGGATGCGCGTGGCGTGGTTGGCCGTGTCATCCAACATACGCCGATTGGTGTGGGCAAACCAGAGATTGTTCTTGAAAAAGTCGGCATGACCATAGACATGCGCCATGACCAGCTTTTGGTCGATGATCAAGTTGCTCGCCAACAGGTAGGCGTAACACGGGTCGGTGTTGATCACCATCTCGTAGATGCGGTGCAGCCCCCAGGCATAGCTCTTGCGCAGCCGCTCGTATTCCATGCCAAAGCGCCAATGGGGATAGCGGCTGGGAAATCCATCATAGGCTGCCACCTGGTTGATCTGATTGTAATCAAGCATCAAAAAGCGCACTTCGGGAAAGTCCAACCCGGCATCACGCGCATAGCCAAGGATCTCTTGCTCGATCGCATACAAGTCAGACGGCAGAGCAGTAGCAAACGACATAATCCCCCTTCATTCTACGTTGATCCCCTTCCGGGAAGGGTTTGCGTGACGGCGCAGTTGACGTGTTCACCCTTCCCGGAAGAAGTCACCAAGTAAACCCTACTTGCCTTTTCCTAAGAAGACCTTGATCGCATCGTAGATCGCATCATCGTTCGGGATGCGCGTCATCACCAGATTCTCAATATCGCGCAGGTCGGCGAGGACATCGTAGAACGAGTCGCTGTAGTGGCGCTGGTCGACCTGCCCGTAGCAATAGAGATTGGCTGCCGGCAAGAGCGCCTCTTCCATGATCTCCAACGCCCGATCATTGTCGCTGGCGAAGTTGTCGCCATCCGAGAACTGGAAGAGATAAATGTTCCAATCGTTAGGCGAATAGTGCGTCTGCAGCAACTGTTGGCACAGTTGCAAAGCCGATGAAATCTTCGTGCCACCGCTCTGGTGCAGATGGAAAAAGGTCTCTTCATCCACCTCCGCCGCCGCAGCATCATGGACAATGTAACGGCGATGGACGTTGCGATAGTTCGATTTGAGCCAGGCGTCGATCCAAAAGGCCGTGATGCGCACCAGCCGTTTCTCCCGTTCCCCCATCGAGCCGGAGACATCCATCATGTAGACGATCACGGCGTTGGAGTCGGGCACGGGCTTGGTCTCATATGAACGATAGCGGCGGTCTTCGCGCACCGGGACGATCACCGGGCGTTGCGGGTTGTACTCACCGGTCATCAGTTGTCGTTTCAGCGCCTCGCGGTAGGTGCGTTTGAAGTGCCGCAGCGACTCAGGCCCCACCCGGCGGATGTCGGTGTAGCGCGTGGTGTCGCTCTGGATATTCTTTTTGCCTTTCGGTTGGATGCGCGGCAGTTCTAGTTCCTCGGCCAACATCTGCACCAGCTCGTCAATCGAAATCTCCGCTTCGAGCAAGTGCTGACCGGGTGCTTCGCCGGCCTGCCCTTCGCCGTCACCCTGGTCAGGCTGGGCTTGGCCGAGGATGTCGCCGGGTTGACCTGGCCCCTGGCCCACGCCGCCGCTGCCTGACTTGCCAAAGGTGAAGTGTGGCAGATCCACCTGCGGCACCGGAATGCGCACAAGGTCCTTACCCTGCCGGCCGATGAGCTGACCGTCCGTCATGTAGCGGCGCAGATTCTGTTTGATCTTGCCACGCACAATCTGGCGATACCGGGAGGTGTCCTGTTCAATATTTGACATGGTTGGCAACTTCCTCTGTCATGGGTAAGGGTAGACAGGTAGACAGGTACACAGGTAGACAAGTAAACAGGTTACTTCCCGTGTATACGTGTGTACCTGTCTACCTGTCTACCCTCTTCACGCCTTCACATCACCACGGGCAAAGATGCTCGCGACGTAGTTGAGCACATCGGTGGCGCAAATTTCGCAGTAGCCGTAGTTCTTGATCAGCCGCGCCTTGACGACATCGATCTTCTCCTGCGTCTCCTTGTCGATGACACTGCTGACCAGGCTGGTGAGCTTGATGCTGTCCTTCTGGTCTTCAAAGAGCTTGAGTTCGAGCGCCTTGCGCAGCCGCTCGTTGGAATTCCACTCAAACTTCTTGCCATCAATCGCGAATGCACCGATGTAGTTCATAATCTCGCGGCGGAAGTCGTCCTTGCGGCTTTCCGGAATGTCGATCTTCTTCTCGATCGAGCGCATCAGCCGCTCATCGGGTTCCTCGTCGCGCCCGGTGAAGGGGTTACGCACCTTCTGGCGCAACGTGTACGCCTTGACATTGTCAATGTAATTGCCAGCCAGCCGAGTAATCGCCGACTCATCCGCCGTGATTGCCCGCTGCACCTCATTTTTGACGATCTCGTCGTACTCTTGACGTACATCATTGAGCAGCAGGGCAAACCGTTCGCGATCACGCTCATTGGTGATCAACGAGTGGTGGCGTAACCCGGATTCCAACTCCCGGATGATCACAAAGGGATTAAGACACCCCACCGCACCATGCGTCACCAGGGCGTTGGAAAGCTTATCCTGGATATAGCGAGGCGAGATACCGTGCATCCCTTCCTGGGATGTCATCGCTTTGAGTTCGCGCACGGTGTCCTCTGTAAAGCCAGGTAGCGCGCGGCCATCGTAGAGCTTGAGCTTTTGCATCAGCGTCAGGCTGGCGTTCTTTGGCTCCTCCAGCCGGGTGAGGATGGCCCACATGGCGGCCAGTTCCAACGTGTGTGGGGCAATGTGCTTGCCCTGCACGGTGCGGCGGTTGAAGTCGCGCTCGTAGATCTGCACTTCGTCGCGGAAGCGCGTCACATAGGGCACATCGATCTTGACGGTGCGGTCGCGCAGCGCTTCCATATACTCATTCGCCAACAGCTTGCGATACTCCGGCTCGTTGGTGTGACCGACGATGACTTCATCGATGTCGGTCTGCGCAAACTTCTTGGGCTTGATCTTGTGCTCTTGCGAGGCGGTGAGCAGGTCATAGAGAAAGGCCACGTCCAGCTTGAGCAACTCGACAAACTCTACCAGCCCGCGGTTGGCGATGTTGAGTTCGCCATCAAAATTAAAGGCCCGCGGGTCTGAATCCGAGCCGTATTCAGCAATCTTGCGGTAGTTGATGTCGCCGGTCAGCTCCGTCGAATCCTGATTCTTTTCATCCTTCGGCTGGAAGGTGCCGATGCCGATGCGGTCTTGTTCGGAGAGGATCAGCCGCTTGACCCGCACATGCTCCACCACCTTCGACCAATCACCATCGTATTTCTCCATCAACATGCGATAGATATGGCGGCAAGCCGGACAGAGATCACCCTGGATGGTGATGCGGTAGTCGGAGGTGTTGTTGGCATTCAGTTCCGCTTCCACATCGCGCCGTGTCGAAAGTGGAACTAGATGGAGCGGCTCTTCGTGCATCGGGCACTCCATCCGCCCATCGTCCGTCTCCCAAACCAGGGCATAGAGTGCGCCTTCATCGGTAGTCGAGTAGGCCTGCAACCCTTTCTTGATCAGGCGGACTAAAGTACTTTTAGAGCTACCAACTGGCCCATGCAACAGGAGGACACGGCGTTCTGTCCCATAGCCGCGTGCCGCCGATTGAAAGACCTGCACCAATTCCATGAGCTGGCGATCCAACCCAAAGACTGAGTCCGCCCCTTTGTTGACCGGGTCATCAAAAAAGTGATAATGCACTAACTCTTCGCGGAACTGCGTATAGGTCTCATAGCCATAGGACATGATCATGTCATACACGCGCTGATAGGCCGTGCGCGCCACTTTGGGGTTGCGCTTGACGATGTCGAGGTAATCGGCAAAGGAGCCTTCCCAATGGTGGTCGCGAAAGGAGCGCGTGTCCAACAGCGAATTTACCTTGGCAATGAGACTCTGACCGTTCGTACCTATCGTAGGAGTCATAAAAGGATCACCTCTTGAATAGACTAATGCGAAACCGAGCCTGGGGGCCGTACAACTCGATTTCAACGCCTGAACGGGAGACAAAATGGGGCCAACCAGTAGATCTGGTCAGCCCCTTCCCCTTCGATGCATACCTGCCGTTGTTGATCCCTCTAGACCGTTTCCCACGTGCTTGGACGGATGAACAACGTTTGGTACAACGTCGCAATCTTGATTTTTCAGCGCTGCTGTCGGACTGGGCGAACCAGTGCTATGATTTTACCACAGACCCCTTACTTCGACAAATGCACACCTTGCACCCATTTGTCGGGTCAATGTACAGCAGAGTTGCCAATCTGTCTGTAAGCAAAGGGGGGATGTTCTCCCTCATGTCCATTTTATACGAACATTTGAACGATTTGGTTCCACCGTGGCATAAAAGGAAGGTGTGAACCAGTACACAGGTATGAATATTGTAGGGGCGAGACAGTCAGGAAGTCTCTTTCGGAATCCCCCGTCAGAACATTCCCGACTGTCTCGCCCCTACTTGGCAAGATGGATTACTACCCATCCTCACTCACTCGTCACGCGGATCGCTTGGCCGGGTTTGATGACGATCAGCACTTCGGGCGAGACTGCCAGCCAGAGAGCCAGGGCGGGCTGGCGCGCCAACGCAAAGTAGCGTTCGCTGCCAAAAGAGACGGTTTCCAGCTTCATCCCTGCGCGGTAGAGCGTGTCCACCCAGAACTCGACCCTTTGACCATCTGCGCGCTCGATCATGCCCTGGCGTGTAAAAGTCTTGCCATTGACATAGCGCACCCCGCCAGTCTCTTGCAGCGTCTGGGCGTTGATCAGTTCATTGCGGGTCTCGCTGGCCGCTACCGCCGCCGCACCGCTCGCATCGGCGTCCGCCGCCACTTGAACTTTCATCGCCACCTCGGTTTCGGCCTGCGCACGCAGCTCCACTTGCGGCACAGCCCCAGGCGCTTGGCCCAGCAACTCCGGCGGCTCGATAACCAGATAGGAGGTGTAGGGCGTCACAATGCCATACTGGAGACTGAGCTCAACCAGTTCGTCGATCAACTCCTGATTTGCCCCAGTGCGCCGAACCTGCGCCAACAATGCACCGATCTTGCGGGTGGCCCAGAGTCGCGCCACTTGCGGTTCACCCCCACTGCCCACCAAGGGTTGACCAGGGAACTGATAGATGATCGATTGACCGTTGACGGTGCCGCTCAACTGGACCGCCACTTTGCCCCCAGTACGATAGCGCCCCACCACAACGAGTTGATCCCCAGCAAAGAGATCGGGCAGTGGGTAGGGGTACACCTCATCGACAACGACATGGCTGCCAAAACTGAGCGCCAGATCGACCAGCAGCGGTGTGCTGATGCTGCTGTACAATTGGCTGACTTGTTCGTCGATCCGCTCATCCGCCTGGACATAGCTGCTGCGCCCGCCCAATTCGCGACTAAGTTCATCGAGCAGGTCGGTGTTGACATCATAGCCTACGCCAAAGGTAAAGAGGCGAAGGGTTTTCACCGCGGGCAGATTGTTCTGCACATTGACCAAAATCTGTGTCGGGTCCACCTCGCCCATCGTCGGCAAGCCGTCGGTGAGAAAGAGGATATAGGCCGGGCGCTCGGTGGTGCGGCTAGCGGACAACTGCCCCAACCCTTCGAGCAGCGCCCGATTGATGTCTGTGGAACCGGTGGCGGCGAGTTGGTCGATCCAGCTGTGCGCATCTTGGCGCGTGGCCTCATCCACTGGCTGCAATCCGGTCTGCCACAGCCGTACACCGGTGCTGAAGCTGATCAGGTTAAAACGATCCTCTGGGTGAAGCTGGTCGACCAAAAAATGTGCCGCCTGTTGCGTCTGTTTGATCTTCTCGCCCTGCATCGAGCCGGAGACATCGACGACAAAGAGCAGATCGCGCGCGACCACCGCCTGCGGATCGACCTCAACGCCCGGTGCGGCCAGTAACAGAAAGAAGCCATCTTCCCCCGCCGGTTTGTAGCTCAACAAATTGAGACCAACAGCCTCCTGATCAACGCCAAAGTAGAGTTTGAAATCACTCGTCGGTTGCACAGCGCTAGCCTCATAGCCGATGCGTGCTCCCGTGTCGTCGGTGCGGTCAATGTTGATCGAAAAATTAGGGCTATAGACCGTGCGCAGACCGGGCTGGTTGCGTAGCTCTACCGTAATCGCTAATGCCTTGATCGACGGTGCGCCATACTGCTGGGCACGCAGCGGGTAGACAAATTCAAACAAGCCCGCTTGTTGATTGAGCACCTGCGTGTAGGTCAACACCAGCGTGCGGCTTTCGCCCGGCGGGATGGGGAAGAGACTGGTCTGAAAGACATTGCGCCCGATGTATTCGAGCAACGCCGGGTCGCGCCGCTGACGGACAATCGCTTCGTAGATGCGCCGTGCCTCCTCTTTGTTCAGCAGCTTGCCTTCCAGCGTCTGCCCATTGACGGTCATCTGAAAATCGCTGACCGTGGCGTTGACAGGCAGCGGAAAGAGATAGACCCCTTCCACCGTTTGGCTGCTCTCATTGCGAAAGACCTGGGTGACGCGCACATTCGCCACCGGGCCATCGATCAGCGCCGCCACCCGATGTTCGTCGATGGTGATCGGCTGGAACAAAGGGGGCAATGGCTCAACCGGTGGCCAATCGACCGGTGGCGGATCGATAATGATCCCCTGAGCGGCGAGTGGCCTGGCCCACGCCGCCCAGATCACCGCCATCAAAAAAAACGCTATCGCCAGCCACAGGTGGCTGCGCCCCTGTACGCTCATAACCCCTCCCTTTTTGAAACAGAACACTTCATGCTGCGCCAATGGGACGGGCAGCGCGCACACTTTGTTCCGGGTCTTTGTGATTGTTCAGGGCTTCTCAAAAGTCAGATTTTTACCCTAATCGTAGCCTGCGGAGAGAGCACGCCCTCGTGCGGCGCTTGCCGGGATCCGCACGAGGGCGTCCCTGTGATTGTCGGAAACGGTTTGACAACGCTCTGGTTCTGTGGTGTAGTATGCGCACTGTTGTTTCCTGACCCCAACCTTCAGGAGAGAAACCACGCTCATGCACGATGATGATTACAGTGACATTTACAGGCAATTAGGCATCACGCCGGTGATCAACGCCACGGGCAATGTGACACTGCTCGGTGGCTCGATCCTCTCACCCGGGGTGCAGGCGGCGATGGAGGCGGCGAATCGCGTCTACGCCCCGCTTGAAGAAGTGCTAGATAAGACGGGTGCGCGCATCGCCCAGCTGCTCAACGCCGAAAGCGCCTTTGTCACTTCAGGTTGTTTCGCCGCCTTAGTGCTCGGTATAGCGGGCCTGCTAACTGACGGAGACCCTGACAAGATCGCCCGTCTGCCCGACACCACGGGCATGAAGGATGAGATCCTGTTGCAAAAGCCGATGCGCTATCACTACGACCGCTGTATCACCGTGCCAGGGGCCAAACTGGTGGAGGTCGGTGATGCGCACCAGGTTACCACATCCCAACTGGCGGCGGCCATCGGCCCCAAAACTGCCGGGGTTTTTTATTTTGCGCGCGGCGAACGCATGCCTGGTGTTTTGCCGCTACGCCAGGTCATCGAGATCGCCCACAATCACGGCGTTCCCGTGATCGTCGATGCCGCCTCAGAGATCTACCCCGTCGAACGGATGACCACACTGGCCGCCAGCGGGGCCGATCTGATCTGTTTCGGGGCCAAATACCTCGGTGCACAAAATTCGGCGGGTATCCTCTGTGGGAAGCGTACCTTTGTTGCCGCAGCGCGGGCCAACAATTTTGTGAGCTACGAAAGCCAGCGCAATCGCGCCCTGGGCCGCGGCTACAAGCTCGACCGCCAGGAGGTGATCGCCGTCACCGTGGCTTTGCAAGAGTGGCTAACGCTTGACCACGAAGAGCGGCTGCAACAACAGGCTGACCGCATCACCGTCATCAACCAAACGTTGGCCGATCTGCCCCAGGTCACCACCGTCACCGACTGGGATGCCAGCCGTGACCCGTGGATGCGGCTGCTGGTGCGCTTTGACGAGGCACAGGTTGGCAAATCGCAAGCGGCGGTGATCGACGAGCTACGCACCGGCGAACCACGCATCTGGCTGCGCAACGACGGGGATGCTCTGGTGGTGATGGTCAATTCGTTGACGGACGCGGAGACGGCGCTGGTCGCCCAACGGCTGCGGGCGGTGCTGGGTGGCGCGTAAGTCTGGGGTTCAATAACTTTGAAGGGAAAACTCTGGGGTATTGAGCACTTGCATCAGGCCATCGACCACACCCAACATAATCAGGCCCTGGCGTTCATCGTGGAGAATCAGCGACGGATCGACATAAAAAGTAGCTAGCGCGCCGATCACCCGTTTGTCGGCATATTCGGGCAGGAACGTCCGTGCTTCGCGCAGCAGCTCCAAAAAAGCAGGAATGTCCTCTGGGCGCAGGCGACTCTTAGTTTCGTTGATCAGCAAGTACTCCCCGCAAACGGCGACGACATCATATTCTTGAGAGCGCCCCCCAGGCAGGCGCTTGCGGATGCGCACACCGAGCATCGCTGGCGCTTCCGGGCACTGGACAATCTCTTGCAAAATGCGCGGCACGCTAGGTGCCACCATGTCTTCAGCCAGCGTCCCCATCTTGTGTGAAATGTCAGCGAGTTGTTGGCGGAACTCGCGGCGTTCGCGATCATTGCGTTCGTTATTGGCCCGCGTCTCCTCCTTGAATACCCGCATTTCATCTTTGAATTCGGCCATCTCATCCTTAAAGACCGCCATCTCATCCTTAAACTCGGCCATCTCGTCTTTGAAGGCTGTCATCTCTTGCTTGAAGAGCAACATTTCTCGTTTGAATTGGCGCGCCTCGCGTGCGTTGAGTTCAATCTGCACCTGCGTGCGCGCCTGGGCGCGCAGAAACTCGGCCATTAATTCTTCTAAATTGGTGACCCGTTCTGTCAAATACACATCATTCATGGCACACCACCGATTTACACTGATTAGAACTGTTATTTTCCCGCAAGCTCCATTATAATTGCAGACATTGATTCTTTTCAAACCACTGCTCTCTGCCGATGAAGACTATGCGCTCAATTACAATTCTGGGCGGGGGCAATACCGCCTTTGCGGTGGCAGCTAACCTGGCCCTGCGCGGTTATGACATCACCCTCTGCGAACATCCCGACTTTGCCTGGACGCTCGACCCGCTGCGCACCACAGGCCAGATCAAGCTGGTGGGCGTGGCCGAACAGGGGAGAGCACCCATTGCTCGGCTCACCACCGACGCTCAAGTCGGCTGTGAAAATGACCTGCTATTGC
>Ga0224722_1001778_pt1 | contig 11793 bp, 9 predicted proteins | sample Balambano_FR1_Me_FD_161646 | JGI IMG/M metagenome (GOLD analysis project Ga0224722, IMG submission 161646) | Freshwater sediment microbial communities from Lake Towuti, South Sulawesi, Indonesia - Balambano_FR1_MetaG | ecosystem: Environmental > Aquatic > Freshwater > Lake > Sediment | place...
GCGTGCGGTCGTTTGAGGTCAGCGCGCTGAGTACGACCTTCAGTGTGAATACGACATCGGCGGCGCTAGGGGCTGGATCCAGTTTCGGCTGGGATGTGGATGCGCTCGTTGACGGACAGGTGGCCTGCACGACTGGGCGTGTAAGCGTGGTACGTGACTTTGCCGATGTGCCGGTGAGCAGCAATCAGCAGCCGCAGCCACAGGCGCAGCCTACTGCGTGTATCTGGGGCTCCTGCTAAGGCATGGATGGCAGCGCTTATGCCGTGCGCTCGCTGGATGTGATTGGCATAATGCGCTTCTTGGAAATTGACGAACGCATCCCGAACACACGGCAAATTCAGCCGGGGTGAGATACCCCAACGCCGAGTGAATGCGCTTGCGGGTATACACGTTATCCAGAAAGCGTCCCATCGAGCGATACGCATGGTGGAAATCGGCGTACTCCGACAGGTCAACTTCCTCCTCTTCAATCGTTCGCATCAGGCGCTCGGCATAGCCGTTCTCTTCGGCGCGGCCATGCTGATGAGGATCTCGTACTCAGTCAGCAGGTCGGCGATGTTGCCCTGAGCAAGCATCAACGGGTTATTGTGCAGTTCAGATGACATGGCAGTGGACGCCCTTTGAAACATCTGCTGCGCCACATTCCGGGTAAGTTGCTCATCATCTGGGACGGTTTGCCCGCCCATCGTGGGCAAGCTAACGACTAACGAAATGTAGCATTTGCTTGACAACTTCTCGATAAAATGTTTTAATACGATTGACTGCATACGATTGTAATGGCTTGTACTATATTCAGGTTACGAAAAGTTGGCTATTGGATAGAAGTATTATGGTAGACAGTTTAAGTTTGGGAAGTTCAAGAGTGGTGACAATGCGGGATGTCGCTAAGGCGGCAGGGGTTTCGCAAGGAACAGTCTCGCGTGTGTTGAGCAAGGCCTATACTACCATTCCCATCAGCGAAGACACCTACAAGCGCGTCATGGAAGCCGTTGAGCAACTTGGCTACTATCCTAACCAAGCCGCTCGTACTCTTCGCACCCAGCGCACCCATCTCATCGCTATCATGATTGCCGACATTTCCAATCCGTTCTATCACTCGTTAGTGCGGACGGTGCAAGACATTGTGCGCGTCTACGATTATGACGTGATGATTGCCAACACCGACCATAACTACGAAGACGAAAAACGTTTCTGTGCGGCGGTCATGCGTCGGGCGGTGGATGGGGTGATTATGGTGCCGTTCCACCTCACGGACCACGAAATTGACCAGGTCATCAAGCGCACGCGAACAAGCGTAGCGGTGCTTGGCAACCATACTGACCATCCTCTGGTAGACAGCGTTTACGGTGATGACCAGAAAGCTACCTATGACGCGATTCGCTGGCTGATTCAAGACAAGCACCACCAGCGTATCGGCTTCTTGGGTGTCCCTGATAACTTCCCGCCCGGCTTGCGGCGCAAACAAGCCTACTTGGATGCATTACATCATCATGGGCTCGCGGTGAACCCAGACTACATGGTGGAAGGCGAGTTCACGGCGGAAAGTGGCTACAACGCTATGCAAACGCTCTTGAATTTGCCAACCCCGCCGAGCGCAATTTTTGCGTGTAATGACCGTATTGCGATGGGTGCGATTGCTGCCGCCCAAGACCTCGGCAAGCGTATTCCCCAAGACATCGCGGTAATTGGCTTTGACGATATTCCAGAAGCAATCCTGATACGCCCCCACCTGACGACCATTGCACAGCACCCTGCCACCTTTGGCACACAATTAGCCGAGGCGTTGTTGGATCGGCTGGAACGCGGTTACAACGGGGAACGGCGTGTCTTTCGGATGGATTGCACCTTGGTGGAGCGCGACTCAACATAGCCGCGCACTTAAGAAGAAGATGTAAGGCTTGTCGCTGGTAGGACAACGGCAAGCCTATAACATCCTGTGGGATAGATAGGAAATCCCACAAAAAAGAATACCCAACGAAAAGGGACGATGCGCGTACCTCTCCTATTAGATTTGTCTATTTTACCACAAGTCAACAGGCAAACGTATTCGTCACATAGGCTAAAGAAAGGGAGGCAACTTTCATACATTACGCACAGGAATTAGGCATTGTCCGCATTTGGTTACTTATAAGAGAGGATCGTATGAAACGTTTAGGTACTTTAGTCATTTTGTCGCTGGTCATGGTGGTAGGCGCATTCAAGTTAGTCGCCCAAGAACCCGTGACCATCACGTTTATGGGATGGGGGTCACCGAGCGAACAAGCCATTTTCGAATCGGTTTTCGCGGCATATGAAGAAGCAAACCCCCATGTCACGGTTGAGTATACCAACGTCCCGCCCGGTGAATTCCTGCAAAAGTTGCAAACGTTGGCGGCGGCTGGTGACTTGCCGGATGTGTTCTACATGGCAGATGGTTGGTTTGCCTCGTGGGTGTCGCGCGGCTTGTTGCTCCCTATCCAAGACCTTGTTCCCGCCGAAGAATTGGCGAACGTGTGGCCCGCTGCAATTGCCCGTTACAGCTACGACGGCACTGTCGTCGGTCAAGGCACCTTGTATGCGTTGCCGAAAGACTTGGGTCCGTTCGTTATGGTCTACAACAAAGATTTGTTCGATGCGAAGGGCGTTGCGTATCCCCCGACTGACGGCTCATGGACGTGGGATGAGGCGCTGGAAGACTACAAGGCGCTGACCGAATTCGCCGCCGATGGCACACCTGTCAGTTTTGGCGTTGGTGACATTCCACCGGAAGCGCTCATCTGGTCGAATGGCGCGGACTTTTTGAACGCCGACCGTACCGTTGTCACAGTAGATGACCCGTTGTTCACCGAAGCGATTCAATGGCGTGCTGACCTTGCCAATGTGCATCGCGTGATGCCCAACTCACAAGACTTGGCTTCACAGGGCGCGTATGATATGTGGCTGCAAGGCAAAATTGCGACGTTTGTCATGGGTCCTTGGGATCAACCAGCGTATTGGGAATTGCCTTTCGCGTGGGACATCGGGGTGTTTCCCAGCAGCCCCAAAACTATGACCCCCGCGATGTGGACGGGTTCGATGGGCTATGCCGTCAATGCTAACACCGAACACCCGCAAGAGGCTGTTGACCTCATGCGCTATCTCTCCTTGAGCGAAGAAGGGCAACGTCAGTTCTATCAATTGGGGCAGCAAGTGCCGAACCTGATTGACATGGCACAAGGCGAATTCCTCGAATGGGACAAACCTCCCGCCAACCGTCAAGTCTTCCTCGACAATATCGCCAAGTGGGGTCACAACCTGCCTGCAACGTATGTCTCCAATACGCTGTGGATGGATACGATGTGGCAAGAACTTGCGCCGGTGTGGACGGGCGAAATGAGCGCGGCAGATTGGGGCGCAATGTGGGCGCCACAACTGACTGAAATCCTGAACAGCGAAGACCAAATCCGTTCCGTGCCTTATGGCAATCCGTTGCCCAAAGTGCAATAAGAACCTACGTGTAGGTTTTGTAGGGGCTACTGCTTGTGTAGCCCCACCCAAGGCAACTCGTAGGGACACCGCTTACTGTGTTCCAGAAGATGCGGCAAGCAGTGTCCCTAAATTCCGTGTGGTTCTTGAACGGATTGCATTTATTCAATCCATTAGAGACACGAAATTAGAGAGTAACCATGATGTTCAAGACAGGTCGTTCGCATCACCCAACACTGTAGAGAGGGTTTGCTCATGTCCATAACTACATCCAACCGCCTCACCAAATGGGTTTCGTATGGGGTGCTGAGCCTTGGCGGCATTTTCACGCTATTTCCCTTTTTGTGGATGCTATCAACATCACTCAAAGAGGATCAATACCTGCTGCAATTTCCGCCCCAATGGATTCCTAATCCCTTAAACTTCCAAAATTATAGGGATATTTGGGAACTGATTCCGTTAGCACAAGGCTTTGCCAATAGCGCCTTCATCTCGATTACGGGGACAATAGGAGTGCTGTTCGCGTCGTCGCTGGCGGGGTTTGCTTTCGCCAAGTTGCGCTTTCCCTTCCGCGATAAGTTGTTCGTGGTGCTGCTGGCAACGTTGATGATACCGGGCGCAATTCTGCTTGTGCCACAATTCATCTTATACCGTGATTTAGATTGGATTGGTACTTATAACCCGTTGATTATTCCAAGTTTGTTCGGGGCAGTGTACGAGACCTTCTTTTTTAGACAATTCTTTCGCGGCATCCCTGACGATTTGATTGACTCTGCCAAGATTGACGGGGCAAGCTGGTTCACGATTTACCTGCGGATCATCGTACCGTTGTCGCGTCCCGTCTTTGCGACCTTGGCGGTACTGGCGTTCATGTGGCGCTGGAACGACTACATGGGGCCGTTGATTTACTTGCAAGACAACAACATGCAAACCGTGCCGGTCATGATTTCGACCTTCCAGAGCCAGTACATCACGCAGTATGGCTTGCTCATGGCGGCTTCGGTGGTCTCCATCCTTCCGATTCTCGTTGTGTATATCTTCATGCAGCGTTACTTCGTGGAAGGTATCGCGATGACCGGTTTGAAAGGCTAATTCCGATGGCAAATCCAACGTTGACTTCGCAAACCGGTGGTCAACCTACCAAATACAAGCGAACCGCATGGAACGGGATGCGTGTGCGCGAAGCCCTTATCGGCATGTTGTTTGTTGCCCCGTTAGTTATAGGCTTTGTGGTGTTCCAACTCATCCCGATGATTCAATCTGTCGGCATCAGTTTCACCAATTGGGATTTAATCGGGCAAGCAAAATGGGTCGGCTTTGAGAATTACATCAAGGCACTCACCAAAGACCGCCTTGTGTGGATTGCCTTTGGCAACACTGTTTACCTCATGGTGGGGATACCGATTGGCATGGCGCTTTCGATGGGGCTGGCGATTGCCATGAACCAGAAGATTCGCGGCATTTCGTTCTTCCGCACCATCTATTTCTTGCCTGTCGTATCGTCGGTGGTGGCGATGTCGGTATTGTGGCGCTGGATATTCAACCCGGAATACGGTTTGATTAACGCGCTGCTGAAGACATTCGGCTTGGACGGTCCGTTGTGGTTGGGCAGCCCGGAATGGTCGAAACCCGCCCTCATCATTATGGGTATTTGGGGCGGCTTGGGCTTCAACATGCTCTTGTATCTAGCGGCGTTGCAGGGTGTACCGAGCGAACTCAAAGAAGCAGCCACCATTGACGGGGCAGGCGCATGGCAGCGTTTTCGTTACATCACGTTCCCATTCCTTACACCGACCACGTTCTTCATCCTTATCACCAGCATCATCGGGACGTTTCAGGTGTTCGCGCAAATCCACCTGATGACCCGCGCCGAAGGGCCGACCTCTATTGGCGGCGGCCCACAATGGTCAACGCTGACAACGGTGTACTACCTATGGTTGAACGCCTTCCAGTATTACAAGATGGGCTATGCGGCAGCGATTGGCTGGATTTTGGGCATTGTGATGTTTGCGCTGACCTTGCTGCAATTCTGGGTGGGGCGGCGGTGGGTGTTCTATAACGATTGAGTCGTTAGTTGTGAGTGATTAGTCAAAAGCAGACCTTATTCTCGCTCCTTCCTCACCTTGGAGAAGGAAGGTATGAACCGTCTACACGGTGGAGAGGGCAGGCTGGGGTTGTAAGTTGCAACCAAGCACGATTGTTTTCTGGAGTCAGTTACATGCGTTTATCAGGCACTATTTTTCTCTGGTTAGGACTAGCGATGACCCTATCAACCAACCTTATTGCACGGGCAGAAACCGCCATTCCGCGCCCCGAATACCCGCGACCCGATTTCGCCCGTGACACATGGCTGAATCTGAACGGCACTTGGGAATTTCAGATTGACCCTGACAATGTGGGCTTGAGGGACAACTGGCAAGCCCCCGATAGCATGGCCATTCAGGGGCAAATCGTTGTGCCGTTCCCTTGGCAAAGCGAGGCAAGCGGCGTAGCAAATGTGGCGCATACGGGCGTGGGGTGGTATCGGCGCACGTTTCAAGTGCCTGCGAATTGGACACAGCGCGTCATCTTGGAATTTGGCGCGGTGGATTACTTCGCGGCGGTCTACGTCAACGGGCAACTAGTCGGTGAGCATGAAGGCGGCTACACCCCGTTCGAGTTTGACATCACCGAGGTGTTGCAAGCAGGCGAAAATGTCCTCACGGTGCGCGTGGATGACCCCGCCAACTTGCTGGAAATCCCGCACGGTAAGCAACGTAGCAACCCACCAAACCCTTGGGATGATGTATCGTTCACGACCACAAGCGGCATCTGGCAAACCGTCTGGCTGGAGTCGCGCCCCGAAACATACATAGAAAACGTCCATGTCACGCCTGATGTAGCCAATGAACAAGCCATCTTCAAGATTGCCGCAAATACCAACGGCGCGATAGAAGCCGCCATCACCGCCCCCGATGGCACAACCAGCACCCACACATTGCAAGTGGGCGAAAACGCGGTTGCCATTCCGTCGCCCCTCTTATGGGACATTCGCCAGCCAAACCTTTACCAAGTCACGCTAACCGTGCAGGAATCGGGCGATGTGCTGCACACCTACTTTGGGATGCGGATGGTGGAGCGCGTCGGCAACCAAGTTCATCTCAATGGTCGCCCAATTTACACGATGTCGGTGTTGGATCAAGGTTATTGGAAAGAGGGTATTTTCACTGCCCCCACCGATGAAGCACTCAAGTGGGACGTAGAATACGCGTTGTCATTGGGCTTCAACATGATTCGCAAGCACATCAAAATCGAAGACCCGCGCTTCCTGTATTGGGCGGATACGCTCGGCTTGCTCATCTGGGCGGACACACCTAGTCCTGTGATCTTCAACGAGTTGGCGCGTACTCGCCTCATGCGTGATCTGAAAGGCATGATTGACCGCGATTACAACCATCCCTCGATTGTGATTTGGAGTCCTTATAACGAATCGTGGGGCTTGGAATTTCGTAGCGACACCGAAATTCAGGAGTGGATGATCACCTGCTACGACCAGATTAAGGCATGGGATGCGACGCGCCTTGTGGTGGACAACAGTGGGTGGCGGCACGTCAAAACCGACATCGCCGACAGCCACAAATACACCGATGATGTGAGCGAGTGGCGCGGCGTATTGAGCCTCTTGGCGAACGACCCGATGACCTTGCAGGTGTTGGGGCATCCCTTCTTCGCCGGACGTTATCGTTACGATAACGAACCTCTCATGATGAGCGAGTACGGCGTGGGGTGGGGCGGCGGACGTGTGCTGGAATTCAAATGGCAGACTGACGAAATTCGTCGCCATGCCAACGTCGTGGGCTATACCTACACCGAACTCTACGACATTGAGCATGAGTTGGCGGGGTTTGCCACCTACGAACGTCGTCCCAAATTCATGAGCTACGATGCCAGCATCATCAACAGCGACGACTTCATCGGCATAGACAGTTTCAAATTACAGACCAACCTCGTCAGCGGCAACACGCTGGAACTACCCCTTTATGTCAGTCTTTACGGTGTGCCAACGTTTGAGAGTGGCCTCGTGAAGTGGCACATCGAGCAGAACGACACCCTCCTCGCGGAAGGCACGGTAGAGACGCCGCAAGCGGTTGTGCCGTTCACCGTGACCGAACTCGCGCCGCTTTCCCTGATTGTCCCCGATAGCCCCGGCAAAATTCGCCTGTGGGTGAAACTGTACGCCGGGGAAACGCGCCGCGCCATCAACTTTATTGACTTAAGCATTCTACCCCCACAATAAGCAGGTGATTCCATGACTTCCTTACACCCATGCCCTCAATTTGCTCGCGCCCACTGGGTTGACCTGTGCGGCACATGGACGTTTGCCTATGACGACCACAACCGAGGCATTAGCGACCACTGGTACACACAAACCGCGCCGTTTGACCGCGACATTATCGTGCCATTTCCGCCGGAAAGTCGTCTAAGCGGTATCCACGACACAGGCTTTCATCCAACGGTGTGGTATCGGCGCACGTTTGCGTTGACCGACGACTTGCAAGCAGGGCGCCTGTTGCTGCACTTTGGCGCAGTGGATTATCGGGCGATGGTGTGGGTGAACGGGCAATTGGTGGCGCAACATGAAGGAGGTCATACACCCTTCACGGCGGATATTAGTCATGTGCTAGATGCCACGCTGGCCGAACAGGTAATTGTGGTTCGCGCCGATGATGATCCCTTTGACTTGTCACAGCCACGTGGCAAGCAATACTGGCAAAAAGTGATAAGCGACATTTGGTATGAACGTACTACTGGCATCTGGCAACCCGTTTGGCTGGAAGCTGTGCCGCAAACCTACCTACAAAAAATTCGCTTCACGCCGTTTGCCGATGATGCCGCCTTAGGCGTAGAGATACAACTCAATCAAGTTCCTGCCTCTGCCACCTTGACCGTGAAAGTGGCATTTGGCGACACTGTAATGGCAGAAGACACCTACACACTGCACAGCAAAACCCTCGCGCGGCGTATGGAATTACCGTTGGAACAATTTGGCATTCAGCGTCACCGCATTCTCTGGTCGCCGGAACACCCTCATTTGCTGGATGTGACGCTGACGCTGACCGATGACGACAACGGGCAGGATATTGTCCAGAGCTACGCAGGCTTGCGTTCCGTCAGCACCCAGAACGGGCAATTTTTCCTGAACAACCATCCTTACTATTTACGCATGGTGCTGGAGCAAGGCTATTACCCCGAATCACACCTTGCCGCGCCGAATGAACAAGCACTCAAGGAAGAGGTCGAGTGGATTAAACGATTGGGTTTCAACGGTGTGCGCGTTCACCAGAAAATCGAAGACCCACGCTTTCTGTACTGGTGCGACAAAGTGGGCGTGATTGTGTGGGGCGAAATGGCGAACGCCTACGAATTTACCACGACGGCGGTCAATCGCCATGTGCGAGAGTGGCTCGAAGCGGTGGAACGCGATTACAGCCATCCGTGCATCGTGGCGTGGGTGCCATTGAACGAAAGTTGGGGTGTACCGCACTTGCGCCAAGACCCCGCTCAACAAGCCTTCATCCGCACCCTTGCCGACCTCACGCGCTCGCTTGACAAGACGCGCCTGGTGATTGGCAACGACGGCTGGGAGTTTGTGGCAGGCGACATCATCGGCATTCACGATTACAACTTGAACGGGCAAACGCTACGGTTACGCTACAGCACCCCCGAAGAAATGCAGCGCACCCTCAAGGAGCGTACCCCCGGCAACCATGTCCTGGTGATAGACGAAAAGGCGCTGAACGGGCAACCCATCATGCTGACGGAATTTGGCGGCGTGGCGTTTGAGGAAAATCGTCAAGACGGGTGGGGGTATGGCAAGGTGCGGACGAAGGCGGATTACGTCGCTAAATATGCTGAACTCGTGAACGCGCTCTACGCCAGCGAACAAGTGGCAGGCTATTGCTATACGCAACTCACCGACACCGAGCAGGAAATTAACGGGCTATTGGATGAACATCGCCGCCCCAAAGTAGACCCTGCGTTGATAGCCGCTATCAACAAGCGCCAGCCGTACACTATTCCCGCCGAATACGAAGGCAAGGGATATGAGAACGCGTCTGTGTCCACCAACTAGTGAGCCACGACGTATGATTGTGACCTCGACGCGCACCTTCACCTTACCCCTCAACAACGGCGCTGATCCTTGGCTCTTGTTCTACGAGGGGTACTACCACTTGACGACCACGCAAGGTGATTGCATCCGCATGTGGAAAGCAAAAAGCCTCGCCGATTTGCCAACTACCGAAGGCGTGCTCGGGTGGCGTGATGACAACCCGACGCGCAATCAACAGGTCTGGGCGGCGGAGTTTCATCTTTTAGGAAACAAGTGGTATCTCTACTACACCGCCAGCGACGGCGAAGACCGCAATCATCGCATTTACGTGCTGGAAAGCGAAGGTGGTGACCCGTTAGGCGCGTATCACTTCAAGGCGCAACTCACACATTCATGGACGATTGATCCGGGCTTGTTTGTGCATCCTAATGGCACAATCTATTTTTTATGGACTGGTGTAGACAACGGCAACATCCTGCTCATCCAGAAGATGCTCAACCCTTGGACACTGGCGCATGAGCAGGGGGTGGTGATTTCGAGGGCGACCCATGAGTGGGAACGGCACGGTTTCCCGGTCAACGAAGCCCCCGAAATTTTACAGCGCCATGGCAAGATTATCGTCGTTTATAGCGCGTGTGACACGGGAACGCCTGATTACTGCCTCGGCATGTTGACCGCTAACGAGGGTGATAACTTGCTAGACGCGGCTTCATGGCACAAGCATCCCACGCCCATTTTCCGTCGTAACGATGCCAAAGGCGTGTTTGGTGTGGGACACAACGGTTTCTTCAAGTCGCCTGCTGGCACACAAGATTGGCTGGTGTATCACGCGAAGAAACACGACCATTTCACGTATGAAGATCGCTTAACGTGCGCCAAGCCCTTTACGTGGAATGACGATGACACGCCCAATTTTGGTGAGCCTGTCGGCTGGGACGAGGTGCAGGTTGTGCCGAGTGGGGAGAAGTAATGACTATCCAAGTAGTAGATTTATAAAAGCATCGATGGATAACCATAGGTAATTTTGCCTGCAAATCTCCCCACTCTTTGCCAGCAAAGTCCGACTTCATTGTAGATTCAGTGTCCAGCCGCAAGGTTGTGCACCACTGGGAATGAGAGTCATCAACCCATCCCAAGTCTGTCGGAATTCCACCGATGTCAGGTAGTCCAGTGAGCTGTGTGGGCGGAACGGGTTGTACTCGGTTGCCCAGTAATCCAGGATAGCCTGTGCCTCTGAGACCCGGTCGAACAGATAGCGATCGAGCCATTTGGCCTTCAGTGTGCCGATGAAGCGCTCAATGAACGGGTTCTCCCAGGGATTGCCGGGGTCACCACTGCTGGGAGACCTGGACTCGAACCAAGAACGATAGGGCCAGAACCTATTGTTTTGCCGATTAAACTATCTCCCAATCTGCCGCTATAGTATCATAGCCAGAAGCCTGAAACAAGGTAGAATTCACGTCTCTGGGTAGGTTTATATGACTATCAGCTATGTTACGGCAGTCATGCGTGGTTTGCGTCTGCGGTGCCCGCGTTGCGGGGCAGGGGGTATTATGCAGACGTTCTTTGAACTTAATACATGCTGCCCACAGTGCCGCGCCCGTTTTGAGCGACGGCCAGGAGAAGGCACGGGCGCAATGATGTTACTGCTCTCGCTGATGCCGCTGCCCATGATTCTTGTCTTCATTTTCGTCTTTCACCTGGGTGCTGATTCAGCGATAGCACCGCTGACGCTGGCGATGGCAGTGGGATTGGCCTTGTTGATGCTGGCTGCATACCGGCATGCGCGTGGGGCGTGGCTGGGCGTTATTGCGGCGTCCAGTGGTTTGTTCACTGATGAGGAATACAGCGCACGGGGCGCTGATCAAAAGATGCTCCGATAGGGAACCCACCTTGGGTGCAGGGCGCGCTGGGGGTGGCTACTCTTATGCCTTTAGCCGTTCAGCACCTTGATGGCCAGCCCAATACGGCGCAGGCTTTCTTCCTTCCCAAGGATCTCCATCGTTTCGAACGTAGGTGTGCTGACCTTTTGCGCGCTCATGGCTACGCGCAGCAGGCCGAACAACTGGCTGTTATTCACCCCCCAATCGCCAGTGACAGCGCTGAACGCTTCCAGCAGGGCAGCAGTGTCGAAGGCGGACAGCGTGTCGATAAGCGCCGCTGACTTGCGAAGAATTTCTGCGCTGTCGGCTGCGTTCATCTTCTTCTGTATCAGCACGCTGGCGTCAGCCGGCACAAAAGCGCTGTAGTCCCGGAAC
>Ga0224722_1001779_pt1 | contig 11793 bp, 8 predicted proteins | sample Balambano_FR1_Me_FD_161646 | JGI IMG/M metagenome (GOLD analysis project Ga0224722, IMG submission 161646) | Freshwater sediment microbial communities from Lake Towuti, South Sulawesi, Indonesia - Balambano_FR1_MetaG | ecosystem: Environmental > Aquatic > Freshwater > Lake > Sediment | place...
TGCATGCGCTCGGTGTCGCCCGGCCCACCTACCAGCCGCGCGCCCACCAGCATGTGACCGACGTGGTCGCGTTGGCAGCGGCCCTGCTGCGGCGCGGTCGGGCCTACGAACGCGCTGGCAGCGTCTACTTCCGCGGGGCCGGTGTCGCCGAGCACGCCGGTCTCACCACCGCCGAGGCGGTGGCCTTGCTGGCCGAGCATGCTGACGACCCGCACGACCCGGCGAAGGAGCACCCGACCGACGTCGCGGTCTGGCGGGCGTCGAGCCCTGGCGAACCCCGCTGGCCGTCACCCTGGGGCGCCGGCCGACCTGGGTGGCACGCCGAGTGCGCCGCGATGGCCCTGGCGCTGCTGGGTCCGGCGCTCGACATCCATGGTGGCGGCGGGGACCTGTGGTTCCCACACCACGCGTACGAGGAGGCGATGGCGCAGGCCGTCACGGGCGTCACCCCGTACGCGCGGGCGTGGTTCCGCGTCGGTGTGGTCGAGCACCAGGGCGCCAAGATGGCCAAGTCGACCGGCAACCTCGTGCTCGTCGAGGACGTCCTGGCCAGCCACGAACCCGCGGCCCTGCGGCTGCTGCTCCTGGACCGCCCGTGGCGTGCGGCCTGGAGCTACGAGCCTGCCGCGTTGGACGCCGCCGCCGGCCGACTCGAGCGGCTGTGGGGCGCCGCCGGTCGCCCCGGCGGGGACCGCGAGGTCGCGGCGGTGCTGAGCGCCCTGGCAGACGACCTAGACGTGCCCGCCGCGCTCGCCGTCGCGGAGGACGAGGGAGGCCGCGCGGCCCGGACCGCGCTGTCCGTCCTGGCCCTCGACGCATCCACCGGGTGAGCTCCCGACCCGTCGACGGCCCGCCCGACGCGCGTCGGCGACCGCCGTCAGGGACGCTGGACGGGTGACACGGTGGACTGCTGACGACATGCAGGATCAGCGCGGGCGCGTCGTGCTCGTCACGGGGGCGACGTCCGGGTTGGGCCTGAGCAGCGCGACGGCGTTGGCCCGGCGCGGCGCCCACGTGCTGCTCGCCGGCCGGGACCGCGTCAGGACCGAACGTGCCGTCGAGGAGGTGGGCGCCGCGGCGGCGTCCGGCGCTGTCGGGGGGTCGGCCGAGCCACTGATGCTCGACCTGGCCAGCCTGGCGTCGGTGCGTGCTGCCGCCGAGCAGGTGCTCGCGTCCGGCAGGCTGGACGTCCTCATGAACAACGCGGGGGTGATGGCCACGCCACGCGGCCGCACCGTCGACGGCTTCGAGACGCAGATCGGGACGAACCACCTGGGCCACTTCGCGCTGACGGGGCTGCTCCTGCCGCTGCTGCTGCAGTCCGCCGACGGCCGGGTGGTCACTGTCGCGAGCGGGGCGCATCGCATGGGACGCCTGGACGTCGACGACCTGAACTTCGAGCGGCGCAGGTACGAGCCGTGGACCGCGTACGGGCAGTCCAAGCTGGCGAACCTGCTGTTCACCGCCGAGCTGGCTCGGCGGCTGCACGTCGTGGGCGCCACCGTGCGGGCGGTAGCCGCCCATCCTGGATGGACTGCGACCAACTTGCAGCTGGCGGGGCCTGCGGTGGCGCAGAACCCGGTGGGCAGGGCCGGCACCCGGCTGATGAACCGGCTGGTCGGGCAGCGGCCGGAGCAGGGCGCGCTGCCACAGCTGTACGCGGCCACGATGCCGGACGTGCGGTCCGGGGACTACTTCGGGCCGGACGGCATCGCCGAGCTGCGCGGCGGGCCGACGCGGGTCGCTATGTCCGAGCAGGCGCGGGACAGCGCGCTCGCGCAGCGACTGTGGACGATGTCGGAGCAGCTGACGGGCGTGCGAGGGCCGCTGGCGGACGTCGGCTGACCACACCGCCGCGCCCGGCGCACCTGCGCTTCGGCCGTCCCCGCGTGTCGTTGCCGGCATTGTGTTGGAGGGTCTCGGGACCATCGTGCTGACGCCGACGACGCGCCCAGTGAGGGCGCCGGTGTCGGAGCGCGGAGGTCTCGATCATGAAGGTGCTGCACACCTCGGACTGGCATCTGGGACGGACGTTTCACGGTCATGGTCTGCACGCCGACCACGCGGCCTTCCTGTCGTGGCTGCTCGGGGTCGCCGTCGAGCACGAGGTGGACGCGGTGCTGGTGGCCGGTGACGTCTACGACCGGTCAGTGCCGCCGGTGGACAGCGTCCGTCTCCTGGACGCGACGTTGGAGGCCTTCGCCGCGCGAGGCATCCCGGTGGTGCTCATCAGTGGCAACCACGACAACCCCACGCGGCTGGGGTTCGGGCGTGCCTTCGCCGCGTCAGCTGGCATCCACCTGTTCACCTCCGTCGCCCAGCTGGGTGAGCCCGTGCTGCTCACCGACGACCACGGGGTGGTCGGGGTGTATGGCATCCCCTACCTGAGCCCGGACCTGGTCCGCGACCAGCTCGAGGCCGAGCGGTCCCACGCCGCCGTCCTCGCTGCGGCGATGCACCGAATTCGCGTTGACGCGCAGCGGCGGGGGCTGCATCGCACGGTGGTCCTGGCGCACGCCTTCGTCGCCGGCGGCACGTCCTGCGAGTCCGAACGCAGCATCGAGGTGGGCGGCGTGGCGCACGCGCCGGCATCGGTGTTCTCCGGCGTCTCCTACGTGGCCCTCGGTCACCTGCACGGCTCGCAGGAGGTCCGGCTGGCCGACTCGGCGACGGTCCTCGCGTACGCCGGTTCACCGCTGACGTTCTCGTTCTCCGAGGCCGACCACACCAAGTCGGTCACCGTGGTCGAGCTGGACGCCGAAGGCGTGGCCGGGCGCAAGGAAATCCCCGTCCCCGTCGGGCGCCGGGCGGTGGTGCTGAGGGGTTCTGTCGAGGAGTTGACCGGGCTTGCGGCCGCCCACCCGGACCGCTACCGCGACGTGTTCGTCAAGGCGGTGGTCACCGACCGGCGATGGGAGCCCGGCCTCTACGACCGGCTGCGCGCCGCCTGGCCCCTGCTCGAGCGGATCGAGCTGGCCGGCGAGCAGCATCGTGACCCCGACCACGACCTGGCGCGGCTGCGTCGCGCACTGGTCGACCCGGCGCAGGTGTGCGCGATGTTCGTCGAGTACGTCGGCGGTGTGCCCCCTGTCGACGCCGAGGCGTCGGTGTTGCGCCGTGCGGTGGAGCGCGTGTTCGCCGCCGATGGGGGGAGGGACTGATGCGGCTGCACCGCCTGGAGATGCAGGGATTCGGTCCGTTCGCCGACCCCCAGGTCGTGGACTTCGACCGGCTGAATGCGTCGGGGCTGTTCCTGCTCGAGGGACGCACCGGGGCGGGGAAGTCCAGCGTGCTGGACGCGCTCACGTTCGCCCTGTACGGGGACGTGGCCACCGACGGTGGCCGTGACCGGGCGCGGTCCAGCTTCGTCGATGCGACTGAGCCGACGACAGTGGACCTCATCTGGTCGCTGCGCGGGCAGCGGTACCGGGTCCGACGCTCACCGGCCCACGAACGGCCTGCCAAGCGCGGGGGCACCACAGTGATTCGGCCGACGGCCACCCTCTGGTGCTGGCAGGACGGCGGCTGGCAGGCCGTGGCGGACAAGCCGCAGGACGTCGGTCCAGCCGTGCAGGAGTTGCTGGGCCTGAACCGACGGCAGTTCACCAAGGTGGTGCTGCTGCCGCAGGGGGCGTGCGCAGGGTTCCTGCAAGCCAAGCCGGAGGAGCGTCGCCCGATCCTCAGCAGCCTGTTCGGGGGGGAGTCCTACGCCGAGGTCGAACAGCTCGTCCAGGAGTGGCGGCGGGCGGCCGAGGCGGACGTGGCCGCCGCGCTCACCCGTCGAGACGTTGCTGCGGCGGCGGCCTTGGAGGCAGCCGGGCGCGGGGCAGGTCCCTCTGACGACGCAGCACCGCCCGCGTCAGCGGCACCAGCGCCCCAGCGCTGGTCCGTGGTGGTGTCCGCGATCGCCGAGGAGTTGGCGAGTGAGCTGGCCCGGACCCGAGTCGAGTCCGGCGCGGCCGAGCGCACGCTGCACGCCGCCACGGAGCTGGCTGACGCGGTCGCCGCGCACGCCGACGCGGCGCAACGGCAGCGTCGCGCCGTCCGCGCGTTGGCCGACCATGTCGCCGGCGAGGCCGCGCACCAGCAGCGGCGCGCGCAGCTGGCTGGTGCGCAGGCGGCGGCAGCCTTCGGCCCGCTGCTCGCCGAGGTCACCGAACTCGCGCAGCAGGTAGCGGACGCGCAGGGCACGGTGTCGACGCTGCTCGACGCCCCGACCGACGCGCAGCTGCGGGGCCACGGCGCGGCAGATCACCGCGCCCAGGCGAGCGCGGCCGATCAGGAGGTCGGGCGTCTGGAGCCGGTGGTCGAGCTGGAGTGCACGCTGCCTGACCGGCAGCAGGAGCTGGTGGCTGCGGCCCACGCGGTCTCGGTCGCTGCCGCCGCCGAACAGGCGGCGATGCAGTGCCAGCAGCGCCTCCCGGAAGCGGTCGAGGCAGCGGAGGGTCAGTGCCGGACGTTGGAGCGTGACGCTGCCAGCCTGGAGGCGCTGCTGGCGGAGGAGCGTCGGGTCCAGGCACTGCGCACCGCCGCCGCCGACGTCGCGCGCCTGCGGCCGGCGGTGGCGTCGGCACGCCAGGCGCTGGACCAGGCACAACAGCGCAGTCTGCGCGCCGTGACCAGGCATCGGGATCTGCTGCGCCAACGCCTCGACGGCATGGCATCGGAGATGGCGTCGAGGCTCCGCGACGGTGAGCCGTGTGGAGTCTGCGGCAGCCTCGATCACCCCGCCCCCGCGGTCCGCGCCGAGCAGGTGCCGTCCTTCACGCAGCTGCTGGACGCCGAACGCACCGCCGACGCCGCTGCGCAGGACGAACGCGCCGCAGCCGAGGCGCTCGCCGGCGCGGCGGCTGGCCTACAGCGTGCCGAGGGAGCACTCGGCGATGCGGACGTCGCCGCGTTGGAGGCGCAGGCCACAGCGATCGCCGATCGTCTGGCACTGGCCCGCCGGGCCGTGGAGCGACTGCCGGCTGCGCGGGAGCAGCTGGCCGCATTGTCGCAGCGTCAGGCTGAGGCTGGGGATGCCGTGCTGGCGGCTGCCGCCCGCCGGGTGCAGGCGGAAGCTGTGCTCGCGGAGCTGCAGCGAGCGGTGGACGCCGCCGTGGCGACGGTCGTGGCCGAGCGTGGCGACGACGCCACTGCGGCCGACCGCCGTGCGCGGCAGCAGCGGACAGCCTTGCACCATCGCGCCGTCGCCGTGGCGCTCGACCGTCTCGCCGAGGCGCTTCACCAGCTCGCGACGTGTCGGGAGCGGGCCGAGGGTGCGGCTGCGGCGGCGGGCTTCGCCAGCCTGGACGACGCCCAGCACGCGGCCTTGGACCCCGAGGGCGTGCAGGCGCTGCAGGCACAGGTGCAGGCCTGGGAGACCGCGCGTGAGGTGCTGGCGGTCACCGTGACCGACGGGGAGGCCGCCGGGTTCAAGGCCGACACCATCGAGCAGGTGGCCGAGGACCGAGCCGCGCAGGCCCACGCGTTGCGCACCGAGGCCGCCCAGGCCAGCGTCCGTGCGGATCACGTGCGTCAGCAGGTGGCGCTGCTGGAGCATCAGGTGGCGCGGTTCGAGATCCGTGCGGCCGAGGTGGTCGCAGCAGAGGGCGCGCTCGACGCCGCCGAGCAGGCGGCCGCTCCGCTGCGCCGGCTGGACGACCTGCTGCGGGGCGTGGCCGGACATCCGCGGATGACGCTGCAGACCTACGTCCTCCGGCTGTGGTTCGAGCGTGTGCTCCAGGCCGCCAACGGGCGGCTGCATGCGATGTCTGCTGGTCGCTACTCGCTGGTGCGGACCGAGGGGGCCGAGCGCGCCACGGACAAGGTGGGCCTTGGTGTCGAGGTGCTCGACCACTGCACGGGACGACGGCGCAGCCCGCTCACCTTGTCCGGTGGGGAGACCTTCTACGCCTCGCTGGCGCTGGCGCTCGGCCTTGCCGACGTGGTGCGCGGCGAGGCCGGTGCCGCAGAGTTGGACACCGTCTTCGTCGACGAAGGCTTCGGCAGCCTGGACCAGGACACCTTGCAGGACGTCCTCGGCGTCGTCGACGAGCTGCGCGGCAATGGGCGGGTGGTGGGGCTGGTCAGTCACGTGGACCTGCTCAAGGAGCAGATCGCGGACCGGATCGAGGTGATCCGGCCGGTCGACGCCGGCCCCTCGACCCTCCGTGTCGTCGCATGAGCCCCAGCAGTTGCATGAGCCCAGCAGTTGCATGAGCCCAGCAGCAGGTCGCAGCAGCCGCCGACCCGCATCACCCGACCCGCATCACCCGACCCGCATCACCCGACCCGCATGACCTCACGCAGCGACTGGCGTCGCCCGGTGCCGACCAGCCCACGGGCGTACACCCGCGACGCCAGCCAGGCGACGGCGACCGACGCCAGCACCGTCAGCACCATGGCGAGCACCAACTGCCACACCGGGACCAGGCCCGACGCCCACCGCACCGGCATCACCAGGGGCGCGGTCGGCGGCAGGATCGACGTGATGGTGGCGACGGCCCCCTGCGGTGCCCCCGCCCCGGCGGTGACCGCGACCACGTACGACGCGACCAGCACCATGCTGACGGGGGTGGTGACCGAGTTCACCTCGCTCACCTTCTCGACCAGCGCAGCCAGCGCGGCGAAGGCGAAGGTGTACAGCAGCAGCCCGAGGACGAACCAGGTGATCGCGAGCGCGACGTCGACCAGTGCGGCGCCCGCGTCGGGCAGCAGGTCGTTCACCGCGATGCCGACCCCCGCGGGGAGGGCGAACGCGGCCAGCTGGACCAGGCCCAAGGTGGCCACACCGAGCACGGTGCCCACAAGCAGCTGGCTCGGCCGGAGCATCGTGAGCAGCACCTCGGCGATGCGGTTCGTCTTCTCCAGCGCCACCGCGTTCGCCACTCCGATCCCGACCACGAGCAGGGCCAGGTACAAGGCCACCCCGACCATGAACCCGACGAAGGCGCGGCCTGGGTCCCGGGCCGGCCCCACCTCGACCTGCTCAGGCGCTTGCACCTGCTGCAATGCGGTGACCTGCTCGGCCGACAAGCCGAAATCCGCGAGCAGCGCCGCGGTCTCCTGCCCGACCACCGCCTGCGCGAGCAGCGTCGGCACCGCGGGGTCCAACCCACTGCGGGTGACGATCTGCGTGGCGTCCGGTGCCAGAGCGACGTCCACCTCCCCCTGGCGCACCTGCTCCTCCGGCGACGCCTCCACGTCGAGGGTCACCCAGGAGACCTCGATGTCGGCCGACCCCGCCCACGCGTCGACGTCGCCGCGCACGCTGGTCGAGGCCTCGCCGATGGTGCCGATCCGTACCGGGTCGGCGTCGTCTCCCAGCAACGACGGGACGACGACCACGGCAAGCCCGACCAGGGCCAGCAGCCCGGTCACGATCCGCCAGGAGCGGGCGGCGGATCCCTCACGCATTGCCCGGCGCATCACCAGCCACGTGTCCGCCCACCAGGTGCGCATCAGACCGTCACCTCCTCGACCGGGGTGTCGGCTCCCCGGCCGACAGCCGTCATGAACACCTCGGAGAGGCTCGGTAGCTCCAGGCCGAAGTCGACCACGGGGGCGACCCCTCGGGCCGCGTCGAGCACCGCCAAGGGGTCAACCTCGCCGTCGAGGGCAAGCCGGATGGCATCGGCATGGGACTCCACCACCTGCGCGCCGGGCAGCAGGGTGACCCAGTCAGGGTCGGGGGTGCGGGCGAAGGACAGGCGCAGCCGGCGCGTCCCGACGCTGGCCCGTAGGTCCGTCACTGACCCGCTGAGGACGCTGCGGCCCTGGTCGATCATGACGATCTCGTCGCAGAGATCCTGGACGAGGTCGAGCTGGTGGCTGGAGACCACGACGATCGCGCCAGCGCGGGTCCGGGCCTGCAGGTGGTCGGCGAGCTCCGCCACGCCGACCGGGTCCAGGCCGTTGAACGGCTCGTCGAGAACGATGACCCGCGGGTCGTGCACCAGGGCCGTGGCCAGCTGCAGGCGCTGCTGCTGCCCACCGGACAGGCGCTCCGTGCGCTCCTTCCAGCGCTCGCCCAGTCCAAGCTCGGTGAGCACCACCCTGGCTCGCCGCTCGGCGTCCTGCGGCGGGAGGCCGTGCAGCCGGGCGAAGTGCACGAGCTGCTCCCCGACCGGCATCGCCGGGTACAGGCCACGCTCCTGCGCCATGTACCCCCAGGCCCGGCGCATCTGCGCCGTGACGGGTTGCCCGCCGAAGGTGATGGAGCCGGCGTCCGGCTGCAGCACTCCGACCGCGATGCGCATGAGCGTCGTCTTCCCGGCGCCGTTCGGCCCGAGCAGACCGGTGAGCCGGCCGGGCCGGACGACGACGTCGACGTCATCCAGCGCTGTTCGATCACCGAAGCGGTGCGTGACGTTCTGCAATCCAAGCACGTGATGCGACCTTACCGGCTCCTGGTGAACCCCTCGCCTCGTCAGGCGCGGAGCGGCGCGATGCGCCACCGGGCACCGAGTTCGCGGTCGAACTCGGCGGGACGCCACCGCTGGTTGCCCGCACGCGGGGTGAACGTGAGCTCCCCGAACCGCACGCGCCCGTCGCTGCGGTACAGGTCCACCCGCACGAAGTCGAAGGGCGCCGCCAGCCGGGCCGCGGTGTCCAGGAGCGCGTCGAGGTCGTCGGGGCGCGGCACCGGCTCCGCGGTGCCCGCCCGGAAGGCGACGTCGAGACGTCGCCACTGCGGGTCGTACGCCACATGTCGGCGGTGCCGATGGTCGTCCACCATGATCAGTGCCGGCTCCCCGTGGAAGCAGAAGCAGCGGTAGTCCAGTGGTCCGTCCCGTTCCCCGTCGTCCACACGCTCCTCGACGACGACGCGGGCGGGGATCCGCAGATACTGCGGCTCGCGGTGCTGCCAGTAGAAGTTGCGGCTCAACCAGCGTTGGAGCGACGCCACCACGGCTGCCTGGTCGAGGTGGTCGGGGCCGTCCACCAGGACCACCTGCCCACTCCCGTGGGTGGTCTTGATGACGGCACGCGCCGGGAGCTGCGCGAACGGCAGCGCCCGGGGGTTCGTGCCGACCCACAGCAGGCGCGGGCAGGCAGCCTCGCCCACGGCGCCGGCGACGTAGTCGCGCACGGCCAGCTTGTCGGCGAACACGGTGAGGTCCGGCCCGTCGCGGCGATGCATGGCGACCAGCCGGGTCGCCACCTTCTCGGTGAAGGTCTGCGGGGCGGCGGTGTCCAAGGGGTAGCCGAACCGGGCGAGGAAGCGCCGCCGGACCTCGCGTTCACCGTCGCGGCGCCAGGTCACGAGCCGCAGCTCGTCACGGGTGCGGCGCGCGGCTTCGCGCAGGGGCGTCATCCCGGCTTGACCGCCTGCACCGTGAACGACGCGGCGAGTCGCTCGGGCCGCTCGGCCAGCTGGTACTCGCCGTTGGGCAGCGCCTGGGTCATGCCCGGCAGCGCGTCCCAGGGGACGCTGTCGTGCTCCACCAGCCCGGTCAGCTGCATACCGCGGTGCAGCAGGGCCGTCACGATCTCACCGAGGCCGTGGTTCCACTCATACGTCTGCGTCTTCGCGAACACCGCGTCCGTCGTGACGTAGGTGCCGGCGTCGTCGAAGACGGTGGGTGTCGACTGCTCGAAGTAGGGGTACTCGACCACCAGCAGCCCATCGGGGCGCGGGTCGGCGAGGCTCCACAGCATCGGATGTCCGTCGCGCAGGAAGAGCCGTCCTCCTGGCCGTAACAACTGCTCGACAACGGCGGCCCACCGCGTGATCGACGGGAGCCAGCACAAGGCGCCGATGCCGGTGTAGACCAGGTCGAAGCACTCGGCGCCGAGCACCGTGACGGCGTCCTCGACGTCGGCCTCGACGAAGGTGACGTCGCTGCCTGTGCGGGCGGCGAGCTGTCGCGCCTGCGTCAACGACGTCGAGGAGAAGTCCAGCCCGGTCATGCGGGCGCCGAGGCGTGCCAGGGAGACGGTGTCCGTCCCGATGTGGCACTGCAGGTGGACAGCGTCCAGACCGCTGACGTCCCCCAGCAGCGGCAGGTCGAAGCGCACGACGTCAGACAGGCGCGTCGGGTCATCCACGAACTGCTGGAGCGCGTAGTCCGGCTGGCCGCATGTGCTGGCGCGCGCTCGTCCCACGAGGCACGGTTCGCGGCACGAAAGCGGTCCACGCGCGCAGCCTGCCACGGTGCCCGCGTTTCGGAAGGGGCAGCAGCGGGCATCGTGCTGGCAACCGCAACCCAGGAAGGACGTGTCGTGCTCAGGCGCAGCAGCCGCACCCCGGTCGTCGACCCCTGGCCGTTCTGGGACGACATCGACGCCGCCGTGCCGACCGTTGCGGTGGAGTCGCCGTGGGGCGCCCGCGAGCAGGGCGACGCGGTCGCCGGGTGGTGGGACGTCGCCGCGTCCCCGACGGGGGATCCCCTGGCACTCGGGCAGCCTCGAACGGCCCAGCCGGACACGCCGCGTCGCCGTCGTGGCGATGCTGCTGTCGATAGTGCTGTCGATAGTGCTGGCGTTCCTCCTGGTCATCGGGGTCGACCGTGGAACCGGCCCGGCCCGGACCTCGACTGCGCCGACATCGGCTTCCCCGTGATCATCACCGGCACCGACTACCACAACCTCGACGCCGACGGCGACGGCCGCGGGTGCGAGAGCTACGGCTAAGGCACCCTCGCTCGGAACCCCGCGAGGACGGATGGCGCTGGCGCGCCCGGAGTCGGGGATCGTGGCCAGCTCCGCCCGAGACGCCGGCCCTGTGACGTGATCTTGGAAGGGTGCACCGGCCTGTGGCGTGATCTTGGAAGGGTGCACCGGCCTGTGGCGTGATCTTGGAAGGGTGCACCGGCTATACCCGGCGCAACCTTCCAAGATCGCCGCCAGAGCCAGTGCACCCTTCCACGCTCGGCTCAGGGGCCGAGCACGCTTCCACGCTCACTGCGCAGCCCCGCCGGGACCGCGTGTCCGCTTTCGGTGCTGACAAGAGGTTTTGCTAGGCGCCCTAAGGGGCATGACTTCAGCAACGCCCGAGCGGCATCACGTACCGCATTCGATATCCCGGAGGTTTCCTCATGCGTTCCCGCACCTTGCTCGCCACCGTCGCCGTCCTCGGCGCCGGCTCCCTGGCGCTGGCGCCCGCCGCCTCGGCGGCCGACCGGGCCGTGGTCCAGGCCGCCTCGGCCAAGAGCGTCCACCTCACCCACATGCAGTGGATGAACGACACCGACTCGGTGTACCGCGTGACCAACAACAACACCGAGGCCATCACCGGCAAGGTGGTCGTCTACGGCGGCGGTGGCTCGAGCGCCGAGGTGACCCTCGCGCCAGGTGAGGCCGCGTTCCTCACCGTCAAGGGCCAGCGCGGCACCAAGCAGACGGCCATGTTCCGCGCCAGCGATGGCACCCAGTCCAACCCGAAGGCTGCGAACTCGCAGTTGGCGACCGGGCACCTGACGGTTCAGGTCGACGTGACCGAGGCCGCGAAGGACAGGCTGACTGCGGCCGACACGATCGTGGCCACCTCGGCCATCGAGAAGCTGACCATGACCTGGGACGAGTCGAGCAAGAGCTTCACCGTCACCGAGGAGGCCCTGGCGCCCGCCACGGACTACGTGTACGAGAAGGGCAAGCTCGACGTCGGGATGGGGCAGCCGTACACGATCACGTCCACCGTCGCGGACGAGGGCGTCACGGTGACCCCGGCGGACATCGACGGCGTGTTCCCGGTCGCCGACGCCACGGCGTGGTTCACCGGCGCCAAGTACCAGAGCGAGAAGCTCGTGCTCGACTACACCGAGACCCCGGTGGACCCGCCGGTGGACCCGCCGGTGGACCCGCAGG
>Ga0224722_1001780_pt1 | contig 11791 bp, 10 predicted proteins | sample Balambano_FR1_Me_FD_161646 | JGI IMG/M metagenome (GOLD analysis project Ga0224722, IMG submission 161646) | Freshwater sediment microbial communities from Lake Towuti, South Sulawesi, Indonesia - Balambano_FR1_MetaG | ecosystem: Environmental > Aquatic > Freshwater > Lake > Sediment | place...
AAAAATGGGCTTTTTTTATAATTGAGTATTTTATAAATTAATTCGAAAAAGCTGAGATTTACTTAACAGATATAAATAAAAATGACTAATAAAATACTGATAATTGCAATTAGACATAAGCATAATTTTAAGAAAATTCCATTTTAAAGCTGCTTAAACTGTTTCATCAAAAATCTAATCTTTGTAATTTTAAAATGTACATTCATCGGAATTCTCTGAATCAATCAAAATTTTGGCATGTATCGTTATGATTTTGGCGCACTTTGTTTTAGTCTAAAAAACGTACAATATTTCTCAGGAGCATCATTTTGTAAGTCATTTGTATGTTTGGAATGAATCCGCATACAAATTTGAAGACTAAGCTTTTGTAATAAAAATGAAAAATGCTAGGAGCAGAATGTGAAGAAAAAATATTTAAATGCTATGGCGTTGATGGTGGGTATGTTAGCAACTAGTGGATCTGTGGTACATGCAGGTTTGTTTGACTTTCTAGCGCCAAAAGCATCATGGCAAAATTGTAACGTGAGCACTTGTTCAGTTGGCGGTAGTACAAATGTTACATCGAGTTATGCAAAAACCAAATATCCAATTTTATTGGCTCACGGAATGGCAGGTTTTTCTGCGGTAGGCCCATTGCAATATTGGAATGGAATTACGGAGGACTTGGTTGGAAATGGGGCAAATGTATTTGTAGCACAACAGGCTTCTTTTAATTCATCTGAAGTACGGGGTGAACAATTATTGCTACAAACTAAACAAGTACTCGCAATTACGGGGGCTCAAAAAGTTAATCTGATTGGTCACAGTCATGGCTCACAATCGGTTCGTTACGTTGCCAGTTTATTGCCAAATAAAGTTGCTTCCGTTACCGCAGTAGGTGGCCCAACTAAAGGTTCAGATGTTGCGGATGTTATCTATTCAATCACGCAATCTCCAGTAGGACCTGCGGTTACTCCGCTCATTGCGGCAGGTGTAAATGCATTCTTTTCGTTAGTTGGAATTGGTTCTGGTCATTATTATGACCAAAATGCGCTAGCAGGGTTAAACTCATTGACGACACGTGGCTCGGCTAACTTTAATCAACGTTTTCCAGCCGCTGTTCCAACGACAGCTTGTGGCTCAGGTACAGAATCGGTCAATGGTGTCCGTTACTATTCATGGAGTGGAACGAGCCCATTTACTAATGCACTCGATCCATTAGATTATGCATTAGCTGCAACGTCTTTACTGATTTCTAGTGAAAATGATGGTCTAGTTCCACGTTGTTCAAGTCATTTAGGTACAGTTATTCGTGATAACTATGCATTCAACCATTTGGATGAGGTAAATCAAGTTTTGGGTTTAGTTGGTTTCTTGCAAAATCCAGTTACACCTTACCGCACACAAGCAAATCGTTTGAAAAATCAGGGGCTTTAATTTAGATATTAAGGGAGTGTGATTTACTCCCTTAATTTTCAAAGTCGCTTAAAATGGAATTATAAATAGAGCAAGGAATTATGAACACTAAACTTTTGAATAATCGACTCATTTTCTTAGGTTTGATGGCATGTTTACTGCTCTCATTGGTTTTAATCTATTTTATATTTAAACCAGAAGCGCAAAAGCATCAGAATGACCTCAATCAACAAAATCAAACTCTTTCCGAAAATAATCATACAAAAAATATAATTGGAGGGAATCATCAAGCAAAAATGCCAACACTTGCGCCGTCTTTACAAGGCACTGAAATTGACTGTCCAATTGAAGTCGATGCAAAGGGAAAGTTAGTTTTAACCGTAGGTATTCGTAGCTGTTTTGATTATTTCTTTTCTAGTTTAGGTGAAAAAACAGAAACCGCACTTATCTCTGATATTCGACAATATCTTAAAGCGACTTTACCTGACACTGCTTCAAGTTATGCGAGTTATTTACTAGATCAGTATGTTGCATATACCCATGCCTTAAAAAATTTAAAAGCTACCAGTGATTTTAAAACGGGAGATGCTGAAGGTTTTCAAAAAGTACTTAATCAAATGTACAAAGTTCAGCAGCAGTTCTTTAATTCAGCAGAAATTAATGCGTTATTCGGAAATGAACGGAACTTGAATCAATTTAATATTGATCAAATGCGTATTCACGCCAATAAAACATTAAATGCTCAGCAAAAAGCGAGTGAGTTAGCAACACTGATTGACAAACTTCCATCAACATTGGCTGATGGGGTTCGAGTGTCAATGCAATTTGCTGAACTACAGCAGCTTACACAGGAAATTCAAGAAAAAGGAGGTTCAGCACAAGAGCTTCGTAATATGCGAGAAAGCTTGTTAGGTGCTGAGGCGGCAGACAGATTAGAAAAAGTTGATCAAGAAGAAGCTGGATGGCAAACGCAGGTAAATAGCTATTTATCTGCGCGCGAACAGATTCTTAAAAGCAATGCGAGTGATTCCAATAAACAGCAATCAATTGATCAACTTCGTAATAGTACATTTGCGACAAAAGAAGATTTATTGCGAGCACAAGCGTATGAAATTATACATGACCAGTAAAATGGTCACTCAATAGATATTGATGAATGTCAGTTCAGTGACATATAAAATAGTTAATGCTTGTTTTGAGTCACTGACTTAAGTTGATGAATGCTCTAATTTCTAAACGTTTAATGGATTAAATCAGTTAACAATAAAATAGGGTTCGAAATGATGTGGAATAGGTTGGATGTTGGGTCAGGACGACCATTGGTTTTGCTACATGGTATTGGAATGTCACATAAAGCATGGAATCCTATTGTTCCTATACTGAGTCAATCGCGTCGAGTGATTGCCTTTGATGTTGCAGGGTTTGGAGATAGTCCAAAATTTGATTCAAATAAAGAGCCTACTATTCAAAATCTAGTTGAGGCATTGGCAGAACAACTTCGGGAAATGGGTATCCATGAACCTGTAGATATTGTTGGAAATTCAATGGGTGGGTGGATGGCTTTAGAAGCAGCCCGTACAGGTCTGGCGAGTTCTGTCGTTGCAATTTCTCCAGCAGGGTTATGGCATGAGTCCCCAACACATGTAAAAACAATTTTCTTTAGTATGAGACATGCAATAAAGCGTATGCCAACGTTCTCTAGACGATTAATGAAATTTGCTGTGTGTCGGGAATTGCTGTTAGCTATTCCAATTGGTATTGGTGGTCGAAACATTCCTGAATTAGATGCTGTAAGTTCTTTGAATGATTTTAATAACGCATCTGATTTCGAACGAACATTTTCAAATGCAGGTCGGTTCATTGATGGGCAGAATATAAAAATTCCATTGACGATCGCTTTTGGTACAAACGATTGGTTATTAACTCGGAACAATTGCCAAATGAAAAATGAGTTACCAACGAAACTGAAATGGGTGGAGCCGAAAGGTTGGGGGCATGTACCGATGTGGAAAGATCCACATGGTGTGGCAAATCTAATTCTTGAGAATATCTCAACAGAATGATGTGATTGTGACTGACTCAGGCTGCTTATACGGCAGTGAACCAGTCAGCAAACTGCTTAAATCCACAGTCAAATTTCTAAGCTGCCTATACGGCAGTGAACGCTTCACAGGCTTGTACGGTTAAAAGGCAAATTTTCTAAGCTGCCTATACGGCAGTGAACGCGGTTTATTTGCAAAAAAATCACTCGCAATTTTTCTAAGCTGCCTATACGGCAGTGAACAAAAAAGCAGATATTACATATGTTGATAGTAATTTCTAAGCTGCCTATACGGCAGTGAACAGGGCTGAACCATGCAGCTAATACTTCATCATTTTCTAAGCTGCCTATACGGCAGTGAACAACTCTAGGGGTATTGCATTAATATAACTCTATTTCTAAGCTGCCTATACGGCAGTGAACAATGGTTTGCTGTTTGCAGTCAAAATACAAATTTTCTAAGCTGCCTATACGGCAGTGAACGACGCGCCCCGGCCACACTAAACGCTTGACACTTTCTAAGCTGCCTATACGGCAGTGAACTATTCCGCACCCTACTTCATATTCGGGGTATTTTTCTAAGCTGCCTATACGGCAGTGAACTACGTGATATTGGGCGCTCATTGCTCTTACACTTTCTAAGCTGCCTATACGGCAGTGAACGAAAGGACAATAATGCAAACACAAGAAAGAGATTTCTAAGCTGCCTATACGGCAGTGAACACATGGCAGCAGACCTAAAACCTGAGCTGCTATTTCTAAGCTGCCTATACGGCAGTGAACCAACCAAGTTAGCCCAAAGATGTTCTTTGAAATTTCTAAGCTGCCTATACGGCAGTGAACGGGTATTTGATAAAGTTGTTTCAAGTGCAGACTTTCTAAGCTGCCTATACGGCAGTGAACTAGTGCTACTGGAGGACTGTGCAGTAATATTTTTTCTAAGCTGCCTATACGGCAGTGAACTCGGTGAACATTATCATTTAACACGTCCGTTTTTTCTAAGCTGCCTATACGGCAGTGAACTCCGCTCATTCTCCTGAGTAAATGATCTTGTATTTCTAAGCTGCCTATACGGCAGTGAACGACGGAGCTGATCGAAGCGCGCTTCGATGTGTTTTCTAAGCTGCCTATACGGCAGTGAACGCACAAGCCGAAGCAGATGCAGAAGCAGTAAAATTTCTAAGCTGCCTATACGGCAGTGAACTTAGATTTTCCATTGGTTGCTGATGTCACTATTTTCTAAGCTGCCTATACGGCAGTGAACTTGCAATCCTGAAATTAATCAATTGGGTGATTTTTCTAAGCTGCCTATACGGCAGTGAACTGATTCAACTGCTGAGAGATCAAAAGCAGAATTTTCTAAGCTGCCTATACGGCAGTGAACATGACATTTTATGCAAGAAACAATCTGATATTTTTCTAAGCTGCCTATACGGCAGTGAACTCCCTCGACGATGACCGCGGACAGCTAACATTTTTCTAAGCTGCCTATACGGCAGTGAACACGAACCGCGATTGACACCCGACGTCACACCTTTTTCTAAGCTGCCTATACGGCAGTGAACCTTGGCATGTGATTCTCCGCCTTTAGAGACTATTTCTAAGCTGCCTATACGGCAGTGAACCCATCGGGTTCGGGACGGTGGTCGTTCCCGTATTTCTAAGCTGCCTATACGGCAGTGAACGCTATTACCGTAAGAATGAACGACAAAGAACATTTCTAAGCTGCCTATACGGCAGTGAACATTTACCAGTTGAGTTATCAACTCAAATGAATTTTCTAAGCTGCCTATACGGCAGTGAACTTGCCAAGTTAGGGGCTGGCATGAAAACCATTATTTCTAAGCTGCCTATACGGCAGTGAACTACAGGTCAATTAAGACAATCAATTACATATATTTCTAAGCTGCCTATACGGCAGTGAACGCCGAGAAACGGCCCCCCAAAAACCCCCGTTTTTTCTAAGCTGCCTATACGGCAGTGAACTCCGTGAAGCTTCAGTGCATCCGGATTGCTCTTTTCTAAGCTGCCTATACGGCAGTGAACGGGTCGACAATCGGGCAATTTGTGGCTAGGGATTTCTAAGCTGCCTATACGGCAGTGAACACCAGAGCCACCGCCACCGACAGTAAACGTGTTTTCTAAGCTGCCTATACGGCAGTGAACGCTTTTGTCGCTGACGAGATTTGGGGCGGCGATTTCTAAGCTGCCTATACGGCAGTGAACGCACCAATCGGGAAATACTTCGCGACCACTGTTTTCTAAGCTGCCTATACGGCAGTGAACGGACAAGTTTCTCCGCTTCGATACAAATCGTTCTTTCTAAGCTGCCTATACGGCAGTGAACTAACATTCTGTGACGCAAACGTGACTCGGAAATTTCTAAGCTGCCTATACGGCAGTGAACCATCAGCAACCGCAACGACCTGGGTACCACTTTTTCTAAGCTGCCTATACGGCAGTGAACACAACCGAGACCGTAGGCGCTGTGATCCCCGCTTTCTAAGCTGCCTATACGGCAGTGAACTGGGTGTGACAGCTACGCCATGCCGCGCTGACTTTCTAAGCTGCCTATACGGCAGTGAACCAATAGCGCCCCAGTGCGGGCGCACTCTTAATTTCTAAGCTGCCTATACGGCAGTGAACAAAATAAAACTTATCTTGCAGAGATATTGCGCTTTCTAAGCTGCCTATACGGCAGTGAACAACAAATGCCCCCCCCGTGAATTTACCCCCGATTTCTAAGCTGCCTATACGGCAGTGAACAAAATAAAACTTATCTTGCAGAGATATTGCGCTTTCTAAGCTGCCTATACGGCAGTGAACACACGCGACGGCGGCGACGTAACCATCGATCTTTTCTAAGCTGCCTATACGGCAGTGAACTGCGCCATGACCGTCTTTTAGATTGTATGCGATTTCTAAGCTGCCTATACGGCAGTGAACCGTTGTCTGGGACAATTTGAATCCCGGTCACATTTCTAAGCTGCCTATACGGCAGTGAACTACAGGCGCAACGGGTTGGACTGGCGGATTAATTTCTAAGCTGCCTATACGGCAGTGAACATGCGTTTTGGTTCGGTATGTAGTGGGATAGATTTCTAAGCTGCCTATACGGCAGTGAACAGATAAAACCTTTTGAGTTGGAATTCGCGGCGATTTCTAAGCTGCCTATACGGCAGTGAACATCTATAAATGCGGAATCTGATATACGATTATCTTTCTAAGCTGCCTATACGGCAGTGAACTTCACGGACCGGGCCTTGTCGGTGCATCGCTCTTTCTAAGCTGCCTATACGGCAGTGAACTCAATATTAACGGTGTTATCATAACGCTAGACTTTCTAAGCTGCCTATACGGCAGTGAACATGTGGACATGCTGGCCATGTCAGCATTCACATTTCTAAGCTGCCTATACGGCAGTGAACCTGTTACGCGCAATGACGCGCTAAAAACCGCGGTTTCTAAGCTGCCTATACGGCAGTGAACGCTTTTAAAGTCGTGGACGGTGATAGCACAATTTTCTAAGCTGCCTATACGGCAGTGAACGATGCAATCCTTGGGTCTCAGTTGGTGCTGTCTTTCTAAGCTGCCTATACGGCAGTGAACGATGACTTTCAGGTTCTTTGTTTTGACGGCGCTTTCTAAGCTGCCTATACGGCAGTGAACGTCACGGAATGTTATATTCACGCCAACCGCGTTTTCTAAGCTGCCTATACGGCAGTGAACGGACTGACGTGCCCCCGCCACGCTAAACGCTTTTTCTAAGCTGCCTATACGGCAGTGAACAATCAGCGCGAATTACGCATCGCTTAAATTAATTTCTAAGCTGCCTATACGGCAGTGAACTCTCCAAGGTCATAATGTTTATGGTTCGGACTTTTCTAAGCTGCCTATACGGCAGTGAACCATTGTTTCCCAGACGTTGCCCACTTTTGCGATTTCTAAGCTGCCTATACGGCAGTGAACGGACTGACGTGCCCCCGCCACGCTAAACGCTTTTTCTAAGCTGCCTATACGGCAGTGAACAATCAGCGCGAATTACGCATCGCTTAAATTAATTTCTAAGCTGCCTATACGGCAGTGAACTCTCCAAGGTCATAATGTTTATGGTTCGGACTTTTCTAAGCTGCCTATACGGCAGTGAACCGAGGCGGTACACCGGATTCCACGATGCTGTCTTTCTAAGCTGCCTATACGGCAGTGAACGAGGTTGCAGCGCAAGCCTTGCCGCTTGACATTTTCTAAGCTGCCTATACGGCAGTGAACACAGAATACAAAGAAATGTTAAGCGCGGTAATTTTCTAAGCTGCCTATACGGCAGTGAACTAAGGACAAATGGAAATGAACTCAACTAAATTTTTCTAAGCTGCCTATACGGCAGTGAACAGTAAAATAGAATCAATAAAATAAGCTAAAACATAGGTTTATCAAGAAAATTGAGTAAATACCCAAAGTTTTTGACCTAAGTTGTAACTTATTGATTTTATTAAGCTGTTAATGAGTGTGTAAAATATTGGGGTAAAAAAAGGGGATTGTCAAAGCTAAATCAACTCAAATAATAGAATTTCCTTTCCTAATTACATCCACATACATAAAATCTAATACTGTTAAAAACAATTTAGAGAATCAATGTGTCAAATCATTCAGAAAACGAATTTGAACTAAGTAATGAGGAAATGCATCTCTATAGTCGTCAGATTTTATTAGATGGTTGGGACATAGACGCACAAGAACGATTAAAACTTGCGAATGTTTTAATTATTGGTGCAGGGGGAATAGGTTGTACTAGCGCCGAGCTACTTGCGCGAGCAGGTGTGGGTAAAATTACAATTATTGATGCAGACACGATTGAAATGAGTAATCTGCAAAGACAAATTGCGTTTACTGGGAATGATCTTGGGCGGTATAAGGCTGAAATATTAACCAAACATTTACAAGAGATTAACCCTCATATACATGTTAGTTATCAAAACAGTCGTTTTGACGAGACTAATGCTGATGATTTAGTGCAGCATCAAGATGTTGTTTTAGATGGTTGTGATAATTTTACAACACGCTATTTAGTCAATATGGTCTGTAAAAAACATCAAGTTCCTTTGATCAGCGCATCAGCAATTGGCTTTGAAGGACAATTATTCATGGCTGATACAGATTCTGCATGTTACGAATGTCTATTCCCTAAGGAAGAGCATGCAAACGAAGGGTTACGTTGTGCTGAGTCTGGTGTACTTGCAACCACACCTGTCATTATGGCGTCATTACAAGCACATCACACATTACTATTCTTAGGGCTAGGTTTAACGCCACTTAAACAAAAACTCTTAGTTTGGAATGGTTTAAACCTGTCTCAGCGTATTCTGCAATTTGAAAAAGATGCAAATTGTCCAGTTTGTCAGGCAACTTAATCGGTAAAATGAACAAAATTTGCTACACTACTGCCATCTGTGAGGCAATGAAAGATTATGAAAAGAAATATTTTATTCGATGGATTACGCTCTGTTGCACGTATTGGTGAAACAGTTATTGTTGCAGCACAAGCGGGTGTAAAATATGCAACTGAGAAACCAAGTAATGCAAAACTAATGCGTGAGACATTTGAGTCACTGGGTTCTACTTATATTAAATTAGGGCAATTCATCGCGAGTACGCCGTCTTTATTTCCGCGTGAATATGTTCAAGAGTTCCAAGGCTGTTTGGATCAAACACCGAGTTTACCATTTAGCTATATTCAGCAGGTTCTGGCTGATGAGTTTGAAGGGAAAAATCTCAATGAAATTTTTAGTTTTATTGATGAAAAACCACTAGGCTCAGCTTCAATTGCACAAGTACATGCTGCTCGATTGGTGACTGGCGAAGATGTAGTGTTAAAAGTACAGAAGCCTGGTGTTGAAACCATTTTATATACCGACTTAAATGTGGTGCATTGGGCAACCAAGCTTTTAGAAAAAGCCGTTCCTAAAATCAAATTTGCATCACTTTCTGATATTGTTGATGAAATCAAAACACGAATGGTACGTGAGGTTGATTTCATTGAAGAAGCGCAAAATTTGGATGATTTTATTCAATATTTGAATGTTTCTGGTAATCAGGCAGCAACTGCACCAAAAGTTTATCACCAATTTTCTACGCGTCGTGTGTTGACCATGCAACGTTTGTACGGTGTGTCATTAACTGACTTTGATGTTGTTAAAAAATATGCAAAAGATCCAACACAAGTTCTCATTACTGCAATGAATACTTGGTTTGGTAGCCTCATGTTATGTAAGAGTTTCCATGCTGATTTACACGCTGGAAATCTAATGCTACTTGAAGATGGTCGTATTGGTTTTATTGATTTTGGGATTGTTGGGCAATTGAATCCTGAGGTTTGGACAGCATGTATGGCATTTATGGATGCATTACAGCACACCAATTACACCGCAATGGCTGAGAACATGCTCAAGATGGGGATGACACATCAGAAAATTGATACTCAAGTGCTTGCTGATGATTTAGAGCGTTTGTTTAGTGGTGTTCTATTGGCAGATCCTCAAGAAATCCTGAGTTCTAATCCTGCTGATCTAAATGATATCATGATGGATATGATTGGCGTGGGTGAACGTCATGGCATTAAATTCCCACGTGACTTCGCATTATTATTTAAGCAAATGTTATATTTTGATCGTTTCATGCGTGTTCTTGCACCATATACTGATATTTATGCTGACCAACGTTTGAAAATGGTTCACAATATTGAACCTGCTTCATTCTTAAAGCATTAATTTATTTATTGGTATATTAGGTCATTATGGATGCCATCATTATTGAAGGGTTAAAAGTTGATACGGTGATTGGTTGTTTCAACTGGGAACGTCAAATTATTCAACCTTTAATGCTAGATCTTACCATTCATAATGATCTGACACAGGCTGCAAATTCAGATGAGCTAGATGATACGCTCAACTATGCGCAAATCTGCGAACTTGCAGCCCAAGTCATTCAAGCAGCACAACCGAAATTGATTGAACATGCTGCCCAACTCGTTCTTGAGAGTCTATTTACCACTTTTCCTTCAATTGAGTCGATTAGTATCACGATTCGAAAACCAGCCATCATTGCACAAGCTAATGCAGTAGGAATTCGCCTTGAACGCAACAGAAACAATTTTTGCGCTCGCACTGGCGAGTAATACTCAGCAGCAACAAAATTTCACGTTTGCTTATGCACAAATTTTAGCTTTAGGGACAGTGGAGTTTTCACCAATTTATCAAATTCCATGTCGAGATGGGATTGGTGCTGATTATTGGAATTCTGCATGTTTGTTAAGAAGCCACCATACTGTTGATGAAGTTTTTGCAATATTAAAACAGTTGGAACAGCAGTCGGGGCGTATTCGCCCATCACATCATATTAGTTTAGATATTGATGTGATTGCTTGGGGAATGTCTTTAGAGCATATGCAATTTAATCCTAAAAAGTTACCATTAGCTTTGGATGTAAAAATTCCCTTATACGATGTATGGCAGCAACCTGACTTAAATGATGAGCAAAGCACTCAGTATCCTGTCATTACAATGTAATGTGTTTGTAGTTAATACGATAATAATAGGAAAAATTTTATGAAAGCTATTTTACTTTTATCGACTTTATCCGCTGTGCTTTCTGGTTGTGCGGCAATGAATGTCGAGCAATGTAAAACTGCAAATTGGTTGAATGTGGGTGAAAAAGATGGTGCTGCTGGACATGAGTCTCGTTTAGATAAATATTATGCATCGTGTCAAAAAGCGAACGTAGTCCCAAATCAAAGCCTATATGAAAAAGGCTATCAACAAGGTTTAGGCTATTACTGTCGACCAGAGAATATTTTTAATGAAGCTTTAGAAGGTCGTGGAGACTTTCGTGTTTGCCCTTTGGATAAACGAGAGTCTTTAAGAAGTTACTATCAAGTTGCCAATAATTATTATCAGGCAAATTCAGAGTTCAATCGTTCACAAAGTGATATTAACTATTATTTGAAAGAACTAGAGCGCAAGGATCTCGCAGTTAAAGATCGAGATGATTATAAAAAGCGTTTATACGATTTGCGTATCAATAGCAGCAGAGTGCAATCTCGTTATCAGGATGCGGTGCGAAATTTAGAGCGTTTCAAAGCTGAGCGTGGATTAAATTAAAATCGCGTTTACTTTTAGGGGTTTTAGCTCAAACTATTCATATATCTTTGAACATTTAGGACGCACCTTATTTGCTAGGGTGTGTCCTCATTTGGCTTTGCACCAAATCAACATGCAAGCAATGTAAACCATAGACTGGTAATTTCGTGCAAGCTTATCAAATCGGGTCGCTATCGCTCGGAAATGTTTTAATCTCGCAAAG
>Ga0224722_1001781_pt1 | contig 11790 bp, 11 predicted proteins | sample Balambano_FR1_Me_FD_161646 | JGI IMG/M metagenome (GOLD analysis project Ga0224722, IMG submission 161646) | Freshwater sediment microbial communities from Lake Towuti, South Sulawesi, Indonesia - Balambano_FR1_MetaG | ecosystem: Environmental > Aquatic > Freshwater > Lake > Sediment | place...
CCGATCTTGGCAAAGCCCTTGAGGATGTCGCTCAACGAGAGCCGGTCCGGATCCCACTTGATGCGGGCCCGGTGGGTGGTGGTGTTGACGTTGATGTAGTGCAGCCCGGCCAGGTTGCCCAGATGGCGTTCGATGAGCCAGGCACAGGCGGCGCAGGTCAAGCCTTCCACCGTCAGCTGGATCTCGCGCACCTTGTGGCTGCCGGTGGCGCTGTCGGTGCCAAAATCCTGCTGCACTTCGGCCAGATCATAGTGGGTGAGGGCGGCGAGCTCTGCGGGTACCAGCTCGCCCTTGGTGCCGGGGGCGGTGCGGTGCTCGTAGTAGCTGGCCAGGCCGCACTCCAGAATGGTTTCCGCCACCGCCTGACAACCGGGGCAGCACATGGGCTGGACTATGCCTTTTATCTCAAGGGCATAGCGGCTGCCGGCGGGCACCGGCTCACCACAGTGAAAGCAGCCGCTCATGACAGCTGGCCGCAGGTCGCCCGGCCTGTCGGCAAAAACAGTGAAGCGCCGGTTGCTGCCGGCGTGTCATGGTGAACAGGACGGTTCATGACTCAGCGTCCTTTGGGATCGAGTTCGACGGGGGCCTTGGTGGGGAGCTGGACAGTCTCTTGCAGCCGCCATTCGTGGTTGAAGGCATCTACCCGCACGTGCCATTTGCCGGTGAGCGGCTTGTCGAGCAGCAGGCGATAGACGCCATTGCCGTCGGCGGTCACCATGTGCTCGCTGTCCATGCCGGCGAGGGTGGGGTGAAACAGGGAGAGGTAGAGCGCCTGGCCGGCCGGGATATCCCCCGACAGCGGCTTGAGGGTCAGCTCGTTGCCGTTGACCTCCAGCGCGATGTGGATGTTGAGGGCTTCGGAGCGATCAAACTTGCTGAGATCCTGATTAATCTCTTTGCCTTGCTTGTAATAGTCTTCGGCCACCAGGTTGACGCCATCCTTGCTGGCGATGATCGCCGTGCTGATGCTGCCGATCACGGCTGCGGTCGGGAGGGCGATGATGAACCAGGGCCAGAATTGGCGATACCAGGGTTGGGACATAGTGCTACTACCGTGAAACCAGTGATTAACGAAACAGAGGAATTTCAGTCAACACAAGATAACAAAAAGCCTCGAAGAGTCGAGGCTTTTTGCTGAGTAATCACGTGTTTATCACATGTTACTGCTTATTTTGCTGGTCGTTGTGGGACAAGCTGTAAACGTAGGAGGCGAGCAGGTGCACCTTGTCTTCACCCAGAATATCCTTCCAGGCCGGCATCACGCCGTGACGACCGTGGGTGATGGTCTGCTCGACCACCTGACGGGAACCGCCGTAGAGCCAGGTGTTGTTGGTGAGATCCGGTGCCCCGAAGGCGATGCCGCCCTTGGCGTCCGGACCGTGACAGGCGGCGCAGATGGTGAAGCGTGCTTCACCCTTCTTGGCTTCCACCATGTCCACCTTGCGACCGGAGAGGCTCAGCACGTAGGAGGCCACTTCCTTGACCCCGTCCTTGCCGAGGATCTCACCCCAGGCGGCCATCACGCCCTGACGACCGCCCATGATGGTGGTCTTGATCTGGTCGGGCGCGCCGCCCCATTGCCATTCGCTGTCGGTCAGGTTCGGGAAACCGCGACCACCGCGGGCGTCGGAGCCGTGGCACTGGGAGCAGTTCTGCAGGAACAGACGCTGACCCACCTTGCGGGCTTCCGGATCGGCGGCGATCTCTTCGATGGCACGATAGGTCTTGCCATCGGCCTGATAGGCCAGCTCGCGGAACTTGGCACCGTAGATCTCGTCGGCCTTGATGAGCTCGCGATCGTACTCCACCGCGCGCCCTTCAGCCTTGGCGGAAGCCGCCGCAGCCTTGGACTCGGCCAGCGAGCGTACATCCTGGTTGGAGCTCTGCCAGCCCAGTACACCCTTGAAGTTGCCAAGGCCCGGGAAGGCAATCAGATAGACCAGACCGGTGACGATGAAGAAGAGGAACATGTAGGTCCACCACTTCGGCAGCGGGTTGTTGATCTCTTCGATGCCGTCGAAGGCGTGTCCCATGGACTTGCCCTCTTCCACCCCCATCTTGTCGCGCAGGCACCAGACCAGCAGCAAGAAGCAGCCGAGGATGGTCCCCAGACTGATGACGGTGACAAAAATGCTAAACAAAGTGCTCATTATTGTTTCGCTCCTGCGTTCTTGTTATCAGCACTGGGTTGCTCGTCGTCGGCAAAAACCAGATTGGCAGCCTCGTCGAAGGAGGTCTTGCGGCGCTTGCTGTAGGCCCAGACGATGATGCCGATCATGATGGCCATCAACAGCAGGGTATACAGGCCGCGAAATGTGCCGTAATCCATATCCTGACTCCTTTATTTCAGGGCATGACCCAGTGATTGCAGATAGGCTACCAGCGCATCCAGCTCGGTCTTGCCCTTCACGGCCTCGCCGGCACCCTGAATGTCGGCATCCGTGTAGGGTACGCCGAAGTGATCGCGGAACAGGGCCAGCTTCTTGCCAGTCAGTTCACCGGTCAGCACGTTGGTGTCGAGCCAGGGGAAGGCGGGCATGTTGGACTCGGGCACCACGTCGCGCGGGTTGATCAGGTGGGCACGGTGCCAGTCGTCGGAATAACGACCGCCAACCCGGGCCAGATCCGGACCGGTACGCTTGGAGCCCCACAGGAAGGGGTGCTCCCACACGCTCTCACCGGCGACCGAGTAGTGGCCGTAGCGCTCGGTTTCGGCGCGGAACGGACGGATCATCTGGCTGTGGCAGACGGTGCAGCCTTCGCGGATGAAGATGTCGCGCCCTTCCATCTGCAGAGCGGTATAGGGTTTGAGGCCCTCGACCGGCTCAGTGGTCTGCTTCTGGAAGAACAGTGGGGTGATTTCGACCAGGCCCCCCAGGCTGATGGCAAATATGATGCCGACCACCAGCATGGGAACGCTCTTTTCAAAGATCTCGTGACGGTTATTGTTGCTCATGCTTTGACCTCTTCAATCATGCTGGCTGTGCGACAGGTTCCAGGGAACCTTTGGGCGCAGTGATGGTGCGATAGGCGTTGTAGGCCATCAGCAACATGCCGGTGACAAAGAAGCAGCCACCCAGGAAGCGCACGAAGTAGAAGGGATAAGAGGCCTGCAGCGCTTCTACGAAGCTGTAGGTCAGGGTGCCGTCGTCGTTGACCGCACGCCACATCAGACCTTGCATCACCCCTGAAATCCACATGGCGACGATGTAGAGCACGGTGCCCACGGTAGCCAGCCAGAAGTGGACGTTGATGAGCTTGATGCTGTACATGCGGCCTTGGCCGAACAGGTTCGGGATCAGGTGGTACACGGCACCGATGGATACCATGGCAACCCAGCCCAGTGCGCCGGAGTGGACGTGACCGATGGTCCAGTCGGTGTAGTGGGAGAGGGCGTTGACGGTCTTGATCGCCATCATCGGGCCTTCGAAGGTGGACATGCCGTAGAACGACAGGGACACGATCAGGAAGCGCAGGATGGGGTCGTAACGCAGTTTGTGCCAGGCACCGGAGAGGGTCATGATGCCGTTGATCATGCCGCCCCAGGAGGGCACGAACAGGATCAGGGACATCACCATGCCCAGCGACTGGGCCCAGTCAGGCAGCGCGGTATAGTGCAGGTGGTGCGGACCGGCCCAGATATAGAGGGAGATCAGCGCCCAGAAGTGAACGATGGAGAGACGGTAGGAGTAAACCGGACGACCCGCCTGCTTGGGCACGAAGTAATACATCATGCCAAGGAAGCCGGCGGTCAGCAGGAAGCCTACCGCGTTGTGGCCATACCACCACTGCACCATGGCATCCATGGCGCCGGAGTACATGGAGTAGGACTTCATGCCCGAAAGCGGCACTTCCATGTTGTTGACGATGTGCAGCACGGCCACCGTGATGATGAAGGCACCGAAGAACCAGTTCGCCACATAGATGTGGGAGGTGGTGCGCTTGACCAGGGTGCCGAAGAAGACCACGGCATAGGCGACCCAGACGATGGTGATGGCGATATCAATCGGCCATTCCAGCTCTGCGTACTCCTTGGAGGTGGTGTATCCCAGCGGCAGCGAAATGGCGGCCGAGAGGATGATCGCCTGCCAGCCCCAGAACACGAAGGAGGCAAGCTTGCCGCCGAACAGTCGGGTTTGACAGGTGCGTTGCACCACATAGAAGGAGGTCGCCATCAGGGCGCTACAGCCAAACGCGAAGATGACCGCGTTGGTGTGCAGAGGGCGAAGGCGACTGTAAGTCAGCCAGGGAGTATCAAAGTTGAGGGCAGGCCAGATCAACTGGGCTGCGATCAGTACGCCAACCGACATGCCGACAATTCCCCAGACAATCGTCATGATGGTGAACTGGCGAACAACGGTGTAGTTGTACTCAGGATGGTTAGTTGTATGGCTCATCGTTGTATTCCGCTTCCGATGCTGCTGTTGTTTGATTTTGTGTCCAGTGACGTGGACCGACTTCATTGGCTACTGCCTTTTCTCTTGTTAACAACTGTTAATAAAAGGAAAAGCAAAAAGTAGCTAAATGAAAATTCAATGGGAATGATACTGAAGCGACAGGTAAAATAACAGTATAAACAGTGATATATTTGGCTCCGTTGGGTCTCGCCTGTTCAATTATTTACCTTGCGCGAGATCACGAAAATGTCATTTTTCAGACATCTTACAAGGCTGTTTTTTCATGAAAGAGAGACTCACTTCACGCAAAATTGCCCATTTGGTGATCGTCCTGGCCATTTTGCTCGGATTGGTTGCCTATCGAACCTGGTTCGGCCACGAGCAGACGGTGGTGGCGGGAGCAGAAAAAGATCAGATTTGTGATCTGTCCCACACCAGCTGCAACACCCGGCTGGGCGACAAGCTGTTGACCATTAGTCTTGCCTCGCTGCCGGTGCAGGCCGAACGTGACTTTGTGATACAGCTTCAGGGCGGCGATCCGGCCGTGACGCCGGTGAAGGCGTGGCTGGAGGGACGGGACATGTTCATGGGGACCATTCCGGTCAACTTTGAGGCCACCGAGCAGGGCTGGCAGGGGACTACCCTGGTGGGATCCTGCACCTCGCCGCTGATGGTCTGGCTGCTCAATATCGAGTGGAGCAATGGCCAGCGCCAGCAACTGGCGCTCTCCGTTGCCCGCTAAATGCCTCGCCTGATTGAAGAAAGGATGGGGGGTGAGGTGAAAATTGATTTGAATTTTTCAGGCGGGGCGTTACCTTGCACTGATTGTCAGGGAGTGAAGTTCATTTAATCATGATTGAAAAACAAGCATTTTATCGCACCCTCAACCAGCAGGCCCAGGCATTGCTGGAAGGGGAGCCGGATCTCATCGCCAACCTGGCCAACCTGTCTGCACTGCTCAACCAGGAGCTGGCCGACATCAACTGGGTCGGCTTTTACCTGTTGCAGGGCGAGACCCTGGTGCTCGGCCCGTTCCAGGGCAAGCCGGCCTGCGTGCGCATTCCGGTCGGGCGCGGGGTATGTGGTACGGCGGTGGCCGAGGGCAAGACCCAGCTCATCGACGACGTGCACCAGTTTGAAGGTCACATCGCCTGCGACGGTGCCAGCAATGCCGAAATCGTGATCCCGCTGCGGCGTGGTGGCGAGATCATTGGCGTACTGGATATCGATAGTCCAATCTTTAACCGCTTTGATGCGCAAGACCGGATTGGACTGGAAGAAACGGTGCAAATTTTGGAAAGCATGCTCTAAGTCATTGCTTGATGGTTCGCAAAAGGCCCCAAGCTCTCTATAATGGGGCCTTTGTTGTGCTCGGGTGTGCCCGCGCGTTTATATGAAAGCCAAGGTTATACATGGAAAACACTGAGAAGCTGAAGAACAGTAAAGAGATCGTTGCCTACCTGGTCGAGAAATTCCCGGCCTGCTTCATTGCTGAAGGAGAGGCCAAGCCGCTCAAGATTGGCATCTTCCAGGATTTGGCCGAGCGTCTTGCTGACGACGCCAGAGTCTCCAAGACCATGCTGCGTTCTGCTCTGCGTCAATACACCTCCAGCTGGCGTTACCTGCATGGCCTCAAGGCCGGCCAGGCCCGTGTCGATCTGGACGGCAATCCGGGCGAGCTGCTCACCGAAGAGCACATCGAGCACGCCAAGCAAGCCCTCAAAGAGAGCAAAGAGCGTGTCTTTGCCAGCCGTCGTACCAACACCAAAGAAGAGAAGGCCAAGCAGCCACGTCGTCCTGCCCCGCGCAAGGCCGATGCTGCCGCCAAATCCGACAAGCCGAAAGCCGCTCCCAAGGCTGCTCCCGTCGCTGTCGAAGCACCGCTGGTCAAAGTGGATGCCGCTACCCTGAAAGTGGATCAGGGCGTCCGGGTTGTGCTGGGCAAGTCTCCGGTGCCGGCCACCATCAAGGAAGTGACCAAGGATGACGTTCAGGTTCAATTGCAGACCGGCATGATGCTGCGGGTCAAATTCGAGCACCTGGTTCTCTAAGGAGACAAATGTTGAAGCATGGCGTAATTCGTTTTTCCCTCGTTGCCTGTAGCCTGGCGCTTGCCGGGCTTGCACAGGCCATCGAGCCGGTGCTCAAGGAAAGTGATTTGCCTGTGTTGGCTCAGGAGAGCCAACATGCTACGGCTAGCAAGCGAATTGCCAATCTGTTTACCCGCTCGCATTACAAGCAGTTCAAGCTGGACGATGCCTTTTCCTCCGTGATCTTTGACAAGTATCTGGAGAATCTGGACTACAGCCGCAACCTGTTTCTGGCCTCTGATATCAGCCGCTTTGAAAAGTACCGTACCGGTTTTGACACCGACCTCGAGAGAGGACGGCTGGCCCCGGCTTACGAGATGTTCAATCTGAGTCAGCAGCGGCGTTATGAGCGGTTCGAATACGCCCTCAAACTGCTCGATACTCCTTTCGATTTTACCCAGCCCGACAACTACATCTTTGATCGGGAAGGGGCGGCCTGGCCGAAAGACGAAGCCGAACTCAACGAGTTGTGGCGCCAGCGGGTCAAGTTCGATGCCCTGAGCCTCAAGCTCAGCGGCAAGGAGTGGCCCGAGATCAAGGAACTGCTTGGCAAGCGTTACAACAACGCCATCAAGCGGATGTCCCAGACCGAGAGCGAGGATGTGTTCCAGCTCTTCATGAACTCCTTCGCCCGCGCCATCGAACCGCACACCAGCTATCTGTCTCCGCGCAGCGCCGATCGTTTCAACACCGAGATGAACCTCTCGCTGGAGGGGATTGGTGCCGTGCTGCAGGCCGAGGATGACTTCACCGTCATTCGCTCCCTGGTGCCCGGTGGTCCGGCTGCCAAGTCCAACCACCTTAAGCCCGATGACAAAATTGTCGGGGTAGGGCAGGACGATGGCAAGATTGTCGACGTGATCGGCTGGCGTCTCGATGACGTGGTCGAGCTCATCAAGGGACCAAAAGGCAGCAAGGTGAAGCTGGAGATCCAGCGTGGCAAGGGCGCCGCCGCCAAGACCGAGCAGATCGAGCTGGTGCGTGACAAGGTGCGCCTGGAAGACAGGGCCGCCAAGTCCAAGGTGATCACCGCCGAAGGCAAGAAGATCGGGGTGCTCGAGATCCCGAGTTTCTACGTCAACCTGCACGATGACGTGATCAAGGAGCTCTCCAGCCTCAACAAGCAGAAGATCGATGGCCTCATCGTCGATCTGCGTGGCAACGGCGGCGGTGCGCTGACCGAAGCCTCTGCCCTGAGCGGCCTGTTCTTTGCCAGCGGTCCCGTGGTGCAGATCCGGGATCACATGGGCCGCATCACCGTCAACGGTGATGACGACGGCAACGTCTATTACGGCGGTCCCATGTCGGTGATGATCGACCGCTACAGCGCCTCGGCCTCCGAGATCTTCGCCGCCGCCATGCAGGATTACGGCCGTGCCCTGATCCTCGGCGAGAACTCGTTTGGCAAGGGCACGGTGCAGCAGCATCGCAGCCTCGCCAAGGTGTACGACTTCTACGAGCAGCCGCTCGGTCACGTGCAGTACACCATCGCCAAGTTCTACCGGATCAACGGTGGCAGCACCCAGAACAAGGGCGTCGCCCCGGATATCAGCTTCCCGACTGCGGTAGCGCCGGAAGAGACGGGCGAGAGCCGCGAGTTCAATGCCTTGCCGTGGGACAAGATTGCATCGGCCAAGTATGACAAGCTCGGCAACTTCGCCAGCCTGCTGCCCAAGCTGCAGTCTGCCCACGAGGCGCGGATCAACAAGGATCCTGAGTTTGCCTACGTGATGCAGGACATTGCCGACTACAAGGAGGAGAAAGACAAGAAGTCGGTCTCCCTCAACGAGGCGGAGCGTCTGGCGGATCAGGCCAAGCAGGACGAGAAGGCTCTCAAGCGCACCAACGAGCGCCTTGCCCGTCTCGGCAAGCCGGCGGTGAAGAGTCTGGATGAACTACCTGCCGATTTCGAGGCCCCCGACGAGTATCTGGTCGAGGCTGCCAACATCACGGCGGATCTGGCCAAGCTCAGCAAACGCAGCTGATCATTGGCGAGTCAATTAATCAACAAGGGCGACTGAGGTCGCCCTTTCTTTTGCCTGAATGCAAACTATTTGACCCTGCCAACCGGTTGTGACAGCCTCTGACACGTCAATTACAAGCGTGGAAGCAAACAATAATGACCGATCACTCCCAGGCCATGACGGCCAAATATCGCCAGGATTACCGGGCTCCGCTCTACTGGATCGACAGCATCGATCTCGACTTTCAACTGCAGGAGCCGCTGACCCAGGTGACCGCCATCTCCCGTCTGCGACGCAATGGCGAGCACAATGAACCGCTGGTGCTGGATGGGGAGGGGCTCTCCCTGCACAGCGTCAGTGTAGACGGGGTGCCCTTCACCCAGTACGAGCAAGGCGAGAGCAGCCTGACCCTGTTCAACCTGCCGGCCGAGTGCGTGCTGACCATCGTTACTCTGCTGGATCCGGCAGCCAACACCGCGCTGGAAGGGCTCTACAAATCCGGCGACGCCTATTGCACCCAGTGCGAGGCGGAGGGCTTTCGACGCATCACCTATTACCTGGACCGGCCCGACATCCTGGCCCGTTACAGCACCCGCATCACCGCCGACAAATCCCAGTTCCCTTTCCTGCTCTCCAACGGCAACAAGGTCGACAGCGGCGATCTGGGTGACGGCCGACACTTCGTGCAGTGGCAGGATCCCTTCCCCAAACCGAGTTACCTGTTTGCTCTGGTGGCCGGTGATTTCGATGTGGAGCGTAGTCATTACGTCACCAAGAGCGGCCGCAAGGTGGCCCTCGAGATCTTCGTCGACAAGGGCAACTTGGACCGCGCCGGTTTCGCCATGGAGAGCCTCATCAACTCCATGCGCTGGGACGAGCAGCGCTTTGGCCTCGAGTACGACCTCGACATCTATATGATCGTGGCGGTGGACTTCTTCAACATGGGCGCCATGGAGAACAAGGGGCTCAACATCTTCAACTCCAAGTTCGTGCTGGCCAATCCGGCTACCGCCACCGACAGCGACTACCACGGTATCGAGCGGGTGATCGGCCACGAATACTTCCACAACTGGACCGGCAACCGCGTCACCTGTCGCGACTGGTTCCAGCTCAGCCTGAAAGAGGGGTTGACGGTGTTCCGGGATCAGGAGTTCTCCTCCGATCTGGGCTCGCGCGGGGTCAATCGCATCAATAACGTGCGCACCGTACGGGGCCCGCAGTTTGCCGAAGATGCCGGCCCCATGGCACACCCCATCCGCCCGGATGTGGTGATCGAGATGAACAACTTCTACACCCTGACCGTCTACGAGAAGGGCTCGGAAGTGATCCGCATGCTGCACACCCTGCTGGGTGAGGCCGCCTTCCAGGCAGGCATGCGCCTCTATTTCGAGCGCTTTGACGGTCAGGCCGTCACCTGTGACGACTTCGTGCAGGCGATGGAAGATGCCTCCGGGGTCGATCTCGGCCGCTTCCGACGCTGGTACAGCCAGTCCGGTACCCCCGAACTCACCGTGACCGACGAGTACGATGCCGCAAGCGGCGTCTATCGCCTGCACGTGAGCCAGCACACCCCGCCGACCCAGGATCAGCCGCAAAAACTGCCGCTGCACATTCCGCTCGACATCGAACTCTATGATGAGCAAGGGGCCGTCATTCCGCTGCAGTATCAGGGCAAGGCCATCGGCAACGTGCTGGACGTGCTGGAAGTGGAGCAAACCTTCGTGTTCGATCGGGTGGCGGTCAAGCCGGTGCCCTCCCTGCTGCGTGACTTCTCGGCACCGGTCAAGCTGCACTTTGACTACAGCGACGAAGCGCTGGCCTTCCTGATGCGCCATGCCCGCAACGAGTTTGCTCGCTGGGATGCGGCGCAAATGCTGATCAACAAGGCGGTCATCGACGGCGTGGCCCGGGTGCAGCACGGGCAGGGGGTAGAACTCTCCCAGACCTTGCTGGCGGCCTTTGTCGCCATTCTGGACGACGGCGAGCTGGATCCGGCCCTCAAGGCGGAGATCCTGGCGCTGCCGGGTGAGGCGACCCTGGCCGAGTTGTTCGAGGTGGCCGACATCGACGCCATCCATCAGGTTCGCAACGAGATCCACACCTCGCTGGCTCACGCCTTCGGTGCCCGTCTGACAAGCAGCTACGAGGCGCTGCGCCTGCCGGCTTATCAGGTGGTGCACGCCGATATGGCCAAACGGGCGCTCAAGGGGGTCGTGCTGGGTTATCTGGCGGCGCTCGACGCCGGCAGTGCCGATCTGCTGGTATGCCAGCAATATGCCACCGCTGACAACATGACCGATACCTTGGCGGCGCTGCAGGTGGCCAACAGCCATCTGCTGCCGTGCCGCTCCGAGCTGCTGGCCGATTTCGAAGGCAAGTGGGCCAAGGATGGTCTGGTGCTGGACAACTGGTTGCGACTGGTGGGCTCCAAGCCGGCGGAAGACGTGCTGGAGGAGGTGAAGCAGGCGATGGCGCATCCCACCTTCAGCATCCGCAACCCGAACCGGCTGCGGGCGCTGGTGGCCAGTTTTGCCATGAACAACCAGGTGCAGTTCCATGCGCGCGATGGTCGCGGCTACCGCTTCCTGACCGATCTCTTGATCGAGCTTAACGAGGTCAATCCGCAGGTGGCCTCCCGCCTCATCACCCCGCTCATTCAGTTCAAGCGGCTCGATGAGGGGCGCAAAGCGCTGATCCGCACCGAGCTGACCCGTCTGGCCAACCTCGAGGGGCTGGCACGGGATCTGTTCGAGAAGGTGAGCAAGGCACTGCAGCAGTAAACCCGACGGGGTGGGGGAGCCATCTCCCGCCCTTTCAACACCCGGGCCGTTTATCAGACCAGAGGAGTCATCGTGAAGCAGTTTACCTTTCGCCTGTCCCTGAGCCACGACGAGGTCATGCTGATGTATCAGGGCCATGCCAAACGGCTGGTGGTACGCAGCGAGCAGGGGCTGACCCTGGAGCTGGGCATTGAGAAAATCCGGCCTTTTGTCGCCATCAGCGGGGTACATGGCTATTTTCGCCTCAAAACCCAGGATGATTATCGCTTTATCAGCCTCGAACGCATAAATTAACAAAACTTGAACATATTTCCGCGTAATTCACTGCTTTCTGTCACTATCTATCCGGTAAATCCGTAACCATCCAGTGGGATTTTCTGTTTTTTGCCAGAACGGCAAAATTTTTCACAGCTTAAGGCGTGATCTGAACCTTGTTTTTAACAACTCATTATCACCTTTGCTCGCCTTCCTTGATCCAAGACATTACACTTCGCAGCAACTCTGTACCGGTGGGCATCCAGGGTGGATGTCTCTGTGTCGGTGGTTAATGTCGTCC
>Ga0224722_1001782_pt1 | contig 11783 bp, 8 predicted proteins | sample Balambano_FR1_Me_FD_161646 | JGI IMG/M metagenome (GOLD analysis project Ga0224722, IMG submission 161646) | Freshwater sediment microbial communities from Lake Towuti, South Sulawesi, Indonesia - Balambano_FR1_MetaG | ecosystem: Environmental > Aquatic > Freshwater > Lake > Sediment | place...
GTGGCAATTTGAATCACGACAAGCAGCAAATAGAAACCAAGGATCTTTCGTACTTCAGGCGCTTAAACAAGAAGGCTGTGATCTGATTGTGGTTGGTTCTCAAAGTCTTGGAGTGCTTGAGCGTTTAATTACCGGAAGCATCAATGATTTTTTGTCAACCATGCCCAGTGTTCTGTTCTGGTTGTTCACTGAGCTAGCTGTTGGTTGGGGATACTCAAGCGACTCGCCATCCCGCTATTATGAACGTCGGAACGCAAATAGTAACTCTTGTACCAATCAACGAAGCGCGCAATGCCAACTTCGATCGGTGTATTGGGTTCAAATCCTACATCTCTGGATAAATCATCAATGTTTGCATAGGTTTCTAAAACATCTCCGGGCTGAAGCGGTAATAGCTGCTTTTGGGCTTTCATGCCCAAACACTGTTCCAAAACTTCAATAAAGTACAACAATTTAACGGGTTGGTTATTGCCAATGTTGTAGAGGCGATAGGGAGCATTGCTTGCTGCTGGGTCAAGTCTAGCCTCAAGCTGATCCTGATTCGGTTCTGGTAGGCGATCGAGCACTCGAATTACGCCTTCCACAATATCGTCAATATACGTGAAGTCGCGGCGCATTTTGCCGTAGTTGAATACTTTGATCGGACGACCTTCAACAATGGCTTGAGTGAATGAGAAAGCTGCCATATCCGGGCGTCCCCAGGGTCCATAAACCGTAAAAAAGCGCAGTCCTGTCGTGGGAATTTGATAGAGATGGCTGTAGGTGTGTGCCATCAATTCGTTTGATTTTTTGGTGGCAGCATACAGGCTGAGGGGATGATCCGTAGGATGATGTTCTGAAAAAGGCATCTGCCGATTCGCGCCATACACAGAGCTAGAAGACGCATAGACTAAATGCTTCACGGAAACGTGACGACATCCTTCCAGAATGTTCAGAAAGCCGACCAGATTACTATCGACATAAGCATGGGGATTTTGTATGGAATAGCGCACTCCCGCCTGTGCTGCCAGATGCACGACGCGATCGATTGGGTGCTGATCAAACAAAGTTTCCATGCCGGGGCGATCGGCAAGATCAAGCTTATGAAATCGGAAGTTTTCGTAAGGTTCAAGCTGTGCTAATCGACCATATTTGAGATTGACATCATAGTAATCATTCAAGTTATCTAAACCAATCACAATCTCGCCTCGTTCCAGCAACTGCTGGCTAACGTGAAATCCAATAAATCCGGCGGCTCCTGTCACTAAAATTGCGTTCATCGTTCTATTCCTTCTTGAGTTTTATTTTTCTGTCACGCTGATTCACAAACAGGTTCAGTGCATTGATGAATCGGTGCTGCGCTGTAATTCAGAGCTTGAAGAACAGGCGAATGATGAAATGGATAATGCAGAACGCTCAGGGCTGAACAAAGCGGCAATCGCCAACACTGATCCACTGATAGCCCGATCGCCTGTCCCAGCAACGGTTGCACGATAGACGGACGGGCGACGACTAAGCCTGTGACAAGCTGTGAGGATAGGTTAGGCTGGGCGGCGATCGCCTGTTGCCAGGACAGATAAAAATCCATGCGCGATACGTGCAGTTGAACAATGCGGGGATGATGCTGGAGCAGGTGATCGATCGCCTGTTGCGCGTCACGAGTGTCTTCGCTTAAGCTGAATTGAATTTCAGTGTGACGTAGCAGCTCTGCCAGGGTGGCACTTTGTGAGCTATCAGCGGGTTGAGACGGCACACACAGCAGGCGCAGTCCTTGTTTGCCTTCCTTCAGTTTGGGCAGGGTTTCGCCCAGGTGAGCCGTGAGGTTGAGTGCTTCCAGTTTTGCCGAGGAGCAGGTTGAGTCGGGGAAGTGCAGCACGCTGATGCCGCAATTGGACTGTTGCAGGGTATGATAGCGATCGCTTTCAATCCCCAACGCAGTGCTAATCAGTGCCCGAATCGTACCGCTGTGGCTGACGATTAAAACGGTTTGACCGGAATGGCGCGGTAGGATTTCCTGCCAAAACCGTCGAGCGCGATCGTAAAGTTCTTGAATCGGAAAGTGAAGCGATTGAGCCAGGGTGGCGGTTGCAGAAGATGAGTGACTGGCGATCGGCTCCAGGGGCATATAGAATTCGTGGGGGCGTTCTTTCCAGCAGCGATAAGCATCTGCAAAGTGCTCTCGAACATAATCAAAGGACAACCCCTCCCACGCCGGCAAGATCGTTTCTTGCAGATCTGCGTGAATCTGGGGAGATAATTGGGGTCTGTCCTGTCCTATTTCTTGTAAGATGGCGTTTGCCGTTTGTTGCGCTCGCTGTAAAGGACTGGTGTAAAGGGCATCGATGGCGATCGACTTGAGATAGTTCCCCGTTTCGTGTGCAGCGATGTATCCTTGATCGGTTAAAACGGCTTCATCAGAGTTTCCCTGATAGCGTCCCTCAGCATTGTAGGTACTTTGTCCATGACGAATGAAAATGACGCGCGTTCCAGCCTGAACTTCTGAGTGCCGCGGTATTCCCTGAACCGATGTGCCACAGGGATCAATAGAGGGTAAGTACATTAGAATTTTCCTCTCCATTTGAGTAATGATCAGTATCTCCAGCCGTTTCTTGCAGTTTGTACAGGCTGGCATAGCGATCGCCCAAACGCATTAATTCAGCATGGGTTCCGTGTTCCAAAATCTTTCCTTTTTCCAGGTACAGAATCAGATCAGACTGGTCAACGGCTCGAAGATTATGAGAAATCGTGAAAGTGGTACGTCCACGGGTGAGGCGATCGAGTGCTTCGTTCACTTCGGTTTCGTTTTGCTGATCTAATCCAGTCGTGGGTTCGTCCAAAATGATGATGGGAGATCGACGAATGGCTGCACGAGCGATCGCAATGCGCTGTCGCTGTCCACCTGAAAGGGTTGCGCCGCGTTCTCCCAGAACCGTGTCATAGCCGTTGGGTAACGCCTGGATGAAATCGTGAGCATTCGCCAATCGTGCCGCCCATTCTACTTCTTCATGGGACGCGCCCAGCGATCCGTAGGCAATGTTATCGCGCACACTGACCGCAAACAACACACTATCTTGCAGCACAACGCTGATCTGCTGCCGCAATGAGTCCACTTTGTACTCTCGCAAATCGTGACTGTCGATTAAAATTCGTCCTTCCAGGGGATCATACAGACGCAGCAGTAAACTCACTAAACTGGATTTTCCGCCACCCGACGGACCCACCAGTGCCACATGCTGACCTGCTTCGATCGCCACATCCAGATGTCGCAGCACCCACTTACCCGGCTCATAGGCAAAGCTGACATTCTCAAACTGAACGGCTCCCCGAAACGGAGGTGCTTCGATCGCCCCGCGCGAATCCCGCACTTCCGGGGCAATGTCAAGCAGATCGATAATCCGTTCCCCGGAAGCAGTCGCTTTTGAGATCTGACTCGTATATTTGGCAAGTTGACGCATCGGCTTGAACGCCACCTTCAGGTAGTTGACGAACACCAGCAAATCGCCCGGTGTCACGGTTTGCCGCATCACCAACTGCACCCCGCGCCACAGCACCAAAGCCGTCGCGATCGAAACCAACACTTCTACGGTGCGCTCCAATCCGGCAGCAAGCTGTTGTGCCTTAGCTCCATCGCGCAAACTCTTCTTATTCTGCTTCGAGAAGGCACTTTCCAGCATGTTTTGCAGAGACAGAGCCTGCACCACCTTAATTGCGCCGATCGCTTCTGCGGCGGTTGCTGCCATTTCCCCTTCACGGCGACGCTGTGTGCGGGCAACCCCTTGAATTTGCTTGGTCATGCGAGTGGTTGAAAACAGGAACAGGGGCAGCACTGACGCTGCAATCAGTGCCAGTTCCCAGTTCATCCAGAACATCACGCCCAACATGCCAATCACGCTGAGGGAGTTGGTGAGGAGTGGCAGGGCAGCGGTTACAGTTGCCTCCCGCAGGCGCTCAATGTCGTAGGTGACGCGAGTAATTAAATCGCCTGTCTTGGCTTTGCTGTGAAAGGAGAGCGAGAGCCGCTGCAAGTGGGTGTAAAGCCGAGCGCGAATATCCGTCATCACGTGGGTGGCTGCCAGGGACATCCCCACAATGCTGAAGTAGGCACTCATGCCCCGAATACCCGCGATCGCCACGATCGACAGCGTTAAGAGCGTCAGCACGATCAGGGGATTGAGCGTTGCTAGGAAAGGAATGCCGATTGTCTCGGTGCGAAACCCGGTCAGAATCACATCATCAAAGATGAACTTGAGGGGCCAGGGTTCCAGAACTCGCGCCGCCGTTTCCAGCAGCAGTGCCACAAATGAGAGGCTAATTAACGCTCTTTGCTTACGGATCTCTGGAGCAAACTTATGCAAGATTTTCCCGATTCCGGGCAACGCTGCCTTGATGCTTTTAGGACGACGTTTTGCCACCTTTTCCACTCCTCCGGTTACTGCGTCATCTCACCTTAGCGTTGAGAAGCTGCCATTGCAGGCGGTTTGTCCGATACAGTCAGCGGCTGTGCCTCGATTTGAGAACGGCTGTGACGATCGCTGATGTAGCGATTCAACTGCCGCTCTAAAGGAACAACGGCCGACAGAATTTTCTGTTCCAGACGAGGAAGCTTGCGCCCAAAGCTAAATTTCCGAATCAGCGGCTTCAAGAAAGCCTGGTGACGGCGATGCCCCAAACGGTTATATCGCTTCTCAAAGTATTTATTCTGAGAAACTTTCCACTTCTGGCGGAAGTGTTCTAAACTGGCAAGCTCCCAGGCATCGCTCCAGCGCAGCATAAAGAAGGGCAGGTCTGACCACTCAAACGGTGGGCCCGGTACATACGTCACGACTGAGGCAGGTTCACAGTAAATGGTGCGTCCAGCATTGGTCACAGACATGCAGAAATCGATGTGTTCACGGGTACTGAGCAAGCCTTCATCTAGCAAACCAATCTTGTCAAAAATCTTGGTTTTCACCAACATGCAGTGAAATTCAGCAAACTCACATTGACGACGCTGTAGCTGATCCTGCACCTCTGCCACCTGACGATTGACGAAGTAATGCTTCTCATGCACCCGTCGTTTGGGTTTATCTGACCCCTCTTTATGCACCAGGTTAATGTGCGCTTCACCCCCCGCCAGGTGAATCGTCTCGTGGATGGGAGTGCCAATACAAATCAGGGGAGTAACGATCGTGGCATCGGTCTCCTGAGCGCAGTCCAGCAGTTTCTCCAACCATCCAGGAGAGACGATCACATCGTTGTCAATGAACATCACATATTTCGTGTCAACCTGACGCAATCCCAAATTTCGCGCCTGGTTTGGAGCCAGATAATGTTCTGTGCGAATCAGTTGAAATTGGCGATCGCGAGCTTGTTCTTCCAGATATCGCTTGATGTGTTTCGGCGAACCTCCATCGACGTAAATCAATTTGAACGGAATCGATGTTTGTTCGTAGATACTTTCCAGCGATGCTTGCGTATAGCTAAATCGTTCTCTGGGAGAAACGACAATTGTTACTTTAGGTTCTGCCATTGTGGTTTACCTCCAGTGTTCGATCGTCAGATCAAAGGAGCATAGAAAGGGAGTACAGAGATGAAGGCAATTGCTCTCATTTCCTGACTCCCTGATTTCCTCCTAAGCTACACCAACTCCCGTCAGGACAGGTTTTGTCACACCCAACACTTGCTCATACACATATTGCCAGTTGCTCTGCTCCACTTTCGGGCTGAGTTGCGTCAACACTTTTCGCTGTGCGGCTGCACCGAACTGCTTTCTTAACTCTGGCTGAGCGATGAGCTGCCGCAGTGCCCGTCCCAGTTCTCTAGCGGACGCTGGCTTGACCAGAAACGCATCCAACCCATTTTCGAGAATGCCGCCGATCGCATCAACATTTGTCCCGACGATCGCCCGTCCTGCCATCATTGCCTCCAGCATCGCGTTGGGGCAACCGTCATTGAGAGAAGGAATGGCAAAAATATCCATGTGCGGCAGATAAGCCAGTGCCTCTTGGCGATCGAGCAGTCCCGTAATGAGAATCCGATCGGTGATCTGGCTATCTTCCAGGGTTTGCGTCCAGTATTCCTGTTCTTTCTCAGCGAAATCGCCCACGAGCAGCAGCGTCAATTCTGTTTCTTGACTGAGAACCGCGCAGGCATCAATCAAAAACTCAATCCCTTTTTTATCGCGAAATCGTCCCACCGAACCAATGACTGTACCCTGTAAGCGATCGACTAAGGGCGGTGTAGGCAACTGATTGAAATCGATCGGCGTGATGGAATTCCAAAAAACCGAAGATTTCGTTTGAATGCTGGGAGCTGCCAGCACCGCCCGCTTTTGCAGATCGGGACTAACGAACGTCACCCATGCAGAATTCTCCAATGTCCACACCATCTGCGCATACATCGAGGGACTGAAGATATGCTTGTGAAGATCGCTGCCTCGAACGCTGTTAATGACAGGAACATCATTTTCCCTCGCTAACAGAGTTGTGAGATATCCTGTTTCGTTCACAAAGAAAGCATGGAATAAAGCAAATTGGTGCTCTTCATACAGCAGCTTCAGTTGGAAATAAACGTCGCTGAGAAAGTCTTGTTTCGTGGGTTGAGCGTAGCGAATCGAGGGTTTGATGCGATGAACAATAATGCCATCCTGCAATTCTGTTTTGTAGCCCGTGTGGCGACGATAGATTTCATCAGCATTGCGATGCTTGGAATGAAAAACGGCTACATGCACTTCGTAACCTAAATCAAATAAAAAATGAGCAATGCGATGTACCGATTCACCAACCCCCCCCATATCCGGCGGGTACTCCAGCGTTGTGATACAAACCTTGGTCTGCATAGTCTATAACTCCCTTTTTTCAATACACTCAAACACACTCAAACGCGATCGAATCAAATTTTCAATAACTAACTAAGCGACTGTCACTGGTTGTTGAACAAGCTGCTTCAAAAAAGAAGCTGTATTTTGAACACCCTGAACATCAAAACTGATGCAATTCTGTTCTTTCTCAAGACAATTGATCACTTTTTGCGCGAAGCGAGCGGGCTGTAGTTCATCGGGATGGATGATTTCAACAACGCCTAGCTGTTCCAGCTTTTGCGCTCTGGTAATTTGCTCTTGATCATCATTTCCTGTAAATGGCAAAATCATCGCTCGAACACCCGTTGTCAAAATATTCATCGTGGTGTTGTAGCCCGCCATACTGATAGAAAGATCGGCTTTCTTCATGTAGGAAATGAGTTGGGAAGTGTAGCGTCGAACGGTAAGATTCGATCGCCCTACTGCCATCTGCTGTAATTCGTGCAGCTTTTCGTCTGGCATGAATGGACCCGTGAACATATAGAAATGGTGGGGCAAATGCGCTGCCAAAATAGAAGCCGTTTGAATCACGCATTCCAACAGTTCATGTCCGAATCGTCCTCCCCCAACGCTGATTAAAATCATCGGTTTGTTAGAGTTTAGAGCTACGCGATCGGCTTCAGACAGCACGGGTTCATGGGGCTCTGGCTGCACTACATATCCCGTATAGCATGTTTTACAATTGAGATCTTGAACTCGCGAAAAGCTTTCTTCAAGCGGCTGAAATTGGGGATCGCCGTGAATCAACAGCGCGTCGAAGTACTTGTTCATTAACTTGCACACTTTCTCTTCATGCCGCGCCTGATCTTGTTTCGTCACCACGATATCGCGCAGGCTACAAACTACCTGAGTTTGCTTATTTGCTTTGGCACGATCGAGCAGCGGCAATAGCTCAAATGAAAAGCGTCTCCGACCAAAGGGAAACAATTCAATCATTAAAACATCGGGATGCAGGCAATCGAAAACATTGAGTAATACTCCTGTCCGATAGCCTTGCACCTCTTCCAAGGTTTTGGAGGAGTCAACCACCTGCAATTCTCGAAATTCAGCATCCGTTTTGATAGCAGGCAAATTGATGACCTCAACTGTGTCTGGAATGTTGAATTCCTCGATCGCCTGTCCACCATTGATAAAGCAAACCTGAAAATCATCGATTAAACCGCGCACAATTTCCATACTGCGGACAAGGTGTCCCATGCCTAGAATGTGCTGGCAATAAAACATGAGTTTTTTCATCGTGCGATCGCCCCTACAACAAACGGTCCCAACTTATGACTTGACCAATGGTTCAAATCCCGACGGTTTGCCTCAGCCGAAAATAGATTCAGTAACTCGCGTGTAATTCTGGGCAGCGCATTGAGATCAATCGTAAAGTTTGAGGGCTTACTGGATGCACTCAACTGAGTCAACACCGACCGCATCAAATCTCTGGGTGTCAGATGATTTGGGTGGAGGAACTTGACTAATCCTAACTGCGCCAATCGTTCTGCTCGAATCAACTGTTCCTGCGACGGTTCAATCCGGGGAACAATGATAGCCTTGCGCTTTGCTGCCAGAATCTCGCAGGTGGTATTGTAACCGCCCATCGCAACAACAACATCTGCCGCTGCAATGTAGCTCGTCAGTTCCTCAGAAAATTCATTTATTTGCACACTCGAATGGTGTGCTGCTTTGCGATACAGCGTCTCTCGATCGGATTGAGCCATTTCCGGTCCACACAAAATGATGCTTTTGAGATTGTGCGATCGGGGCAGCAAATCCAGTCCTGATAAATAGTGATCAATCAAGAAATAACCGTCCTCACCGCCGCCAGCCGTCACCAAAATCAGCCGCTCTTCCCGTGGAATCTGCAAGACTTGCCGCATTTCCTCCCGTGACCATCGCGAGGTTCGCTGGATGTAACCGCAAAAGCGAACTTTATCAGCAACATCAGGCGGAAACTGATAAGCCTGGCTGAGATTAAACACCTCTGGCATACCAACGACAAGAATTCGATCGTAATAGGCTCGGATCGCCTCGTAGTAGCCAAACTTCTGCCACTCCGCAATCGTTTTCTCAGGCTCATCCAAAATGTCGCGCAGCAGCAGCACGAGCTTGGTGCTGGGGTGCTTATGCTTGAGATACTCCAGCGTTGGATCTAATTCCTCACGCAGTCCGGCAGGCTTTTTATCGACCAGCAGCAGATCCGGCTTAAAGTAGGACGCGGCTGCCAGAATCAGTTCCGCTCGCAGCTTTAGCGTCTCATCTACCTCCGTTGCCAGGTACTTTGCAGACAGCCTGCCGCGATCGCCTCGATTCAAGCAGGGCAGCTTGATGTAGTCCAGTCCTTTAGGCAGCCGAAAACTGTGGATCATCGGTGAACCCGTGACTAGCAGAATTGAAAGTCCGGGAAGTGAGGACAGCAAATGATCGCAAACTGCCAGCATTCGACGAATATTGCCAAGACCAAAGGTGTCATGGGAATAAACCATTAATTTCATGGTCTGATGTTCCCTCAAAGGAATATTTTGTGAACTCAACGGTGAACTCAAAAACTCAGCAAGTCAAAATCAGCAGTACTTTTGAACTCGTCTGGCTTCTGGGCTTAGCTCATGAAGTTGCTATTACGCTCTCGCGTTCGGGTAACGCAGCAAAGTGACGTGCAGAAGTCAAACCAAGGCTAGACGGTAAAACATACCCAGATTGAGAACGACCAATGCCGATGTAGTAAAAACCAGATTGCTCAAGCTGAACTGGATCCAGGCAGTTGCGACCATCAATCAAGATGGGGGTGCTCATGCGCTGAGCGAGCTGAGCATAGTCAAGCTGACGGAACTGTGACCAATCTGTGACTAGCACCAGTGCATCGCAATCTTCGGCAAGCTGTTGAGGATCAGATGCCAGAATCACATCCGCCAAAGCAGAATGTTCTCCGTTCGATCGCACAATCGGATCATGAGCCTTGACCTTTGCCCCCAGGCGCAGCAATTGCTCAATCAAATCAACGGCTGGCGTATCCCGCATATCATCGGTGTTCGGCTTAAACGTTAACCCCAACAGTCCGATCGTTTTGCCCTTGAGGATTTTAAGCACCTGCTGCAACTTTTCGATCGCCAACCCACGCTGCCGCTGATTGACTGTTACCGCTGCCTGGAGCAATTCCGCCTTGTAGCCATAATCGCTCGCCGTATGGATCAGTGCTGCCACATCTTTGGGGAAGCAAGACCCGCCCCAACCAATTCCTGCCTGCAAAAACTTGCTGCCAATGCGGGTATCCAGTCCAATCCCCTGGGCAACTTGCGTTACATCAGCCCCAACGCGATCGCAAATGTTAGCAATCTCATTGATAAAGCTGATTTTTGTTGCCAAAAATGCGTTTGCTGCATACTTGATCATTTCGGCAGAACTCAGATCCGTCACGACCACAGGCACCGGTGGCAAAGATGGATCGTCGGCAAACTGACGGTTCACGATCGGCGCATACAGTTCTTGCATGAGGGCAATGGCACGATCGCTCTGGCTGCCCAACACGATGCGATCGGGATTGAATGTGTCATAAACGGCTGCTCCTTCTCGCAGAAATTCGGGATTGCTGACCACATCAAATCCGGTAATTGTATCCTGGCGATCGGCAACCCCATCCATCACAATCCGCCGTACCCAGTCTCCCGATCCGATCGGCACGGTCGATTTATTAACAATTACCTTGTAACCGCCATTCAGGTGGGTTCCAATTCCACGCGCTACCGCTTCAACATAGCGGGTGTCGCTTTCACCAGAAGGCAAAGGCGGAGTACCGACCGCAATAAACAAAATTTCTCCATGTGCCACTCCTGCGCCGAGATCGGTTGTAAACTCTAACCGCCCAGCTTGCATTGTGTTCTGTATGATCTCCTCCAGCCCAGGCTCATAAATCGGGGTCTTCCCAGACTGCATCAGAGCTACTTTTGCCTCATTGTTATCCACACAAATGACATGATGACCAATCTGCGCCAAACATGCACCTGTGACCAGACCAACATAACCAGTGCCGATGACAGAAACCTGCATGACAGGAACCTCCACGAATCACCAAGAACAAGCACAGGACAAGAGGCTGCAAAGCACGATCGAACAGCTATTTGTTGGCAAGCCTCTCTACAGCCTTCCGTACTTGTTAACTTATATTCACAGTTCTTCGTGCTTCGTGCATGAATTTTTTCTAAGCTTCTATGAAAAACTTTTCATGCTTCGCGGATTCTATGAAAAACCTTTCATGTTTCTGGGCATTTACTAATATCTTATTGAGCTGAATCTCACTCTATACCTGATTTTTAGCTATTTCAATTCGCGCTTTCAATAAAATGCTTTAGAGCAATTTTGTATTAGGTATAACACTTCTAATTCGATCGAGATTATCGCATAGATGTTAGATAATACATCACCTAATTTCCACCTAATTTCTGTCTATTGGCAGATGCTTTAGAGGATGTTTGAAACGTCTCAAAAGTGCTGCATTGCCCCCCAACCCCCCAACTCGCTTCTGTTGGAGCGGCAAGTTACAACTTGATCTTGCGCTAAACGCAGGATGGGAAATTCAGCGATCGCACTTATTACAATAGCTTAAGAGTGTCTCTAAAACGAACTCATACCGATTATGATTAAATCCATGACTGTTTCGGGTCATTTGAATTGCTTTCTTGGTCGCTCTCACTTGCAACCGTAGACTAGCGTTTTTCCAAAGACAGGAGATATTATGAGCAGCGGAAGCGGATGCCCATTTACGGGCGGCGGGCAAAAACACCAGCCTCGTCATGTGCCGACGAACCGAGAGTGGTGGCCGCATTATTTGAATCTGAGCATCCTTCATCAGCACTCGCCTCAGGGCAATCCGATGGGTGAAGAATTTAACTATGCTGAGGAGTTCAAAACTCTCGACTTGGCTGCCCTCAGGGCAGATATCTATGAGCTGATGACCACCTCCCAGGACTGGTGGCCAGCCGACTAC
>Ga0224722_1001783_pt1 | contig 11782 bp, 11 predicted proteins | sample Balambano_FR1_Me_FD_161646 | JGI IMG/M metagenome (GOLD analysis project Ga0224722, IMG submission 161646) | Freshwater sediment microbial communities from Lake Towuti, South Sulawesi, Indonesia - Balambano_FR1_MetaG | ecosystem: Environmental > Aquatic > Freshwater > Lake > Sediment | place...
CGAGGGAACTGTTGCCGATTCCGATCGCCGCTTTCGAGATGTGCCTGCCGATCATTGGGCAGCGGAGGCGATCGCCCAGGCAGCGCGAATGGGGTTTGTCGAACGCGAGGCAGATGCGCTTTTTTGCCCGGAACAGCCCCTAGCCCGGTGGCAGGCGATCGTGGGATTGGTGAAAGGACTGAAATTGAGCGGCGGGGATCCTGATTTGCTGCACTTTCGCGATCGGGCTGAGATTCCCAGTATTGCGTTATCGGCAGTTACAACAGCACTGGCACATCGGCTGCTGGTTTTGCCGCAGAGTCATCGGCTTTCGCCCCTGTTGCCTGTCACCAGAGCAGAAGTCGCCGCCTGGATTTATCAGGCATTGACTGATCAGGCATTGCAGAGTGCTGCAGAAATTGGGGAAAGTCCGAACCCTGAGAGGCAGGATGGGGGGAACAATGCGATCGCCGTCAACTCTACATTCCAGGTTCCCCGGCTAACGGCTGCGGGAGAAAGGCTGCAGGTGGCGATCGATCTGGACTGCGATCGAGCAACTGATCCGGCGCAAGCAGAGGAATCAGCCAGTCCTGACCCGATCGGTTTTTGGGTAGCAGCGCAAATCGCAGAACGGCTCGAACAGGCAGGTGTTGCAGCCACGCTGATTCAAGGTGTTCAAAGCGACGATCGCCCGATCGATCCTGCAAAAAAGCTGACAGTGCTCCAGCAACTCCAGCCCGATTTGCTGCTTCAGCTTCGTCTGGTTGCGGTGTCGAGTGCTGAACTGAGCGCAACTCCCTCAGAAGGAGAACCCTTCGAAAAAGAACTGTCCCGCCTGGGCATTCAAACTCATTACGCGCCGCCCGAAAGTCAACCGTTTGCCGAACTACTGCACCAGACGCTTCTGACATCGCTCGATTTGCCCGATCGCAAAGTAATCCCCTTGCAAGAGCTGCCCTATCCCCTGACTGTGCCAATCCTCAGCGTTGAGCTGGGTCTACTGGCAGAAATGCTGAGTCGCCCCAACGAAATCGATCGCAGCTTCTGTACCTATCTGGCAGAGACAATTCAGCGAGGGCTGCTCCAGTTTCTTCTGGTATGATTTCTGCCCAATCAAATTTGCAATCCGCTTCGCACTCGATCGCAGTTTGCGCCCGATGCCGATGATCCCAGTTAACCTCTTCCCAGGAGCCAAATAATGGCAAGATAGGGTATTGACGATCGATTGAAGTAAAAACAAACGGCATGGCTGAAATTCAATTTTCAAGAGGCATTACAGAAGACGTTGTTCCTGATGTACGGGTGACGCGCGCTCGCGATGGCAGCAATGGCAAGGCAACTTTCTATTTTCAAAACCCCAGAGCGCTAGCCCAGGACAGCACCGCCGACATCACGGGGATGTACCTGATTGATGAGGAAGGGGAGCTGACCACTCGCGAAGTGAATGCAAAGTTTGTCAACGGTCAGCCCGATGCGATCGAAGCAACCTACATCATCAGAAGCGCTGAAGAATGGGAGCGGTTTATTCGCTTTATGAATCGCTATGCCGAAGAGCATGGTTTGGGGCTAAACCAAGGCTAGACAGGTCAATCAGGTTTCTGGGTGGGGGGAAGACGGCATTGCTGAATTGAGATGTTGAACGGTGCAAATTCAGCTCCTGGATCACCCCCCAAATTCCCCACAGGTGGGGGACTTTGAAACCAGTAGAATTGCCTGCTACAACAAGAACGCTTACAGTGGCTTGGTTCCCCCCAGAATTGTGCTACCGTGTCCACACAACTGGTTGAAACCCATTCACATCTGTCGAACCGCCCCCCAACCCCCCAATTTGTGAGTTGCCGCGCTCAAAGCGCGAGGGGAGACTTCCGAGCCGTTCAAAGTCCCCCACTGGTGGGGGATTTAGGGGGTGAAAGAGCCTCAAACGAAGCCAGGTTCGACTTGTGTGTACACGGTAGCCAGAATTGTGGGGGGTTGGAGGGGCGAATCCTACATCTATTCAGCAACGCCGGGGAGACAAATCGCATAGCGGAATCAGCGACTGAACAATTCGCCCCCTCTCCCCGCTGCTCTTGTACACCCTCTAAATTTACTGCTGCGATGACTCACTCGCCTCATCCCGACGAGCAGCCGATTTGTGTCGCCTGTGCTGTAGTCACGGTCAGCGATACCCGCACTCCCGAAACCGATCGCAGCGGACAGCTCATTCAGGAACTGCTGCAGCAGGCGGGACACTCGATCGCTGACTACATCCTGGTTCCCGATGAACCCGATCAAATTCAGGCGCACCTGCAGCGGCTCAGTCAGCGATCGGAAGTTCAGACAGTCATTTTTAGCGGCGGCACCGGAATCGCGCCACGAGACACCACCTATGATGCGATCGAGCAGCAGCTTGATAAAACCCTGCCCGGCTTTGGTGAACTGTTTCGTTTCTTGAGCTATCAGGACATTGGCTCACGGGCGATGGCGTCGCGAGCCGTGGCAGGCATTTGCGGGCCTCAGCTTGTTTTCTCGCTCCCCGGCTCTACGAATGCGGTGAGGTTGGCGATGGAAAAGCTAATTCTGCCGGAGTTAGGACATCTGGTTCGGCTGCTGAATGCCTAGTCGAAGCTGCCATTCTCTAAGAATTCCCTGATGAGCGGGGGCACAGTCACAGATCTGAAGCTGCCACACTCCCGGAGCCGATCGCCCCAGCAGGCTTCTGAGATGAGGCGTTGTCGTCAGTCCATAGCAGTGATTGAGGTGCGTCAGCCTCCCCAGGGTGCGGTCTTGCAGCAGAATCGGATCGCCCACAGGTGGAATGAGCCAGATTTTCAGATCGCCTAAAAAGGAATGCTCGATCGTCAGATTCACTTCGACACTGCGAATGATTCCGGTTTGCTGAACGGGAATTGGGATCAGGATGCCTCGATCGTCTCCATCTGGAATGGTTTGCGGCGATCGATCCTCAAACGCAAGCACCTGTAAACCTGACCCACCGATTCGATGAGCGGCTGCAGATTGCGAAACTCTGCGCAGCGCCAGGCTCACCGCCATCTCTAATTGGGCAGGAATATCGTAACTCTGAACTGCCAGAGACGCTCGACTTTGCGCATGCACCTGCTGCACAATTTGCCGCGCTTCCTCAGCAGTGAGATCCGGGTTGGCAGCTAGCACCTGTGCCGCAAGTCCCGCCGCAATGCCCATTGCGATCGCTTGAGTTCGATCGTCCTGATCGGGAGCGATTTCGACAGGCAACACATCGGGCAGAGCGTCCCATGCTGACCCTGCCTGCACCAGCACCACACAGCCTTTGCCGTTGCGCCCCTGAGCTGCAGCCCGCTGCACCGCTACCCGCTGTCGCAGAGAAGGGAGCAGTCGATCGTCTGGGATAGCTCCACACACAACCGCCGCCCCCTGCCGCACTCCCCAATCCAAGATCTGCTCGATCGCACTGTCATCGAACACGGGGTCGATCGCGATCGGCATTAAGCTGCAGCCTGGGGCAATTCCGGTTTCTCGATCGGTGCTTCTGGGAGCAGGGGGAGCTGCGTCGATCGTTAAGCCAGAAGCTGAGCCAGAAGCTAATCCTTCTCCGATCGCAGCCTGAGCGCAAATCGTTCCCCAGGAGAGCTGGGCTGGCTTGCCAATCTCGGTTTGCTCTAATGCAGCATCGGCTGAACGTAAATTCGCTGCAGATAAATCAAGCGGGGCGACGATTTTGCCCATGCCGCTGAAGGCAGGATGAGTCAGATCAATTCCCCTTGTAGAGAAACTGCCTTGCCTCACCCGATCGACCACGGCAACCACAATCGATCGCGCTCCCTGGTTTATCGTTCTTTGGCTGGTAACTATTCTTTGGTTTGCGGTTCCCTGGCTTGCAGTTCCCTGGTTTGCGTCTGACGAACGTTCAGAAGGAGGCTCAAAAAATGCGGCAACTGCAACGTTGGGTTCTGCCAGCAGCACATCAGGGTGATAGATAAGACGATTTGCCAGCTTTAGCGGATTGACGATCGCCCCAGAAGTGAGCTGATAAACAAACGCCTTTGGAATTCCCGGAATCAGCTTCAGCACCTCAAGCCCCACCGCGCGGATAATTGCTTCAATCTGCTGTGCTGTCACCTGAGGCTGAAACTGCAGGGCAATCTGATCAGTCAAATAAAAGATAGGCTGGTTTGCTTCAGACGGGTTTACCTCTGTCTCAGACCTATCAGCATCCGATTTAGATCGACTATCAGCCCTATAATAGGCATGACTCACAAAAGCAGCTTCCGCCGCTCGCGTGTCAGTTCCCCGCAGAGCAGGTCGCCGCAGTTGCGCCATCACCGATTCAAGCCGATCGACTTCTACCCGCAGGGAAATTTGTCCGATTGAGGGAAGCTCCCGATCGAGTTCACAGCCGAGACTCCCTGCCCACTGCGCCAAATTTGCGATCGGGTGAACCAGGCGTACAGTAAAGCGATCGGGACATTTTTGCAGTTTGATTTTCGCACCGCCCCGCAGCAGGATTTTGTTTTCCAGGTCGCCCGGATAGCCGTCCGGCAAAGGAAACATCCAGAGAGGCGATCGCATTGAGCCAGTCATCGGGGAACCTGTACGATAAAACACTCGTCTGCCATAGCTTAAACTGCCTCAAGGCAATAAAGCTGCTCCGGCAACTTTAAGAAGATTAAATCGAGCGAGAACGGCAATGGTAAAATCCCCTAAGACTGTATTCGTTCGCTACCGCACCATTTCGCAAAACAATTTCATGCTATTCTTTCACAGCTTACGTTCCGTTTCCCTGATGATGCTGGTTTCCCTGGCAAGTGCGATCGCGCTTATTCAGGCAGTTCCGGTAAAAGCACAAACGCCTGCCACTCCCTCAGATGTCAATGCTGAACCCAATGCTGAACCCAGCAGTGAGCCAGATCTTCGTCCACTGGCTCAGGACGGGACACTGCTTAGCGTTAGCGGCGGCAGACGATTGATGGAAGAAGCCAGTAACGCGGTTTCAGCGCAGAATTACGACCTGGCAGTTCAGCGGCTGCAAGATGCCCGCCAGCTCTTTAACCAGCTCTCAAACTTTCACCAGGAGCTAGCCGGAAGCTTTGCCGGAATCGACACTCGCATTGCGGATGACCAGCGAGAGCAGGCAGTGGCGGCGGCTCAAATGCGCGACCAGGCAACCTATCAGCTTGCGCTCGTGCATCGGGCGAGAAACCAGCCGGAATTAGCCGTGCCGCTGCTGATTCAAATTGTTCGCAGCCAGAACCCGACCCGTGAGCTGGGGCAGCAGGCATATCAGCAGCTTTATGAATTGGGCTTTGTCAGCTCGCCATTTCCACGATCGGGTGGGCAGTCAACTTCGGCGGCTCCCCAATCGAACCAGGAAAATCAACAGTAAAATAGGGTTGTCTCAATTCACTTGCGCATTTGATTTCAGGAGCGTTCATGGTTAGTCCAGCTCAGGTTGAAGCAATGATCAAAGGGGGACTGCCCGATGCCCAGGTTCAGGTTCAAGATTTAACGGGCGGCGGCGACCATTACCAGGTTGTGGTGGTTTCTTCCCTGTTTGAAGGCAAAAGTCTAGTGCAGCGGCATCAGCTCGTTTACCGTGCGCTCAATCAAGCCATGTCTTCCGAGGCAATTCACGCCCTGACGATGAAGACTTTCACCCCGCAGGACTGGGCAGCGCAGGCAACTGCGATATAAGACTACAGACATAGGGCAGTAGAAAGGGTCTAACCCACGATCGCAGATTCAAATCTGAAGTTCATAATTTGTTAGATTGCTTAATGGTCTGACCTGTTCATTCAAATTTCTCGTAGCATAAAAGCGTAAGAACCAACCTCAACTGCTCTATGACACCCGAAGCACAGCAACGTATCGAAGATTTGATCCGATCGAATAAGATCATGGTGTTCATGAAGGGAAACAAGCTGATGCCTCAGTGTGGTTTCTCCAACAATGTCGTGCAGATTTTGAACGTGCTTGGCGTTCCCTTTGAAACCTTTGATGTGCTGGCAGATCCCGAAATTCGTCAGGGAATCAAGGAGTATTCTAGCTGGCCCACGATTCCGCAGGTTTATATTAACGGTGAGTTCGTCGGCGGGTCTGACATCCTCATCGAGCTATATCAGAAGGGCGAGCTTCAGCAAATGGTTGAAGTGGCTCTCGCTTCCTGATCTTCTTAACAAGCCTTAAAACAAAACCCCCTGGTGTTTGAGCTGTCTCAAGTCAGAGGGTTTTACTTTGCTTATCGATAATCGGGTTCAGATTGGGGCATTTCAAAGTTGGACGGGTCATACAGATAACGAGTGACTTCTTCTTCAAGGCGATGAATCATATAGGGTTCGATCGCATTTGCGTGACGAAGTGCAGCCAGATAGCCATCAACAAAGAGCCGAAGCTCATCGAACCGATATCCGCGATTCCACTGCTCGACGAGGGCGTCGGTGAGTCGCTGGTAATAGCGGATCGTTTGAGTATCCTGAAGCATAAGTTTAGAGATGATCCAGAATCCTACGATAAAGAGACAGAAGACACGCTCAGTGATATTTCGATTAAACGCTTAGTTTAGTGCGAATTGCGACATTGAGCAAGATGTAGTCTACTCGGTTAGCGATCGATCGCAAATCCGTCCCAAGGTAGGCAGCAGACCCGCTTTCAGGATCAACGACAATTTCACACTGCCAGTCAGTCGTATTCACTGATATACCAGATAAAAAACCACAGGCTGGATTTATACTAGTTTCTTTTATTCTATTGAGGTTGATTCCTTGCGCTTCCCTCAAGCGGGTGATTTCATCCCTCCTCTAGATTGCGCTAACTGATTACAATCAGTTTAAAGGGAAAGTTATCCTGCTATCTCTCCTGCAATACTCATTTTTGGAGGTTAACCTCTCTCTTGAAACGCTTTGATACGGATTTCTGGTATCAAAAGATTCCAATACAATCAGCAGTTTGACAAATTCTGCACCCTGGTTGCTGGATTAGGCAAGGCTCCGTAACCATCGTTACAAAACCCTGACAAAGGCTTTGTTAGCTTTAAGGAAAGTTGCTTCCCCTTTAATCTAATTCTAAAGGATTTGTGAAGCTTCTCGGTTCCCTCTTAAGAGAGTGCTGCCGTGGGATTGGTTTATATCCAGATTGTTGAAGGCAATCCTCATCTTCGATCGCTGCTGGGCTGGCATTTGCAGCAGGTTGGCTTTGGTGTGCATCAGTCGGCAGACCTGCAGCAGGCAAGAGAGGTATTTCTCAATCGTCAGCCCCAGCTCGTCATTCTTGACGCCGATCTGTCTGAGGGGGACGGGGTTGAATTTTGCCGCTGGCTGCATCAAGAGCACCAGGTGCTGGTCATGATGCTGTCTGCCCGAACAAGCGAAGCCGACATTGTCAGAGGTTTGCGCACAGGCGCAGACGATTATCTGACCAAACCCTTCGGGATGCAGGAATTTCTCGCCAGAGTCGAAGCCCTGACTCGCCGCAGCCGCACGATCGCCGCCCCTGCTTCCCTGGACTACGGCGACCTCAAAATCGACCTGGTGCAGCGACGGGTGCGATTTAAGGAAGAGCTGATTGACCTGACCCCGCAGGAATTTAGCCTGCTCTATGTGCTGGCTCAGGCGGGCGGAATGCCGTTGACGCGATCGGAACTGTTGCGCAGAGCCTGGCCCGACGAAATTGATAACCATCGCACCGTTGATACCCACGTTCTGGCACTCCGGAAGAAAATCGAGATTGATCCCCGCCAGCCTAACCTGATTCAAACCGTTCGCAATGTCGGCTATCGCTTCAACGTTGAGCTATTAGATAGCAGTCGTACCCCTGGCAAACAGAACGGCAAGCAAAGCAACCAGAAACCTTCTGCCCGCAGCCCTGTGATGACTCCGCTGTCTTCTTCGTCTTCGCTGTGATCGCTCTGCGCGCTATTCTTCTGTAGCCTTTGTCTCATTTGTCTGCAATTTGCCTAATCGGTGATTGCTTTGAGCAGCACTTCTGCGATCGTCCGATCTTTCATATCATCGAGCGTCACTGCATCACAGATATCAAACTTTGCGCCGACATTTTGCATCTGGTCATCGAGTGCCTGAAGGAAGCGGGTTGCTTGCAGGTCGTCTCCAATCTGGATAAAAGAAATTGCCAGTTCCCCGTTGCGATCCATTCTGCGCGTCGCGCCAACAATAATCGCCATCACCGCTTTGAGATCGTCCGGTTCTCCGTCTGTGATCACCAGAATCGTTTCGCCGCCTGCTTTTGTTTCATGGGCTGATTTGCGACGAAAGTAATTTTCTAGCGCATCTTGCAGCACCGATGCCAGATTTGTTGTGCCCATCGGCTCATTTTCCATAAAGATCTGCGAAACCTTGCCGGAAGTGACGTTGTCATATCGCTTGAACCGTCCTGAAAACAGGTAGACTGTGATGCCGTCTGGATCAAGCTGTTCGCATTGGCGAGCAAGTGCCAGTGTCGATTCCTGTACTGCTTGCCAGCGAGTCCTTCCGCCCCGCTGATCGGGCGTAGACATGCTGCTGCTTTTATCAATAATGAGGGTGTAATCGCGATCGTTCAGGTTCACAGTTTGCCTCCTGAAAGGTTGTGAAAGCGGTATCTGTTTTAAGATACTTGGAAATTAAAATGTTTTTCGAGTTAATAGAGAGATGCTGATAAATTGAGTTGAGCTTTGTCTATAGAAATAATGTTGATTAAGTGTTGATTAGAGTACTGCAGACAAGTGCAGACTTGCTGATGAATAAGACTTCAAAGCTCTGGAGAGAATCGAGATGTAGCGCTTTCATTCTCAGCAGGATTTGATTTTTTGAGATTGGCATTTGTTAGTCTTCAGACTTAATCAATTTTTATTGCAATTAAAGCTAACTTTCGTTAAATTAGCTTTCACTTTTCGAGAATTACTTCTACTTTATTTATTGAAGATGAAGTTCAATCTCTTTGGGTAGATTCCCCGCCCCTTGGGGCGGAATAACAGCCGGGGCAAGCCCCGGAGTTCATACTTTTGATTTTGTGCGTTCCCGAATTGGTAATGCAATTGCTATCAGTTTCGTAGCTTGATTCAGCACGATTCGATCAAGGTCAGACGCATCTCATCATTAAGTGCCTTGGTTCTCTGGGCAATCGACACAGCGATCGGCGGAACGGTTAAATTCAGGTTAATTCTGATCAGTTTAATTTTGACAGTTAAAGCTTGTCCGGACGGTTAGGTGTAAGGAGTGGCTGTGGCTTCTATCAGTTACTGGTCTTAATCGTACAGGCTGATGGTGAAAGCTTCTTAGCAGGTTTTCATTGAAAGTCTGCGTGAGAAAGTCTTCTGACAATTTTGTTTAGCCTTGTCTTGTTGCCTGATCTTGTCGTGTTGATTGTTCTTCGTGTTGATTATCTTTCGTGCTGATTGTTCTTGATCACATTTTCATCCGAGGAGTCCAAACATGAGTTTAGTTGCACAGGTCATTGCCCAGTCTGATGATGCCGATCGCCTTCTTAGCAGCGCTGAATTAACCAAGCTGCAAGACTTTTTTAATACTGGAGAATTGCGGTTGAAGGTTGCCCAAAAACTGGCAGCAAACGATCGCAAGATTGTTGAGGAAGGCAGCCAGCGGTTTTGGTCAGCCTGTCCGGTGACGCCCAGCAACAGCGGCAATCCGCAGAAAACAGCACTTTGTCAGCGAGATCAGAGCTGGTATATTCGCCTAGTGAGCTATTGCGTGTTGGCAGGCAACGCCAAACCACTCGAAGATATTGGTCTTGAGGGAATGCGGGAAATGTATATTTCTCTGGGTGTTCCGCTTGCCAATCTGAAGGTTGCAATGCGCTCTCTGAAAGATGCGGCTGCTAGCCTCATGACCGCAGAAGAAGCGGCGATCGCTGCCCCTTACTTTGATCTGCTGATTCGAGCATTTTATTAGCCATTCATTAACGTGAGTTTGTCGCCAGTCGATCGATACTCGTATATCCGTGACTGACAAACGACGAATACCAATCAATTCACCCTCTATTCGCGATCTAATTCTGTTGTTTATCAATCTAGTTTCAAGAGGAAAATAATGCAAGATACCATTACTTCAGTCATTAACCCTGCTGATGAGCGCGGCAAATACCTGGACACCGCCGAACTGGAGAAATTGCGAAAATACTACCAGACGGGCAACCTGCGTGTAAAAGCTGCGGCAACGGTTAGCTCTGGTGCTGCCAACATTATCAGCAGAACGGTTGCGAAAAGCCTGCTGTATGGCGACATTACCTGCCCTGGAGGAAATATGTATCCTACCCGGCGCTATGCGGCTTGTTTGCGCGACTTAAGCTACTTCCTGCGCTATGCCACGTTTGCCATGCTTGCCGCTGACCCCTCCATTCTAGATGAGCGCGTTCTCAACGGTTTGCGCGAGACCTATGACACGCTTGGGGTTCCTGTAGACCGGACGGTGCAGGCAGTTCAGGCAATGAAAGAAGTCATTACTGAAATGGTTGGGGCAGAAGCAGGTCAGGAAATGGGCGTTTACTTGGATCACATTTGCTCTGGTTTAAGTTAGCTCCTGTTTTTGTTGCTTCAGATCGATTTTTGTTGGAGTTGATCATCCTGCAAGGGATACTGCTTCGCCTCGGTGAGTGTTGAAGGGCATGATTCAAGAAATTGACTTGAAATGTCTGACGATGCTCACCTTTTTTACAGTTAATTACTAATTTGCAAACAAGAACAATGCAAACTTTAATCAGAACCATTCGGACAAATCAAGAAGAACGCTTTGGACGATCGCCCCTTTGGGGAACTGCGAAACAATCAAATCAGGCCCGCTCTGCCAATCTTTCCAATCGATTTTTAGTCGTGCATATTGCCTATGCTGCCCTGGTTGTTTTCCTGGCGGGAGCAATTACTTTGCTGGAGGTGGCGCGATATGTACCCGACAAACCGCTGTATGAGCAGGGGATGATTTTGCTGCCTTATTTTGCCGGATTAGGCTGGGGCGTGGGTTCTGGCGGTGAGATTGTGAATACCTTTCCCTATTTTGCGATCGGCGTGATTGATATTGTTTCAGCCGCAGTGCTGGCAGCCGGAGCCTATTTTCATCGCACCAAAATTCCGTCCAGTTTAGAGAACGCATCAGAACCAGCATCCCGCTACCATGCCACCTGGGACAATCCTAGAAAGCTGGGAAGAATTCTGGGAACGCACTTAATTTTTTGGGGAATTGGGGCTGCTCTCTTTGCTGCAAAAGCAATGTTTTTTGGCGGACTTTATGATGCCAATTTACATGATGTTCGAGCTGTGACCAATCCAACGCTTGATTTTGGGGCGATCGTCAGCTATAAAACGCGCTTGTTCTATGTTGATAGCTTAGAAGATCTGGTTGGTGGTCATTTGTATATCGCTGTAATCCTGATTGCAGGGGGCATCTGGCATCTTCTGGTTGAGCCATTTCAGTGGGTCAAGGAACGGTTTATTTTTAATGGAGATGGCATTCTTGCCTATTCTCTTTTTGGGGTTGCCCTGGGTGGTTTTGCGGCTTCCTATTTTTGTGGATTCAATTCACTGGCGCATCCCGTCGAGTTTTATGGACCCACGCTGGAACTCAAGCCCTATGTATTGCCGCACTACCTGAATCCGACGAATGGGGCTGCAACTTCTCGCACGCTGTTAGCCAACGGCTTTTTCTATGCAGCATTCCTGTGTTTTGCTGGCTCAATCTGGGAGTTCGCACGAGCGACAGGCTTTGACTTTGCTGCGGTTCGACAAACCTGGAAGCAAGCTGCCGCAGAAGTTAGCCCATTTCCTGTTCTGTCTTATCAGAAAGAGTTTCACTACGAACCGCAGCCTGATTGGGGAGTCTGGTAC
>Ga0224722_1001784_pt1 | contig 11781 bp, 11 predicted proteins | sample Balambano_FR1_Me_FD_161646 | JGI IMG/M metagenome (GOLD analysis project Ga0224722, IMG submission 161646) | Freshwater sediment microbial communities from Lake Towuti, South Sulawesi, Indonesia - Balambano_FR1_MetaG | ecosystem: Environmental > Aquatic > Freshwater > Lake > Sediment | place...
AGCTTGGACGGGGGAGGAGCTTAGCCAAAGGGAAACAGCGGGATGGACGATCGCCAACAGCATCACGATCAAACTGATGCATCCCCAAATCAGCCAGCGTCGCTTCATCTCAAATGCTCCCATAAATTATTTACCCAAGATGGCTGGATTGCCAGTGTCATATAATCCAGCGATGCAGCCGATCATCAAGGTTGCCAGCGTTGCCCCCCAAAGTGCTTTCCAACCCAAGGCCGAAATATCTTTACGGCGAGATGGCACCAACCCCACAAAGCCACCCACAAAAATACCTAAAGAAGGCAAATGCGCGAACCCACACAGGGCGTAGCTTGTCACCAAGAGGGCACGATCGCTGATGGCTCCCTGACTGGTCAGCACAGCCAATTGTTGAAACGATAAAACTTCTGTGGCAATCAGGCGTTGACCGATGAGAAGAGAGGATTGCCAGAGTTCTTGCCACTTCAGCGAGACTCCCGTCAGAAAAGTCAATGGCAAAAACAGTGCCCCCAGCAAGTTCTCTAACGTGACAACCTGAAATACCTGCCCGATCGCCCTCACGAATGGTTGCGAACTGGTTGCTAGAGAGGCCAGGTTGGCAAAAAACAAATCAATCAACGCAACTAAGCCTAGAACCGCAATCAGTAAGGCCGCGATCGCCACTGCCAGCTTGATGCCATCCATTGCGCCCACGACAATACTTTCCATTGGGTTGAGAACGGAGAGAGGCGAGACTGTCGCTGACTCGGAAGCTGCTGTTGCCACCTTTGGGGTATCAATATCAACTGGGGTTTGACCGCTGGCCGCTGTTAACTCTAGTGAGGCCGGATCGGTGGTCAGCGGTTTTTCGGCGATCGCTGGCTCTTCTAACCGGATGCTCATCGTTTCTGGCACCGCCGTTTCTGGTAACAAAATTTTGGCAATCACGAAACAGGCTGGAATCGCCATAATCGAGGCCGAAACCAGGTGTCCGGTGATGTTAGGAAACACTGGCCGCAGGAGGCTGGCATACAGCGCCAAAACGGTAGAGGCAATGCTGCCAAAACAGGACGTTAAAATAGCGTTCAATTCACTGCGGGTCATCCGTTCCAGGTAGGGGCGTACCACCAACGCCGACTCAATGCCCACGAAAATATTACTGGCTCCACTTAAAGACTCGGCTCCACTTAGCTTCATCGTGCGTTGAAATAAGCGGGCAAATAGATTGACGATCGGCTGAATTAAACCTAATGCGTACAACAACGACACTAAGGCGGAGAAAAAGATCACACTGGGCAAAGCCCGAAACGCAAAAATGTACCCCAAGTTGAGAAAGTCAGGGCTGAGGCGATCGCCTGGGACTGGTACATAAGGCGGCGTAATCGCGCGGGCAATCCAGCGACCGGCCAGAACGGGGCCTGGAATTATTCTAGGATTGGGCACCAGCAAATCCCCAAACAAAAACCGTGCCCCAGCTTCGGTGGCATCCAGCATGGAGTTCACCGCATTACTGATTAACTCCACAATCAACCGAGTGACGGGCACTTGAAACACCAGCAAACCCAGAATCAGTTGCAGCCCTAACCCCCAGGCGATCGTTCTCCACGGAATTAGACGACGGTTCTCTGAGGTCAACCAGGCAACACCGCAGAGGGCAAAAATTCCAACGAAGGAGAGCAGATTAAGGGGCATTGTGATTAGGGGTGCGGTTTAAACTCGCCACTAAACTCGGCAGGTACGTCGGGTTCACTGAAGAATTATAGGCATATAAGGAATTACTTCGTGACTAATTTTTCCACAGCTGCCAGCAGTTCTTGTTTCAACGGTTCCCATGCCGCCAGTGCTGCGGGGTTAGAAGGAACGCCCCTGCGCAGAAAAACAATTTTGTCCCGCACTTCTAAAATCCCGTAGGACTTATCCTGAATTAACCGATCGAGCGTTGGAACGATCGTCTGCATACGTATGCGTTCGGGCCGGTAGATCGTCATGTAACGTTCAATCCGCCATAAATCTGCAATCAAGTATTCCATCTGGTCAACTTGCCCATTTTCATCCTTTAACAGCAGCCCTGGGAGGCGAATGATTTTGCGCCGTGTTGAAAGTTGCGGAATGATGTTGGTGGTTACAGAAACCGTGGCATCCGGCGGCACCTGACGCACCATGTCATTCATGATGCCGGTTCGCTGCCACTGGGTAGTCAGCGGCACAAACACCCATGGCCGGAAGGATTCCGGCATTAAAAAGTAAAATGCCTGGTTCGGATTACTGGCGATCGTCGCAACAATTGATAACGTCAAACAAACTGCCCAAAACTTCCGAAAAGCAGAAGTTAGCTGCCGATTGCGGACCGACCAGCCCAGCATCTGCCACCAGGATGGAGATTCAGGTTTGGGGGGCAAAGGCCGATTCGACTGATACGCCCACCACAAAATTGCCCCATAAAACACACCAGGGACGATCGCCACAGCATAGCGAATCGTAATAGACAATGCCGTTTGCCCCGATTGCGTAAACACCGTCAACAAGGGCACGCCTGACATTATCCAACTGGCGGGTGAAAGGGCTGGAATAAAAGCTAAGGGAATCCATTGTCCCACCAAGTACCAGAAGCGTCGATCGAAAGGCATCAGCACCGCCTGCAACAGTTCGATCGGATGGGTAATCATCCCCCACAAGACTTCTAACGTGCTGGGTGCTGGGTTTCCGGGGGCAAATCGCGCAAATCGAGAGGCCATGTAAAGCCGGGGATTGTCTGGTGAGAACTGCGTAATTACGACATTCGTCACTAGCACTACATACACAAAACTTAGAACACACAAAATCACACCTAGCTTTGGCTGCCGCCGACTCAGCAACAAAAATAATCCGATTCCAAACAACGCAATCCCAGCATCTTCTCGAATTCCCAGCACCAATGCCACCATGATCCAGAAGATCCACCAGCGACGCTTTTCCATTGCGAGCAACATGCCAAACATAAACAATGGAAACTGGCAATGTTCGTAGAAGTTGGCAAATGTGGGACCAATCACAGCGATCGCACTAAAGTAACCCGCTGTGATCCACCAGGATAAACTGGGACTGAGGTAATGCCGCGCCAACGCATACAACACCACGCCTCCAGCCGTCATCAACACGACCTGCAACACAACCATCGTAGCTGGATGGGGAAACATGGCATAAACCGGCAACCACAGCAAAAATGTCGGCACAAAGTGCTGACCCAGATGCACAAAGTTGACGATCGGGATTGTGTTATCTGCTAATACCTCTACAGAATTTGCACTGGTCAGAGAACTTTGAAAAAACCGTCCATGCAGGTTATTCCAAAAAATCTGATTAAACAGTCCGTGATCATAAGAGGTGTAGTAAGTAAAGTAGCGATGCAGCGACAACAACAACATTAACGTTAGGAAAACCGTCGTTATCATCATCAATCGGTTAATTTCCGGCTGATGCTGCTGAAACATCCCGCGCCAATCATCGTTAGCAACCTTTTCCGGCTTGGTTGGGTTAGTTAAGGTCATTCAACGTAACTTATCAATTGTTCATGGATAATCATATCTCGCTTGGATCTCCATCCTTTGAAAAAATCCCTTGCATAAGTTCGCATTCGTTTGCTACGCTGTTTAAGCGTTGAAATTAACTCCCCTTGCCGGGATAGCTCAGTTGGTAGAGCAGAGGACTGAAAATCCTCGTGTCACCGGTTCAAGTCCGGTTCCTGGCATTCCTTCATAAATCAGCAAAAACCCCTGATTCCAAGCGATTCAGGGGTTTTTGCTTTAGGGAATGGCTCTACATCTCTTTTGGATTTTGGGTGTTTTTATGCTTTTGGATTTTGGGTGTTTTTAGGTCAGTTTGGGGGACAAATTGGGGGAAATTTGGGGGAAATCTTTAGTAGTACAGTGTTACTATCAGGGCAAAGGTACTACTGGAGAACCGGCTTATGTACTGCAAGCGGCAAGCCCGAGAAGCAACAAAGGGCGCGGTTCAGTTCAAAACCACAAAGGGACGCTTGCAAATCGTCTTTTCTTATCCTATCGAGGAAAATGGGGAGATTAAGCGCAAACGCTTCTACATCTCCACAGGCTACGATGACACACCTCTCAATCGGCAACAGGTGGGGGGCACCGTAAGCTTAAACAAATGCTGCAAGCCTGGGAACAAGAACACTCTGGACAACTGGATACCATTTTGACGAGTCTGCAAAACGTCGTCCTATCCTACCTGGTGGATTCAAACTTGTTCAACTTTGCGACTCTACACGCACCCAATCTCCACAGGGAGAGGAAATTCCCCTCCCTGCAACAGCAAGAAATCTAGGACACGGTCGCGGCGACCACAACTAGTAGCCCAACCAAGACCGCTCCAACCGCGCCCAGAATGACGTAGTTCCGTTTTTGGGAAGTGGTAGGCGGCTCAGCCTGATACATCTTGGGTTCGACTGCAAAGTTATTTAAACGCCCGCCATCTTCTACTGTGTATCTCATGAATGGTCCTCAATTTTTATTAACCCTACCCGGAACGATCGTGAATTGGTATTAAGTTTAGTAAACTTTTTAATCTTTCTTAAGAATGAAAAGCATCCCAGGCTTGATCGGGTTAGGGGTTTAGGTGATGGGTTAGGGGCAAGTTGCTACGTAATCAACAATAGTCGCTCTAACCTAAAACCCAACACCTGGGACCTCAACCTTTTCACTTAATCCACTAGTTCCAACAACACATAACCTTGACGCTCAAAAGCAATCAAATGGTTCTTGATCGCGTCAAACGCCTCAGCATCAGTAGTGGGTTCAAGGGTAACGAGATTGAGGGGACGCAGTTTTTTCCAGTGTTGGGCGATCGCTTCAACTGATCGAGGCCCACTGATCAATTGCAACAAGCAACTGGCAATCAGGCCATCTAACTTGATTGGAGAATTTGTTTTTTGAAGAAATTTACTAATTTCAAAAAATTCGGAATTATCGATCGCAGAAATCAATTCTTTTTCAAACTTTTCAACCTTCAACTGCGGATATAGATGCACTTTCGCCTGTTGCCATTGAGCCTCAGTCCAGTTCTCTACAGCGGTGTAAGGTCGGGCTTGCCCTGGATGACCACACCAGAGATCAATTAAGCGATGATTGGGGTGTAACAGGGCAAACAAGTGCAATTGTTCTTCTACACTTTTGTTAGCCAGGGTAAACGCGACTTCCACAGGTAGATTGTTGAAATTGTCAAACAGTTGCGTCAAGTCCCACTGCCACCAGTTCACCAGGCTAATAAATTCCAGATCGGTTGCACGAAGTAGCTCAAAAAACTCCAGCACATTGATGCTTTTATCGCCTCGTAGCAAATGATTGGCTAACAGCAAATCATCGTCAGTTTCATGCGATTTGCCCCAGGTTCGAGCTTTTGCCAACACGCCATCACTGAGACCTTTCATGATGTCTCGCACAGCAGTGAGTTGCTCAGCGTCGGGCGAATCTTCCATTAAGCCCATGCGAGTAAAAAATTCTTGCATCTGGTGCATGGTTGAACGGGCAGAACTGTGGTGGAAGTTTGCTCGAATAATGCCATCTTGCTTCAAAACGGATTTCATCGCTTTCAAGCCAATTACAGGATCGGGCAGCAGATAAAGCACTTCATCGCAGTTGATGTAGTCAAATTCCAGGCCCAAGCTGGGTAACTCTTCGATCGTCAGGCAATGAAACTCAACATTCTCGAAGCCGTGATGTTTTAAGCGTTCACGCGCTAAATTGACTGATGCCTGTGATAAGTCAACCCCAACCACTTTTGCCCCTGGGTTAGCTTCTGCCAAAACTAATGCCTTAAACCCTGACCCACAGCCCGCATCCAGGATCAGTTTCCCGCTTGGATTGACGATGCGCTGGCTGCGAATGTAGTGTGGCACCATCAGGTCATGCAGATGCAGAAAGTTAATGTCTCCGCCAGAAGTTTGCTCCAAAGGAATTTTGGGATAGGGGGCGGCGTCAAACTGTTGACGAAGCTTTTCGAGTAACTCGGCGGATTGGTCAGCCATGCGTGGTTTCTCCTGTGAACGGTAGCCCCAGTGTGGGATGCTAGATAGTGTTGTATCTCAAGTTTGCCCTTCTGCATCTCGCTTGTTTCAAGGATAAACACGATCGCATGATTTCTGGTCTGTACACTTTACCCGAACTACAACACGCCATTCGGACTGACCCCAACCGTTGGAGACCGCTGGTTTTTACGAATGGATGTTTCGATTTGTTGCATGCAGGGCATGTGCGGTATTTGCAAGCCGCTAAAGCCTTTGGCCGAGCCTTGGTGGTGGGGCTAAACAGTGATCGCTCAGTCAGCCTGATCAAGCCCCAAGCAACTGGACTTCCCCCCCGCCCGATCGTCCCGGAAGCACAACGCGCAGAGGTGCTAGCTGCCCTCAAAGCGGTTGATGGTGTTGTGATTTTTGCAGAACGTACGGCTGGCGATCTGATTGCAGCATTACAACCGGATGTGTACGTTAAAGGAGGTGACTACACGCTATCCACCTTACCAGAGGCCAGCATTGTTCAAGCTTACGGCGGCGAGGTTGAGTTTATTCAAGTTGAAGTGCCAAGCTCCACGTCGGCAATTATTCAACGCATTCTCAGCCCAATTCATTCCCAGGCTCAATAACTTTCGATAACTATTTACATCCCCTCATAAAACTTCTACAAATGAACAGCTTTTCAACTGACACCCCTGAGAGTGCGACTCTTGCCAACGCCAGCGATCGCGTTTCCGAAGCTTGGGCTCAATTAAAAAACACTTCCGAAAAAAACTTATCCCCTCTGATTGCAGAACTAGCGACCAACGAGACCGGGCAAATAGCATTGATGCAGTATCTCCAAGCCCGTTGCCCAACCACTGCAACAGACGCAACTTTGTGTACTGTAGATTTGATTGCAGGCAAAATTTACCAGGCACTTTTTCATGCTGGCTCGCCCACCTGCGCTGATTTTATTCAGAAGCAATATCCCACTGGGGTTGTGTCGCTGCGATCGCAAAAGGCGATCGATTACCATTCGTTACAAATTCTTTTAGCAAAGCAAGACTTTCAAGCCGCCGATCAACTCACGTTGCAAAAACTGTGTGAATTGGCTGGCGAGTCTGCCGTGCAGCGGAAATGGATTTACTTTACAGAAGTGGAACAATTTCCAGCGATCGATCTGCAAACGATCGACAATTTGTGGCTGGTTCATTCTGAAGGCAAGTTTGGATTTTCCGTTCAGCGTGAAATTTGGCTGAGTTTAGGTAAAAATTGGGACAAACTCTGGCCCAAAATTGGTTGGAAAGACGGCATCAACTGGACTCGTTATCCCCAAGGCTTCACCTGGAACCTAACCGCTCCCAAAGGACATTTGCCGTTGTCAAATCAATTACGGGGGGTACGGGTTATGGCCTCCCTCATGGCTCACCCTGTTTGGACGAAGGAATAAAAGTTTCTCCAGAATCTGTTAAAGTCCGTAATTCTTCCGCATTGTTTGATTTATCTCTCAAAAAGTTCCGTAATCTCCCCTGCGTGAGAAGCGTTCATTGGCTTAATGCCCTGGGAATGCTTGGTGTAGATAGAACTTTTGCCTATCTTCTACAGGATTTACTGCGATACACGGGAGAAACGAGTCGGCATGATCAGTCAAGAAAAGCGGTTATTTTGTCGCCTTGATGGGTTGACTACGGAGGCCCGTGAGCAGCAGCGGTTGAAAGCTATCACAGAATTGGGGTTGCTTCAAGCTGAGAGTATTCCGGTATTTGAAGAAGCAACTCAAGCCGCAGCCCAGACATTGAGCGCTCCAATTTGTTACTTGAGTTTGATGGAACCCGATCGCGAACGACTCAAAGCGGCGATCGGGCTATCCCGTTTGGGGTTGATGAATGAACTGGCCACCACTCGCCAGTTACCACGTCTAGATGCATTCAGCACCTATGTCGTAGATAGCCAAAACCTCCTGATTATCGAAGACACTCTGGCCCATCCTGCATTTGCCAACAGTCACTTAGTTCACCAGTATGAAGTTCGCTCGTTTATCGGGGTACCGCTAGTGACCGCAAGTGGTTGCTGTATTGGAGCGCTGATGGTGATGGATATCACACCCCGCAATTTCACTACCCACGATGCCGAATTCCTGTTGCTTATGGCTCGCTGGAGTATAAGTGAATACGAGCGATCGCGACTCATGCAGCAACTGGCTGTTCCCGTCGCAACAACGAGTCAGCCCCACGCGGAGGTGGTCGATCGCGAAACCAGGGATCTCCTGCGCGTTGATTTGCTAAGTTACTTGGCTCAAGAACTTCGTACCCCGCTCACGTCGGTCATGGGTATGGCCAGCGTCCTAACTCGAGAAATTTATGGACCGCTCACTTCCAAGCAAAAAGAGTATCTCAACATCATTCATAACAGTGGTCAGTACCTGCTTTCCCTAATGAATGAGATTATTGAACTAGCGGAGTTTAAAGAGACCAATCAAAATCTGAATCTCAGCTCAGTTGACATTGAAATGCTGTGTCAGCAGTCAATCAATACGTTAGAACATGCGGCTCAGCGACGAGAACAAAAAATCCGGCTCACTGTGGAACCCAGTCGGCGCATCTGGTTAGTCGATAAAGAAAAAGTTCGCCAGATGCTCTACCATCTGATGTTCAGTGTGATTCAATCCTCGGCGGCAGGAAGTATTGTGCGTTTACACGTTTCTCGGCGAGAACACGAACTAAACCTGACCATTTGGGTCTCTCATCCCTGGCTCGGCGAAGGGTTGCCCTACGTTGAAGTTTACTCAGATGCCAGTTTGGTAGGGGCCAATCGGGTCAGCAGTGAAGCTCATATAGACACTGACATTGCACTAGAAGCGATCGCAGAACCCTTGATCAGTAAATCTACAGAGAAAGCAACAATCAGCCGAGAGACTCCCCGCAAAAACTTAGGTGTACTGTTGAGTCAGCAGTTGGCAGAGTTACATAAAGGGCAGGTACTCATTCAGGGCAGCGCTGAAACGGGCTTTCGCTATGTCATCAGCCTGCCCCGATTGATGGAACCAGTCGAAGGTTAAGTTGATACCGACTAGGCAACCTTGCAATCAGGGCACAGCAAACGGTGCCCCGACTTAGAAACAAGCAGTGTGATTGCAGTGTGATTACAGGCCAGGGGGCAGAATCACTTTGTCAATGACGTGGATAACGCCGTTGCTGGCTTTGATGTCGGCTGCCGTTACGTTTGCGTTGTTGACCATAATTCGGTTGCCTTTCGTGCTGAGCGTTACAGGTTTACCTTCCACAGTGTTCACCTGTCCTGGTTTGATGGCTGTAGACATGACAGAACCGGGAACCACGTGATAGGTCAGAATTTGTTGAAGTTTTGCCTTATTCTCGGGTTTTAGTAAGGCTTCCAACGTCCCTTTAGGCAGCGCTGCAAATGCTTCATCCGTTGGGGCAAAAACGGTGAATGGACCTTCGCCAGATAAAACTTCTACTAATCCGGCTGCCCTAACAGCGGCAACGAGGGTCTTAAAGGATGCATTGGAGGCAGCAATGTCTACGATCGTGCCTGTGGTAGTTGCTTTCGTCTCAGCGGCGGCAGTTGTTTGAGTGACAACTGGCACAACGGCTGAAGCTGCAGAAGGGCTAACGGTTTGGCTACCGGTTTTGGTTGCTTTAGCTGCGCCACCGGGGCAGTTTTCAGCCACAGCAGGTAAAACGCCGATGCTACCAAAGGCAGCGATCGCAACTAAAGCAACAATTTTTTGTAGTGAGGGGGCAAACGATTGATTAGACATAAGTGACCTTCAAGAAATGTGAAGTTACCTCTAGAATTATTAAGTAATTTTAAAGGGATTGACAATCGTCATTTCCAATGCAGAAATCTGAATCTGCTCATTATTTCTATGGACTTCTCCACCTTTGGACAGATCTTTCCTTGTTTTTACTTTTCTCCAGTGAGGCCTACAAAATTTGTGATAAAAAGCGCTGAGTGCGTTCTTCCTGCGGGTTTTGAAAAAATTCGTGGGGAGTTGCGGCTTCCACCAACACGCCCTCATCCATCAAAACAATGCGATCGGCCACTTCGCGCGCAAATCCAACTTCGTGTGTCACCACAATCATCGTCATCCCCGATCGCGCCAGGGAACGCATCACATCCAGCACTTCCCGCACCATTTCAGGATCAAGAGCGGAGGTTGGCTCATCGAACAGCATCACTTTCGGTTGCATGGCTAGCGCCCGTGCGATCGCCACCCGTTGTTGTTGTCCTCCCGAAAGTTGGCCCGGATACTTATAAGCCTGTTCCACAATGCCAACCCGTTCCAGTAATTGCAAAGCAATCTCCTGAGCTTCTGCCTTTTTCAACTTCCGCACCCAGCGAGGAGCCAATGTAATGTTCTCCAGCACCGTCAAATGGGGAAACAGGTTGAACTGTTGAAATACCATTCCCACTTCCCGCTGAATTGCTTCCACTTGGCGCATGTCACTCGAAAGTTCGATGCCATCAACCGTAATCCGTCCCTGCTGATAATCCTCCAGAGCATTGAAGGTTCGAATGAACGTGGATTTACCGGAACCAGACGGACCCATAATCACCACAACTTCGCCTGAGTCCACGCTTAAGCTGACTCCTTTCAGGACATGAAAATCGCCGTACCACTTGTGGACATCTTGAGCAATCAAAATCGGTGAAGACGAATCAAATGACATAGCCGTACCTTTAAACACTCATTAACGGCTCAAATCAGCGGCGGCAGACAAGCTTGAACCCAGCACCAGAGGTATTCGTCCGTCCGCTGCATTTGAATTGTTATGCCACGATTGCGCGTTTCACTGCATGTGTTTGTTGAAGAAGGCAATGACTTTTTCAGGATGCTTTCCGAAGTAGTTGTAGCCGTCCTTAAAACGCCTCGTGGTGTTCTCGATCCAGAACAGCTCCTTATCCTCACTCCCGAGAAGGTCAAACGTCTTTTGGGCATCTTCTGGATTGCGTGTCCAAGCGTCCTCCAAGACTTGAACCATTAAAACCGGCATTTTCACTGCCGGAGCCCAATGGTGAGGAGTCATCTCGGCAGCCACAAAACCGCCCATCTTTATCAATTCTAAGTCGATCAATTCCTGATATTGGCTGACTCCCTGAATCTCTGAAAATGCGTCATATATCGCCGTCATGGAAACAACCATCGGGCTGACCATGCATCTTACATTTTCGAAAAGCTCGGGCCGCTGTTGAATTGCATGGTATTGAGAGTTTCCACCCATGCACTGGCTGTATAGACCAACGGTCATCTTGCCAAGTTCTGGATGCGCGTCAACCCATTTCTTGACCCCAACACAATCGCGCCACTCCCACATGCCGATTCCGCTCATCCCTCCATTGGCCGAGCCGCTTTGACCGTGATTCCGGATGTCATAGGTGAGCACGTTGTACCCTGCATCAGTCAGGTGTTTGTACTGAATGACAAAATCAATCTCGACACCGTCGTAGTTGCTCCACGGTTCGCCTAGGTGACCAGGAAAACCTGCGCGACACATCGGTAATGCATGGTTGAAGATAATCAGCTTGTCGCTCGGTTCACCTTTCGCCGGAATGTACCATGCCTCCAGCGGTACGCCATCATCAGATGGGATGACCAGATCATCCCACTTAGTCATCCCGTGGTCGGCGGGATTTTTGAATATTACGCTCCTCAGCGGCTTACACACTGCGGCAAGACCTTTAACTTTTTCGTAGTCTTCTTGGGAGATGGTTTCGAGTTGCTCCAGCGCTTTCGCCATTCTTTCTTTGGGTATTCCGCTCATGGTGATTTCTCCCCTAGCCCTTTTGGAGTTGTT
>Ga0224722_1001785_pt1 | contig 11780 bp, 10 predicted proteins | sample Balambano_FR1_Me_FD_161646 | JGI IMG/M metagenome (GOLD analysis project Ga0224722, IMG submission 161646) | Freshwater sediment microbial communities from Lake Towuti, South Sulawesi, Indonesia - Balambano_FR1_MetaG | ecosystem: Environmental > Aquatic > Freshwater > Lake > Sediment | place...
CCAGGCTCGGCGAGGGCGAAAACTCCGTGTACGTATGGGTTGAGGACTACGGCGACGGCGAGGCAATCGTCAATTGGGATTGGGGTAAGAACGTCGATAACAACTTCGACGGCGACGGGAACCCGCAGCTCTACGCGGACAACCCCGAAGCATCTCCCACCGAGATCGCGCGAGCATTCGCGTTTGCGCAGCGTTCGGTCGAGCGTGTCCTCAAGGAGGGCGCGCACGATGTCGTCACCTTCGAGGGCGCCAAGAAAGCAGCGGCCGGCAAGACCGCTTCAGGCCACGAAAGGGTCCAGAAGTTCCTCATGGCCCGTGGCCAGACGGACGGATACCAGGCCACCGTCGGCTCCTGGACGATCCCTGGAAAGAACGGCGAGAAGCTCGTCCGCTCCTCCTTCGCGTTCATCCGCGACAGCGTGGACGTGAACGAAGCCTGGCAGGGCATCCGGCGAGGGAAGGTTGATATTGAGATCATCCCGAAGAAAGCTCAGACCCCAGATGGAATGGCCGCAAGGAAATCTTCGGAGGAAACTCCCGAGGCCCCAGAGCCGGCCGATGATTACCGTGGTCTCGAAGAGTGGCGTGATGTCGAATACGACCCCGCGTACATTCCTCGCCGCTTCAACAAGCAGGGGTGGGACAAGACCTCCCTCAGCCCCGCATTCCGGGGCAACCTAAACAAGCTCGGTAATCGCATTGGCGACGTAATCTACCGATCCAACCAGCCGCGCATGGACGACCTCGGGGCGGCTCAGCCAAACCCCGTGTCCGGCCTGGAAATGGCTTGGCGCGTCGGGCGGAAGTACGCCGATACGGTCAACAAGCTGATGAACCCAGCAAGGGGGCAGGTTAACCCGTACCGGAAGATCACTGCGGACGACCGAGAGGCCGCCAAGGATATTGTTCGGGACGCCCTGAACGACGGAGAGACCTTCGGAGTTGACCAAGAGGAGGCGATGGAAATGCTCCTCGACCTCATTGCCCCAGTCAAGAAGAAGTCCGCCGAGAGCCCCCGAGCGCGCCCTCGCATCAACATGCAGCTCGACGCAGAGCTGGACGCGGACATCTTGGACATATTTGAGTGGAACGTGGAGCGCCTGTACACGGCCTACTCCCGGAACATCTCGGGATACGCCGGGCTTCTCCGGGCTGGCTTCGGGTCCGAAGCGGAAATCCGTGGACAGATTGAGAAGATAAGGGCGCAGTCCGATAGGGACCCCAAGAGGCAGCGCCGGGCAGAGCGCGAAGCAGAGATGCTTGAACTCACGCTCGACGCCATAATCGGCCGGCCGCCCGAGGACCTGATGCGTAACAAGCACTGGACCTGGTTTGCGAACCAGGTTCGGCGTTTGAATTTCGGGAACCTGATGAACAACACGGTCTTCCTAGCCGGCTCTGAAGTCGGGGCCGCGCTCACCCGCGTGAACGTCTTCAGGATGATCGGGATGTTCCCTGAGTTCCAGCGGTACTACCGCCAGGCCCGCGCTGGTGACCCGTCCGTGCGCGAGAACCTGTTCTACCTCGCGGACACTGTGATGGGGCACGGCTCCGCTCAACTCCGTTCGCGGATGAGCCAATTGGCAGACCGCGCGGACGGCAGCAACCCGTCGATTGAGGATGCCCCCCAAGGTGTCTTCGACAAGATCGACAGGTTCACCCGGAAGCAGGCTAACCTGACCGCCCGCCTGTCCGGCATGACTCCGATGCAGGAGTTCCTCCGCATGACCATCGTTACGGCGGAAGCTCAGGATTGGGTGAAGGCCGCACGCAACGGAAAACCGCTGTACAGCCCCCGTCGAATGGCGGCCCTGGGCGTTGACGCTCCGATGTGGCGGCGCATTAGCGGCGAGCTTCGGAAGTGGGGTGACACTCAGTCTCCCGACACCGGCAAGGCCGTCCCGAACATGGCGCTCGACCAGTGGGAAGACGCTGAGGCTCTCAACGTGTTCCTCAATGCCCTCGACCGGAACGCCAACCGCCTTGTGATGGAAGGCGACATCGGCCACCAGGCGTACTGGTTGCGGAACCGGCCAAGCGCTCAACTCCTGTTCCAGTTCCTGAACTTCCCGATGAACGCGTTCTCGAAGCACGCAGGGTTCGCCCTCAATACCTTCGACATGCGCGCCGTCCAGGAAATGTTCGCTATGTCTCTGGGCGGCGCAGTCGGCTACACCGCGCGCGTTCTCGCACAGGGCGGTGCTCAGGACACGGAAGAGGAACGCAACGCCTACTATGCCGAGCGCCTCAGTGGCGCAGAGTTCGGCAAGGCCATGTTCTATTACGGTGGGCACTATTCACTGGCGCCCAACCTGATCGACTTCGGCCTGTACCTCGGGAAAACCGCAGGTGCCCCCGTGGAGCCCGTTTTCACCAAGACGCGGGCCACGGGTCTTCCTGGCGATCCATTCACCGGCAACCCGACTTACTCCCGCTTCCTTAATCCAAATGGTGCCCTGAAGGCTCTCACGGACCCCATCAAGGGGACCCCGTTCTCCGAGCAGGACATCCACGGTCTCATCAAGCACTTCGCTCCGCTTGGGAACCACATCGTCCTAAACGCCTTCCTCGACCGGGCGCTTGAGTTCCTCCCCGACGAGGAAGGCTCCGTCGAGGACCAAGTTCAGAACTAAGGCAGGCCCCTTCTCCCAGCGAGAGGGGGCTTTGCCCCTTCTCAAAGGAATATATTCTCATGGCCCTATCCCTGAACAGGTGGGAAGCGGACGGTATTCAGTCGCGCTTCGACATCACCTATGGATACCTCTCCAGGTCGCACGTATTCGCCTTCGTCGATGACCGGCTGGTGGCCTATAAGTGGACCGGAGCTTTCCAGATCGAGCTACTGGTGGTCCCTCAGCCGGGGGTGAAGGTTACGATCCGGCGCCTCACTGACCGCGCCAACCGGATCACGACGTACACGGACGGACAAACGCTGCTGGCAGAAAGCCTAAACGCCGGCGACCTCCAGACCTTCTACATCGCCCAGGAGATGATCGACCAGCTCGAAGAGGCGATCCTGAACGGAGACGTTTCGGTCCTTAACCCGGATGGCGGTTACATAACCGCGCAATGGATACAGGACCAACTTGCGGCCGGCATCGCTGCTGCTGAAGAGTTCCAGATAATCGACGCCGCCATACAAAACGAAGCGGTGCAGAGGGCTATTGCCATCGGTCAGGAGGCGTTCCTGCGCGCTGAGGCTATTGCTGAAGAGGCGTCGGCTCGGGCCGAGAATGTCCTGTCCCTGACGCAAGCCGACTTGGAAGCAGGACAGCGTCTAGACACTCTGGAGAGCAATCTAAACGACCCAGACAACGGGGTCTTAGCTAAGATCGCTACCTTGGAAGAAGTGGCGGTTGACCTGGAGGGGCGCAAGGCGAACGCATCTGTGACAACCGCGCTGGCGGCAGAACTCGAAGGGGTTGAAGCCCTCGTTTACGACGAAACGGCCGCCAGGGTGTCTCAGTGCGAGGCGCTAGCTACTGAGCTAGAGGCGCTCAGTGCCACCGTGGGAGCCGCCGAAGCGGATATAGTGGAGGAGCGAAACGCTCGGATCGCTGCGGACGAAGTTTCTGCCTCCCAAGTAAGCGGGCTGTTAGTTCGCATAGACGAAGCCGAGGGGGGTATTGCAAACACGAATGCAGCAATCTTCGCGGAGCAGGCTGCGCGGGCGACAGGAGACGCCGCCAACGCGACGACAATCGAGCAGAACCGCGCCGTACTGGACGCCCGGCAGTGGGCAAAGAACCTCATAGTCAACGCGGACTTTGCCGGCCCCTGGACCGCCTATTGGGGAGCTGCGTGGGACGGAAACAGCGGCGTGCCTATCGCTCGCGGAATGAACACCCCAGGCTTTGGCGGCTCTGGGGGGCTGAATGTTCACTTCACCACGGCCATCGGGACGCCCGCTTCCGGCACCATCTTTCAGGGCGCGCGGGTTCTTCCGCAGTTCCGTCCGAAGGTTTCTCCGGGAGAATGGCTCTACATTTCCGCGCTCGTTGGTATGCACAGGCTGGCGGGGGTGAGTGCGGTGGCTGACTTCTACGACGCCTCCGGAAACTTCTTCGCCAGTGAGCCAGTCGGCTACACCGCTGCGCTCCCCCAGCACTCGGCCTCAAACGGAAACCCGGACAACATGGTCAGGGTGGGCGGCTTTGTTCAAGCGCCGGCCGGAGCCGCAAGCGTGGCTGTGGAGCCGCGCGCGCACTGCAACGGAGAAGGCTCGCCTTACCTGTTCTCGACCGCGTACCAGTGCGCAAAGGTTCCTTCCGGGTGGACGAGGCCTGTCCCGTACAGCGATGCGGCCAGCGCCGTGACATTCCTGCGCGAAGCCCTTGCGACGGGAGACGCCTCAGTGGCTCGCCTGCTCCTGGCGGTAAACACGAACTCCAACGTGGCGTCCGTCGAGGCAGTTGCGCAGGAGGGCTCTGGAACCTGGAACGGATCGGCAATCACCCTCAACGCTGACATGATCCGCCTCATGGCGAAGGCCATAAACTTCGGATCGAACACGGTGTTCGAGGACGCCGACGGCTCCATCTACACGGTAAACAACAACAAGCGCCTGCGCATGCTTGGGCCATTCGGCGCAGCAGGGGATTTGGTTATCTGGTTCGGTCCAACATCTGTGCCGCTCTACGAAGAGACTAAAACCAACGGGTACTTCTCCTTCGCAACAGACGGTAAGGTGTACTACGGCAATGCGGAGCTTGGCGGGGGTTCCGGCGCATCCAGGGCCAAGACAGCTACAGGGTCCGCCGTCATTACAACTGGGGCGCCCGACGCAACCCTTGCTTCAGTCGTGTTCGACAACGTTCAGAACCCGTCAGTAAACAGGGTCCCCTACGTCGAAATATCCGGGGACGGCGCGGGCGGGCCTGGGACCGGTGGCTTCTTCCATTGGCACGTCCGCGCTGCACCACTCGCCAACCCCAGCGACTTCCACAACGTGGTAAGCGGTGAGTTTAGATTGGAGGCTGGAAGCGGAGGCGAAACCCCGACTGTCGCCTACCTGACCCAGCCGAACCAAAGCCTAAGAACTGCCCTGCGACACGGGCAAGTCCTGTACTCTCTCGTCGCGTTCCGATTTGACGGTAGCACTCCGGTCGGCGTTCGCGGAACCCTAAACATCGAAAACATCCCGAGTTAACCCATGCTTGACCTTCAGTCTGTCCTCTCGTTCCTCGGCGCATCCGGCTTTGTCGGCGCCGTTGGAGCAATCTTCGCCCAAGGCCGGCTCCACCAACGAGTGGACGGCCAGCAACAACAGCTCGACCGCCTCGACGCAGACCACCGCGAGACCGCCAACGCGCACGGCGCAATGGCCATCGCACTCGGCCGCGTTGAGGAGCGGATGGGCACCATCAAAGACGACCTGGCCGAGATTAAGGCCGCCGTCCGCAAGGATTAATCCATGTCCACTAGCAAAGCCGCGCCCATCAGCGCGATGGAGGAGCTGCACAGCGCAGTCGCCGAGGCCCTCAAAGAGGGCGTCACTGCGAAGAACCCTCGGGCCATTGCAGAGGCCATCAAGTTCCTCAAGAACAACGGCATCGAAGCCGCACGGGATGCGAACAACAGCGCCGTCTCGCGCCTGGCTGACCAAGTGAACCGCATCATGGCGGAAGACGCGGGTGACGACTACGACCGCCCGGTTGGAAACGCTTAGCAGCCCTCAAAAACCGCTCAATACAGCCGCACGCGGCCTTCAGGGACCTTTACCATGCGATGGTAGCGGATACAGCCTGAAGGCCGCCTACGGTCATCCTGAGCGATCCTAGGGTCTATTATCGGAAAACAACATGAAAACACGGGACGAAGTTCCCAAGGCCCTCCAGGTGGAACCCTGGTGGCGGGACACCTACGCCGGCAACCCGGAAATCTGGCCCCTCTTTGAAGACTTCAAGGTCTTCCTGGCCATCGTGTGGGCGCACCTGGGGCTGCCCAAGCCCACACCCATCCAGCTCGACATCGCCGACTACCTACAGACCGGCCCCCGCCGCAAAGGTATTATGGCCTTCCGGGGTGTCGGCAAGTCCTACATCACGTCCGCCTTCGTGTGTTGGTGCCTCCTTCGGAACCCCGATGAGGCGATCATGGTGGTCTCGGCGTCCAAGCAGCGCGCTGACGACTTCTCCATCTTCACCAAGCGCCTGATCTCCGAGATCGAAATCCTCCAACACCTGATGAGCCGGCCGGGCCAACGCGATGCCAACGTGGCGTTCGACGTGGGCCCCGCGAAGGCAAAACACTCCCCCTCGGTGAAATCCGTGGGGATCACCGGGCAGCTCACGGGCTCCCGCGCCACGCGGATCATCGCCGACGACATCGAAGTCCCCGGCAACTCATTCACCCAGGGCCAGCGCGACAAGACCAACGAGCTAGTCAAGGAGTTCGACAGCGTTCTCATGCCGGGCGGTGAGGTCATCTACCTTGGCACCCCTCAGACGGAGCAGTCGCTCTACAATCGGGTGTCCGAGCGCGGCTACGAGTTTCGCATCTGGCCCTCCGAGGTACCCGATCAGGTGTACCTGGAGCGCATGCGCCACCGGCTGGCACCCTTTGTCACCGAGGGGATCGACCAGGGGCGCTTCCGGTTCGGCCGGTCGCTCGACCCCCGCCGCTTCTCCGATGACGACCTCCGAGAGCGCCGCCTGTCCAACGGCAACTCCAGCTACGCCCTCCAGTTCCTCCTAGACACCAGCCTTGCGGATGCTGACCGCTACCCGCTGAAGCTCAAGAACCTCGTGGTCATGTCCATCGACCCCAAGAAGGGACCAGCATCGGTCGCATGGGGTCCCAAGCCGGCCTCCCGGCTCAACGACGTGGTGGTGCCCGGCCTCGACGGGGATGGGTTCTACCCGCCTGCCTTCGTGGACACGGTGTTCCAGGACTACCAGGGCACCGTCATGTTCTGCGACCCTGCCGGACGGGGCTCTGACGAAACCTCCTGGGCAATCGCATCTGCCCTCAACGGGACGGTCTTCGTGCCCCGCGTTGTGGGGACCCAGGGGGGATATGAGGACCACGTACTCCGCCGCATAGCCAACGACGCCAAGGCTTACGGGGTGCACCTCATCCGGGTCGAGGATAACTTCGGCCAGGGGATGTTCGCAGCCCTCCTGAAGCCCCACCTGAGGGCCGCAGGACACCTCTGCGAAGTCGAGTGCGTCCGCGCAGCCGGCATGAAGGAGCTGCGGATAATCCAGACCCTAGAACCCATCATGGACCAGCACCGCCTCGTGATTGGGGAGAACGTCGTCCGCGAGGATGACCAGCTCGTCCAGGGCTACCGGATCGAAGACCAGGCCAAGTACCGCCTCTTCTACCAACTCACCCGTATTACACGCGACCGTGGCGCCCTGGCCCACGACGACCGGCTGGATGCGCTGGCCGGTGCCGTGTCTTACTGGACCGAGCACATGGCCATCGACGCTGCTAAGGCCGCCGAGAAGGCCAAGGACATAGATCGGCAGGGGGAGCTGAAGTGGCACCTCGCCAACCAGATCGGGGCGGTGGACAAACCCTTCTCCTCGGTTCGGAAATCCCGAAAAGACGGCCTGTTTACCCGCTGAGAAAACCCCAAGCCAATCAAAGGCTTACCAAAACCCTACCCTATCAGGGGGAAGCTCCCCTCCCTGTGTCATGTACTAGGTAGTCTCTATAGGTAGTACCTTAAGATGACGCCTGGTCCTCTTTAGGTCATCTCTCGGTGGTCCTCTGAGTGGTTCTCCGTCGATGTAACCACTCAGAGAGCCGCTGAGAGATGGCTGAGAGGGAGGAACTAGCTCTCCGCCCACACTTCCCTCAGCCCACTGAGTGCTGTATAGGCCGCTCCCCGCCACCTTTGGAGCCCCTGTATGGTCACTGTGCTATCTACGCTGCTCACCGCCGTTGTGTTCGGCCTGGTGTTCGCCTTCTGGCCTGCCAAGAGGGGTCCCAAGGGGGACTAGCGCCGGCCGACCTTTCCGTTGCAAAAATCCGAGGCGCCTTATTGAGTGGCGGCGAACGGTTCTACCCCCCCCGTGGCCCCCTCGGTCTGCCTTCGGCAGCCCCAAAAATCGAGGCCGGGCACCCATCGCGCCGCGTAGCGCGCCTCTCTTACCTCTGGATAGCTAGTAAATCCGGGCCTGCGCGTTGGATATGGTATCCAATAGCAGCCTACCGAGCCCCTTAAGGGGCTTTTTATCGACTACAAACGTAGTCAATCGCAGCCTGCGCCAATGATCGCAGGTGCGATCTTTTTTCCCGCGCGCCGCGCCCGCGCATATTGATCTTACCTCGCACCTGCGCGACCCCCAAAATCCGGCCCATCCTGTTGCAGTTGCTGGGGATTTGACAGATCGGCAGGTCGGTGCTAGCTTACATTCATCGACGACGGCCTCCCGGCCTACTCGATACGGGCCAATCGCCTCCCGTGATAACAGTGGCGGTCGCCCTTAGTCCGAATGCGTCGGACGGCACAGGGGAATTGGATGCGGCCCTCAAGCGAGGCACCCGGCAGGGTGAGCAATGCGAAACGCCATCCAGTGAGGGAGAGTGTGTAGGCACACACCGAGGACGGCCCCGCGACTTGCGGCCCTGCCTATCCTGAAGTGCCCTGAAGATGCCTGTAGGTGGCAGGCGAAACACACACAAGGTCGAAAACACTGGCCCTTCGGGGCCGGTGTAGGGGCGTCATGCGCCCTCTGATGGGACCACTAACAAGCACACAATCACAAGGACACACACATGAAAAGCAAGCTCTTCCGCATCCTGATCGCCGTCACGGGCAGCATCTGCCTCGTGGGGGCCCTCGTGGGCTTCGGCGTCAAAGGGGAAGCTCTGGCCATCGCCTCGATCACCTACGGGCTGATCGCAGGCTGGGCCGTTGGCTACTAGGTCGAAACCTAGCCGGTCCCTTCGGGGGCCGGCGATGGTCCCGCCGTAACGCGGCGGCTGATGAGACCACACACAGACACACCAAGGACACACACATGACAGACCTTTCAAGCATCCTTTCCGCAATCGCTGTGGGGACCGTGGGCGGCCTCCTTCTGGGGTCCACGCTCGGTTGGCTCTTCAATCGATTAACGCGGCCCTGAAGTCGCACCAAAGCCGAAACCTAGGCCCCTTTAAGGGGCCGATGGTCCCACCGTGAAGCGGTGGCTGATGAGGCTATCAGACAACCACAAAGGACACACACATGAACGGACACACAATCGAAGTGACGGCGCTTGATACTGGCTTCAACTTCATGGTCGCCCTGATGGCAGAGCGCTACGCTCCCGGCTGGAAGGCGGCTCCCGTGGCCCCCGAGACCCTTGAAGCCCTCAAGGAGTCACACAAGCGGGACGGCTTCATTACCGTGTGGGATGGCGAGAGTGATCGAACCATCTTTGGCGAAGCACACTTCAACCATGCCTTCCGGGCGTGGCACGATGCGGTGCATCTCATGTACGACCTTCCCTTCACGCTGGACGGCGAAAGGGCCGCTGCGGAGATGCAGTGCGAGCACGTCAAGCGCCACTATGGGACCGACAGCCGGGCTCTGAAATGGTGCGAAATGATCCGGTGCGAAGTCGCCGGACAGGCGGAACACTTCGCGAAAACCGGGGACTTCCCGGCGGACCAAGTGGAGTTCGCAAAGGGCTACCTCGCGGCTCGCGGCGTGGCCATTTAGGTGCTACCTAGCACCTACACACAAGGTCGAAACCTAGCCGGTCCCTTCGGGGACTGGCGATGGTCTCAGGGTGAAGCCCTGACTGATGAGACCAAACAACAAGGACACACACATGACGCACCCTCTTGAGAGGCTTCGCTACCACGTTTCGGGGGCCATTGAGCGCGGCGAGGCGGAAGCCATAACCGAGATCAAGCCGCCCTTCGACAGCGTGACATTCATCATGGAATACGAGGGCGGAGTGCTGGAAGAAGATCAGATTGTCGAAGGCTTCCAAGCCTTGATTGACAGCGGCCTCGTGTGGCGACTTCAAGGCCACTATGGCCGCACAGCAGTTGCCCTGATCGAGGCCGGGCTATGCTCCCGAGGATGAAAGGTCGAAACCCCGGAGTGATCCGGGGTCTGGCGGTTAAGCCGTCACTGATGAGACCACTCACAGACACACCAAGGACACACACATGACAAAACGTAAACCCCGTGCCCGCTCCTTCGCGGGTGCAAGGATCGCCCTGTGGATCGCAACGCTGGCCCTCGCGGGCTTCGGTGCAATCGGCTGGGGTCTGGCCCTATGGCCAGTGTCACAACCTCTCGCCATCATCGGCGGGATCGTTGCCCTTGTGGCCCCACTTGCGGCGGCAGCCCTGACCGGCCCCGCTGCACACGGTGCGGGCCTTTCCGCGTGGCTTGCCATCATCATCTTCACGGCGATGGATGCAGGCTCAAACGCAAACGCAATCTGGGAGTTTGACGAGGCGGCGAACGCTTCGATCAATCGCCCGGCGCAGGAAGCCTATGAGGCTGACCTCGCGGCTGCAAAGGCAACCCTCGCGGCTGCCAACGCGGCGTTGCTCGCCTTGCCCACGCCGGATGCCGAAGGGCCTATCCGGAAGGCAGACACCTACACGACGACACACACCGCCCTCTCGGGGAACGTCAAGACGGCTCAGGACGCTCTGGACGCCCTCAAGAAACCCGAAGTCTCCACCTTGTTTCCCAAGTGGCTCTCCGGGTCAGTGATGGCCCTCACGTCCCTCGCGCTGATCTTTGGACACCTCGCGGTGAACACGGCGGCGCGGAAGGCGCAAGAGGCATTCAACGCTTCAGCCCCTCCGGTGAAAGCCAAGAGGCGGAAGCGGCGGCAGTCACCGGTGAAGGCGCAGGAGCCCGCAAAGGCCCCTGAACCGGCTGACAATGTGCATGACCTCTGGGGAAAGCACCGTGGGAAGCTGAACTAAGGCGAAACCTAGCCGGTCCCTGCGAAGGGGTCGGCGATGGTCCGGGGGATAGAGACCCCGCTGAAGATGCCTTCAGTACACACACAAAGGACACACACGTGTTTCACAACGATTGGAATAACGAAGACCGCGCAGCCCGCGCTATGGACGCCCTCCACGCCTATGTCGAGAGCCCCGGAGATAGCATGGGCGCAAACGACTTTCAGACGTGGTTGCAGGACATGCTGTGCGACTTGCGGCACCTCGCAAAGCGAGAAGGACTTTCCTTTGACACGGCCAACACCAACGCGGGTAGGAACTTCGAGGAGGAGCTGGAAGGCCGCTAGGTCGAAACCACGGGAGGAAACTTCCGTGGTCTGAGGGTTATGCCCTCACTGACGAGACCACTAACAAGGACACACACATGACCAGCGAATACGAACTTGCTGACTTGAACAACCTCACCACGGAAGAACTCGAACTCGCCGCCGATGCCCTGTACAGTTACGCGGATCGCCTCGACGACGACCTTTCGAACTCTGACTGGTACGGCAGGCCGGGCAGCGAGGAACACTGCTTTGCAAGCTCCCGCGCAAGGCAATTCTGGGCGGCCTGCAACCGCTTTCGAAACGCAGTGGCACAACGCAGGCAGGCGGAGACAAACGCCAATGGATGACCAGTGGGACCTTTCGGACTTCGCCAACCTTTGGCGAGGGGCGAAGCGATAAACACAGTCGAAACCTAGGGACCACCTTCGGGTGGCCCCGACGGTCGCGGGATAAGCCCGCCTGACGAGACTGTCAGAACACTGAGGACACACACATGGCATACATTGAAAACTCAAGTAATGTCTCCGGCGGGGCACAGGTCTTCGGCGAGGCACAGGTCTTCGGCGAGGCACGGGT
>Ga0224722_1001786_pt1 | contig 11770 bp, 12 predicted proteins | sample Balambano_FR1_Me_FD_161646 | JGI IMG/M metagenome (GOLD analysis project Ga0224722, IMG submission 161646) | Freshwater sediment microbial communities from Lake Towuti, South Sulawesi, Indonesia - Balambano_FR1_MetaG | ecosystem: Environmental > Aquatic > Freshwater > Lake > Sediment | place...
AGCCGCAGCAGGCCAGCCAGATCGTCAGCAAGGTCGCTGTCGACGGCATGTCGGTGGAAGATATCATCCGTGAAGCACTGCGCAGCCTGGTGTGAGGTAGACAATGATTGAAGCGGATCGTCTCATCTCCGCCTCCGGCGGGCGGGAAGAGGAAGTCATCGATCGGGCCATCCGGCCCAAGCTGCTGGCCGATTACACCGGTCAGGATCCCGTCTGCGAGCAGATGGAGATCTTCATCGCGGCGGCGCGCCAGCGTGGCGAGGCGCTCGATCACCTGCTGATCTTCGGCCCGCCGGGGCTTGGCAAGACGACGCTGGCCAACATCGTGGCCAACGAGATGGGGGTCAACATCAAGACCACTTCCGGCCCGGTGCTGGAAAAGGCCGGCGATCTGGCGGCACTGCTCACCAACCTCGAACCGAACGACGTGCTGTTTATCGACGAGATCCACCGCCTCAGTCCAGTGGTGGAGGAGGTGCTCTACCCGGCGATGGAGGATTACCAGCTCGATATCATGATTGGGGAGGGGCCTGCCGCCCGTTCCATCAAGCTTGATCTACCTCCCTTCACCCTGATCGGTGCCACGACCCGGGCTGGCTCCCTCACCAGTCCGCTGCGGGATCGTTTTGGCATAGTGCAACGGCTCGAATTCTACAATGTCAAGGATCTGACCGACATCGTCGCGCGCAGCGCCCGTTGCCTCGGGCTCGACATGACGGAAGACGGTGCACTGGAGGTGGCGCGTCGTTCGCGCGGTACGCCGCGAATTGCTAACCGTTTGTTGCGCCGGGTGCGCGATTTTGCCCAGGTGAAATCTGACGGCCGCATCGATGGACCCATAGCGGCCCGAGCCATGGACATGCTGGACGTGGATAATGAAGGCTTCGACTTCATGGACCGCAAGTTATTGTTGGCTGTGATAGACAAGTTTCTGGGCGGGCCGGTGGGGCTCGACAACCTGGCGGCTGCCATCGGGGAAGAGAAGGACACTATCGAGGATGTACTCGAGCCTTATCTGATCCAGCAGGGCTATCTGCAACGTACACCCAGAGGGCGGATCGCGACACCAAGAGCTTATGCGCATTTTGGCCTGCAACGGCCAGATGAAGGGTGAAAATAGCTGATTGAACAAAAAACCGCCGCCAGAGGCGGTTTTTTGTTATCCGGGCAAAAAAAAGCCCACTGCGGATGCGGTGGGCAAAGACAATTCAGGATGGATGTTCACAGACAGTGAGTGCGTCTGGAGACAGACCGGTAAAAAAACAGAGGAGCCGTCGCGAGGCCTCAGAGTCGGTTCATTTGATAGAGCTGCACGAACGAAAGCTTGTAGTAACGGATGGTTTTAGCAACAAACTTTTTCATCTTTGATTCCAATAAACAGGTTCGAAATGTTCATCGAATACGTACCGGGAACCCAGATTGACCGGCCTGTATCCAAGGGTATGCCCTCACTGCGAGGCGCATTGTAGGAGCTCTATCGGACTCGGACAAACAAGAAAAATTACCCATCTCAGATTAGAATAACTAATCATTTTGCCGGCTTGTGGAATTAGCATGAACATGCGTTTTTAGTGGTTTTTAATTAGTTTTATTCGGACCCGGCATAGCCACAGGAAACATTATGAAAACGACCTTGTCAGTTGTTTTTTAACAGAACCATTACTAATTGGTGATAAATATAAATTTGATTTAAATCAATGATTTGCGATCTTTGTTTTTTTGTGACGCAGCTCTCTAAAATAAATCTCATCGGTCGTGAAAATGCCTTTAAAAGGCATGTATTCATGATGGTTTTACATTGATTTCAATCAAATAAAGGTGATATAAAACGCAGGTCATTATGGGCAGGAATAAAGCAAGCTGGATTGTTTTGTAATTGTTAAACATTAGCTTTTTTTGTTCCCTATTATTGCCTTGTTGTTAATGTGGTGGCAGTCGAATCCGGTCGTCAGTGCAAAACTGGAACATGACCGATAATTCGGGGACTTCCAACGGAAGCTTTGTCCTTAAAACTTAAAATAGCCGTGCCAATAATCGGTGAGGAAACATCATGATTGCTGAGCATGTGGTAGACCTATCGCGGTTCCAATTCGCTGCGACGGCCCTTTATCACTTCCTGTTTGTGCCCCTGACGCTCGGAATGGCCTTCATTCTGGCGATCATGGAGTCTGTCTATGTGATGACCAACAACCCTGTCTACCGGGACATGACCAAGTTCTGGGGCAAGTTGTTTGGTATCAACTTTGCCCTTGGGGTCACCACAGGGCTGACCATGGAGTTTCAGTTCGGTACCAACTGGGCTTACTACTCCCACTACGTCGGCGATATCTTCGGGGCCCCGCTGGCCATCGAAGGCTTGATGGCCTTCTTCCTGGAATCCACCTTCGTCGGTATGTTCTTCTTCGGTTGGGATCGCCTCTCCAAGCGTCAGCACCTGGCTGCGACCTGGCTGATGGCACTCGGGACCAACCTCTCCGCCCTCTGGATCCTGGTGGCCAACGGCTGGATGCAGAACCCGGTCGGTGCCGAGTTCAACTTCGAATCCATGCGGATGGAGATGGTGAGCTTCGCCGAACTGGTGTTCAACCCGGTTGCCCAGGTCAAGTTCGTGCATACCGTCGCGGCCGGCTACACCACGGGCGCCATGTTCGTGCTGGGTATCTCTTCCTACTACCTGCTGAAGAATCGTGATGTGGCCTTTGCCCGTCGCTCCTTCGCCATCGCAGCCGCTTTCGGCATGGCTTCCATCCTCTCCGTGCTGATCCTCGGTGACGAGTCCGGTTACGAGACCGGTGAAGTGCAGAAGGTGAAACTGGCGGCCATCGAGGCCGAGTGGAACACCGAGCCGGCACCTGCCTCCTTTACCCTGTTCGGCATTCCGAATCAGGAAGAGATGCGCACCGACTACGCCATCAAGATCCCCTATGCGCTCGGCATCATCGCCACCCGCTCCCTGGATGGTCAGGTCACCGGCCTCAAGGATCTGAAGAGCGAGCATGAGCTGCGCGTGCGCAACGGCATGACCGCCTACGACCTGCTGACCAAGCTGCAATCCGGCGACAAGTCCGATGATACCCGTGCCCGCTTCGATGAAGTGAAGCAGGATCTGGGCTACGGTCTGCTGCTCAAGCGCTACACCAACAACGTCACCGATGCCACCGACGAACAGATCAAGGCTGCCGTGGATGACTCCATCCCGCAGGTCGCGCCGCTGTTCTTCGCCTTCCGTATCATGGTTGCCTGCGGCATGCTGATGCTGCTGCTGATCGGTCTGGCCTTCTATGACAGCACCCGTCACAAGATCGGCGAGCGCAAATGGCTGCTCAAGGCGCTGCTGTACGGTATCCCCTTGCCCTGGATCGCCATCGAGTGTGGCTGGTTCGTAGCAGAGTATGGCCGTCAGCCCTGGACCATCGCCGAAGTGCTGCCGACCTCCGTCTCTGCATCCAATGTGCCGGCGTCCGAGATCTGGTTCTCCCTGATCGGGATCTGCCTGTTCTATACCGTACTGCTGATCATCGAGATGTACCTGATGTTCAAGTACGCGCGTCTGGGCCCAAGCAGCCTGAAGACGGGCAAGTACCACTTCGAACAGAGCAAGGCATAAGGAGAGTAACCCATGTTTGATTACGAAATGTTGCGTCTGGTCTGGTGGGTGCTGGTCGGTGTCTTGCTGATCGGTTTCGCCATCACCGACGGCTTCGATATGGGGGTGGGTGCACTGCTCCCCTTCGTCGGCAAGAAGGATGTCGAGCGTCGGGTGATGCTCAACACCATGGGTCCGCACTGGGAAGGCAACCAGGTATGGCTGGTGACTGCCGGTGGTGCCCTGTTTGCCGCTTGGCCCATGGTCTATGCAGCAGCCTTCTCCGGCTTCTACATCGCCATGATCCTGACCCTGATGGCCCTGTTCTTCCGCCCGGTCGGCTTCAAGTACCGCTCGCTGCGTGAAGACGCCAAGTGGCGCAGCAACTGGGACTGGGCGCTGTTCGTCGGCAGTGCGGTGCCGCCCATCGTGTTTGGGGTGGCATTCGGCAACCTGCTGCAGGGCGTACCGTTCGACTTCAACCAGTTCATGATGCTGACCTATCACGGCAACTTCTTCGGTCTGCTCAATCCGTTCGGTCTGCTGGCCGGCCTGGTGAGCCTGTTCATGCTGGTCACTCAGGGTGCGACCTGGCTGATGATGAAGACCGACGGTGAAGTGCTGGCCCGCTCCCGCACTGCTGCCATGATCTGCTCGCTGCTGACCCTGGTGCTGTTCGGTCTGGCCGGTTTCTGGGTCAGCGGCATGGAAGGCTATGTGGTGGTCAAGGCGGCCGCGACCGATGCCGTTTCCAATCCGATGAACAAGGAAGTGGTGCGTCAGGCCGGAGCCTGGATGAACAACTACAGCCTCTATCCCTGGATGGTTGCAGCACCTGTGCTGGGTCTGGCCATGAGCTTGCTGACCGCGCTGTTCGCCAAACTGAACAAGGGCTGGCTGGCGTTCACTACCTCCTCCCTGGCGGTTGCCGGCGTGATCCTGACTGCGGGCTTCTCCATGTTCCCGTTCGTGATGCCTTCCAGTCTTGAGCCGTCACTGAGCCTGACCATGTGGGATGCCACAGCCTCCTTCAACACCCTCAAGGTGATGACGGTGGCGGCTGCCATCTTCGTACCGATTGTGCTGGGTTATACCCTGTGGACCTACATCAAGATGTTCGGCCGGGTGACCAGCAAGCACATCGAAGACAACCAACAATCGCTCTACTAAGAAGGTGCCCTGATATGTGGTATTTCACCTGGATCCTGGGTCTGTTGCTGGCTTGCGCATTCGGCATCATCAATGCGCTCTGGCTGGAGCACACCGAGAACATGGATCGCCAGATCGATGAGAACAAGTGATCGACTCGCCCGGTTGGCCGCTCCATTGGAGCGCCAACCCTGGCAGGGGTTGATGCTGTTGGCGGCGGCCCTGTTGGCCGTCGCCATTTTACAGGCTCCCAACCTGGTGGCCGCCAATACCAGTGAACACGGGCTCTGGCTCGCGCCCTGGCTGATGTGGGCGGTCTGTTGCGGCGTCATGCACGGGCTGGGATTTCATCCCCGCAGCCTCATCGGTCGTGTGCTGTTTTGCCCCTGGCTCGCCTGGCCCAGTTTGTTATATGGGCTCTGGTTGACCCAAGGCTATTTCCTTTCATAAAAAACGGGGGGAGGCAGGATTTCCCTGCTTCCCCCTGCTTCTTTCCTATTCAGCCCTGCGCTATGATAGCCCCCCATCTGACTGTCGAATGGATCACAGATTGTTATGGGGGAAGTCTCTGAGTTTCCGGTACGGGTCTACTACGAAGACACCGATGCTGGGGGCATCGTCTACAACGCCAATTATCTCAAGTTTATGGAACGTGCTCGCACCGAGTTCCTGCGCTGCGGCGGCATCGAACAGGATGTCATGCTGCGCGACGGGTTCGCGTTTGTGGTGAGTCGAACAGAGATCGATTTCCGCTCGGCGGCCCGATTTAATGAGCTTTTGACTGTATTAACGCAAGTGACTGAAGTGAAACGCGCCTCCATGCGTTTTTCACAACGGATACTGGCGGCTGATGGACGACTGATCACCCAGGCCATGGTACAGATAGCCTGTGTCAGTCATCCGCATATGAAACCTGTTGCAATACCTGAAAATGTGAAGGGAGTGCTGTTAAGTGCACGCTGAAATTTCGTTTATTGGCCTGTTTTGGCAAGCCAGCCTGCTGGTAAAACTGGTCATGATGACCCTGATGGGTATGTCGGTAGTCTCCTGGGCGCTGATCATCCAGCGTTCCAAGGCCATCAAGGCAGCCAATCTCGCATCGGAGCAATTTGAAGACCGATTCTGGTCCGGGGTCGATCTGAACCGTCTCTACCAGGAGTCCTCCTCCCGTCGCGACGACATCGAAGGCATGGAAGACATCTTCTACTCCGGCTTCAAGGAGTACGCCCGTCTGCTCAAGGCCGGTGCCCGTGGTCAGGATGCGGTGATGGACGGTACTTACCGTGCCATGCGGGTCTCCCTTTCCCGTGCCGTGGACGAACTGGAATCCAACCTGCCGGTGCTGGCGACCATCGGCTCCATCAGCCCCTACATCGGTCTGTTTGGTACCGTCTGGGGGATCATGAACGCCTTTATCGCCCTGGGTCAGGTGCAGCAGGCCACCCTGCAGATGGTGGCACCCGGTATCGCGGAAGCGCTGATCGCCACCGCCATGGGTCTGTTTGCCGCCATCCCGGCCGTTATCTTCTACAACCGCTTCTCCAACAAGGTCGAGCGGCTGGAAAACGCCTACGCCAACTTCATGGACGAGTTCACCACCATTCTGAACCGTCAAATTGCTCAGCAGCAGGGTGATCAGTAATGCAAACCTATCAGCGGATCCGGCGCAAGAAGGTGGCCGAGATCAACGTGGTTCCCTATATCGACGTCATGCTGGTGCTGCTTATCATCTTCATGGCGGTGACGCCCGTGATCACGCAAGGGGTCAAGGTTGACCTGCCGCAGGCGGAATCCGAGCAGTTGCCGGAAGATGCCAAGCCGCCCTTCATCGTCAGCGTCAACACCGAAGGCGAGTACGTCATCAAGGCCGGCGAGGCCGATGACGAGCCGGTGCCTGCCGGTACTCCCGAGGCGATGCAACAATACATCACCGAGAAGGCCATGGGCTATCTGGCCATCAACCAGAACGCCCCCGTGGTGGTCGCCGGCGACAAGTCGGTGCGCTACGAAGAGGTGATCCTGCTGATGGTGGCCCTCAAGAAAGCGGGTGTGCCTCAGGTCGGCCTGATGACGGATCCGGTGAACTGACGGAGATGGATGTGAAGCGTGGTATTTCCGGTTATCTCATCGCGTCGCTTCTGCTGCACCTGATCATCGGCATCATCCTGTTTGTCGGGCTCGACTTCAGCAAGCCGAAGCGACCCGAGTCGAAGGGGCAGATCGTCAATGCCGTCATGCTCGACGAGAATTTCCTCAACGAGCAGGCCAAGCAGATCCAGCAGCAGAAGTCTCAGCCCAAGCCGCAGAAGGTAGAGAAAGAGAAGGATAAGGAAGACACGGACATCGCCAAGCGCGAGCTGGCCCAGCAGCAGGAGCGGCTGCGTATCGCCGAGACCAAGCGCAAGGAGGCCGAAGAGGCCACTCGCAAGGCCGAGGCTGAAAAGCAGAAGAAGGTGGCCGAGCAGAAGCAGGCGGAAGAGAAGGCCCAGAAGGCCGAGGAAGCCCGCAAGCTGGAAGAGCAGAAAGCCAAGAAGGTGGAATCCGAGCGCAAGGCCGCGGAAGAAGAGAGCAAGGCGCTGGCGCTGAAGAAGAAAAAGGAACAAGAGAAGAAAGAGGCCGAAGAGAAGCAGGCCAAGGCGGACGCAGCCAAGAAGGCTGAAGCCGAGAAGAAGGCCAAGCAGGAGGCTGAGAAGAAAGCCAAGGCTGAAGCGGACAAGAAAGCCAAGGCGGAGGCCGAGAAAAAGGCCAAGGCCGAAGCCGACAAGAAAGCCAAGGAGGCCAAGGAAGAGGCCGCTAAGAAGGCAAAAGCTGACGCAGAGAAGAAAGCCAAGGCGGAGGCCGACAAGCAGGCCAAGATCGCGGCAGAGCGCAAGCGCAAGGCGGCCGAGGAGGCCAAGCTGCAAAAAGAGATGGAAGACATGATGCAGCAGCAGCTGGCGGCTGAGGCCAATGCCCGCAGTCAGGCGGCATCTGCTGCAGCGCAGGGCGAGGTCGACAAATACGCGGCACTCATCAAGGCGACTGTTGAGCGATATATGATTTTGGATCCCACCATGCGGGGCAAAACATGTACTATCGGCGTACGTCTTGCGAGCACTGGCTTTGTCATCTCGGTAGATAACGGCCAGGGTGACCCGGCGGTATGTCGTTCCGGCAAGGCGGCCGTATTGAAGGCCAATCAACTGCCGGTGCCGAAGGATCCTGCGGCGTTCGAGATGTTGAAGGAGTTCAACCTCAAGTTGGAACCGAGCATCTAAGGCCTGGGTAAGGTAAATCGTGTAGCGTGGTTGGCAGCATCTTGCCGAGAAAGGAAGTTAATCTCTCATTTTTTTGGAACCGAGTATTTAAGCCATGATAAGAAAAGTGTTTTTTGCTTTGGTTGGCTGTTTGTTGCTGGGCCAGAGCGCCCAGGCGGCCTTGGACATCGTCATCACCGGCGGTATCGACAGTGCCCGACCCATTGCGGTCGCCCCCTTCAAGTGGGAAGGCAATGGCCAGCTGCCGCAGGACATCGCGGAAGTGGTCTCCAACGACCTGATGCGCAGCGGCAAGTTCAAGCCGCTGGCTCGTGGCCAGATGCCGCAGACGCCGAGCACCAGCGGCGAAATCAACTTCGCACCCTGGGCTTCGCAAGGGGTCGAGGCCGTGGTGGTCGGTTCCATTGCGGCTGTCGGCGACGGTACCTACAAGATCAACTTCGAGCTGGTCGACGTGCTGAAGGGCCAACTGGCCAAGGCGCAAGGTGGCGAGAGCAACGGCTACATCCTGGACAGCCGCATGGCGACCATCCCGGGTGCCCAGATGCGTCAGTTCGCTCACCGCATCTCCGACATCGTCTATGAGCGTCTGACCGGCGAGCGTGGGGCCTTCCTGACCCGCCTGGCTTATGTCTCCGTCCAGCAGGGCACCCAGTTCCCGTATCAGCTGCGCATCGCCGACTACGACGGTTACAACGAGAAGACCCTGCTGCGCTCCCGCGAGCCGCTGATGTCCCCGGCCTGGTCGCCGGATGGCAGCAAGCTGGCCTACGTGAGTTTCGAGAACCAGAAGTCCGAGATCTACGTGCAGGATATCTACACCCAGCAACGCAGCCTGATCACCAGTTTCCGCGGGATCAACGGTGCGCCTGAGTGGTCTCCGGATGGTCGTCGTCTGGCTATCGTTCTCTCCAAGGATGGTTCACCGAACCTCTATGTGGTTGATGTCGCTAGCAAGCAGCTGACCCGCGTCACAACCAGCCGGGTGATCGACACCGAACCCTCCTGGATGCCGGACGGGCAAAATTTGTTGTTCACCTCTGAACGTGGTGGCAAACCCCAGATTTATAGCGTAAATTTGGCGACTGGTATGACTCGCCGGATGACTTGGGAAGGTGAATCCAACCAGGGCGCATCCATCACTCCTGATGGCAAAATCATGGTGATGGTGACTCGTGTTCAGGGGCAGTACCGTATTGCCCGCCAGGACATGGAAAACAATGCCCTGCTGGTCCTTACCCAGAGTGCGCTGGATGAGTCGCCAAGTGTGGCTCCCAATGGCAGCATGATCATTTATGCCACCATCTATCAGGGTCGTAAGAGTCTCGCGTTGGTGTCGACTGATGGTCGCTTCAAGGCTGTGCTTCCGACCAGTAGCGGTGAAATTCGTGCACCAGCTTGGTCGCCCTTCTTGAATTGATAAAAATCCAATTGTTTTTTGTTTTGTTATAAAGGTTTAAGGAAATAGCATGCAACTCAATAAACTGCTCAAGGGTTTGGCCATCGCACTGCCACTGTTCACCCTGGCCGCTTGTAGCTCTTCTTCTGATTCTGACGCCGCTGGCGCTGAATCAGGTATGACCGACGGCATGGGCGGTGTACAAACCGGCGGCGCCAACGGCATGTTGTCCCCGGAAGAGCAGATGCGTCAGAAGTTCGAAGCGCTGCAACGTGACAACGTGATCTACTTCCCGTTCGACGGTTACGATATCCAGGGTCAGTACGCTGATCTGCTGGATGCCCACGCCAGCTACCTGCGCGAGCGCCCGAGCGTGAAAGTCCTGATCGAAGGTCACGCCGACGAGCGCGGTACTCCAGAGTACAACATCGCCCTGGGCGAGCGTCGTGCCAAGGCCGTTGCCAAGTATCTGCAAACCCTGGGTGTGCAGGCCGAGCAGCTCTCCATCGTCAGCTATGGCGAAGAGAAGCCGCTGGACATGTCCCACACCGAGGATGCCTTTGCCAAAAACCGCCGTGCGGTTCTGGTTTACTAAGGTTTAAACCGAACGAAGTTCGTTTATATGCAAGCGGCCATTTCGATGGCCGTTTTATTTGCACTAAACGCCAAGGTTTGATCCGAATGAAATCTGCATAAGCGAGCGACGATGGCGCTGGCCGTTTTATTTGCCCTAAACGCTAAGGTTTGATCCGAATGAAATCTGTGTACAAGCAAGCTGTTGTTGCGCTGGCCGTATTGGTTGCTCTGAATGCGCAGGCGGCGGCTCCCGTCAGCGATCTGAGCGGTGACTCGGGTGGCGGTGTTGTCCTTAGCGGCAACAACGGCGCCATCGTGCCCACCGGCAGCCTGGAAGACAGGGTTGCCCTGCTGGAGCGCACCCTCAATGCCCGTCTGCGCCTGCAAGCCGAATTGCAGCAGCAGGTCGACTCCCTGCAAGGGGAGGTCTCCGAGCTGCGCGGTCAGCTGGAACAGCAGACCTACCAGATGGAACAGTCGCAAGAGCGTCAGCGGCAGCTCTATCAGGAGCTCGACAAGGTGGCCAACAGCCAGCCTGCTGCTACGCCAGCAGCCCCGGCAGCCGCCGCTGCGAGCGCGACACCGGCTGCTGCGGCCAACTACTCGACCAACCTGAATGAGAACCAGGCCTACGATGCGGCCGTGAACATGGTGCTCAAGGAGAAGAACTACGACAAGGCCATCCCCGCCTTCGAAGGGTTCATCAAACAGTATCCAAGCTCGAGCTATGTCCCCAATGCCCATTACTGGCTGGGTCAGCTGTTGTTCAACAAGGGTGACCGGACCGGCGCTGCTGCCCAGTTCACCACGGTGGCAACCAAGTTCAGCAAGTCGCCGAAGCGAGCCGATGCGCTGTTGAAGCTGGGCATGCTGGCACAGCTTGACGGCAAGAAGGCGGAAGCGAAGAACTTCTATGAGCAGGTGATCAAGGGCTACCCCAACACCTCGCCGGCCCAACTGGCCAAGCAGAGTCTGAGCAAGCTGTAACATTGCTGCATGTCACTGTTTTCGTAACAGTCTTGTAAATACAGCCCCGCTTTGTATGCGCAATGAACAAACAGATTGAATTTAAGATTTTTCTATTGCGCCAGGATGATAAATCCGTAATATAGGCCGCCGTCAGAGCCGGTGCAGTATTGCAGTCGGTCCTGGTCGTGGTGAGGGTCGTTAGCTCAGTCGGTAGAGCAGTTGACTTTTAATCAATTGGTCGCTGGTTCGAATCCAGCACGACCCACCATTCTCTCCACCAGGTGGAGACAGCATTCCCAGGTCGCTTAGCTCAGCTGGGAGAGCACCTCCCTTACAAGGAGGGGGTCACTGGTTCGATCCCAGTAGCGACCACCAGTTTTAAACTGTTTGCCAAGGCAAGCAGTGTGCCAGGCAAGTCGGTGTGGGTCGTTAGCTCAGTCGGTAGAGCAGTTGACTCTTAATCAATTGGTCGTAGGTTCGATCCCTACACGACCCACCAATCTGGCCACAAGAATTCCCAGGTCGTTTAGCTCAGCTGGGAGAGCACCTCCCTTACAAGGAGGGGGTCACTGGTTCGATCCCAGTAACGACCACCAAGTTTGTAAAAAATGATTTAGATGGGTCGTTAGCTCAGTCGGTAGAGCAGTTGACTTTTAATCAATTGGTCGCTGGTTCGAATCCAGCACGACCCACCATCATTTCAAGAATCCCAGGTCGTTTAGCTCAGCTGGGAGAGCACCTCCCTTACAAGGAGGGGGTCACTGGTTCGATCCCAGTAACGACCACCAAGTTTGTAAAAAATGATTTAGATGGGTCGTTAGCTCAGTCGGTAGA
>Ga0224722_1001787_pt1 | contig 11762 bp, 13 predicted proteins | sample Balambano_FR1_Me_FD_161646 | JGI IMG/M metagenome (GOLD analysis project Ga0224722, IMG submission 161646) | Freshwater sediment microbial communities from Lake Towuti, South Sulawesi, Indonesia - Balambano_FR1_MetaG | ecosystem: Environmental > Aquatic > Freshwater > Lake > Sediment | place...
CTAGTATGAAGCAATCTTTAATAGAACAAAAGCCCGTTGCCATTAAATCTGCACCAACTATGGCAGATGGAATTGCGGTACAAAAACCGGGGACGAGCAATTTTGAAATTGTGAAAAAATATGTAGATGATATCGTGTGTGTGGACGAAATGGAAATTGCCAGGACGATGCTCTTGCTTTTAGAAAGAAACAAATTACTAGTTGAGGGTTCAGGGGCTAGTTCCCTGGCCGCATTATTATATAAAAAAATTAATATAACAAACAAAAAGATAGCGACTGTTTTAAGTGGAGGCAATGTCAACGTTCATTTTATTTCTAGGATTATTGAACGAGGACTTGTTGAGTCAGGAAGGTACGCGAACTTTTCCATTATTTTGAAGGATAAACCAGGAGAGCTTCAACGAGTGGTCAGCTTAATAACCGAATTAGATGCCAATATTCAAGATGTCCATCTCCATCATATGGGGAAGAATATTTATCCTGGCTACGCACAACTCGATTTATCAGTTGAAACAAAAAATAATGAGCATATCGAAGAGCTGTATAGTGTTTTAAAAGAGAAAGAGATTCAAGTAACGATGGAATCATAATTACTTTGAAAATAGGGGTCTGCTTTAACGGATGCTCGCTAAAGCAGGCTTTTTTAGTTTTCTTCTAATACGATACTGCTAACCACTCTTTCTTCTGTATCCTTGGCAATTTTCGTTTTGTACTCTAGATTTTCGTGATAGTTCATTTTAAAAATACAAGAATAAAGGATATCCAAAATCAAGTGAATGGAATTATTGGTTGAATAGTAGCCAATTTTTGAATACATTTTTTCACGGGTAGAAATGTACAACGTACAGTCTGAAAAATTTTTCAAACTGTTTTCACTAAGACTCGTTAAAGAAATAATAGGTGTTTTTCTGTCCCTCAGTACCTTGGCAATCTTAATAACCTCGTCCGATTCACCAGAGTACGAGATTAAAATCGCTGTGTTTCTAGGGGAAGAATTGTTTGCTACAAATATTTGCTCTTCAGGAACATTCATTAATTCCACATGACGATTAATACGAAGCATTTTGTGCTTGAAGTCATACGCCATTATCAGCGAATTACTTATTCCATATATATTAATGATGTCAGCCTTAGCTAGTAGCTCCGTCGCTTTCCTTAATTCCTCATTTTTTAAAAGTGCCAATGTATCTTCGACAGTTTCGGTTGCTAAATGACCAATTTTTGAAGCAATGCTCATCAAGCTATCTTGTGGTTCAAAAGGGAAATTTGGATCAATATTTGAAAAATGCTGGTTTAAATAGTGGATCTCCTCAAGATATTTCTCTTTTAACTCATTCCAGCCGCTAAAACCTAATTTTTGTGACAAGCGAACAACAGTGGAAGGGGAAGTAAAGGTAGCTTGAGCTAAATCCTTCGTTGACAAGTGCTGGATATTTTCCTTTTCTTTTAATATAAATGTCGCAAGTAATTCTTCGGACTTCGACAAAGAGTCCATTGATTCAAGCTTATTTGAGATGATCATAATGTATTACTTTACTCCTTTTTAAAAAGGTATTTCATTATTTGATTAAAAAAGGTAGAAAAAAATAGAATGCCATTCTAATCTGCTCGGAAAGTCTTTCACTCCAAATATTCTTCCTATACTATATCACTATAAGTTAGTGAATGAAATAAACATGAAGCTTATAGGCTTTTAAGTTTCGGGCATGATAAGCGGAGTGATTTTAATAGTAAACGGAGGAACAAACCATGGCATTTCAAGAGAACTTTTTATGGGGCGGAGCAGTTGCTGCACATCAAGTAGAAGGTGGATGGAATAAAGGTGGAAAAGGTCCGAGTGTGGCTGACGTGATGACAGCTGGAGCACACGGTGTCCCAAGACAAATTACGGATGGCGTTTTAGAAGGAAAGTTTTATCCTAACCATGAAGCCATTAATTTCCACGGCAATTACAAGGAAGATATTGCTCTATTTGCAGAAATGGGCTTCAAATGCTTCCGCACAAGTATTGCTTGGACGCGTATTTTTCCAAAAGGTGACGAAGTGGAGCCAAACGAAGAAGGCTTACAATTTTATGATGACATGTTTGATGAGTTATTAAAGCATGGCATTGAACCTGTCATTACGTTAAGTCACTTTGAAATGCCTTATCATTTAGTGAAGGAATATGGTGGTTGGCGTAACCGTAAAGTGATTGAATTCTTTGTACACTATTCGAAAACGGTGATGGAACGTTACAAAAACAAAGTGAAGTACTGGATGACCTTTAACGAAATCAATAACCAAAAAAATACAGCTAACCCACTATTTGTTTGGACCTGCTCTGGTGTTCAATATAAGGAAGGCGAAAACAGAGAAGAAGTCATGTACCAATCGGTTCACCATGAGCTTGTTGCCAGTGCACTAGTGGTAAAAGAAGGCCACAAGATTAACCCTGACTTCCAAATTGGGTGCATGGTTTCGTTCGTACCTATTTACCCATTCTCATGTCATCCTGACGATATGATGCTGCAAGTTGAATCGATGCATGACCGTTGGTTCTTTGCCGATGTCCATGCAAGAGGACATTACGGTGCCTATGCTCTAAAAGAGTGGGAAAGAAAAGGTTATAACATTAAAATGGAGCCTGAGGATGCACAAATTCTTGCAGAAGGAACAGTGGATTATATCGGATTCAGTTACTATATGTCTGATGCAGTAAAAAGCGGTGTAAATCAGGTAGATGAAAACGACGTGGTGGGTTCTAGCTCAAGTGTTAAAAATCCATTCGTAAAGGCATCAGATTGGGGCTGGCAAATTGACCCAGTTGGTTTAAGATATTCTCTAAATCAATTATGGGAAAGATACGAACTTCCATTATTTATCGTTGAAAATGGATTCGGCGCTGTTGATGTTAAGGAAGAAGATGGAAGTGTAAATGATGACTATCGTATTGACTACCTACGCTCACATATTCAAGAAATGGAGAAAGCCATCACACTAGATGGAGTTGAGTTAATGGGTTACACTCCATGGGGCTGTATTGATTGTGTATCTTTTACAACAGGTGAAATGAAAAAGCGCTACGGCTTTATCTATGTTGACAAAGACAACGAAGGTAACGGAACTCTAGAAAGATCCAAGAAGAAGTCTTTTAACTGGTATAAAAATGTCATTGCAACAAATGGAAAAGAGCTTTAATTAATGATAAAAACTGACTTTGGGTTTGATGCTAAAGTCAGTTTTTTAGTTATGATTGCAAAGGAGTATTTCTTTCATTACTTTCGAACTTTTCTAGATAAAAGGGCGGCGTGACCTAATAGGATTCCAACAACTGCAGATGCGATGAGAGCAATAAGTGCAGGAGGTATATTATCATTGATAGGTCTAAAAATATTGATAAGTAATCCTATAGCAAATCCGAAGGCTCCTAGTAAGGAAGTAAGAATTGTACACCTAACACTCTGAACGGGAATACTTAATATAGCACTACCGAATAACCCCATAAAAAAGATTGCAAAGATGATATAGTCACCTGATAGTCCAACAACTAACCCACCTATCCCAAAACCTAAAGCGCCTAAATACCGTACATTCACCTTCATCCCTCCCTAAAATTCCCCTTAGGATATATATATTCAGGTTTGTAGAAGAAGGTTTTTAAATAGTCTAAACATTCTTGAAACAACGAAGTGAATAACTCTAAGAAGGTTTGGGTAATATAATCTATACCTGTTTAGCACACTTCATTCTTGGAGGGTCATAAAAATGCAATGGTATATGAAAGTTCTAAAGAATTACGTTGGATTTCAAGGAAGAGCTAGGAGAAAAGAATATTGGATGTTTTTCTTATTTAATTTTCTTTTTACCATGTTGCTCTCAATGATTGAAATGATGCTCGGTCTCGGAGGAATTCTATCCGGGATATACGGATTAGCTGTTTTGTTACCTTCAATAGCTGTTAGTGTACGTCGCTTGCATGACATAGGAAGGACGGGTTGGTGGATGCTGCTCTCCTTTATCCCTATAATTGGATTAATCGTACTTCTAGTATTTGCAGTGTTTGACAGCCAGCCTGGTGAAAATAAATATGGACCAAATCCAAAGGGCCAATGACAAAAGTAACCACCTATTTTGAATAGGTGGTTATTTATTTTCTAGAGTACTTAGATTTCGATAATTACTGGTAAAATCATTGGTTTTCTTTTTGTCTGGGTAAATAAGTATTGACCAACTGATTTTTTGATATGTTGTTTCATCACATTCCACTGGCGAACGTTTTCTGCTTGTAAATCATTTACAGTCTTTTTCGTCCAACGATTAATTTCTCTAATTAAATCTTCGGAATCCTTAACATATACAAATCCCCTGGTGATTGTGTCAGGACCTTGGATGATTTTGCGATCCGCTTTACTTAGGGTAATGACAATAACGACCATTCCATCCTCAGACAGTTGTCTTCGATCTCTAAGGACAATTTCTCCTACATCTCCCACACTGACTCCATCCACATACGTGTCACCGTTAGGGACACTTCTCGTCTGAACAGCTACTCCCTTTTCAACATCAACGACATCCCCGTTTTTAATAATAAACGTGTTCCCTTTTTCCACACCAACGGATTCCGCTAATAAACGATGATGATGAAGCATTCGGTACTCCCCGTGGATAGGAATAAAATAAGTAGGCTTCATTAAAGTTAGCATAAGCTTTAAATCCTCTTGGTATCCGTGTCCTGACACATGCATGCCGGTTGTGCTTCCAGATCCATAAATAACCTTTGCACCAAGCTGAAACAGATTATCAATAATACGTGAGACATCCTTTTCGTTACCTGGAATTGGAGAAGCAGCTAATATGACTGTATCCCCAGGATAGATCACCATATCTCTATAATTTCCAGTAGATAACCGGGAGAGGGCAGCCATTGGTTCCCCTTGGCTACCAGTACAAAGAACAGCTACTTTTTCTGGAGCCAATTCATTTGCCGATCTTGCGTCAATGATCATACCCTCTGGAATAGTTACATAGCCTCGTTCCATTGCCACCTGTACAACATTCACCATGCTACGCCCAATTAATGCAAGCTTGCGGTTCGTTTTAATCGCTGCATCCACCACTTGTTGAACGCGATTTACATTGGAGGCGAAGGTGGAGACGAAGATTTTTCCATCTGCACGCATAAAAGCCTCGTCCATATGATTTCCTACCATTTCTTCAGAAGGGGTTAATCCTTTTCTTTCAGCATTTGTACTTTCGGAAATTAAAACGAGTACACCTTTTTTACCGATTTCGGCCATTTTGTGTATGTCAGAATGCTGGTGGTTGGCAGGAGTTAAATCAAATTTGAAGTCACCGGTATGTACCACATTTCCCTCAGGGGTATGGAAAACAATTCCAAGGCAATCGGGAATACTATGACTAACCTTAAAAAAGGAAACTCCGACTTCACCAAAAGTAAGCTCTGATTCTGAGTGAACTTCTACAAGTTTGGTATCACCAGTTAAACGGTGTTCGTCTAACTTCAATTCAATTAATCCTAACGTAAAACGGGTAGCGTAGATAGGAATATTTAGCTTCTTTAGAAAATAAGGAATTCCACCAATATGATCTTCATGTCCATGCGTAACGATCAATGCACGGATTTTGTCTCTGTTTTCCTCTAAATAAGTAGTATCAGGAATGATTAAATCAATTCCTAATAAACTTTCATCAGGGAATTTTCCCCCGCAATCAATGAGGAGCATGTCATCTTCATATTGAACTACATACATATTCTTACCGATTTCATTTACTCCACCAAGAGCGAAAATAGATAGTTTATTTTGATTCATATGAAAACCTCCTTTTACCAATGTAGTTTATGAATAGTGTTCCCATATATAGGTGGGTTATTATTACCATTCATAGGGAAGTAGGCGAATAAGCGTCTCTTACATAACTGAGTGATATTTGAGGAAAATAATGATAGGTATTAAATAAAAGGAGAGGGTCTTTCTGAGTCTTGTTTATATTACCATTACTGCGTGGTTGACGATTTTATTTTTTTCTCTACTCCCACAAAAAGTAAGCAGAGTGACAAATGTGATTGTATTGCTTGTTACTTCAATTGTAGAAATTAATAAACTGACGTTAAACATATCAACGTTTAGTCTAATTAAGCCTATTGTTTCAAATAGCCATTGGTTAGCGTTGGTCGTGTATCGAGATATAACGATGAGTGTAATTTTGTTAATTTTTGTTAATGTCTATTTCACTACAAAGGAAAAGGGAAGAAAATGGGGGATAAGCCTTCTTACTTTTTTCCTGCTATTGGCTGGTTCACAGATGTTAAGAGCATTAAATATAATTCAATACACGGGTTGGACCATTTACTATGAAATCCTTTGTATTGGAGCATTAATAGGAATAACTCTTTTAACTGCTCGTATAACGACAAGACTTGATGGTGGAAAAACAACATGACTAATATTGTATATGATGACGCATTTAATTGGAATGAGTGGACTGTGTTAATCATTATCAGCATAGGATTTACCCTTATCTTTCTCCTTCCAAAAAAATTTTCATCATCTGTTACAGTAGTGAATCTGTTATATGGGGTAGTCATTGGACTAATGTTTGATCATACAATAGCGATTGAGCCGATTGACTTTTACGATGTGGGAGATGAATCCAAATACCAGTTCTTTGATCTGTTTTCCTATACGATGTATGCCCCGGTAGGGTACCTATATATATATTTATATGAACAATTACAATTACCTGTAAAAAAATATTGGCTGATTTTATATATTCTTCTTTGGTCTCTAGTTGGGGTTTGTGTGGAATGGTTAGGGATTCTTACTGGTATTTTTCACTATAAAAATGGATATAACACCACTTATTCCTTTCCGATCTACTTATTTGTTCAAGCTTCACAAATTTGGTTATACCATTATTTATTTAAGAGAAAATGAAAGGGAAGCAGTGTTGTCGCTGCTTCCCTTTCATACAATTTATTTGAAAATCCCAAATGGCTTTCCGACCGGAATAAACACTTTCCCAAAATGATTGTTTAATACAGCAGCGGCTGACCCATAAAAAGACATAATGGCAATCAGCAGTTCGGAGATCGCAGCTACCTCATGGAAAAATTCAGGTGCGACACCAAGAGTGGATAAAGAAAGACCGATAAATAAGAAATCAATAAGAACAAAGATAATAAATAATACTTTATGTGTTTCCATGGCACCAATCGTCATGAATAAGCTAAACAATAAATAGCCAATAAATGCAATCCCCAACTGTTTTGGATCAACAGCAAGTGCCGCTTTTTCTCCAAATACACCAAGGTTGATTAACCATGAAGCACCTACACCGAACCAGAAAAGAGCAAATGCACCAAATGCGGTAGTGCCGAATGTATTATTATGTTTCGCATCATTGATCGCTGCGAATAATTGTGCAAAACCACCAAGGAAAATGGCCCAAGGTAAAACAAAGGAAACTCCGTCTGTCCAGCCTAGTTTTTGTGATGATGCAACCAAGGTTACCATAGCTAGTCCAAACAATCCTAGGGCAGAGGGATCAGCAGTAACAACTTGGATTTTTTGTGTTTGATTTTGATTCATGTTGAAATGTTCCTCCTAATTTACAAACATACTTACCTAAGATACAAAAATTAATGAGACACTTCAATGAAAAAAAATACATGTAAGCGAAGTTTTCATCTTGACATACAAGTAAAAACATGAAGTAGGAACATTTCCCCGTTCCTCCACTATACGTACCATTATTTTTCTCTAATTTCTTCTCTTTAGACCGTAATAGTTGAAACTTCATATCTTATATATTAAACATTTCTTTCCATGTATAATACGAGTAACAACAAAAAGGTGAGGGAGATTAGAAATGATAAAGATTCGCTTACTAAATGAAAACGATGCAGTAGCATACAAAGAAAAAAGAATTGAAGCACTACAAAACCACCCAGAAGCGTTTAGCTCGAGTGTGGAAGAGGAGATGGAGTATTCAATAGAAGTTCATGCTTCAAGACTTCGAGCAGTGAATGCTTATACATTTGGAGCTTTTGAACAAGAGGAACTTGTTGGAGTAGTTACTCTTGTTACAGAAATTAAAAGGAAACTCAAGCATCGCTCTGATATTTTTGCCATGTATGTCACTCCTCAAGTAAGGAGGAATGGAGTAGGGAAGGGATTAATGAATGCTGCGATAGAGAAGGCAAAAGAAATCGGTGGGGTGGAGCAGGTCTATTTAACGGTGTCCTCGAATAATATAGCTGCTAAAAAATTGTATGAATCTATTGGTTTTGAGCTGATTGGAAGTGACCCTCGCGCCATGAAAATAGACAATACTTATATTAGAGAAGATATGATGGCTCACTACTTCAAGTAAGAAAGCACCATTTTCTTTTCATCGTATAATAAGACTAGGATTCATAGTTTTTGACACAGGGAAAAGCGGAGTGATTAACATGCAGGTTAAGAAAATACATATAATCGGTTCTGTCGGGAGTGGCAAAACATTTCTTGCAAAAAAACTTTCAAAAGATTTTAACATTCCGCATTATGAACTAGATAATGTTGTATGGAAGAGGTTTCAAACAGGTGATATAAGAAGAACCGAAAAGGAAAGAGAGGCATTTTTAAGAAAGATTGTAGAGAGTGATGCGTGGATAAACGAAGGGGTTCATTATCAATGGGTGACAGAGAGCTTTGTTCGTGCAGAACTAATTATTTTTTTAGATACACGCTTTTCTAAGCGAACGTACAGAATCATTAAAAGATATTTTCTCCAACAACTAGGTCTAGAAAAAAGTAATTACAAGTCTACTTTTACTATGTTTATGCGAATGTTTCGTTGGAATACATATTTTGAGAAAGTTAGTAAACGAGAGATTATCGAGCTGTTAAAAGACTTCGATGATAAAGTCATAATCATTCGTGACAACAAAGAGTTAGAAACATATTTAAGACAGAGGGAAGATGAGGAGGTGGAGGATGAAAAGGTGGAGGATGAAAAGGTTAGTATTACTCAGTGACATCAATCACCTCCATCTATTTTTAGTTTATCGACTAAGAGAACTGATAGGTGGGAAGACATTCGCTTTAGGGTACATTCCTTCTCATACGTTTTGTTATGCTGTGACTAAAGGTGGTACAAGTGAATGAGCAATTGTCACTTACTTGTTTTGAAAAAAAGATTGCCAGGTAGCTGTTTCTACCTGGCATTTTTGGTTGAGTGAGTGAAAGCACAAATAATTGGAGTGGATCGCAAATAAATTCCTGTAATCGCAAGTATATTTTTGAAATCGCAAATAAAATCTGAGAATCGCAAAAAAACTTTTACAATCGCAAATAAATAAAAATAATCGCAAGTAAAATACATAAATAGCAAATAACTCATCTTTTACACTGGGTTTCTTTAAGAAAATGTCTCTTTTTTAACACTTATGTGTGGCTTTTGCCCCTTTTTCGATGAAAAACTATGCAATAGCATGCCGAACATAACGATAAATAGTCCTATGATTGCAAGTGTACTCGGTAATGGGGTGGATAAAAGGAGAACTTCCCCTACAATGACAAAAATGACTTGGGTAGACTGTGTTGCTTCAACAGCTGCTAATTTATCGTGGTTATCCCTCACACGATCTGTAGCGATGAAGAATAATGTAGTGGCAATCACCCCAGAGGAAATCGCAACAATGAATGACTGGGTTATTTGCTCAGTCGAAGGTGGACCAACCTGAACATACCCAATTCCAGCGAGTAGCAGCCAAAATGGAAGACTTGCAAGGGTCATACCAAATACCCGTTGAAAAGTATCTAATTTCCCCCCGCATAACTCCATCATTTTTCTATTTCCAAGTGGATAGCAAAAAGCAGCCACGAGGACAGGGATAGTGCTAGCTAGAACAATTTCGAAGTTTAAACTTTGAGCGTGCTGCCATTGAATCAGTACCACACCAATTAGAATGAAAAAAGAAATGAATAAGGCCTGAATCGGGATTTGCTGTCGAATCTTGATTGGACCATTTTTTGATTCCACTGTTTTATAAAACAGCGGGCCCAGAAGTATACCTGCCACAATGGTAAGTGGCCAAGTACCAGCAACGAGCCAGCCTGGACCGAATGCAGCGGCAAAGGTAATAGGGGCATAAAACAAAACAAATCCTACAAAGCTCCATAAAATCCAAGGAAGAGGATTGGAAAGCATTTCTTTGCACATATGTTTTAGATTCCTTCTATACATGACGATCATTAATAAAAAGGGTACCATAAAAATGTAACGTAACGAGGAACTCCATAGCCAACTGCCTCCTGATAGCTCCATTGAACGATTCAAAATAAAGGTAACAGCAAAAAACAAAGAAGCTAAAATCCCTAATGTAATTTCTCTCATATGAGCACATCCTCTCAAACATAACATCATGATAATATATAATTCTTATATAATACCACAACATTCCAAATTTTTGGGTAATTCGCTTTTCCTAAGAATGAATGGTAAATTTTTTTATGAAAGGGGTTTTGAAGATGTACGAACAAAAGACAAAGGAAACAGACCGAAGTGTGATTGAATTTATTGAACAAGTGGAACAACCAAGGAAAAAAGAGGACGCCTATAAATTGTTAGACATTTTTACGACTACGAGCGGGTACCAAGCAAAAATGTGGGGGCCAAGTATTATTGGTTTTGGGAAATACCATTACAAATATGAGTCTGGCCACGAGGGAGAAGCGCCACTCGTAGGTTTTTCTCCAAGAAAAGCAAAAATAAGCTTGTATTTTGCTCCTGGTGATTCCAATCGACAACAGGTTCTTGAAAGCTTTGGAAAACATACGCAAGGAAAGGGCTGTGTATATATCAATAAACTTGATGATGTGAATGTTGATGTGTTAAAACAATTAATTGTGCAGTCGGTTGACTTCTTACAAGCTACATATCCAAACAACGAGGCGTAAAAAGAAGAGATTTAGAGAAGAGAAGAGAAAAAGACTGCTTGAAAACAGTCTTCTCCGCTGGGTGATTAGGAATGTTTAGATACATGACTTTTGAAGTTATTCATCTAAGTACTTTAAGTACTCGTAATGATTGGTAGGTATAGATTTAATTACTTCACCAGCTTCATTATTATAGATCTCGTATTCCCTATAAGTTTCGATGATGTAACCATCCACGAGCTCCGTTTTTTCTAGCTTTAGTTCTAATGAAGCAAGAATAGCCTCTTCTTCTTCGTTCTCTATCTCAGAATTTGCTTCTGTTGTTTCAGAACTGACGGAATCCTCAACAGAAGGAATGGAAGGATACATGTTTGCTGCTTCATTTGGATGAGTGATTGTAGAGTTTGGAGATTCCCAATAAGCTACAAGCGCAATGATAGCAATTACACCTATTAAATACATAAATTTTTTCATAAATGAATAACTCCTTCACACAATATCTATTAAACTATATGCAAAGTTGTTATAAAAAGACCAAGCTGTTCGGCTTCGTAAGTTGAGTTATTTTACATCAGCATAGTTCAGTGGTGTCTGGAGAACTTTTTATAGAAGTTCTCTTTTTTTATATTTGCAGACTGATTGACTAACAAAGGTAATTGTTAGTTCATACTAGAGGAAGGTATTATATTGTATGTAATAAGGGAAGTGAATTAGAAAAACATGCAAAAATCAATACAAATATCAACATATAAAGAATACGTAATTCTTGAACGAGAATTCGAAGATTATATTGGTAACTACGTACCAGAAAATGCCCACTTGGTGATGTACTCTATT
>Ga0224722_1001788_pt1 | contig 11760 bp, 12 predicted proteins | sample Balambano_FR1_Me_FD_161646 | JGI IMG/M metagenome (GOLD analysis project Ga0224722, IMG submission 161646) | Freshwater sediment microbial communities from Lake Towuti, South Sulawesi, Indonesia - Balambano_FR1_MetaG | ecosystem: Environmental > Aquatic > Freshwater > Lake > Sediment | place...
GCCGCAGCCAAGCCGGCCGCAAAAGAGGAGACGCCCATCGCGATTGCCCCAAAGGGCATCACCCGGCGTGAGTTCCTGAACTATGTGTGGGGTGCATCCATGGCGCTCTTCCTCGTCCAGTTTGGCGGGATCACTTGGTTCTTCTCCATGCCGCGCTTCCGCGCAGGCGAATTCGGCGGCGTCATCCCCGTGCGGGCTGAGGACTTTCCTGCCACGAACGCGCCTCCGGTGTCGAACAATGCCGGCAAGTTCTGGCTCGTGCAGACGGACGCAGGCATCAACACGCTTTACAAGATTTGCACACACTTGGGCTGCATCTACCCGTGGAGCGACGCGGCAAGCATCTTTGCCTGCCCGTGCCACGGCTCACAGTTCCAACTGAACGGCGACTGGATCGCCGGTCCGGCCGCGCGCAGCCTGGATAAGTTCGCCTTCGAAGTCCTGGACGCGAACGGCGCAGTGATCGCGTCGGTCACGGATGGCAACCCCATTCCCATGCCGGCGGGCGCGGCCACGGTTCGGGTGAACACTGGCGCGAAGATTCTCGGTAAGTCTCACTTTTAACTGGCAGAAGTTTGTGGATGGTGTTGAGGTTGAGGAGGTAATTCCCGTATGGCGATTATCGGACAAAAGCTAGTCAAGCAGATTCGCAGCACGGGCGTAAAGGCGACCGTGGCCCAGCGCGTGGACGACGCCTTTACCCGCTTCACGGCTGGTCTGTCTTGGAACGACGTGCGCGGCGTGTTGCGCGGCGACCCGCCGGCCAAGCCCAACCCGCGCGTCAAGCCGCACACGGAGGGGTTCTGGTTCCACATCCGCCCGACGTTCTATCACGAGGCGGTCACGACGCTGTATCCCACCTTCCGGCTGGGTTTGCTGTCGGCGTTCTTCTTCACGTTTGAGATCATCACCGGCATCTTCCTGATGATCTTCTACACCCCGTCGCCGGCCGCGGCCTACGGGAACATGATTGATATCCTGACGAACGTGCCTTTTGGCAAGTTCATGCGCGACATGCACCGTCTGGGTGCGGAAGGCATGGTGATCATCGTCACGCTGCACATGCTGCGCACGTTCATCACCGGGTCATACAAGAAGCCTCGCCAGTTCACCTGGTTCACCGGCGTGGTACTGTTGGTCGTCACGCTGTTCCTGTCATTTAGCGGCTACCTGCTGCCGTGGGATCAGTTGGCGTTCTGGGCGGTGACCATTGGCACCTCCATGGCCGACGCAGTGCCGGTGGTAGGCCCGCCGATCAACTTGCTGCTGCGCGGTGCGCCGGACATCGGCGCTGGCGGCCTGTTGCGCTTTTACCTGTTCCATGTGGTGCTGTTCCCGCTGATCGGCGTGATCTTTGTGGCCGTGCACTACTACAAAGTGGTGCGCTTCGGCATCAGCCTGCCGCCGGAGATGGAGGCCGTGGGCGATGACAGCGCCCGCAAGGTTCCACCGGAGAAGCGCGTGAACTTCATGCCCGACATCCTGACGAACGAGCTGATGTATGCCGGCGTGGCGTTCGCTATCCTGGCCATCTCGTGCGCCACATGGTACTCCGCGCCGCTGGAGCACCACGCCGACCCGCTGGTGACGCCCAACCACACCGTCGCGCCGTGGTACTTCTACTGGCTGCAAGGCCTGTTGAAAATTCCACACATGATCCCGATCCTGCCGCAGCCGCTTGCAGGCGATGTGGACAGGTTCTTTGCCAACGTGCTGGGCATGACCCCGAAGGTGTTCTGGGGCGTGATCGTCGGCCCGCTGATGATTGCGGTGTTGTTTATCGTGCCCTACATTGACCCGAACCCAAGCCGGCGCTATGGGCAGCGCAAGATCATGCTGGCTATCGGCGCAGTGTTCTCCGCGGTGGTGCTGTATCTCTCGCTGGCAGGCATTCCCACTGGCGTGCCGATCACCGGATTCGGCTATGTCGGCGGCGACCCGGCCTCGGAAGTGGCACAGCGCTTCCTGCCCGACGAGGGCATCGGCCCGGTTCGCCGGCAGCCCTATAACGACTACGTAGTGGGCAACTGGCCGATGAGCGCACAGCCGAACACCGGCAACACCACGTTCGACCGGCTGCTGATCGAAATGCACCAAGATATGGAGGCGCGCAAAGCCACGCGCGATCCGCTGGGCAAGATTCTCTCGCCCGAAGCGACCGGCACCGTGGATGTGAAGCAAGTGCAGGAGAATCTGAAGCGCATCACCCTGACCATAAACTACACCGATGAAAAGGGTGGGGCGACGCGCTACGAGAAATACACCTACCTGCACGCGGATTCCGGATATTCCGGAGAATAGGCGCGGGCCGATTGTAGAACAACGAAACCAGCATGTTAAAGAAAATCGTCACCTATCGGCCGAGTTTCACCGTCCGCATTTTGACCGGTCTGATCACGCTGCTCGCCATGTTGAGCGTGTGCACCATCATCGGCATTGCCGACCAGACGCGGCTGAACGCCCGCGCCACCAACTTCGAGAGCCGGTCCATCGAGGTCGGCGCGAAGGTGTTTGGGCTGCAATGTGCCCGCTGCCACGGCATCAACGGCGAAGGCATCGAGGGCCAAGGCCCGGCGCTGGCAAGCGAGCAGTTCGTCGGCCGGATCGAGATTAAAGAAGACGGCAACGGCGCGCGCAGCTTCAACACCGTCGTCCCGAGCGAGCGCCTCAAGCAGATCAACTGGGGTGGGTCGCTCAACGACTACATCGTCAGCGTCACCGCGGCCGGCATCCCCATTCTGACGAGCAACGTCTGGGACGCGCCGCACCCAACGTTCAGCGAGCGCTTCGGCGGCCCATTGCGCGATGACCAGATTCAGGACGTGGCAAATTTCGTCGTGAACTGGGGGTTGTCGCCGATTCCGAACGACCAAGCGGTGCTCCCGCCTGCGCCGGGCGAGGGCTTTACGCCGCGCCCCACGCCCGTGCCGCTCACGCCGGAGCAAGAGGCTGGTCAGGCCGTGTATCTGAAAGCGGGCTGCAACGCTTGCCACGCCATCCGCGGCGTGGGCACGCAGGGCGCGGTCGGTCCCAATCTCAACCAGATGGGAGTTGTGGCGGAAGAGCGCATCGCCAGCGATCGTTATAAGCAGCAGGTGACGGGTCAGCCGGCGGCAACCACCGGCCCGGACTACATCCGCCAGTCCATCTTGCATCCGAATGCTTATATCGTCGAGCAGTGTCCGCAGGGCGCGTGCCCGGCTGGGGTGATGCCGCAGATATACGAACAGCAGTTGACGCCCGAGGAATTGAACAACCTTGTGACGTATCTGAGTTCGCTCAGATAACCTGCGGCGCACACACATCGCAACACCCAGAGAGCGGATGGACATCCGCTCTCTTTCATTTTCCGGGGCGATTCCGGGACGCGCGCCGGACATGCGGAGAGTAAACACATGCGTGCTCAAGGACGATAATGCGATGACTATGCAGCCCTCCCAGCCCTCCGGTCGCGCCACGTTGCTGCGCGTCACCCTCGGCCTCATGCTGGCACAGAGCCTGTCACAAGCCGCGTTCTCCACCGCCTCGACCATCAACACGCTGGCAGCCGTGCAACTGAGCGGGCAGAAGGCGCTGGCGGGGTTGGCCGGCATGGCGATATTGGGCGGGGCGGCGCTGGCTGCTTATCCGGCTGGCAGGCTGATGGGGCGCATCGGGCGGCGCTATGGCCTGGCCCTCGGCGCGCTGGTGTGCGCATTGGGTGCGGGTCTGGCCGGATTCGGGATTGTGCGCGCCAGCTTCTTCGCCTTTTTGTGGGGCTTGTTTGTGTTGGGCATGGGGCGCGCGGCGCTCGATCAGAGCCGCTTCGCCGCGGCCGAGGTCAACCCGGCCGAGCGGCGCGCCCGCGCCATGAGCATCGTGATCTGGGGCGCGACCATTGGCGCGGTGATTGGGCCGCTGCTGGCCGCCCCAGCGGGGAATTGGGCGCTGTCGCTGGGCATGAACACCTACGCCGGGCCGATGTTCGTCACGGTGGGAATTTACCTGATCGTCGGCGCGGTATTGTTCTTCCTGCTGGCGGTGGATTGGCGTGCGCTGGTGGAGCGAGCATCTACGCCCGCTTCGTCGTCGTCAAACTCGACGGCGACTTTGACGACGAAAGACGCACAGCGCACCTTTGCCCAGGCGCTGCGCGAGCCAAAGGTGTTCGCCGCCTTGGTGGCCATGGCGTGCGGCCAAGCGGCCATGGTGTTGATGATGAGCAGCGTGAGCGTGCACATGAACGATCACAACCATGGCCTGGGCGACATCTCGACTGTCATCAGCATTCATGTGCTGGGCATGTTCGCCTTCTCGCCGCTGGTTGGCCAACTGGCTGATCGCTGGGGCCGCAAGCCGGTGGTGATTGCGGGAGCGCTGGTGTTGATGGCTGGCTGCGTGATCGCCCCGCTCTCGCTCGACACGCCGCTGATCGCCTTTGGCCAATTCTTCGTCGGCCTGGGTTGGAGCGGGTGCTACGTGGCCGGCGGCGCCATGTTGACCGATGCGCTGGGCCAGGCCGAGCGCGCCCGCTTGCAAGGCGCGAACGACACCGTCGTCAGCATCGCCTCGGCCATCGGCAGCCTGAGCAGCGGCTTGTTGCTGGCGGCGGTGGGCTTCACGCTGCTGTCGGTCGTCGGCTTCACGGTGGCGTTGCTGCCGCTTTTGGCCGCATTGTTTGTGTTGCCTGCGACGATGAAGCGCGCAGCCGTGTGACTGTGACTTCAGACCCTAAAGGTCTTTAAGACCTGTAGGGTCTATAGCGTCAGCGCGAACGTCTCTTACAATCGTTTGCATGCACGACATCCACGACCTACGCTCCTTCCTCGACCTCCTCGAACAACACGGCCAATTGATGCGCATCAAGAAGCCGGTCAGCATCATCCACGAGAGCGCCGATGTGGGCGCGACGTGCGAGCGCACGGGCGGGCCGGCCCCGCTGTTCGAGCATATTTACGAAGGCGCGGGAAAGGAGTCTGACTCCTCATTTGAGGGCTGGCGATTGTTTTCGAGCGCCGTGGCCAACCAGGAGCGCGTGGCGCTGGCGCTGGGTTGCGAGAAGAGCCACGTCACGGCGACGATGGCGCGGGCGATGGAACCGGCCAACGCCGTGCCCCCGGTGCAGGCAGACGATGCGCCGTGGAAGAAAAACCTGCTCACCGACCTCGACAAGATTGATGTGAACGCGTTGCCCATCCCCAAGCACGCCGTGGGCGACGGCGGCAAGTTCATCACCGGCGGCGTGATCGTCAGCAAACACCCCGACACCGGCGTGGGCAACCTGGGCTACAACCGCATGGAGATCCTCGGGCCGCGCACCTTTGGCATGAACATCAACCAGTGGCGCGATGTGCAGCGCGCCCACGCCGCGGCCGAGGCGAAGGGCAAACCCCTCGGCATCGCCGTCGCCATCGGCGTGGACCCGGCGTTGCTGATCGCGGCCGGCTGCAAATACGAGGGCGACGAGAACAACATCGCCGGCGCGATTCGCAATCGCCCAATCGAGGTGACACGCGGCGTGACGGTGGATGTGGACACGATCCCCGCACATGCTGAACTGGTGATCGAAGGGCATGTGTTGCCGGGAGTGCGGCGCGAGGAAGGGCCGCTGGCCGAGTTTCATGGTTACTACGGCGAGCCGTGGGAATCGCCGGTGTTCGAGGTGACGGCCATCGGCCATCGCGACGAGCCCATCTTCCAAACGATCGTGCCGGGATGGAACGAGCACATCTACATCGGCAATGTGCTGCCGCGCGAGCCGCTGCTGATGCGCTTTGCCAGCCACGCCAGCAAGAACGTGCAGGCCGTGCACATCCCGCCCTACACGAATGGCTTTCTGGTGGTGGTGCAGTTGGGCAAGAAGGCCAACATGGGCGAGCCGCGCAACGTGGCGCTGGGCGCGTTTGCGGCGCACCCCAACTTCCGGGTGTGCGTGGTGGTCGAAAGCGATGTGAACATCTACGACCCAAGCGACCTGATGTGGGCGCTGACCACGCGCGTGGATTGGGGCCGGGATGTGTTCACGGTGCCGATGGCGCAGGGACACGAGATGGACCCGGCCAACGACAGCAAGGGCATCGGCACAAAGATCGGCATTGACGCGACGTTTGATAAGGGCCGTCGGCCGTATGGCCAGCGCGTCAGCTACCCCATGGTCGAACTGGCGAAGTATCTGAGCTAGACTCTGCGCAGGAGTGTGCGAGATGACGCTAGCAGACCTGACACCAGAATTGCTTTGGTTGACGCCGGCTGAAAAGGTGCAGGCCGTGCAATTGCTCACCTCCAGCTTGGTGGGCGAGTGGCCGGGGATCATGAAAACGCCTAGTGTCATCGGCGGTGATGCCTGTATTCGACAGACGCGGATCGCGGTGTTGATGCTCGAAGGATTGCGGCGACTGGGCTCGACCGACGAGCGGATTCTGGCGAACTATCCAAGCTTGTCACAGGCTGATTTGGATAATGCATGGGGCTACGTTGCGGCAAACATCGTTGAGATAGATGAAGCGATCCGCCGAAACGATGAAGCATGACATGGCTGATTTGTATTACGAGTCAACAGACCTTCATGAACTACACCAACGCCTTCGTCAAACCCCCGGCCGAGACCTACGCGAGCGCGCTGACGATGGAGGCCGACCCGCGCCCGGTTGATCTGGCGCTGGCGCGGCAACAACACTTCGCCTACGTCACCCAATTGCGACAGCTTGGCCTGAGCGTGACTGAGCTGGCGCCCGACCCGCGCTTCCCCGATTCATGCTTCGTGCAAGATGTGGCGTTTGTGTGCGATGGCCAACTCATCGTGACGCGCCCTGGCGCAGACAGCCGTCGCGGCGAACCCGAGGCGATGATGGATGCGTTGACCAGCATCAGCCTGCCCATGCAAACTATCTTCGCGCCGGCCACATTGGATGGCGGTGACGTGATGCTGACCGAGGACAAAGTGTATGTCGGCCTATCGGAGCGCACGAACGCGCAGGCGGTGGAGCAACTGCGCGGCATGCTCAAACGTGAGGTGATAGCTGTTCCTTTGCCGGCCGGGCTGCATCTGCTGAGCAGTTGCACCTACCTGGGTGATGAGCGCATCCTGGTCACGCCGGAGTGCTCGGAAGTTCAGGAACTGGTGGGCTTTGAGCAATTTGTCCTGCCACCACAGGAGGCCTATGCCGCCAACGTGCTGGTGCTGGGCAAAGATGTGGTCATGCCAGCAGGCTTCCTGCTGGCGGCCAGCCAACTCGAAGACGCCGGCTTCACGTTACATCTGCTCGATATGAGCGAATTTGAGAAGCGCGACGGCGGCGTGACTTGCTTGAGTTTGCTGTATTGATCTCATGCCACCGCCTCCTAACTCTACCCACCCCAACACCCGCGCCGAGTGGCGCGCGTGGCTAGAGAAGAATCACACCCGGACCGAGGGCGTGTGGCTGATCAACCACAAGAAAGCAACCGGCAAGCCGCGTGTGGAATATGACGAGGCGGTCGAAGAGGTGCTGTGCTTTGGCTGGGTGGATAGCAAGCCGGGCAAGCTGGATGACGCGCGCAGCATGCTGTATTTCGCCCCGCGCAAGGGCGGTTCGGGGTGGAGCAGGCCGAACAAGGAGCGCGTCGAGCGCCTGATCGCATCCGGACTGATGATGCCGGCCGGCTTGGCTAAGGTCAATGCCGCAAAGAAGGACGGCGCGTGGAATGCGCTCGACGCGGTCGAGGCGTTGGAAGTGCCGGCGGACTTGGCGAAGGCGCTAGCTGCATTGCCCAGCGCTCAGGCGAATTGGGACGTCTTCCCGCGCTCGGCCAGACGCGGCATCCTGGAGTGGATCAGCAACGCCAAGAAGCCGGAGACGCGCGCCAAACGCGTGGAAGAAACGGCGCGGCTGGCGACCGAGAACAAGCGCGCGAATCAGTGGCGACAATAGCGTCATCATGCGACATGGACATTGACGCCATCGTCGGCCCCATCCTTGCGCGCCGGGCCCCGCCGCAGGGCATGACCTCGACCGTGACGTTGCTCGAATCGGCGCGCGGGCGCTTTGCTCTAAAACAGGCTGACCGCGCACCGTATGTGGATTGGCTCATGCGCGAGGCGGCCGTGCTTCAAGCTTTGGCAGCAACTGATCTGCCTGCGCCGCGCTGCCTTGCCTTCGAGGCGCAGCCAGGCCTGGCGACGCTGCTGATGACGGCGTTGCCGGGCGAACCGCTGAGCGCGTGCTTGTGCTGCGGTGTAACCGATGCAACGCGGCGCGACTTGTTGACGCAGTTTGGCCGCTTGCTTGCCCACATCCACGCCACGCCCGTGCCTGCGACGCTGTGCGCCTCGCAACCGTGGCTGGCGCGCATTCTGGAAGAAGCGCAGCGCAACCTTGCGCGGGGCTATGCCGAGCCGGGCGCGCCGCCGGTGACGGAGTTGATGGCAACACGCCCGCTGGCGCAACCCGATGCGCTCATTCACGGCGACTACACACTGGACAACGTCCTGGTGAGTGAAGGCCGCATCTGCGGCGTGATTGATTGGGGGCGCGGCGATTGTGGCGACCGCCGCTACGACCTCACGCTGGCCACGCGGCCGCAGACGGAAGAGAATGCGTTTCTGGATGCGGCCGATGTCGAGGCCTTCTATATCGGCTACCAAGGTGAGCGATTGACCGAGGACGGCCGCAATTGGTTCAGCCAACTGTATGAATACTTTTGAGGGGCCGGCTAGCGTAACACAAGAGGCAAGTGTTTGCAGGAGGCAACGATGCCAGATCCAAACTACGAGAGCAAGTGGTGGGGTTACATCTATGACCAGATGATGGCCGAGGGCTTACAGGATTGGGTGGAGACCAACCGCCGGTTTTATGAGGCCAACCTGCAAGGCGTGACAGGCCCAATTCTCGAGTGCGCGTGCGGCACCGGCATCTTCCTGCTGCCGCTGCTCTCGGCTGGCTACGACATTCAAGGCTTCGACATCTCCACGTCCATGCTGGCGCGGCTCAAGCGCAAAGCAGTGGAGCAGGGCTTGCCGGACATTGATCGCCGTATCTCGATTCAAAGCTTCGAGTCGTTTCACTACAACCAGCCATTCGACGCCATCCTCATCCCCACAAATTCGTTCTCGATGCTGACGACCCAAGACGCGCAGCTCAAGACATTGCGGAACATCCACACCCACCTCGCACCTGGCGGCCAGCTCTTGCTCGATCTGACCTTGCGCGGCCCGCACAGCCTGATCGAAAACGTTGAGGTGATCGAAGGCAATTGGTATACGTGGGCGCACCCAGACACCGGTCACCCCATCCGCCAACGCATCGACGGCCGCTTCGACCTCACCCATCAGCTCATGCTGGACGAATGCTTCATCGAATATGACGGCGAGTCGGAGCACTTCCCGATGACCGGGCGGTGGATCCTGAAGGAGGAATTTCAGTTGCTGTTGCGCCTCGGTGGCTTTGAGCGTTGGGAATGCTTCGGCGGGCCGGACGGCGACCCACTCATCGTCGGGCTTGACGACATACACACTTATTGGATCGCATACAAGTGACCTTGAGGTTGGCCGCTTAGTCGCTTCACCGCTACACTCGCTGGCATGCCATCGCGGAACTTCCTCGCATTCGACCTGGGCGCCGAGAGCGGCCGCGCCATCATCGGCGCGTTCGACGGCAAGGCGCTCACCCTGACTGAAACGCATCGCTTCGCCAATACGCCCGTGCGCGCCGGCGCGCATCTGTATTGGAACGTGCTCTCGCTGTGGGATGAGTTGCAGACTGGCCTGCGCAAGGCGGCTCAAGCAGGCCCAATCGCCAGCATCGGCGTGGACACATGGGGTGTGGACTTCGCTTTCCTGGATGCGCGCGGCGAGCTGATCGGCAACCCGGTGCACTATCGCGATAGCCGCACCGACGGCATGCTGGACGAGGCGACGCGCCGCGTCTCGCGCCGGCGCATCTTCGAGGCCACCGGCATCCAATTCATGCCCATCAACACGCTGTATCAGTTGATGGCGCTGGCGCAGGCCAAGTCGCCTGCGCTGGATGTGGCCCGCACGCTGCTACTGATGCCCGATCTGCTGAATTATTGGCTGACCGGCGAGATGGCATGTGAGTTCAGCAACGTCACCACGACCCAATGCTACGACCCGCGCGCGGGCGACTGGGCGCGTGATCTGCTGAGCGACCTCGGCATCCCGCATCACTTCCTCACCCGCATCGTGCCGCCAGGGACCGACTTGGGGACGCTGTCACCGGCGTTGCTCAAGTCGCTCGACCTGAGCGCGCTGGCCGAGGCCCGCGTGATCGCCCCGGCCACGCACGACACCGGCTCGGCCGTGGCTGGTGTGCCGGCATCAAGTGAGCGCTACGCCTACATCAGCTCGGGCACATGGTCGCTGCTCGGCGCTGTGGTGAATGCGCCGGTGATCACTGCGCCGGCGTTGCAGTTCAACTTCACCAACGAGGGCGGGGTGGGCGGCACTTTCCGGCTGCTCAAGAACATCATGGGGCTGTGGCTGGCGCAAGAGTGCCGACGCAAGTGGGCCGCGCAGGACGGCGCCGCCACGCCGTATGACGAGCTGCTGGTGTTGGCCGAGCGCGCCCAGCCGTTTGCCGCGCTGGTGGACCCTGATGACCCATCTTTCCTGCACCCCGACGACATGCCGGCCGCGCTGCGCGCGTATGCCGTGCGCACCGGGCAGGCGCTCGCGCCGGACAAGGGTGCAATGATGCGCTGCATCCTCGAAAGCCTGGCGCTCAAATACCGGGCCACGCTCGACCAGTTGGAGGCGCTGCTTGGTCATCCGGTGGATGCGATTCACGTGGTCGGCGGCGGGTCGCAGAACGCACTGCTGTGTCAATTCACCGCGGATGCTTGCAACCGCCCGGTGTTGGCCGGGCCAGTCGAAGCCACTGCCATCGGCAACCTGTTGGTGCAAATGGTCGCTTGTGGTGAATTGGCTTCCATGGATGAGGCGCGCGCCGTGGTGCGGCGCTCGTTCCCGCTCACGGCTTACGAGCCGCGCGATGTCGGGGCATGGGAAGCGGCGCGGGAGAGGTTTGTGGGGTTGATGGGCTAATGGCCGCGTCAAAGGTTATTCTGACTGGCGTTAACGCCGCTTGGTCGAAATGGATCTTCGTTCTGTAACGTAAGCTCGCAGTAACTCATTGATCTGAGTTTGATAGCCGCTGCCCTGTTTCTTGAACCAGTCAATGACGTCGCTATCAATGCGTAGCGTGATCTGCTTCTTTCTGACGACTGGCTTGAGACCCTTGCGAACGATCGCTTGCGCGAACATTTCAGGCGTCAAAGGCGGCGCATCTGAATAGTCAATGTCTTCGTCAGCCATCGCATCAATGCGTGCCCAATCCGTTTTAGATTTGGTCGAGGTAACTTTTCGTTTCATAGCTATTGGCTTTGCGCATCGAGATGATGCGAATGCGGTCGTCGCGTTCTGTGTGGGCGATGTAGACAACCCGCCCTTCAAGCAATCCAAGTGAAATGAAACGCGGCTCACCGTAATCGCGCCATGTGTCTTCAACTGTTACGACGAGACCATCAAACACCTTGACAGCTTCCATGAAGTCAAAACCGTGCTTCTTGATGTTGGCACGCCGCTTGGCCTCATCCCACTCGAATTGCACAAAGGGATTGTAGCTACAAACGTAACCCCGTCAACTGTGGATTATCCCCCCACATCCGTATAACTGAAGGGTGCCTTGATCGTGGCGATGCTGCCCTTGCTGGTGCGTTTGAGCCGGAACGTGCCGCGCAAGTCCTCCAGCACCAGCATGTTGACGATGTTCAGGCCCAGGCTGG
>Ga0224722_1001789_pt1 | contig 11760 bp, 5 predicted proteins | sample Balambano_FR1_Me_FD_161646 | JGI IMG/M metagenome (GOLD analysis project Ga0224722, IMG submission 161646) | Freshwater sediment microbial communities from Lake Towuti, South Sulawesi, Indonesia - Balambano_FR1_MetaG | ecosystem: Environmental > Aquatic > Freshwater > Lake > Sediment | place...
GCGGTGGTGCGCCTTGCGGCCTGGCGTCCGGGCCCACGAGCGGACCGCCGTTCGACTGCATCGGCTGACCAGCTTGGTGGTCCCGGTGGGAGTTCCCGGGCAGGTCCGGCACGCGACGAGCGACGATCTGCCGCTGCTGACGAGCTGGTGGGCGGCCTTCGCCACCGACGTGCACGGTGTGCGCGGTCAGGACCTCGCGCGGCGCGCAGCCGGGCGCCTGCGCAGCGGACGGACGCTGCTGTGGGAGGTCGACGGCATGCAGGTAGCCATGGCCTCGCGCACCACGCCTGCGTTCGGCGTCTCCCGGATCGGCCCGGTCTACACCCCGCCGTCGCAGCGCACCCGGGGGTACGGCGGCGCCGTCACCGCCGCGGCGGCGCAGGACGCGCGTGAGGCAGGCGCGACGCAGGTGGTGCTGTTCACCGACCTGGCCAACCCGACGAGCAACCGGCTGTACGCGCGGCTCGGCTTCGTGCCGGCAGGCGAGTTCGTCCAACTCAGGTTCGCGGCGGTCGCGCAGTAGTTGATCATCGCTGACCCGATGATGAGCTGGCGACCGCCGGTCGCGACACCGAGCGCGGAAGGATGCACCGGCCCAGGAAGCGATCTTGGAAGGATGCACCGGCCCAGGAAGCGATCTTGGAAGGATGCACCGGCCCAGGAAGCGATCTTGGAAGGATGCACCGATATAGCAGGTGCAACCTTCCAAGATCACGCATAGAGCCCGTGCAACCTTCCAAGATCACGCATAGAGCCCGTGCAACCTTCCAAGATCATCCTCGGACCCGTGCACGCTTCCAAGATCACGCTGGACTGGCCGCACGGTTGCATGTTCACGTCGGCCGCCAGCGCGCTCGCACGCGCCGCCTCCGCCCCGGCGGGCAGCTGACTACAGCCCTCGGGTCCGCCTGCGGGTGCTGGCCAGCCACAGGGCAGCCCCGCCGCCGACGAGGAGTAGGGCCACGCCCACGAGCCACCCGATTCCGGTCGCCCCCGTGGGGGGCGTACCCGGAGGTGGTGGCGGCTCGGTGCCTGGTGGAGGCTCATCAAATGTGTTCACCGCGGTGATGTCGATCAGGCGCACGTCGTCGGTGACCTCGACGGCGTTCTCCGGGGAGTCGGCCGAGATCTCCACGGAGGCGGCGCCACCGGAGTCCACTTCCACAGCCCAGCATTGCGCCCCGACCGGCAGCGGCTGCTCCAACGTCACCGTCTCGTCGGCAGTCAGGCGCACCCGCTGCACGAAGAACTTGTCCACCGCGTCGTCACTGCCGACCCGCTGACACCGCACCTCGAGCAGGAAGGTGAGCCCCTGCGCTGCCCCGGCGCCCGGGCCGTCGACCACCTTGGTCAGCGACACGAAGCCGGGCGTGAACACATTCTCGGCGGTCACCTCCACTCCGGGCGTCTCGCTTGCGACGATCTCGACCGTCGCCACCAGCAGCCCGCCCTCCGGAAGGTCCCCATCCGCGCCGCCGTCGTCGGTCTCGCGCACCTCGCAGATACCGCCCGCCGGCAGGTTCGGCACCACGACCTGCGTCTGCTCCGGCCGGTCGATGGTCGCGGTGACGGTCGGGAACACCAGCTCCCCACGGGTGCAGTCGATCGTGAAGACGAAGTCGCGGTCCGCCCACTCCGCGTCCTCGCCCGCGCCCTCACCGGTGATCACCTTGCGGATCAGCAGCTGCCCCACGTCGAAGCGGTTGGTGATGGTGACCGTCTGCCCCTCCTCGCCAACAGGCGCCTCGGCTTGTGGCTCGGACGTCGGCGGCTCCTCCCCTACGGTGATGATCACCTCGCTGGCCTCACCGTCCTCGGTCTCGAGCACCGTGCACACCGACCCGACGGGCAGGTCCTCGATCCGCAGCGTCTCCCCGGCATCCAGGGTGTCGTCGCGGGGGAAGCCGGCCAGGCGCCCGCCCCCGGCGGGCGGAAACACGCAATCGGTCTCGATGACGAACGGGCCGCCGCCCCAGCTGCCCCCACCTTCCACGGGTAGCCCGATGCCGCCGCCCTCGGCCACCTTGGTGATCTCCAGCGGTGCCCGTGGGTACTCGTTGGTGATGCGCACCACGGCTGGCGCCTGCGTGAGCAGCTCCGGCTCGACGACAACGCTCTGTGCGTTCTCCTGGCCGAGTGCATTGGAGACCGCCCCATTGGCGTCGACCTCCCACACCTCACAGGTGGCCCCGGCGGGAAGAAGGTCCGGGATCAGCACCGTCTCGCCCTCACTGACCGACAGTTCCCCCGCCGCCACGACGGTCGGCTCGCCAGCCTCGGGCGTGGCGGTGCACTCGTACTGCATCGGGAATGGCGGCAAGCTGATCCCCGGGGGCGGGTCGATGACCTCTTTGGTCACCGCGACCCGACCGAACAGGATCGCGATGCCGGCCTTGATCGGTTCGGTCGGTGGCAGCGCGATGGGCTTACCCGCGAACGTCAGCAAGAAGTCCTCGTGGGCGAAGGAGTTCCACGCGATCGGGGCAGTCGTGGGGTCCTCGAGCGCCAGCGGGGAGCTGACGCGGAACTCCACGAACGCCGCCTCCCCACCGGGCAGGCCGGCGCCGACGAAGTCGAGCGTGGTCTCGAACGCGGTGATGTCGTCCCGCTGGTCGGGGTAGGTGGCGCTGAAGGGATCATCAACGCAGCCGACGGGCTGTCCGTCGACGAAGCACGGGTCGGTGGTGACCGTGTCGATGGTGCTGTAGCGGGTGGTGCCACCGTCGCTGAACGGCGACGTGTCGACCGGCGTCGTGAGCAGCCGAGGCGGGCTGGACCATTCCGTCCCCCGGGCTTGGTCGGTGAGCAGCACCCCGTTGTCGCCCAGCACCGGCAGGGTGTCCAGGATGCGCAGCTCTTCGGCGAAGGCGTTGTTGCTCTCGTTCGTCAGTCGCAACACAAAATCGAACCCCTGGCCCGGGTAGTTCAGTGCCACGCACGGGAACCTCGTGAACACGTTGCTGCCACGCGTGAGCCGCGGGCACGTGGACTCCGCGATCGGCTGCACCTCACCGGTAATCGAGTTCAGGAACCCCAGGCTCTCCTCCCCCGAGGACCACTTGTTGCCAGCGAATGACGTCCCCTCGAGGGATTCGATCACGGCGTCGGCGACGCAGTACGTTCGGCCGTTGATGACCTTGGTCCCCTCCCGCGTGCACTCGAACTCCAGACCGTCGCGCTCGCTGGTGGTGCGTGCCTCGTTCACGATCCGACGATCGGCAGGCGTGCCAGGCGCGAGTTGCACCTGAATCTCCAGCGTGACCCGACTCCCGGGGAGGAAGTCCCATCCGGGGAAGCGCCAGTCCAGCTGGGCGACGCGGTCGGGGTCGGTCGGGTCGCGGACGAGGGTGAACTCCACCTGCGGGGGCTGCGGCGTGCCCGCGGGCACCTGGACGGAGATCACATACCCCTGCCCCGGCGGTGCGCCGGGCGCGTTCGGGTCATAGGTCAGGTCATCCGGGATCGGGTCCTCGATAAGCAGGTCCGGGATGACGGCGGTGCCGGTGTTCTCCACCACGATGATGAACGGCGCGGTCTGGCCGGGGGCGATGCGCGAGTTCGGGTCCTTGGTGATCCCGAGGGCCGGCGTGCCCTCGTTCACCCGGATCGTCGCGGGCGCGTCGCCGAACGGGAACGTCCCGCCAGGTCCCTGCTGCTGCGATCGGCCCGCCGCCGATGCGGTGTTCTCCGACTCCTCCGGGATGAGTGTGCCCGGGTCGCTGAGCAGTCGCTCCCGAGGGGAGACGTCGACGCAGAACGAGGCACCTCGACACGGGCCGGAGTTGGGCCAGTTCTGGCCCGGCGTGAGGACGAACCCCCCGCTGCTGTTCGTGAAGGTCACGCGGAAGCCGCGGACCTGGTTGGGGGTGACCCCGGCCGGCAGGCCAGGCGTCAGGCTGCCGGTTGGGGTGCCGGCGACGAAGGTCCCGGCCGCGCATGCCCCCAGGCTGGTGCAGACGTCCACCTGCACGCGGTTCGCCCCGGGCGGGAGGTTGACCCGCAGGTTGCCGCGCACGTCGTAGGCGTCGAAGAAGTCGGGGTCGACGTCGGTGATGATGATCCGGTCCAGGTTCAGGTTGCCCCGGTTCGCCACCGCGATCTTCAATTGCGCCCGGCCGACCGTGGCGGGGTCCTGGCCGGGGAAGGGCCGCACCACCTGCGCCGGGTCGAAGAACTTGTTGATCACACCGCCGGTCCGGCCTGGCTCGACGGTGATCTCGTTGTTGTTGCAGAAGGGGCTGTTGACGTTCGGCGTGCCGATACCGATGGCGGCGCAGTTGCGGAAGGTCAGGCCTTCCTCCCCGGCGAACTCGTCCCGCAGCTGCACCCGATACCGCAGGACCACCTCCGCCCCGGCGGCGAGGGTGCCGGTGATCCGCAGCCGCAGCCCGGTGGCGCGCTCCAGCAGTGCCGCGTCACCGGCGGCGTACGGCACGTAGCTGCCGGCCTGCGGGTCGTAGACCTCGAGCACCCGCGGCGTTGGGGCCTGGACCACGGTGGCGTCGAGCAGGCGGACGATCCGGAACGGGTTGTCCGCTGCCGTCGGGTCGGGTGGGTCGACGAGGACGGCGTTGGTGACAGGCAGCGTGCCGGTGTTGCGGAAGCGCAGCTCGAACTGCAACGGCTGACCGGGGGCGATCACCGAGGTGGATCCGCTGGACTTGACCCCGCCACCGACGCCGCTGGTGCCCTCCCGGACCTGCAAGGTGTTGCAGGCGTTCGCCACAGCGGCGCCGGAGCTGTTCACGGGGTTGTCAGCGCGGGCCACGGCACAGTTGGTCAAGGTGCCGACGGTGGCCGCGTCGTTGAGGTTGCCGGTGAGGTCGAGTCTGGCGACAGCGTTGTTGGCGATGGTGCCGGCGCCGTCGGCGGCGGTGCCGGCGTATCGAACCTTCACCGTGGCCGGGAAGACGCCGGCCGGGCACAGCGTCGGTGACACGGCGAGGGTGCCGCTGGGCGCGGTCGGACTGGCGGTGCCCCTGGAGCCGTCGCGGCACGTCACGGTGATGAGCGTGCTGGTGGCCCCGGTGGGCCGGTTGTAGCGGATGGTCCGGACGTCCATGGCCTCGAACGCCGCCACCGCGCCCGGGACGTTCGGGTCGGGTTCCTCGATCTCCAAGTACGCAACCGGGAATCCCGAGGTGTTCTGCACGGACAGCCGCATCGTGGCTCCGCTGCGTTCCCCCTCGACCGCTTGGCCGTTGCAGTTGAAGTCGTTGTTGAGGTCGGCGCAGAACTCCTTGCTCGGCTGAATGCGCACGATGTTCGGGAGGATGTCGTAGGTGGCGTTCACGGGCGCCCCGGCCACCTCACCCAGCACGCGGTCACGCGCGCTCGGGATGGCCGTGTTAGTGATCGTCTGCCGGACCGTCGGCGCCAGTTCCGCACCCGTCGAGCGGATGGTGTCGCGTAGGACGAGACCGAGCTCGACCTGACCGCCGGTGACATCAAGGGGCAGCAGGTCACCGGCGCTGTTGCTGAACCGGTAGCGCACCCCAGTGACCCCGCTCAGCGGGATGCCGGCATCGAAAGGGCCGGCCCCAGTGAACGGCCCGACCGTCGTGAACGCGGCGGGCGGGCATGCGCTGCCGATGGCCTGGCACAGTTCGATCGTGACCTGATTGGCGCCCTCCGGGTAGCGCGTCACGGGGCCGAGCCGGGTGACGTCGAACCGATCGAAGACGTCGGCATCGACGTCGGCGACGGTGAGCTCCTCGATCTCGGCGGTCGTGGTGGAGGCGTTGCGGATGCCGAGGCGGATGGTGCTCTCCTCCCCGGACTGCGCGACGGCGGCGCCGTCCACCCACGCCTTCGTGGCCACCGGGGTCACCCGACGCGGCACCCGCACGACCACGTCGGTGCTGTCGGTGACGACGTTGGTGTTGCTGCCGGAGAAGGTGGCCTGGTTCGTCAGGACGTCGCCGTCACGCAGCGGCGTCTCCAGGGGCAGCCGCATGCTGTAGCTGATGGTGCGCGTCGCCCCGTCCGGCAGCCCGACCGAGCCTGGCGGGTTCGGTGGCGACGACAGCGGGATGATGTAGCGCACCTCGAGCCGCCGCGTGGCGGGGTCGTAGGTCACGGCGCGCTCCGGCGTCGACGCCGGCGGTGACACCAGCTCGGCCCCTTCGGGCAGGACGTCCACGATGGTGGCGTCGATGCAGGCCACCGTCAGCCCCGAGCAGCCGATGCGCAGCTCATAGGTGAACTCGTCGCCGGGCTCCACCTCGGTCTGGTTGACCGACTTGTCCAGCGTGACCCGCGACTGCGGCACGTCCTGCGCGGACGCGGCGATGGGCACGCCAAGGATCGGCAGGAGCACACTCAGAGCGCCGATCGTGGCGATGAGCGCTCGGTTGCGCGCCGATCGTCCTGCCAGGCTCCCCGTCAGCCGTGAAGTCACGATTCGGCATCGTGGCAAGAACCATCGTCAATTGCTAGGTTCACGCCGAAAGTCGACACTGTCGACTTTCGTCAACAGTGTCGACTTTCGTCGGTTTTCGCCAGCGGTTTACGCAGACTTCTCGCGAGGCGGCCGGCGCCGCCTGGCCGACTGCTCGCGCGGCACGATGGTGGGGTTGACGTGCTCACGGACCACGTCGTCGGTGATGACGACACGCGCGACGTCCTCCCGCGACGGGACGTCGTACATCACGTGCAGCAGCACTTCTTCCAGGATGGCGCGCAGCCCGCGGGCACCGGTCCCACGCACGAGGGCGAGGTCGGCGACCGCATCGACCGCCTCGCTGCTGAACTCCAGTTCGACGCCGTCCATCTCGAACAGCCGTTGGTACTGGCGAACCAGGGCGTTGCGTGGCTCGGTGAGGATACGCACGAGGGCGTCGCGATCCAGCGGCGTGACTGTGGTGATGACCGGCAGTCGACCAATGAACTCGGGGATGAGGCCGAACTTCAGCAGGTCCTCGGGCATCACATCGGTGAACATGTCCGACGCCTCGCGCTCGGCCTTGCCCAGGACTTCGGCACCGAACCCGAGGCCGCGTCGGCCGATGCGCTGCTCGATGATGTGTTCGAGGCCGGCGAAGGCACCGCCGACAATGAACAGCACATTGGTGGTGTCGATCTGGATGAATTCCTGGTGCGGGTGCTTGCGCCCACCCTGCGGTGGGACGCTGGCCTGGGTGCCTTCCAGGATCTTCAGCAGCGCCTGTTGCACCCCCTCCCCGGACACGTCACGGGTGATCGAGGGGTTCTCGCTCTTGCGAGCGACCTTGTCGATCTCGTCGATGTAGACGATGCCGGTCTCGGCCTTCTTGACGTCGTAGTCGGCAGCCTGGATCAGCTTGAGCAGGATGTTCTCGACGTCCTCACCGACGTAGCCGGCCTCGGTGAGCGCGGTGGCGTCGGCGATGGCGAACGGCACGTTCAGCAGCTTGGCCAACGTCTGCGCAAGGTAGGTCTTGCCGCAACCCGTGGGACCGATGAGCAGGATGTTGGACTTGGCGAGCTCGACCGGCTGCTCCTTTGTGCCGCCGGACTGCTCCTGCCGAACTCGCTTGTAGTGGTTGTAGACGGCGACGGCGAGGGCCTTCTTGGCGACGTCCTGGCCGATCACGTACTGGTCGAGGAACTCAGCGATCTCCCGAGGCTTGGGGAGCCTATCCAGCGTGACCTCCGCGGACTCGTGCAGCTCCTCCTCGATGATCTCGTTGCACAGGTCGATGCACTCGTCGCAGATGTAGACGCCGGGGCCCGCGATGAGCTTCTTGACCTGCTTCTGGCTCTTCCCGCAGAACGAGCACTTGAGCAGGTCACCGCTCTCACCGATGCGTGCCACCTCGTGCGCCCCTCCTGACGATCAGTCGACAACCAGCGCCAAGTGGACCCACCCCCGGCGCGCACTCGCACGGTACCCCGTACGGCGCCCTCAGGCACGGGGTAACTCATGCGGCGCGCCGTGCGGGACCGCCTCCTGCTCGGTGAGTGCGCCCGCAGGCGCCCTCGATTCCGGTCATGATCGCGCGTCAGGGCGGGCGCGCGGGTCAGCCGAGGGCGGACTGCATGTCCGTCGTACCACGTTCTCACGGCGCGGCCTCGCGAATATGGACATAAGGGGCGGACATACCCGCCCGTTTCGGACAGCGCCCGGGAGAACGTGGTACGACCGACACGGCAGCGCGACCTGAACGCCGGGGCGCGAGCGCAGGGCCCACGCCCCCCGCCGGCTACCGGACGAGCGTGCCCTTACGCGACTCGATGACCGAGTCCACCAGGCCGTACTCGACGGCCTCGTCGGCGGTGAGAATCTTGTCCCGCTCGATGTCGTCGCGGACCTGCTCAAGGGTGCGGTTGGAGTGCTTGGCCAGCATCTGCTCGAGCAGCCCGCGCATCCGCAGGATCTCGTTGGCCTGGATCTCCAGGTCGCTGGCCTGGCCGTAGCCACCTTCGGTGTAGGGCTGGTGGATGAGGATGCGCGCGTTCGGCAGCGCGATGCGCTTGCCTTCGGCGCCGGCGGCCAGCAACACGGCCGCGGCGGAGGCGGCCTGCCCCATGCACACGGTGCGGACGTCCGGCTTGACGTACTGCATGGTGTCGTAGATCGCCGTCAGCGCGGTGAAGGAGCCGCCCGGGGAGTTGATGTAGATGTCGATGTCGCGGTCGGGGTCCATGGACTCCAAGCACATGAGCTGGGCCATGACCGCGTTCGCGACGTCGTCGCTGATCGGCGTGCCGAGGAAGATGATGCGCTCCTCGAACAGCTTGGCGTAAGGGTCGATGCGGCGGAACCCGTAGGAGGTCCGCTCCTCCCACTGTGGGATGAAGTAGTTCATGGCCTCGCTCATCTTCCTGTCCCTCACTGCTCGTTGCCGGCTGGGTCGGCGTCCCCGCGGGCCGAGGTCGCAGCGCCGCCCCCGGTGCCACCGGCTTCGTCGCCAACCTGGGCGGCGGAGCGCACCACATGGTCGACGAAGCCGTACGTCATCGCGTCCTCCGCGGTGAACCAGCGGTCGCGATCGGAGTCTCGTTCGATCTGCTCGACGGTCTGTCCCGTGTGGCTGGCAATGAGCTGCGCCATCTGTCGCTTGATGTGCAGCATCTGCTCGGCCTGGATCTTGATGTCGCTGGCTGACCCGCCGAGGCCGCCGGACGGCTGGTGCATCATGATGCGCGCGTGCGGCAGGGCGTAGCGCTTGCCGCGGGCGCCGGCGCACAGCAGGAACTGCCCCATCGAGGCAGCCAGCCCCATCGCGACCGTCGCCACGTCGTTGCGGACGAACTGCATCGTGTCGTAGATGGCCATGCCAGCCGAGACCGATCCGCCGGGTGAGTTGATGTAGAGGTAGATGTCCTTGTCCGGGTCCTCGGCGGCGAGCAGCAGCATCTGGGCGCAGATGGTGTTGGCGTTCTCGTCGCGGACCTCCGAGCCAAGGAAGATGATCCGCTCCCGCAGCAGCCGGTTGTAGACGTTGTCGTCGAACCCGGTGGGCGATGGTGCAGGCGTGCGGGCCTGCGGGTGGTCGAAACGGGTGTCACGGTGAAGGTGCGTCGGCCCCGCGGGCCCCTGCACCGCTGCGTCGGTGGACATGCCAGCTCCTGCCTCGGTCGAGAGCGCGTCACTTCGTCTGCGCCGACACATGGGCTGCACTGCTGCAGGTCCCGCCGTCGGTGCAGTGACGATAACCAACGCGGTCGGCGGGCTACTCCGTCAACTGGGCCGCGTTCGCTGTCGGCGCAGGCGGGCGAGGCGAGTCACCGCGACGGGGAGCGGATCGGTCAACGCTCGGGGCGGTCCGGGATGGTTGCGGCGCCCGGCGTCGTGTCAGCCGCGTCCTCGAGCTCGTCGTCCTCGAGATCCTCGTCCTCGTCCTCGTCCTCGAGCCAGTCCTCATCCTCGAGTTCGCTCTCGTCCTCGAGATCGTCCTCGTCGTCGAAGCCGATGATGCCGACCTCTTCGACGGTGGGAGCGGGGGTCACCACTCCAGTGCTGGCTGGCAGCGGCTCGGCGCCGATACCGGCGTCCGACGTCGGGGCGTCCGCGACCGGTTGCTCGTCCGCGTCGTCGTCGGGGTCGGCGTAGGTGCCGTCCTCCTGGAGTCGAGACAGGTCGACGACGGCACCGGTGGTGTCGACGATGCGGGCCTTCTCGACGGCCATGGCCAGCGCCTTGCCGCGGGCCACCTCGGCGAGGACGGCAGGGATCTGGTCCGCATCCACGACTTGCTGGACGTAGTCGTTGGGATGCATGCGCAGCTGCATGGCGCGCTGCACGAGGTACTCGGTGAGCTCGGCCTGGCTGACGCCGACCTCGGCGGCCTTCACGATCTCGTCGAGGAGGAGCTGGGTGCGCAGCATCCGGCGGGCTTCGGACTCGACTTCCTCGCGGTGACCCTCCTCGCCATGGTCCTCGCCGAAGTGCTCGTCGACGTGGGCGGCGACCAAGCCCTCCGGCAACGGGAAGTCGACGCTGTCCAGGAGCGCTTGCAGCACCTTGTCCCGCGCCTCGAGCGCCTGGAGCAGACGCGCGGCGCGCAGGAGCTGTTCGGCGGTGTCGGCGCGCAGCTCCTCGACGGTGTCGAACTCGCTGGCGAGCTGGGCGAACTCGTCGTCCAGGGCGGGCAGCTCGCGCTCCTTCACCGACTGGAGGGTGACCTTGACCGTCGCGGGCGTGCCCTCGACGGTGCCGTGCAGCGTCGTCTCGAAGGAGGTGGCGTCACCGGCGGCGAGTCCGACAACGGCGTCGTCGATGCCTTCGACCAGGGAGCCGGAGCCGATGACGTAGCTGATGCCGGTGGCTTCGGCGTCCGGCAGCGGGTCGCCCGAAGCGTCCTGGGCGGCGAGGTCGAGGACGACGACGTCGCCGTCCTGCGCCGGACGCTGCACCTCGGTGACGGTGCCGAACCGAGTGCGCAGCTCGTCGATCTGGCTCTCGATGTCGTCGTCGCTGACCTCCACGGCGTCGACGGTGACCTCGACTGCGTCCCACGCGGGCAGGTCGAAGCTGGGGCGCACGTCGACCTCGGCGGTGAAGGCGAGCAACTCACCGTCCTCGAGCTTGGTCACTTCGACCGCGGGAGTCCCCAAGGGCCGTAGCTCGTGCTCGCGGATGATGGCGTCGTACAGCCGCGGGAGCGCCCGGTTGACGGCTTCTTCAAGGACGACGCCCCGGCCGAAGCGCTGGTCGATGATGCGCGGCGGAACCTTCCCGCGCCGGAACCCCGGGATGGTCACCTGCGAGGCGATCTCGCGGTACGCCTCGCTGAGGTCGTCCTGCAGGTCGCCGAAGGGCACCTCCGTGACGACCTTGACGCGGGTGGGGCTGACGGTCTCGACGACACTCTTCACGCTGGGGTCTCTCCTGGATCATGCGGACGATCACATGGGCGGCCATCCGGGCGGGTGCCCGGCAGGTGCCGCAGTCGGGGCGGGGAGACTCGAACTCCCGATCTCCTGCACCCAAAGCAGGCGCGCTAGCCACTACGCCACGCCCCGCGGACTCCCCAGAGTCTAGGCGAGTGCAGTGGGTACCCTAGTTGGCGGTTCGTGATTGACGCGTGACAGGGCCGGTCACGGGTGGGTCGGGAGCCGATGGACGTCGCGGGTGTAGCTCAATGGCAGAGCCCCAGCCTTCCAAGCTGGTCATGCGGGTTCGATTCCCGTCACCCGCTCTCCGCGTCGCCGCAGGTCAAAGCCCTGCGGGGGCCTGGACGATGATCTCGGCGTCGCCGCGCCGCCCTGCGTGCCGCTCGCGTGCCATTACGCGCGACGTTGAGTGACCAGCAGAGCTCCCGCTGCAGGATGATG
>Ga0224722_1001792_pt1 | contig 11752 bp, 7 predicted proteins | sample Balambano_FR1_Me_FD_161646 | JGI IMG/M metagenome (GOLD analysis project Ga0224722, IMG submission 161646) | Freshwater sediment microbial communities from Lake Towuti, South Sulawesi, Indonesia - Balambano_FR1_MetaG | ecosystem: Environmental > Aquatic > Freshwater > Lake > Sediment | place...
CAACGCCCACGGCTCTGATCTATGGCATGGAAACTGAGTACACCAGCCCGGAATTAGGACAGCGTTTTGCAAGCCTGAACCCTGGTGCGATTCGCGCCTTGCAGCAGATTGATAACACCCGGCTCACACCCCATCTGGAACTTCCTGCAGTGGCGATCGGACTGATTCGCAAGTTCCTCCCGTTGCTTAATTCATAGTTTGTTCATAGGCTGTTTTTCATGTGCGGTGACGCATCAAGTAGCCCAAAGGGGGGATGCCTGTTTGAACTGAAGCAGAACACAATATTGCCCAATATTGCCACAATTAGAGCAAATTATGGCACGTTGGGTTTTTGTTCAGGTCTTTCAGACAGATTGGTATCGTTTTTGGCAGGATAGCCGCTTTTTATCCGGTCAAGTTTGGCAAAGATGGGCTGGCACTCTGGCGCTTGGTTTAGGCATTTGCGCTGCAATTACTTTTGGCATAACGCTCTACGCTAAAGGACAGATTGACCAGGGACTGCAGGCATGGGATATACGAATGCTGCCAATTCTGGCGGAAAAGATCCCCATGAGCTTTTCCTGCGCTGTGACCTGGGAATCGCCCGGCAATTTGCTGGATATCTTCCCCTTCATCGCGGTATTTGTGGGAATCACGGTTATGCGATCGCAACCTCTGCTTGCCGCGACCCTGATCATCGCCTATGTGTTTCAGTTTGCTCTGGTGTGGATTGGCTGGGGATACTGGAACCGCGATCGCCCCGATCTGATTGCGAATGGAATTGCGGCATCGGGGCTACATTCCTTCCCGTCTGGACATGCTGTGGTCGTGATTACAGTCTATGGGCTGCTGGCATTTCTGGGGTGGCGAGCATGCCGCAGTTGGGTTGAAAAGCTGGTGATTGCTCTTCTGGTGCTGCTATGGATTAGCCTGATTGTCGGTTCGCGCCTGGTGCTGGGTGCTCACTGGACGACTGATGTGATTGCGGGAATTATCATTGGCGTGCTGTGGCTAGCGGTCGTGATTATTGCTCTGACTCGTGCCGAGGCGATCGCCGCTAAACGGCAATAGGTTCTTGTACCTCTTTTGCAGGGGCAATCTTGCCTGTGAGAATCAGGATTCTCAATTCTCGACTTTGCAAAGGCTTTACAGAATTTTATGCTTACTTTATATTCGTATAAAAATACGATCGTAGACTAATCGCAAAACGCTAAGTCGATCTTCGCTAAATCAGCAAGTGCAGCTTTTCGTTTGAAGGGCAATTGTCTTGCTTGTTTGGCGACTGGGAAACTTGTTGTCTATTCAGTAAATCAGGGAGCGAGCTTTGCAAAATTTCATGAGTGAAAAGAGTGCAACTGCACTCAGGCTTACAGCAGACCCAATTACGGCAGATCCTCTGCAACCCCTTCCCCCCTTTGGTCGAAGTCTGCATGTTGACTTGTATGGGGTGAGTCAAGAAATCTGCGACGACTTATCTTTCTGCTACCAGCTTCTGGAGGATCTCACCAGCTTCCTTCAGATGAACAAACAGTCTCCCCCTTTTATTTTTCGATCGCCCGAAGACCAGTTTCCCGAAAAAGCAGGGCTGTCTGGCTGGGTGCCGCTTATCGAATCGGGAATGTCAATCCACACGCTGACGCTTCGCGAGTTTGTCAGCCTCGACATTTACACCTGCGGTGATTTGGATGTCGAAAAAACGATCGCGTTTCTATACGAGCGGCTGCAGCCAACTTCCCACGAGCAGCACTATCTCATCAGAGGAGTGATGTATCATGCCGCAGGTTGAACCAAAGCTTTACGAAACGCTCTGGCAGCCCAAGGAGTATCTTCGGCAGTATTATGAAACTCCTTTCGTCGCCGACGACGAGCAAGCCAACTTTGAGTTCATCATGCGGCATCTGCGGCAGTCAGGAAAGACTTTTACGCGGGCGATCGAGGTTGGATGCGGTCCCACCCTGCACCATGCCTGCAGTTTTGTGCCCTATGTCGAAGAACTGCACTTAGCCGATTATTTGCCCGACAATCTCCGAGAAATCGAGAAGTGGTTGAATCAGGCAACTGATGCCCACAACTGGGAAATCTATCTGCGCGGCATTCTGGAGCTTGAATCTGACAGCGTTTCAGCCGCCGATCTCCAACTGCGTCAGCAGCAGCTTCGCGATAAGATTACCCAACTCAAACAAATCGATTTGCGGCACAGTCCGTCTCCTGAAAATGAGGCTGCCTACGATCTGGTGTTTTCTTACTACTGCGCAGAAGCTATCACCCCCTCAAAAACAGAATGGCAAACTTTGATGCGTCATCTGTGTGGGCTGCTTGCTCCCGGCGGAACGTTATACCTGACGGCAATGAGACACTGCAAGTCTTATGACGTGATGGACAAATGCTTCCCCACTGCCTGTATTGATGAATTCAATCTGGCTGATGTGCTGAAGGACAATGGCTTTGCTCCTGCTAAAACTGACATTCAAGTGGTTCAAATCCAAGAATGGGCAGAGCAGGGATTTGACAGCATTTGTCTTGTGCGAGCAGAGAAATAGCTTTTGATTTGAGCTAATAAAGTGCGGCACCCTGTGCTGCATTTTCTCATGGAATTGATTCTGTTTTGTGGTGAGATTATATCCACTCCACCGTTCTAAAAGTTTCCTCCAACTTACTTATGTACTTCTTCTTGGCGATGGTTGCGGCACTCTCCTATTGTGTAGGAGGTGTTTTCATGAAATTTTCAGCGGGATTTTCTCAGTTTGTTCCCAGTGTGTTAGTGTATGTGCTGTTTTTGATCGGCGCGAGTTTGCAAACCTATATCACCAATGCTGCCCATTTAGGCATCACCTACGCTCTGGTGTTAGGACTTGAAGTCGTTTGTACAACGCTTTTTAGTCTTCTAATCTTCAAGGAGGGATACTCAATTTCAGCGATGGTTGGGATTTTTCTGATCGCCTTAGGTGCAGCCTTCCTGCGAGCAGAACCGCTCTAATCGCTAATAAAACCTGAATCGTTTAGCTTACTGAATTCACCTTGCTTAATAAACGGTTGACTTTACTGACCAGCTCAACCGTTGCAAATCCTTTGGTTAAATAGTCGCTTGCCCCAAGGCGTCTGGCTTCGTTCGACCATTCCTCTGACAGTCGGGAAGAAATCACCAGGATAGGAACTTTGATGCCATTTTGTCGGCAGCGATCGATCAGCGTAAAGCCGTCCATATTCGGCATTTCAATATCGGTCAAGATCAAGCTGGGGTGGGGGTGTTCCTGCAGCCAGTTCCAGGCTTCCTGACCGTCCGAGCAGGTGTGAATTGCGTAGCCGTTGGCGCTGAGGCTGCCTTCTAATCTGCGCCGCATCAGGGCTGCATCGTCCACGACCAGGATTGTTTGCACCGCGCGACCTGTCGTCAAATTGTCTGAGTCAGCCGCTTCGATCGCTGTTTCTGCTTGCTCTGCGGGAAGGTTTAGCAGCCATTCTGCCAGTGCCTGAGCTTCCAGAACAGGAACGAGCGAACCGTTCACCTGCAAACTGACACCCAACAAGCCAGGTGGCACAACCAGCGGCGACGGCAGCAGATTAATAACCAGCTCTGACTGTTCCAGCAATTCATCGGCAAGCAGCCAGATTCCCTCTTGCGCATCTGAAGCATTCTGTTTGTTCTGATGGATAAATAGGCAAACGGCTGTCTCAGTCAGCGATCGCCCTCCCCCATGAGGTTGCCAGTATCCTAAGAGATCCAGTGCTGGAGTGAAGCGATCGCCATTTTGAACTGTCCACGAATAGTCCGTCGCTTTTGGATTGATTGGGACATTGCCGTTTTCAGGCTTGTTTTCAGGATGATTTTGAGCGCCGTTTTGAACAGCGTCGAGATTTCCCAGCAGCGTAATGGTTCTGATGTCGTCTTCCGGGATTGCGAAGGTGCAGTCTCCTGCTCGCACCAGCACACAGGGCACGAGCAAACGGGGAGCAGGAAACTGGATCTGGAATGTCGTACCCCTTCCGGTCGCAGTCTCCAGGCTGAGCTGTCCGCCCAAACGAGTCACCTGCGCCGCCACGACATCCATGCCCACGCCGCGCCCAGAAATTTCATTGACTGCTGTTTCAGAGCTAAAGCCGGGCTGACAAATGACCTTGAGTAAGTCTTTCGCCGTTGCAGTTTGGGTCAACGGAAAATTAGCTGCTGCGGCTCGCGATCGAACCTTTTCTGCATCAATGCCGCGTCCATCATCTTGAAATTCTAAAGAGAAGACATTGCCGCGTCGTCTCAGCGATAAAACGATCGTGCCCTGTTCAGGTTTACCTTGAGCTACGCGCTCATCGGGTGATTCTAAACCGTGGTCATAAGCATTCCGAATCAGATGCAGCAGGGCTGGCTCCAGCGCACGGGCGGTGCTAACATCCAGTTCGGTTTGTTCTCCCAAAATGATCAGGCGGGCGGGTTTGTGATAGCGAGTGACCAGATCGCGCAGAATGGCTCTGGCACGAATCCCTAAACTCTGGAACGACACCAGACGACTGTCTTCGATCGTGTTCTGTAACTTAAGCACGCTGCTATCAACCGATCGCAAATTTTCGGTAATTTGTTCGGTCACTTTTCCCGCTTCTGCCCCAATTTCAGAAAGGCGCAAACTTGTTTCCAGCAGACGATTGATCACGGTGTAGCCCTGGCGATAGCGTTCTGGTGTCAATCCCTGAGGAGATTGCTTGCTCTGCAAATCGAGCAGGGCGTAATCATCCTGAATTTGACGAAGCCGCGTAATCGACTGCACTCCTTCCTGAGACAGAGTAACCAGTTGCGTGATCTGGTTTTGCAGCGTTTGATAAAAACCCTGTGCCGATCGCAGTGACAGCAGCGTTTCAATCAGATACTGCGCCGATCGATCGAGCTTTTCGAGCGATACCGGAATTTGTACTTTCGCCGGGTCGGGCAAGGGTTCTGATGGCAAGGGTTCTGGTGGCAATGGCTCTGATGCGGGAACGGCAATCGCATTGGAAGCAGACTGCGGCTCAGAGTCGCTCGAACTTTGTTCAGAAATATCTGCGGTTAATGGTTCGAGCGTTGCAGGCTCAGCAGATTTAATCTCAGCAAAAAGCGCTTCATTAGAAACTGGAAGATCAAGCCAGTCCTGAACGGAGCCAAAAGAAAACGAATCAGAATCGATCGAATCTAATCTGTTCTCTGAAAATTCGCTTTCTGAAAATTCGCTTTCTAAAAATTTGTCTCCATCCGGAAACTCGCTGCTATCAAAGGCAACAAACGAGGAATCGTCCCAGGAATTCCCATCCAAATCAGCGGTGTCGAGATCGATCGCCACTGGTAAGTCACTGATTGTTAAATCGCTTATTGAATCGTTTATGCTTGTATCATTTGCAGTTGTGTCGATCGCCATTTCCGCATTTCGATCGGCATCTCGATCGAATGACGTTGTATCCAGTGGCACTGAATTTAACGACACTGAATTTAACGATACTGAATCTAACAGCACTGCATCCAACGGCGTTACATCAAATGAGACAGAATCAAGTGCAACCGGGCTGCCTCCCTGTTTCGCGCAGATTTTTAGCGCCTGAAATAGCAGAAACCACTGCGATCGCCACCCTTCTTGAATTGGATCAGTCAACCATGCTTCTGCCTGGTGCAGCAGGTCATTCCAGCCTGACTCCAGTTCCAGTTCACTGCCAATTTGGTGGAGTTGGGTGAGCGTTTGCCGGGCTGTCTCAATCGTTGCAGCAGAAACCGGCAACTCATCTGGCATTCGTTCCAGCGCAATTTGCAGATCCAGCACGACCAGATCGAGTCCCTGTTCTGCAAAATCCTGGTGCAGTTGACGAAGCGGATTCCACTGAGACAGATACCGCTCTCGCACTTCCTGATACAGGGTCTGAACCCGATTCAGAATGGGTTTCAGGTCTGCTGCCTCCTGCATGAGTACGCCTGTGAGCAGTTCTCCGCCCTCCCGCAACACCTGCTGCAGATGATGGTCAGAGAGCAGGGGAGCAACTTCGAGATAGCGCAAATCGGACAGCAAATCTTCCAGCGCAGTAGACAGGCGCAAAACCGCCTCGGCTGCGACGGTAACAGCTCCGCCTTTAATAGTGTGAATGCAGCGATACAGCTCCTGAATATCTGTTTTCCACGTTTCTGGCTGGAGATTTTGAGCAAGCTGGATATACTTTTGCAGATAAGTCTGGGTATCTACAATGAACAGGCTGCGAAGCTCCTCCTGTAACTGAGCTTCAGCGATCGCATTTACTTCCGAAGATGAAGGATTGACTTCTCGAATCGACATAATCAGTAAACCGATCTCACTAAAAATTAAATCTCCGATTTCGCAGCCGTTCCTACCAGGCGCGGTAGCTCAGGCTGTCGCTGAGCGGGCTGAAGCTTGAAGAACTGCACCTGATTTAGCAATGCCTGCACCTGTTGCTCAATTTGCTGCACCTGCACTTGAGTCAGATCGGCTCGATCGAGGGTCGTGGTGGCGATCGCCGCAATCTGGCGAATTGAATCAACGATCGTTTGTGCGGCTGCCGCGATCGCCTGATGAGAACTCGTAGACTGTTGCCCTAGCTGCGTCACAGAATCGCTAATGGACTGCACCTGCTCAACCATCTGCTGCGTGCGATCGATGCCTGAGTCAAACTGTTGAATCTGCTGCCCCATCGTTTGAATGTCGTAGTCCAATCCAGAAACCACCGTTTGAATCTGGTCGGTTCGCTGCTGCAGCACGATTAAGCTTTGATTAGTCTGAGCAGCGAGCTGATTCACCTGTGCGGCGATCGTTTCAAGCTCGCGGGTAATCACCGCAAACTGCTCCGGGTCTTGCTGTCCAGAGGCGCGACTTGCCAGCATCGAAGCATTCGCCGCCAGAACACGGGTCATAGCCGCAATTCGCTTCTGGTCTTTGGCAAACTGCGTGGTGGATTCCACATAGCTGGTGAGCGTTTGCGTTCGTTTAACTAACTGTTCAGTACCCTGCCGCAGCGTATTGACTTTTTCACCCATCGCGCTGATTTCGGGCTGTCCTGCGCGAATGGCATGGTGCGTTTCTGAAATTGCCTCTGTGGCTGCAATCGCTTGAGCAACTGCATTTTGGGCGGTTGTGCTGATCGTATCAAGCAGGGTTTGTACCCGGTTAGCTTCCTGGATCTGCTGCTGAGCGGCATCCGTTACCAGAGCGGCAATCTGCTCAACCTGCCGGGTGCTTTGCTTGACTTTCCCCGCATGGTTGACCACACTGCCCAGTGCCTCTCCCAAGCGGCGAATCAGGCGATTTAAGGTATCTGCAATCAGGCTCGTCTTTTGAGAACCAACCTGCGCTGCCACCAGCAAATCTCCCTGTTCGACCGAATCGACCACCTTTGCCAAATGCTCGACTTCTGCGTGGAGCGTTTTTTGTTCCAGTTCCACGATCGCCACCTGCCTTTGCTGTGCCTCCAGTTCATGAATCTGCGCTGCGGTTTGATGGCTTTGCGCTTCGGTGCTTCTGACCTGCTCCAGCAGCTTAAAAAACGCTTCAGAGATCTGGGCAAGTTCATCGGACGCTGTCGAGGTTGTGCCCGCGCTGACCTCTAACCGTTCGCACTCATTCAGCAAAGGACGCAGCCGCCGATCGAGCGATCGCATCGCAGCCAGCAGCAGCAAAAGCAGCACACCCGCAGTCAGTACAGCGCCGCCCACACTGATCCAAAAGAGCTGGTTGAAGACTGCCGCATAGGGCACAAACGAGACTGCAAGCCAGCGATTCTGGGGCACTCGTGCATAAGCCCAGTAACCCTTCTCCCCTTCGATCAAACCGGATTGCCCCTCCGCCATCTGATCCCAAACCGTATCTAGCCCCGCGATCGATCGGTAATCGCTTCCCCTAGCATCTGCGGGCAGACGTGGAGCCGTCACGACCTGTCCTTCTGGGGTTAGCAGTGCATAAAATCCCCGTTGATTGAACACTGACCCCGCTAACGACTCATTCAGCAGCTTTTGATCGACATCGACAAATACCGTTCCCAGCCACCGATCGCGATCGTCAAAAATCGGAGCGTAATAGCTCGTTTGCAGTCCATTGGCAGAGCGGTAGGGTGGTGTCCAGAGGTTGGTCTGCGGCAGAAAAAAGTTGCGGTAGCGATCGGATTCGGGATAGAAATTTCCCGGCTGCGTTCCATCGACATAGCGAATTTCTTCGTCAGGCGCAGGCAGCGCTTGCCCAACTGCATTCGGATCGTTGGTATTGAGAAAATAATGGGAGAACAGCCATGCGCGATCGGGCAGCAGTCCATTCTGGCTCTGACCAAATCCTAGACCTGTGACGCTCGGAGGTCTGGCTTTAAAGAGTTCAAGCGTGAGCTGACGGTAAGTTTCCGGGGTTTTTGCTTCTCGCAGGTGCAGCGTCGAAAAACTGGTGCGGAGCGCCTGAGCAAAGGTGCTTGCCTGAACCAGCGTGGCATCGATCAAATCAACTTTGCTTTCTAAACGGCTCTGGATTTCTTCCTCTGCCTGGTATTTGATCACTTCGCTCAGCAAAAATGCCGTACCCGCAATGCCCAGTAAGCTCACACTCAGCACCGGAATAAACAGCCTGGAACTGAGAAATTGAAAGCGCAATCGCTTTACCAGCGGAGGCAGCACCGTTTTGGGAAAGCCTGGACTGCTGTTAGCCAGGTTGCGATTAGTTGGATTGCTATTAGGGAGCTGCGATCGCTCAGCTTGTGAATCCTGCGGTGTAGATGTCATAGATAAAAAAGAAATTAAATCTTGAGGGGGTTCGGAAACGCATCAGCAATAGCAGCACCCTTACACATTCACAGCAGCATTAATGAATCAGGAGAATCAGGAACATCAGCAAGAGAAATCAGAACGATGAAATCAGAAAAATGGGATCAGGAAGAAGTTGGGGAGAGCGGAAATTCGATCGCTGAATTTTGAGAATGCCCATCCTGAAGCTGCCCATTTTGAGAAACAGTGTCGATCGGCGATCCTTCACTTGATGATTCTTCTGGCGATTCTTCTGGCGATTCTACGAGGTGTTCTACCGACACCGCTATTGCATCAGCTGGATCGATCGATTTACCGTTCTGTTTGGTGTTTTGTCCGGCATTCTGATGAGTATTTTGTTCAGCAGCGAAGCCTGGGATTTGCTCAGGCAACTGGAAGAACTGCACCGTTTGCAGAAGCTGTTCAGAAAGTGCATTGATCTGATCCGATCGCTGCTGGGAAACCTGCGTTAATTCTGCGGTTTTTGCCGCTAACGCCACAATGTCTCGCATCACCGCAGCCGTCTTTTGTGCCGATTTAACGATTCTGGCATTAAACTGAGCAACCGTTTCGCCTGCCTGCACTGCCTCGCTCGTCACCGTTTTCACATCGCCAAAGACCTGACTTGACTGATCGACCCCCTGGGTAAAGCCGCGCACCAGCTTCCCCAAATTTTGCACGTCGGCATCGATTGCGGAGACAACGCTGTGGATCTGGCCGCTTCGCTGCTCCAGGGTTACCAGCCCCTCATTGGTTTGCTGTGCCAGCTTACTCACCTGTTCTGCGATCGCGTCAAATTCACGAGCAACGACAATAAACTGCCGTGGATCCTGCTGCTCAGACGCTCTGGCTGCCACCAGCGAAGCATTGAGCGCCAGCGTTTGCGTCACAAAAGCAATTTGACTCTGATCCTGAACAAACTGATCCGCCAGCCCCACAAACTCGCCCAGAGTTTTCATTTGCTGCATGATGCGATCGGTTCCTTCCTGCAAGACATCGATCCCGTCTGTCATCGCCGAGATTGCCGTCTGCCCCCGCGCTACTGTGATGGAAACTGTTCGCAGCGATTCGCTCGTTGCCTTCATTTTTTCAGCCGAATCGTCTGCCGATTGCTCGATTTCTTCTGTCAGGTGCAGCACTTCGCTAATTTCTTCTGCCTGCTGTTGTGCATTCACGGCAACAATTTCAGCAAGTTCTTTTTGCTGGTTCGCGCTGGCAGAAACCTGGTGCGCTGCCTCTAAAACTTGATGCAGAACAATAATCAGCCGCTCAATCAGTCGGTTAAAAACATCGGAAACCAGACCGATAATCCGATCGCTAACCTGTGCCTGCACTCTCAAATCGCCGCTGTCTACAGAAGAAACAACCGTCAGCAAATGCCCGATTTCGCTTTGCAGCGTTTCACTTTCCAGCGCCAGTGCAACCAGGTTTGCAATTGAATACACAAATGTCTGTTCTTCTGGTTGCCACTGCCGTCGATCGCCGACCTGTTCACAGCAGACCACCCCCACCCTGCGTCCCGAACTTTGGATCGGGTAGTGCAGGGTAGAAACAATGTTGAGCGGCTTGAAATAGGCAGCCAGTTCTCTGGTTCGCGGATCAGCTTGAGCATCGCTAGCGTCGATAAGCTCATGCCTGACGAGTGCTTCAAAATATTGAGGAAAGTCTTTTAGCTCGCGGCGATCGCCTTCCAGGTGCTGTTTTGAACTGTGCTCAAAGCGATCAACACAGTGAAGCTGAGAGAGATTGGAGTTATAGAGCCAGATACTGGCACGTTCCACGCCCAGCGTCTCAGCCAGCACTTCTGTAAAGCGGAAGGACACCTGTTTCAAATCGCCCTGCACCAAAGATTCATCGCGTGCCAGTTCTGCCACAATTTGATTTTGCCGCTGCAATCGTGCCGCGTTATCCTGCAAGGAAGTTTGATAGCGCTGCAGTTGATCCAGGGTCAGGTTGAAGGTCTTTGCCAGGCTAGATAGCTCATCGCTGCCCTCGACCGGAATTCGTTCATTCGAAACGCCACTTCCGCCAATTTGCGTTACTCCTTTGCTGAGGGTACTCAGACGCGACAGCACGCTTTTCTCCAAAAACAGCAGGATCACCACACCGAACGCTGTTCCTGTAAGCAGAATCGCCAGAATCAGGTAGTTTGAGGAAGCTTGTCCCTGAGCATAAATGTTTCGCGGTTCGATGATTCGTAACAGAAACGCAGGGTTGCCTGAAATGTCTCGAACGAGCGCATAGCCTGCAACCCTGTCCTGATCCAGCGGCTTCACGACGATCGACTCTTGGGATCCGGCGGTAGTCAGCGCCTGTCGCGCCTGTTGAAAGTCTGGGGAAAGTTGGGGCGAGTCAAATCGTTCGATCACGAGATTCGGCAGTTTGGTGCGTTTTCCCACTTCCTGCAGCAGTTGGTCGTTGAGATAGCGTCCCATGATCACACTGCCGCGAACTGGGCCCTTTCCTTCGCCTGTCACGATCGGTCGAGAACCAATCAGGATCGGGCCTTCAGGGAGTTGAACAATGCCTGCGATCGCGCTCTCAGGGTCAGGATGCTTCAGCAATTCACTGCCAGATTTCAACTGATTGAGCAGTGCCTGAGAAACGGGCTTGGCTTTCGCCGCCTCAAGATCGGCTCCCAGGGACACAGCCACTCGACCGGAGTTGTCTACATAGACGATGGCATTCATCTGCAAAGCATCAATGTAGTTCGCGAAGTTGCTCTCAATGTATTCCCGATTCTGGTTTTCGATAAAGCTGTAGGTTTCATCCCAGTTGGCGTAGTCCAATGCTGTTCGTGAAACGCCGTCAATCTCCTGGGACAGGGCATCTAAGACCCGCTGAACGTCCTGATCAATCTGCTGCTGTTCCAGTCGGGCGTAGTCTCTTGTCAACAGGGTTCTGGAAATCACATAGAAACTTGCAGACAACCCCACAAGCCCCACACCCAACACAAATAACACCTTGTTTCTCAACTTCATGGAACCCTACTTACCTGTATAAACTACCGTAACGTCAGTAATTGCACCGCGATCGATG
>Ga0224722_1001793_pt1 | contig 11750 bp, 10 predicted proteins | sample Balambano_FR1_Me_FD_161646 | JGI IMG/M metagenome (GOLD analysis project Ga0224722, IMG submission 161646) | Freshwater sediment microbial communities from Lake Towuti, South Sulawesi, Indonesia - Balambano_FR1_MetaG | ecosystem: Environmental > Aquatic > Freshwater > Lake > Sediment | place...
CCACATCCACCACTCCATGGCAGAGGGCCGCATCAAGGCGATTCGGGCGCGGTTCGAGCAGGACTCGGGTGACCTGCAGGGACTCGTGCAACTGAAGATGCTTGGGCAAGGGTACGACTTTCCACCTATCACTGTGGTTGGGCCGATGCGCCCCTACGGCAGCTTCAGCGAGTTTTACCAGTTCGTCGGCCGCGGCATCCGGGTGCTGACGCACCCCGCACTGGCTGGCCGCGTGGGGCCTTCAGCGCAGTTTCTGGACATCGTCTACCACGCCGAACTCGGCATCGACGAGCACGTCGAGACCATCTACCGCGAGAACGACATGGACCCGTCGACGCTCCACGTGCTGGACGGCGACGGGCATCGAGCGGCTGAGGCCAGCGAGCCGGCAGGAACACGCGGCCACGACTCGGCCGAGCGCCCCGAGGCCTTCGTGCTGTTCGAGCGGGGCGCGCTGGAGCACCGCATCGTGCATGACGAGCAGCGCGTCGAGCAGCGCCGAGAGGAGCGAGAACGGGAGGCTTTGGCGCAGCGCTACGCGGCCTATGCACAGTCCACCGCTACCCCGATTACCTTCGAGCAGTTCGTGGACGTCGTGCGAGGTCTTCGTGAGTAGTTCGGCGATGAGCTTCGGTCGACAAGCTGCGCTCGCAACCACGCCGGCTGCGTTCTTGGAACTCGAGCAGCGCGCAGAGCACTACGAGCAATTCGCCGTGATCGATCAGCTTGTCGAGGCGCTTCTGCACCGCTCTTTGAACGGTGAGCAGGTCGCTGTGCTGTCGTCCGAAAACTGGGTCTTCCGCATTGCGATTCCTGGGCTTGATCCCGATCATCAGGCGTTCCTCGGTCGAGAGTTCATGCTCGACGCTCAGCAGGGACGCGGCGCCTGGTTTCTCCCTGAGACAGTCACGCTCGATGTGGGCTGGGCCAACTTTCCGTTTCATTTTCAGCATCAGCCGAACTTCGCGACCGGGATCGTGACTGAGGAGCGAGGCAAGGTTCGTCTCGACAGCTCAGCAGATGCCCTCTTCTTTTGGTCGGTCCTCGAACCGCTGTTCGAGAAGCTCTACTACCCGTTTGCCTTACGCGGGCCACTAGCGGGGACAAAGGATCGTGACTGGCAACGGAATGCCTGGCACGAGACCGAGACATTCCTCGCTGCCCTCAACTTCGACGTGCGCGAAGCGCTCGCTTCTATGCGGTACGGAGGGGGATGGAGCAAGCTGCGCGCGACCGAACAGCTCCAGGCCAAGCAGGCTCTCCTGAGTGCCCTCAGTGGAAATGCAGGGCGTCCGCACGCAGCGTACTTTCGCGCCTACCAAGTGCAGCGATTGCTCACTCGCTACTATCGGCAGGCGAAAAAAGATCCGCCCAAAATGCGGCAGGTGGTGACGAAGGATGTGCAACCGATCCTCGCCGGGTTTTTCGGGGGAGACTGGTTGGCCTTTCTCACCTACATCGGCGAGGAGCCGCATCCTGATGAAAGGATCGCCACCGCGTTACCGGAGCCCCGACTTCTTGCTGCCGATCGGGAGCGGGTGGCCGCGGTGGCGGCCGCCCAGGGACTGCCCACTACAGAGGTTGAGCGCGCCCTTGCGGCCTTCTGGGGGTCGGAATCGGCGTCATCGCCCATCGAGGAGCGCGTTGCTGTCCTGCGAGACTACTGGCGCGAGTTCGACGTGATCCATGCTCGGCAGCGGCCGGGGATGACTCCGCTGTGGGGCCTGGTAGATGACGGAGGGATCAGTGTCACGGCTCAAGAACCGTATCACCCGGGCTTATATCGACAACTCCTGCCAGCCGGTCTCCTGGCGAGCATCGACCAGCTCTGGGGGGCGTGCATGCTGACGGCGTGGCCAGACCGGCTCGTCAGCACGATTTCTCCCCATGCGCTCGTCGCCGAAGCCTTCGGTCCTGCTCTGAAGTTCTGGCACGGATGCGCGCTGACGGCGTGGTTTGTCTGCGAAGGGCCATACTCGCGAACCGACCTTTCAGGACTCGCTACCTACTACGCCCGCGAAATCGCGGCCCTTGAGCAGCTCGGGGCACCCGTTCATCTGGCACTCTTCGAAGAGTTGCAGCATGCCGAAGACCAACTGGGACCACCGCAGCGGATCGTCGATCCTGACCACTCAACTCGCCACGATGCCGGCAGCATCAGTTTCACGTTGGCATTCTCGACAGGAACACGACGCGACGGCTTTGAACTCCTTCGCGACATCATTACGCGGCATCGGCGCAGCTGGAGTGAACGGCATCTTGAGACCTGCCTGCGGTCTCGCTGGGACACCGAAATCCGGGATGCCGCGCGAGATTTCAGCCTGCTGTACGAACGAAAGGGTAAAGCGCCAAACCCGAAGCAGTTTGCCTCGCATGCGGTCCAGGCGACAAACCACTGGTTTGGCGGTGACATAAGCCGGCTTTACCGAATGATCGGTGAGAAATCGCCCATTGACCCGCAGCGGTATCACATCATGCCCGACGACCGGGGAGCGTTCGTGCGGTCGGTGCATCAGCGACTCGTTGCTGTAGCTCACGTGCCAACGCCGAGTGCGGCAAGCGAAGGGTCTCACGACAACTATCAGCACAGCGAGGAACACCTGAGGCGCAGCCTCGAGTGGATGGCTGAGGAGAGCCTTCGATACATCCAGCGGGAGGAGGCGCTCCACCGTTCGCCGACAGTGGACGATTTTGGCCGTGACGGATTCACCTATCGTGCCCCGATCCTCTCGCCTGACATAGACGCCGCGTGGTCCACCTACCAGCGAGTCATCGAGGCTGCACGACACTCACCTATGATGTCATTTAACAGCAAACAAGAATCGCCGGTCAGTACTTGCAGTCTACCGGGCCGCAGCGAGCAGGATGCTCCGGCAAGTGCCGATGCTCGGTCCGAACGGAAACCGTTCTGGCAACGCCTATTCCGATCTCAGTGATGGCCGAGCATCGACTACTCCTTGTGCGGAAGAGGCAAGGGGTGCTTACGTCGCCTATCAACCAAAAGGCGACATCTCTCTTCTCACCTACAAATATTCTCCATATATTGTATAATACATTACAATGACAGATCTATCTTACCAATGGGAGGACTTCTCTCATAATCTTCTCGCAAGGTTGCGAACAAAGCACCAACTTGATCTCGCTGTCAGGCCCGGCCGAGATGAGTATTCTCGGCAGTTACTGCTCAAGGAATGGGTCCACCGATCTTTACCGCTCGGCCTCCCTTCGCGATCCTATTATGGGTTATCTTCGCTCACGATCTTGGAAGACGCTGTTCGCGGTGGCAGATTTCATTGCACCCAGTATGCGCTAGTCTTCCTACAGTGCAGCTTATCTCTCGGGTGGTTCGCGAGAAAGCTCGCTGTCGACCGAGCGCATGAAATTCAGGATCCGGATGCACAGCACGGAGTCGCTGATGTGTGGTCCAATCAATTCCGTAAGTGGTACGTCGTGGACGCCATGCATAATCTGCACTACGAGAGAGACGGCATCCCCCTCGATGCCTTGGAAATAAGGACGGAACATCTTAGGAACAACGCAAGGCATGTCCGTGGTGTAATCGGTGCCCACAGGGAAGTAATAAAGTATGACCATTCAAGTATTGGATTTGATACTCCATCGAACTACTTCTGGTTCACGGTGTCGTTGCGGAACAATTTTCTCGAAAGGCCAGGTCTTTACGACACTCGCGTCTTATTGTGGCAAGACGACCATAATATCTCCCAGAAGTGGTACAGAAGTAGAGATGGCATCAAAAGAACTGTGCTTCACGACCTTTACAGATCAGTCTATATAGCGACGAGTGACAAAGGGCGCGCCTTCCCAAGCATGGAAGCACCAGTACGTGTCTCTCTCGATCATAGGAGGCTGACGGCAAGAACGCCCACGATGAGCGACTTGGCAGCCTAAGGATCTTTTCCGGGAGGCTGCACCCGCAGCCGCTCTGAGACCCCGTTCGCTCGCGCCCAAGCCACCTGCTCGCGCAATCCATCGGAGAGTCGAACCGTCGGGGAGTAGCCGAGCGCTCGGTGGATGCGGGTTAGATCCGCGCCCGTGTTCTGGACATCACCTAGTCCGCATGGCTGCGGATTCAACACGACCTCGCGTTGCATGACACGACCGAGTTCCCTCAGCACTTCGAGCACCGTCACGCGGGCACCACCCCCCACGTTCAGTACTTCTCCCGTGACGTCCGCAGCCACGGAGGCTAGGGTGGCCTCGACGGCATCCGCCACGAAAGTGAAGTCGCGAGTCTGGTGCCCGTCCCCGTAAAGCGGCACGGGCTCACCCGCGTCGATAGCGCGAATGAACCGACTAAACGCCATGTCAGGTCGCTGGCGAGGTCCGTATACGCTGAAGTACCTGAGGATCACGGTCGGAACGTCATAGCTAGCATGGTACACAAGGCAGAGTCGCTCTGCGGCGAGTTTGGTTACACCATAGGGCGATGCCGGTCTCGGCAGTTCATCTTCTCCAGTTGGATAGCACCCGCTCTCGCCGTACACCGACGAGGAAGAGGCGAATACGAATTTCCGCAGCGATCGCCCACGCGCCACTTCCAGCAACCGTTGCGTCGTCAGGACGTTGCGTTCTAGCTGAAGCCGAAACTCCGCGCCCCAACTCGTACGAACTCCTGGCTCACCAGCGAGATGGCAAATGACCTCGCAGGTGTCGACCAACGATTCGAGATCTGTCGTTACCAAGTCGGCTCTCACGAGCTGAAACCTTGACGACGTCTGCAGAGCTTGGAGGTTGGTTTCCTTGACTCGCGGGTCGTAATACTCGGTGAAGGCATCAACACCTAAGACTTCGTGACCCTGGGCTACCAAACGTTCAGCCAGATGGGACCCGATGAAACCGGCGGCACCGGTCAGCAACACACGCGCCATGTGCTCTTCCACGAGTTCAGCGTCCCACTTAACTCCGCATCGGTGGCCCGGCAGGGCACCAGCCGCGGTAGCGAGGGCGCAGCGCGTCTCACGATAGCGGAATCAGGGTTCACTTGGATTAGGCTCCTGATCTAGCATCAAACGCTCGATGAATGTGTTCTTCGACCGGGTCGGAGGAGACGATCCTTGTAGTCAGCGCCGTGAGATCGCCAAGTACTTCCGAAACAATGCCCTCAACCTCTTTGAGATAACCAGAATCCAACCCGGGGAAAGAGTGGGCAACCTTTATCGTAACAAAGGAAGGTTCGGCAAGTGGATCGCCGTTCTTGGCGGTGATGAAGACGGAATTTTCAGCTCCGGTTAGATTGTAAATGTCGTGGGCAATCCGGTGAGCGGCTGCGTTATACAACTTGCCAGCATGGTGAACTGGATTCTTCCCTGCCGGAGCCTCGACACTCATCGCCCTGGTGGAAGAAATCACTCCGTGGTAGCGGTTGCCGCGACCGACGGCTCCCTGATCTCCCTTGTCCAGCGCAGAGCCAAATGCCGTCAGATACGCATATCGGCCATCGGCATCCTTTGTATTGAGATTGAGGACCAATTTGTCCGAGCTGACCCACTCAGTGATTTTTGGCGTCAGCTCGGCGCGGATGGCCGCGAGCCTCTCCCGATAAAAACTCATGCTTGGAGTCAGGGCAGCGACGAACGGAATGCAGACAGTAATGTCGAGGACAGATTCACCTATCCTGATCGCCAAGACCTTGACATCAAAACCTGTCTCAGGAAATTTCTGCTTGAACTCGGGTGAGTTCACGTAATTCTCAACAAGAATTGCGGCGAGCTCGAGCGAAGTGTATGGTGCGTGTGCTACTGCGGACACCGTGTCGTTAGATGTCAACGCCGAGAAGAGGTCGGTTAACTCAGCAACCGACGCCGGACCATAGAATCCCTGCGGGTGATCGAATCCGATTCCGTCGTGTGTATCAACAACACAGCTAATGTGGCGCAGTATCTCTTCTGTGCCAAACACACGAAGGAATACATGATCTACGGTTTCTTGGAACAACGCTGCGATCGGCAGCTCGTGGTCGGCGATCCGTCTGGTCGTCTTCCCGAAAAGGCAGGCCCGAATAGGGGACTCGAGCGTCGCTGTGCCGAATGCCACTCGGGCTTTCGCTCCCAGCAGGGTAACCTTATCAACGGCATGATTGGCTATGGTGCCAAATCGCTCCAGCGAGTATCTCGAGTACCGACCGGAGAATTCTTCAGCGACAAAATCCGCGAGCGTGTCGGGGTGTCCCAACCCCTTCCTTTCGACTATCTCGAGATCTAGCGCTGCCGAGAATTCGGCCGACGGGAGGATGCGGATCTGCACGGTGCTTCATCTCCGGCTTGGAACTTGACTCGCGAACAGCCGACGGGGAATAGCGACGCTGGTCCGGTACATCCGGGGCCTTGCCTGGTAGCCTCTCGCATGGCACGGGCAGACAGGCGGTGATCCCGGTGGGTCGACTCTCTCCGCCTGCGCTTCATTCCACGCTGGGGTGCTTGGCGACACACCCCCGAGAGGCACGCTACTTCGTCCGATGGATGGCGTCACTGCATTGTAGCGACCATCTGCATTGTCGTCAGCCATGGTTGTCGTTTGCCCTGCTTGATTATATTGAGGATTGGCTTCGATCAGACTTTCACGTTTTTGAGTTTGGGGGTGGCGGCTCAACGATCTGGTTCAGCACGCGGGTTGCGCGCGTCGTGACCGTTGAACATGATCCTAGGTGGTGTTCCCGAATTAGGGAGGAATTCCAGAGGGTCGACGCGCGCAATTGTACGCTCCTCTTCCGGCCCCAGGACACAGTCGTGGGGCCGTGGATTTCAACCTCGCACGATGGCATCGACTACGGTTCCCGCCACGGGGGGAGCTTTCGAGCGTATGCGACATCCATAGAGGCATTTCCTGGCGATAGCTTTGACTTGGTTGTTGTCGACGGGCGAAGCCGACCCGCTTGCATTCTGCATGCGCTGGATCGCGTTCGCCCAGGCGGGATGTTAATCCTCGACGATTCAGACCGACCGCGATACCAGTCGGCGGTCTCGTTGCTCGACTCATGGCCACGAGCCGATTTCTATGGCATTCGAGCCCTGAGTGATCCCAATCACGCGACTGTGTGGCAACGGCCACGCCGTTGAGTTCGCTGACGGATGCGACGCCGGCCTATTAGAACGCCGATGATCGTCAGATGTATGCAACTCGGAATCTTATCGACCCGACGATTGCTCCTGCGATCAAAGCGAAGTGCTCGATTAACCTGAATGACAGCTCGGCAACTCTTGCCCGACGGCGCGCAGAGAAGGGGGATGCCAGTAGGTTGAGCGCCAGCGGCAGCACTGTAGATGCGATGCCCGCAAACGGGTACAAATTGACGCATACAACCTTCCCCGTCGACTTCCTGAATTTGCGGAAGAGCAACGCATGACCGAGGCTGTATGTGTAGAACTGCCGGAAAACCTTTCGATGGCTCTCCCGGCAAGCGTGGTACACCACCGCCTCCGAAGAAATCACCGCTGAATATCCTAAGTCGCCTATGCGCCATGCCAAATCCACGTCCCCTCCGGAGAAGAATTGGGGGTCGATACCGCCTGCCGCGTGCACGGCAGAGGCACGATAAGCAGCGTTGGCTGTGACAACGTACGGACGCGGGTAGATCGGTTTGAGGTACTGAACCTGCTGTTGTCCCCCAGCGACGAGATCCCTTTGGTGTCGCTCCACATATGTTTGCGGCCGATGCTTCTGGACCGGCCCACCCACAATTCCCACACGAGCATCTGCAAGTGGCTTGACGATGTTGGCAAGCCATCCTCGTGAGACAACGCAGTCGGCGTCCGTGAAGACGATCACGTCGCCGGCCGCACGCTCAAGTGCCCTGGCGCGCGCATAACCCATCCCAGGGACTGGCTCGACGAGGTAGATCACAGAATACTGCCGAATAATGTCTCCCAGTGATGGAAGGGAAGCATTCTCGACGACAATCACCTCATAATCACCGCCGAGGCCTTCTGCCCCACCCTGAAAGATCGAATCCAAACAGGACTGGATGCGCCGGTCCTGGCGAACAGAAATGATCACGCTAACCAGCAACAGTCCATCCTTGCTGCGCATATCAGCGCTACGGCCGTCAACTGTCCTTTTTCCCTGCCCCAAGCGAGTCTCCAAGCACGGATGGGAGATTGCAGATCGGTCTCCGGCTTACGACGTGACGACGACTCTCGATCACGCTAACGACGGGAGTGCATTAAGGTACCCGTCGCGTCACCATTACGTGATACGCGCGATGGAGTTCTGGAGCCAGCCTTCCGCCTGCAGCGGCCCTGGCGAAGAACCGGTTCCTATACTGTGATACACGGCTGGGGAGCGCGGCAGGAGGCTTCCTGCGATGGGCGTTGTCCGGTGCTCCCGGCTCGTAGCTCGATCTACTGCTTGGGCTTGCCCGTCTGCCACGATATCTAAGCAGCGGGGACGCCGGGCTTCTCTAGCCTTAACCAGGGATTGCAAGTGTGTGGCATCGCGGGGATCGTGTCGCAAGCACTCTCGCCGATTCGGAAGCGCGAGTTGCTGACTTCGATGTTGGCATGCTTGCAGCATCGCGGCCCAGATGGGTCGGAAATCTACGCCGACCAACATGTAGGCATCGCGGCGGCTCGTCTGGCTATCGTCGGCAGGCGGGACCCCGATGTGCTCATTTGGAACGAAGACCGAACTGTTCTCGCCGCCCTCAACGGCGAGATCTACAACCACGACCACCTTCGCGCGAGTCTGCGACCCACGCATAACTTTCGGACGCGTACCGACACCGAAGTCCTTGTCCATGCCTTCGAGGGGCAAGGAGCCGACGCCATCCAACACCTGAACGGCGATTTCGCCTTCGTCATCTGGGACACGAACGCTGAGAGTGGACTGATCGCCCGCGATCCCCTTGGCGTGAAACCACTCTATTTCGCCCACACGACGGAAGCCTTCGTTTTCGCGACCGAGATCAAAGCGTTGCTCGCTTTCTCCGCAACGCTTTCGGACATCGATGAGGAATCCTTGTACCACTTTTTGAGTCTACGCTTCGTTCCACATCCTCGAACCATCTTCAAGCAAATACACAAACTTCCCCCGGGGCACTTTTTGCCGCTGCCAGCGCGAGACAGCCAAGCAACAACCCTATTCTGGAAGCTTCCCCTCGATGGTGCTACCGAAGTCTCGTACGACGCAACGGCACGTCTCGGGCAGCGACACCTCGAAGATGCTGTGCGACGTCGAGTTCCGGATGAGGTGGATTTCGGCGTCTTGCTCAGCGGAGGCATAGACTCCAGTCTAATAGCTGCAACCGCAACCGCATTGATCGACCAACCGGTCCGCACGTTTACAGTGGTGTTCGAGTCTGACGACGGTTCGTTCGATGAGAACTCGGAGCACCTCCAAAGCCGTCTGATCGCCGATACGATAGGGTCTCTCCACACTGAACTATCCGTTTCGCCTGCGGAATTCCAAGATGCGTGCCGGCCCGCCATCTTCCACCTCGACGACTTGACAGTCGACCCCCCGGCTCCCTTGGTGTCACTAATCTGCAAGAAGGCAAGCGAATCGGTGCGAGTATTACTGTCCGGAGAGGGAGCAGACGAACTCTTTGCTGGATACCGTTTCTATCACCAGTATCTGACTTCACCACGTCCGTATCCTGGTATGGGATATCTGCTCTGGGATCACGAAAAGAGGCGCCTGATGTCTTCGTCGATCCTCGCCAAGTTGTCACCGGAGCTCCGGTCAGATTCCCTGTTGAGTAGCCTGCTCGCCGATCGCATTGGCACCACTCCGCTCGACCGTTTACACCAACTCCTGTATACCGACCTCAATTACTGGCTGGCCGACCTCCTGCTGCTCAAAGCAGACAAAATGAGCATGCGGTCAGCTGTAGAAACTAGGGTTCCTTATCTTGACGCGAATTTTGTCGAGTTCGCGTTCTCTCTTCCGTCAGAATACAAGCTAGTATGCACATCGGATAAGGTCATCCTTCGGGATATCGCTCGCCGAATACTGCCAACGGAGATAGCGGAGCGACCCAAACGCGGCTTCCCGCTGCCGCTGGGTAGTTGGTTACGCGGGCCCCTTCGGCCGTGGGTGGAGGAGTTGGTCTTGTCGAATCTTGCGACGCGGCAGTACTTCGATCGCATCGCACTCCGATCAGCGATGGAGAGCTACTTCCAAATGACCAACTCGCCATTCTGGGATCACGTAGTGTGGTCCCTAGTGGTGCTTGAGCTGTATCACCAGGAAGTCTTGAGATCATGATCAGCAGCAGGCAACTTCGTGGGTCCGATGGGCGGGAAACACTTGTGTCGGCAATCATTCCCGTTAGAAATCGGCGCGCATCGCTAGATACGTGCTTGGCAGGACTATTCTCACAACGCAAGGACTGTGCGCTTGAGGTCATCATTGTGGACGACGCAAGCGCCGATACTGGCATCCGCGATGTCGCCGACGCCTTCGGGTGCGTCTACTTACGGATGTCGCAGCACCGAGGTTCTGCTTACTGCAAGAACGCGGGGATGCTCCTCTCTCATGGGGAGATAGTGTGGTTCTTAGATTCAGATGTGGAGTTTTTAAGTACTGATACTATGAGCAACATGGTCAAGATCATCTTTTCGATGAATGGGTGTGGCGTTGTTGGTGGGGAGGCGATATTGGACAGTAGCGGAGCTCTTCGATTCATATTCGGTCGAAACATCGATCGCTCGACTGGGAAGAGCAGACCGGATTACTTCAAGTTGGAATCTGTAGATTCTGGAGGTCATTTCGTTGAATACGACTACGTACCGACGTCCAACTGCATGATCAGTAAGGAAGTGGCATTGACGGTGGGGGGATTCGACGATGCGTACCCAACCCTAGGCGAGGACAAGGACTTCGGCTATCGAGTCCAGTCTCTGGGGTTGCGGACGTGCGTGTCGCGGGACACCGTCGTGCAGCACCGATTTTCTCAGATGGGACGCACGGCAAATGGTCTGGCGAAGGTGTACCGCACCCAACTGAGATTCGTTGCACGGCACTTTGGCCTACCATCCCTCGCCTGGACAGTCATAGATGAACTCAAGAACATCAACCGATCCGTGGTCGGTCCACGAGCCTCGATCAACTCGCAGGCCGACGAGATCAGAGAGTTCGAGCGGCACTACGTTCAGCAGGTCCTCGGTCTATCCAGTCCCGAGCGGCCGGCCCGAAGAGATTTCGTGGTCCGCACTTGGCAACTCGCAAGCGCCCTGGTATGGGTGTTATGGAACAGGAAAGGCCTGACGAGTTTCGGCAGCTACCGGTTGCCTGAGTTGCAACAGTATAGGAACTGCGAATCACCGGCCGGCCGATGCGCCGATGGCGCGGCCTCATGATGTCAACATGTCAGCGCCCTCTCCATCCTCGTGAGGTGCCCCCCGAAAACTGGTCCACAGATAATGAGAGTCCTCCGGGGCGGAGAGCCCCAAGGAGGACACGATGCGCAAGAGCCGGTTCAGTGACGAGCAGATCGTCGGCATCCTGAAAGAGCACGCTGCTGGCGAGCCGACGGGCGCACTCTGTCGGCGGCATGGCATCAGCGAACAGACGCTGTACCGCTGGAAACACAAGTACGACGGCTTGGAAGGACAAGACGTCAAGCGCCTCAAGGCCTTGGAGGAGGAGAACGCGCGGCTCAAACGCCTCGTCGCCGAGCAAGCGCTGGACAACCAGGCGCTCAAAGAGCTGCTCCGAAAAAACTGGTGAGGCCCGCCGCTGGGCGGGCCTCACCAGTTTTTTCGGAGCAGCTCTTTGAGCGCCTGGTTGTCCAG
>Ga0224722_1001794_pt1 | contig 11742 bp, 13 predicted proteins | sample Balambano_FR1_Me_FD_161646 | JGI IMG/M metagenome (GOLD analysis project Ga0224722, IMG submission 161646) | Freshwater sediment microbial communities from Lake Towuti, South Sulawesi, Indonesia - Balambano_FR1_MetaG | ecosystem: Environmental > Aquatic > Freshwater > Lake > Sediment | place...
GCCCAATCCGTCTCCGGTACCAGCCAATCCCTCAAACTCCCGAGCGGAGCAGCCGTCCCCTAGCAACGCCTCGAAATCTACGCCCTCGACCCCGGCGGCTGGCCGAAACGACTTCTTATATCGCGAGCGCGCGGGGCAGCGCGGGTGATCCAACCCCGCAGCTCCACTCGGCGAAGCCGTGGCGTCAGCGTTGTGGGCGCATGGGACGGATTGGGGAAGACGTGGCGGAACGGATCCATCGGGATTTCGGAGCCGGGCGGGCTCAAATAAGGTGTGATATATTCGCGGCGACGGCCATGAAAGTGATCCTGGGCAGCGACTACCCCATCGACGACGCGGCGTGTATAGAGGCGACGGGGAAGACGATCGGCGAGTGGATCGACGCGATCGACGCGCACGGGGCCGGCCGGCGCGATGCAATCCCTTGGACTAACACTTTGTCCGGGTGAGAAAATACAAACCGGGCAATTCCTATTGCATTTTCACGGTGCAAGGACCACCGTCGCGATCCGGTCGACTGCGTAAGAATCACGTAATGTTAACGATCGGCCCAACATAGCGCCGTTTTACATAAACGCCTTTTATGCTAAGCGGCCCTTCTCTTGCAATCGCATTTGAACGCGAAACATAATCTGAGATCAGCCGCGTTTACAACTAATTCTCTTAGACTATACCACCGGTACTGCCTCATTTCAATAGGAATGTGTTGACCAGTAGGCAACTGGTCAACACAAATAGATTCTAGCACATCGGTAGTATTACTCGAGACAACTCAGGATAACAATGGTCATGAATAAGCCTGCAATTACTCAAGTCCGACTTACCCCCAACATGATGGGGAACTGGAAAATGCTCGTATCTCATATTGTCCGATTTCACTTCTTGCCCACATTTTGCGCATATTCCGGAAAACGTTTTCCAAACAACAGCCTTTACTTCATCACTAAATTCACGAACTGGATCAAGGCCCGATAAAATTCCTTCGGGCAAATTGTCACGCCATTCGACAAAGTGGCTGTAGATAACTTCACCGTTTAACTTCTGACCTGATCTCGGCGGGTGTTGGTATCGGAGCCCTTTTCGGAGAATTTCTCCTGCTGTTTTAGTAAACTTCAAGTCTTCAGACCTGTATACACCCTGAATGAACATCCCTAAACAAAGTAGATTCATTCTGGAAACTTTTTTTCCTCCAATTTGCGACGAGTTGTAGTCTTTCAATACCTCCTCCACTCTATCAAAGATGCGCTCAATGTCGGATATTAAGCCCGGGTAGTGGGATAGATTAGTGTACTGAATGTAGAGTTCGTCCAAGTCCTTACTTCGGATACTTGGGTATGACTCAGGATCACTTGCGCGCGAAAACATGATCTGACACATTTGGGCGCATAGGACTCTCGATTTGACGAACTCATCCTTGGCGTTTTCTTCAATGTCGCGCGTTGTGCGGCCATCAGCCATGCTGAAAAACTTATACTTTGGCCTCTTCTTAAGTTTGCCCGCCCAACCTTCGATTTTTGGTCCAAGATCACCTGGCCAAGCGTCGCGGATCTCCTGACTATGAAGGGCTTTGCCGTTTTGCAGCCGAATGAAGATGCTACGCACTTCGTCAGGATTGGACACCTCCCGTACAATGCAGACCTGAAATTCAGTCTCAAGGAATTGCCTTTTCAGATCTTCACTTAACTCATCAAATCTCTTTCCGGTCCACGGCGCCGCTTGGTCTCGCAAGCTAAAAGGAAGGCGTAGTTTGTTGTCGTCTGGTTTGAATAGATTGAACTTACTTAAGCGGAAGAGGCGAAGCGCCTTAATTCGCTGCTGACCGTCGATGATTTCCAGACTTTTCGTCGTCGTTCCATCTTGTTCCTCAATTTCCTTTTCTTCAATGATTATGGCTGGGATGGGATACTTTCTGAACACAGAATCGATGAACACTCTCCTCTGATCGAATTTCCAGGCGGTTCCCCTTTGGTAATCGTGATTTAAAACTAGGTTACCGTTACGATCCATTTCTAGGATTTTGTCAATTGTTAAGCGCTTGTAGTCGATCTCCATGGTTAATTGCTCCTAAAGTCATTTCCCCGAGCACGGGACAGGTTGACGTAGTCGTGGCACCACAACCATTTCTTAATAGTACCCTATGCTAGTCGCATTACCGGCTGGCTAATTGGTTTCGCCGGTTATCGGTAGGGCCCGCAAGCGGTCAACAGATAACCCCCTACTCCCGCAGTGCTGCCGCGTACAGTACCAACGACTCCCGGGCGGCTTCGTAACCTGCGGCGGTTACTTCCACCGCCAGCGAGCGGCGATCGCCCGGAACGGCCACCCGAACCACCCAACCCCGCAGTTCCATGCGGCTTAGGCGCGGGGTGAGCGTTGCGGGGGGAACGCCGAGGCGCTTCGCCACATCGCTCGGTCGCGATGAAGTGCCTTCCATCAGGCACGCAAAAAGGGTCTCGACCAATTCACGCGGCAAGTCCGCCTCGTCCAGGGCCGCATCCAGTTTGGCTTCCATGGCCCGCAAGCGCAGTTTGAGCGCCGCGTACACCAGCATCCCGCGGCCATCGATTTCGATCCCCAACTCCCGCGACCACTGCGCCAATCGCTCTTCGGGACTATAGTCTGACGTCATATATTTTTATATCGTATCATAATATCGTCATGGATCCCTTTAAGAAAACCGTGGTCATGCTTCTGCTCTTCGTCATCGGTATCGGTATTGGCCTCACCGTCTCGCGCACCACGCCTGAGGCACCGAGTGCCGTAACCGGCCGGTAGCTCGCCCTATTGTTTAGCGGGCATAGTTCTGTGGGTACATTCCTGCATCATGCCCGCCGCCTCGTTTCTGGCGCTGGTCACCCTCGGAAACGCCAACGCCGAGTTGGAGGCGTTTGTCCAAGCCAAGCTGGCCGAATTCCAGGTTCCCGGCGCCGCGGTGGCCGTGGTGCAGGATGGCCGGGTCGTCTTGGCCAAAGGGTTCGGCGTGCGCCGCTACGGCGATCCGAAGCTTGTGGACGAAAACACCCGCTTCCAGATGGCTTCGGTCACCAAGACCTTTACCGCCGTGGCCGCCGGCATCGCGGTACAAGAGGGCAAGGTCGGGTGGGATCAGCCGGTCGCCGAAATCCTCCCCGAATTTCAGCATTACGACATCTACACCACGCGCTACCTCACCTTGCGCGATCTGCTCGCCCACCGCGGCGTTTTTCCCGCCTTTAGCGGCGACCTGCTCGATGATTTGGGATACACCCGCGCCGAAATAGTTCACCGTCTGCGTTTCGTTCCGCCGGCGACCAGCTTCCGCAATAAGTCCGCCTATTCGAACCTTGGCTTCTTTTTGGCAGGTGAAACGGCGGCAAGGGCGACCGGATTGGATTGGAACTCGTTGGTCGAGCAGCGCATTCTGCGTCCCTTGGGCATGAGCCGAAGCGCGACCAGCTACAAATCGGTGGAATCCGACCCCAACCGGGTTGGCCAGCACGCCGTGCGCGATGGCCGGCTGGTTTTCATCAATCCCTCACGCCAAGACACCATGGGCGCGGCCGGAGCCGTTGTCTCTACCGCCAAAGACATGGGCCAGTTCATCGCCATGCTCGCCAACCAAGGCAGCAGGCCCGATGGCGAAATCCTGAAGCCCCAAACCGTGAAGGAGATGTTCAAACCCTCCATGGCCACCGACATCGACTTCACCGAGCTTCCACCGATCTCCGAGACCACCGGGTTGGACTATGGGTTTGGGGTCACCTCGTACTCCTTCGGGGGGCTGCGCATCATCGAGAAAGGGGGCGCCTTGGCCGGAGTGCGCACGGTCATCGTCATGGTTCCGGAGCGCCGGGCGGCCATCGCCGTTATGGCCAATCTGAATTTCACGGCATTTCCTGAGGCGGTGCGGGCGTTCTGGCTCGATCGGCTGGTCGGCCAAGATCCCGCCGCCCATCAAGCCGCCATCGTCGAAGTGAACAAGACCCTGATGGGAATGCTGAAATCACCGCCGCCCGCCGCCGATCCGGGTCGTCCGCCCCATCCGGTGAGCGCCATTGTGGGTCGCTACCTCAGCCCTCTGTACGGCAATTTTACGGTTCGTTCGCGCGGCGGGCAGCTAATCGTGGTCGCCGGTCCGGGGAACTATACGGGTGATCTCACCCACTTCAGCCAGGGCGTGTACCGCCTGCAATGGCCCAACGGCATTTCACTCCCTTCGGACGTCACATTCGATATCGGCGCCGACGGCAAGGCGCAATCCATGACGTGGGACGATCTCGGCGTGATGAAGCGCCTCCCCGATCCGGCTTCCGGTGAATAACATGACCACCCCCACCCAATCTTGGACGTACCGGCAACAAACGCTCCCGCTCGGCGACATTCAGGCCGCCGTCGATGCCCTGCATGTCGAAGGCTTTGCCCTCATTCCGCAGGTTCTTTCGCCCGAAGAAGTCGGCGGTTTGCGCGCAGCTATCGACCGTTTGCGCCCGTTCGGCTTCGACAAGATCAGCCTCACCGAGCATTACAAGTGCGTGTTCAACCGAGACCGCGCGTTCTTTGACCTCATCGATCGGCCCGGCATTGTCGAGATCGCCGAAGGCACCATGGGCGAGCAATGCCACATCATCGGCCAAACCGCGTGGAAAAGCCATCCGGGCCACGATGGCTGGGCCCCGCACGCCGATCACACGCTGGTCACCGTGCCGGAGTCGGTTGCCCAAGATCGAACCGCTTTTCCGATTTACCTTTGCACGGCGCATTACTACCTCGATGACCTCGACGAATCGCTGGCCCCGACCTACGTGATTCCGGGTAGCCACCGATCCGGGCGCAACCCGGGATGGGGCGTGAACCAAACGCTTTCGTACCAGGGGCGCGAGTTGGAACCCGTACTCTGCCGAGCCGGGGATGTGCTTTTCTTTCGCAGCGAGTTGTGGCATACCGGCAGCCGAAACACCAGCGACCGCATTCGGTATCTCCTTCAAACGCACTATGCGCACCGCACCATTGCCCAGCGGTTCTCGCCGTGGCCGTTTGCGTTTAATCAAGAATTCTTGGCCTTGGCCAACGAGCGGCAACTAAGGCTCTTGGGCAAACATCCCGAAGGCGCTTACGGCTAGTCCCTAGCGTAACGCCATCCATATTGTTAAGATGGCGTTGTCTCATGGCCATCCCCTTTGTCGGCAAGCGGTTTAGCGTCGCGGAGTTCAAGGCCCATCTGCAAGGCATTTCGTTCACATCGAGCTTTCGGCCTGAGTTCGTCACCTTGCATCACACGGCGTCACCCTCCTTGGCGCAGCGTCCGCAGGGGTTCTCGGACCAGCATCTGCAGAATCTACGGCACTATTACCAAGAGCAGTTAGGGTGGAACGGGGCACCGCACCTTTTCATCGACGATCAAGCCAAGCCGATCATCGTTTTTCAGCGCTTGGATCGGCGAGGCGTGCACGCGGTGAGTTTCAACCGTAACGCGTGGGGAATCGAGATGCTGGGCAACTTCGATTCGGAAAACCCGGAAGCCGGGCGGGGCGGCAAAGTGGTGGAGCACTCGATCGATGCCCTGGCGGAGATGTGCCGGAAGCTTGGGGTCGGTGCGACGACGATTCGCTTTCACCGTGATGACCCGCGCACGAACAAGAGCTGCCCGGGGCGCCGCATTCACAAGGTGGACATCGAGGCGCGCGTGGCAGCCAAGCTGGGCACGGCCCTGCCCCCGGAAGTGATCGAAACCCCCGAGCTTCAAGAATGGACGGTGGTTCTGCCCGATGGAACGCCCCACGTTCCCGTGCACACCCACGCCGGTCGCCCGCTGGTGCGCATCAAGACGTTCGGCGACTTGCTGAGACCGGGCGGAAGTTTTCGGCTTTCGGCCGACAAGCTTCATGTGGTTTGGACCCTCGCCGGCGGAAACCTGCGCGAAGTGCCGGTGCGAGAGATCGACGAGGCGGGCGCCTCGTGGGGATACCTTCGCGACCTGGCGGATGCCGCCGGCATGATATTGCGGGTGCAGGGCAAGCTGATCGAAGTCGTCAACCCCTAAGGATTGTCCGCGCGTTACAATAGTGCGATGCGGTTTTTCCCAGCGGCGGTATTGGCGATGCTCGTGGTAGGTTGTGGGGGCTCGGGTGACGACAACCAGCAGCCCAACGCGCAATACGTGGGCACTTGGGAAGGCACCTTCCGCTACAGAAAGTCCGGCTCCACGCAGGAAGAGGGCACGCTTCGCCTCACTATTTCGGCGAGCGGCAACACGGTGGCCGATTTTTACGACACCGTTCACGATGACGACGGCGAAGGCACGGGCGGCTTCACCTCCAGCCAGGACATTGTGATTCGGTTCGCGTTTACGGGCGGATCGGAGCGCCGTGCCGCGGGGCGAATCGCGCTCGACGAGGACGGTCGCCTAGTGCCGTACTCCAGAGAGGTGTACTTGCCCACCACCATCAACAACTTCCCCGATGGCGAGCTGGACTTTCACCTAACCAAGCTTTAAGCGAGCGCGGCCAAGATGCGCCGGTTGCCGTTGGCTTCGGCCCGGTCGCGCGCCGTGAAACCCTCGGCATCGACCAAGGTCAAATCGGCCCCGCGCTCCCGCAGCAGTTTGGCCACGTCACCCGAATCCTCGGGCTGACGCGCGCACCAATTTAGCGGCGTTGCGCCCAAAAGGCCGCTCTTGCTCAGGCTCACCTGGGCGTTAACATCGGCGCCGGCGTTCAAGAGGTCGGCGCAGATGTCGACGTGACGCTCGGCCGCCCAATGAAGGGGCGTGCCACCGTAACAGTCGATCTCGGGCGCGTTGGGGTCGGCGCCGTTCGCCAACAAGAACTGCACGATCGCGCGGAATCCATTGTGGGCGGGCCAGTGAAGCGGAGAATCGCCGATCCACCCCCGCTGGTGCACCGCCAAGGGGTCGCGCCGCACATGGGCTTCGACCAAATCCATCCACCCCAAACGACCGGCGATGTGAATCGTAGCCCCAAGGTCGCGCGTACCCTGGGCCCGATCGGGAATCTCGCGCAGGAAGTAGTCGACCACCGGATCCTGGTTCGCCCAAGCCGCCACCGCCACCGCCGGATAGCTGGCCAGCGGGTTCGAATACACCTCGACGCCCAAGTCCACCAACTCGCGCACCATCTCCAGGTTTCCCAGCCGCGCCGCCGTGTGCAAAAGGGTCCAATCATCTTGGTGCACCCCGCCGTGGGTTTGGTCCTGTCGCAATTGCGGATGAGGCGCGTATCGAACGGCCGGGTTTGCCTGAACCTGGCGCCGAACGGCTTCGACGTCGCCCGCATCGACGGCACCGAAAACGTCCCGCAGATTCTCCGTCATGTTCCTTCCATATTGGCCATTTTCGCAAACCTTAACAATAAGCTAATAATGCCTTAACATTGCAGCGTCCATTCTAGGCTGCTTTCGAGGGGGACCCCATGAAACGAAGCGCCTTTACACTGATCGAGCTTCTCGTCGTTATCGCCATCATCGCCATCTTGGCCGCCATCCTCTTCCCCGTTTTCGCCCAGGCCAAGGTCGCCGCCAAAAAGACCCAAGACCTGAGCAACACCAAGCAAATCGGCCTGGCCAGCATCCTCTACGCCGCCGACTACGATGACCAATTCACGATCCAAGCCGGTCGAGATTGCAACATCAGCGGACAGTTTCCGTTTGGCACTTGGAACTTCAACTCGCGCGTGTTCTTTCCGGCGGATTGGAGCCGAAGCCACAACGCGCAGGCGTGCACCAGCCGCGTTCGCGGCGCCCTGGGTCTTCCCCAAAACCTGATCATGCCTTACGTGAAGTCGGGCGGACTTTTCGAGCAGCCGGGCGCGCCGGACGTGACCAGCACCAGCTGGGATTACAGCACCCCCAATAAGAACAAGGAGCCCCTGCGCAGCGCTTACCACTTCAACGGTCTCCTTTCCGAGCTCAGCAACAGCGCCGTCACCTCGGTGACCACCACCCCGCTGTGGTGGCCCGGATTCGGGAAAGCCAACTACGTCGGCTACACCTACACGAATCCGTTCCTCATCTGCGCCGACCCGAACGCGGGCTGCGTCTTCAGCGGCGGCGGCGCGTTCTACTCGGACCCCAGCAGCTGCAACCGCCAAGACCAGCACACGCCGGACGGCATCGCCAACGGCACCCAAAGCAAGCTCGGCAACGTGGGCTACGGCACGGTGTGGAGTTTCAATAAGTCGCAGAACTGGGTGTACGCCGATGGCCACGCCAAGAGCCGCACCACCGGTACCGGCGACCCGAATAACGACCCGTTTGTGGCCGAGGAAAGCTACCTGCGCACGGGTGTTCCGTTCCAGGCGCTGACCTTTGTGGACACCCAGTGCCACGTGCCGCTCTTCCGGCCGGACCGCGAACCGCGATGAAGTGGATGGTCGCCGCGATGGCGCTTCTGGCGCTGATCGGCTGCGAACAGCGCGAAGTCATGAACGAACCGCCGGCTCCCGCCGAGCAGAAAATGGTCATGATTCCCGCGCAAGGACAAGGCACCCCGCAAATGGATAAGAACGCGGGTGCAAATGCGGTGGCTCCGGCCCCGGTGAACCCGACGGCCATGCCCGACGGCGTCCAACCCGGCGACCGGCAGTAATCGCTCAAGGCCGCGACCGACCTCCTCTTCGGAGGTCGGTCGCGGTTTTTGTTATTGCGGGAGGTTCCAGGGGTTGTACAGGACTTGTACAGACCTAGTCAAGACCTTGTCAAGACCTAGTGAAGTCTTGACAAGACTTGTACAATCTTCCTTACATGGATGGCAGTTCTTGCCTGGCATGTAAGGAAAAACCATGGCCCTCCCCCCCGAGAAGCTCGGCCGTCGGTTGCAGGATGCGCGCAAGAGCGTGGCCCTGACCCAGCAGGAAGTCGCCGACGACCTGGGTCTGTCGCGAGAGACCGTCGCCCAAATGGAAGCGGGTACCCGCCAGGTGAAGTCGCGGGAGATCGTCCGCCTTGCCCGGCTCTATGGTCGGTCGCTTTCCTCGATCCTGCTCGATGAAGACACACCGGACGAGCAGCCGCTTACCGCCCTGTTCCGGATGCAGGACGCGCTGGCCGAGTCGCCTGGACTTCGCCGCAAGCTCGTCGAGTTTTCGAATATCTTCCAGGAGGCCCGGACCATTGAGCGGCTGATCGGCGACGAACCGCGCCCGCTTCCCCCCGACTACGGGCTCCGGGACCCCCGCAATCACTACGAAGCCTACGAGCAGGGGCAAGAGCTGGCCCAGCAGGAGCGCCGGCGGCTGGGGCTCGGCTCTGCACCGATTCCCGACGTGGCGGAAGTAATCTCCATGCAGGGAGTTTGGGCCGTTTCGGCAGGTATGCCTGATCACCTATCCGGAATTTGTCTGTTCCACTCGGCCATCGGGGCCGCCGTCATCGTGAACGACCAACATCGTCGAAGCCGACGCCGATTCTCGTACGCTCACGAGTACGCCCACGTATTGGCCGACCGCAAGTCCCGTAGCGCGTCGGTGAGCAGCGCCAATAACTCCAAGGAGTTGATCGAGCGGAGGGCCAACAGCTTTGCGAGTGAGTTTCTCCTGCCGTCGCGCGGCGTCCTCGACCTCCTCGACCGCATCGACAAAGGTGGTCCGAGCCGCGCGACCATCTGGGCGTTCGACCCGACCACCGAACTCGGCGAGCCGATCGAAAAGCGGAACGCGCCGGGCACCCAAGAGATCGCCTTTCACGACGTCGCCTTCATCGCCGACTGGTTCCAGGTCAGCTACGAAGCCGCCGCGTATCGGCTAAGCGACCTGGGCAAGGTCAACCGAGACCGGCTTCGGGATTTGCTCGCCCAGAAAGAGAAGGGCCGAACCCTTATCGAAGCCCGAGACGCTGGGCAGCCCTTCCTCCAAACCTACATCCGTTGGCTCGCTCGCGAGGCCTACCGGCGGGAAGCGATCTCCGGGGGACGCTTCCGCGAGTTTGTCGCTGCCGCCGGGCTCGACCCCGCCGACGAGTACGAGCAGGTGCGGGAGCACTTCGGCGACTAAATGGGGGAATCGCTCCTCATCGCGGACGCTTCGACGCTTCTCGATTTCCTGAACGTGCGTCGATTCGACCTGATGCGGGGGCTCGGCTACTCGATCCGGATCGTGGATGTCGTCTTCGACGAGATTCAGTCCGATCGGGAGCAACTTAGAGAGTTGATCGAGGGCGGCCACATCCAGGTGCTGAGTTTGGAAGGAAACGCGGCCTTGGACACGGTGGCCAAACTCCTCGCCCTTGGGCTGGGAGACGGCGAGTCGTTTTCGTTCGCCGCCGCCCTGGAGTTGCAGGGAGTCGTCGCCATCGACGACCGCCGCGCCGCAAAGCGGGCCATGTCCGCATACCCGAACCTCACGATCCTAACCACGGCGGATATCGTCGTGGCCGGAATCCAATCTCGCCGCATCACCTGGCAGGAGGCCGACCTTCTGAAGGCCGACTGGGCCGCGCACCACCGATTTCGGATCAAGATCGATACCTTCCGATCAGAGTGCAAGGAGGAACCTGCCTGATCCGAGCCCACTACGGCACCAGGCCCCCTACTTATCGTAGGTGAACCAGCGCTGGTAGATGCAGCCGGCCGCATCGGTATCGTGGATGCGTTCGGGGTTGCCTTTCAGGTACTTGCTGTGCCCATCGAGAAAGCTGAACGTGCCGCCGTCGTTCTTGTACCGAAACTGGGCTTCGCAGCCGAACTTCGTTACCACCCGGTCGCCGGCCCGGTTCACCGCCGTAAAGGCGTCTCCGATGTTTGCCGTACGAGCGCTTTCGACCACCGCCGAGAGGCTCAGCGTACGGTACGTGTATTCACCCAGGCCGTAGTCGTAGCCCCAACCGCTGCCGGGGTAGTTGGCGTAGGGCTGGGTCGGCGAGTTCAGGCTGGGGTCGCACGACCAATACACCGCGTGCCGGGCAATGCCGTAATGGCTCAGATACTTGCCATCGGCGGGTAGCAGCGAGGAAATGTATTCGGGGTCGGTGCCATCGCAATCGTCTCGGGTCATAGCCCGGCGCAGATTCGCCTCGCTAAACCCCGGACTCACGAACACGTCCCGATTCTTGAGGTAAGGCTGAATGGTGGTAACCCAGCTACTTTCGATCTGCACCGCCAGCGGAGCCAGTAAGGGGTCGCCCTCTTGGTCGCGCGCGCTGTTGCTGGGGATAACCGTGTCGTCGTAGTCGTTACTGTACAAAAGCTGGGCCACCGCAATCTGGCGGGTGTTGGAGAGACCTGCCGTTTGTTTGGCCGCTTCCTTCGCCGAGGCGAACACCGGAAACAGAATGGCGGCCAGGATGGCGATGATCGCGATCACGACGAGTAGTTCGATAAGCGTGAAGCCCCGTTTCATGCGCGACATTAAGCGACATTTCGCGCCCGCTTTCCGGTGCCGTGAAATGGTGATCGCCAATCGCCGAGATTATCCGAACGAATTCGCGCCGGAAGTTGCACCGGGCTTCACATTCTTCAGGTAAATCCCCGAAACATGGCCGATCGCCCGCTCGCCTTCACCCTGCCGCCGTACGAATCCGACGAGGCCCAGGGCGTCACGATTCGGCGGACCATCGGCAGCGAGCGACTGATTTTTCTGGACCCGGTGTTTTTGTGCGACCACATGTTCGTGGCTCCCGGACCCGAGGCCCAGCCCGTCGGGTTTCACCGCCATCCCCATCGCGGAATCGAAACCCTCACGCTGAACCTCACGGGGCGAATGCGGCACCGCGATTCGCTGGGCAACGATGATGTGATCGGCCCTGGCGCCGCCC